>Ga0187771_10001982_pt1 | contig 14087 bp, 12 predicted proteins | sample 0116_SJ02_MP15_1_FD_133139 | JGI IMG/M metagenome (GOLD analysis project Ga0187771, IMG submission 133139) | Tropical peat soil microbial communities from peatlands in Department of Meta, Colombia - 0116_SJ02_MP15_10_MG | ecosystem: Environmental > Terrestrial > Soil > Wetlands > Peat | place... | reverse complement strand
CAGGACATCATCGGGGATGTGGCTGCCCAGCGCGCGTTCGACCGTGATCTTGATCATCGGGTGCAGTTGGCGAAACTCGGCCAACACCGGCAGCAGATAGAGCACCGTGAATTCGTTGGCTGCGATCACGAGCTTGCCTTTTTGCAGTTCTCGCAGTTCGGTGAGCGATTCGTTAGCTTCGCTGCGCAGGTTGATAAGCTTCTCGGCGTACTGGTAGAGTACCTTCCCCGCGTCCGTCAGAATGCCCTCGCGCGAGGAACGGTCGAACAAGGCCTCGCCCAGCTCACTCTCCAGCTTATGGATGGTCTGGCTGACCGCCGACTGCGTCCGGTACAATTTTTCAGCGGCGCGGGAAAAGCGGCGTTCGCGGGCAACCGCCAGGAAGACCTCGAGCTGAGAAAGTTCCATTCTGAATCTCCTTAATGGAATGTGGAGAAGTCATTAGGACATCTTATTGTAAAAGTATCCCTAATACTACATTAATAATTATAAGTTTCCCTTCTGTGCCGGTTCGCCGTACGATATATGTATCTGTCCTGATTTGAGGGAGATCATGAGCGCAGAGCGAGCTCGCGTGACGGTGTTCGACACCACGCTCCGAGACGGAGAGCAATCGCCCGGTTGCAGCATGAACAAGCAGGAGAAGCTGCGCCTGGCCCAACAGCTCGACCGTCTGGGCGTGGATGTGATTGAGGCTGGCTTCCCCATCGCCTCCGACGGCGACTTCGAGGGAGTAAGGGCGATCGCGGCACTGGTCCGACGTCCGACCATTGCCGGCCTGGCCCGAGCCTGCCGTCTCGATATCGAGCGCGCCTGGGAAGCCCTCAAGGATGCAGCCCACCCCCGTATTCATGTCTTTCTAGCGACTTCTGACATCCATTTGCAGTACAAGCTAAGGATCACCCGCGACCAGTGTGTGGCGCAAACCCGCGACGCGGTTGGTTTGGCCAAGTCATTGTGTAACGACGTTGAGTTCTCTCCCGAAGACGCGACCCGCACCGATCCCGACTTTCTCTGCCGTGTTTCCGAGGCGGCCATCGAAGCGGGAGCCACCACGCTGAATATTCCCGACACCGTTGGCTACTCGGTGCCGATTGAGTTCGGAAACTTGATAAGGACGCTCCGCGAAAGGGTGAAAGGGATCGAGAAGGTCACCATTTCCGCGCATTGCCATAACGATCTAGGAATGGCGGTCGCGAATGAGCTGGCCGCGGTGGAAGCCGGAGCGCGGCAGGTGGAATGCACCATCAACGGCATCGGCGAGCGCGCCGGTAACGCTTCGCTGGAAGAGATTGTCATGGCGATGCGGACCCGCCCCGACCGCTATCCCTACGAAACCGGCGTGGCGAGCGAGCAAATCTTCGCCGCCAGCCAGATGCTGAGTGAGATCACCGGCGTCGCGGTGCAGCCGAACAAGGCAATCATCGGGCGCAACGCGTTCGCCCACGAAGCCGGCATTCACCAGGACGGCATGCTGAAGAATCCGCTTACTTACGAGATCATGACGCCGAAATCGGTGGGCGTGCCCGATTCCAAGCTTGTTCTGGGCAAACACTCAGGGCGTCACGCGCTGGGCATGCGCTGCGAACAACTCGGCTACCAATTTGACCGGCGCGCGCTGGATGACGTTTACCGCCGTTTTGTTCGCCTAGCCGACAAAATCAAGCACGTGGAAGATCATCACCTGCTTGAGCTGATCCGCGACACGCACAAACCGGCGGCTTCAGCCACACCGCTGATCGAGCCCCTTCCCGCGATTAAGGCAGCCGATGCGCACACGTCAACGGTGAGTGTCCCTGAGCCCGAGCCGCAGCAGCCGTTTCCCGTGGCTCCGGCCACGAATCCGTTTGGGGCGCCTCTGCCGGCGCACGCCGATCCGCATCAGGAGCAGACGCAGCAGGAAGACTATCTCTGGGGCGTTTAGTGGTTGGCCTGGCCGCCGCCGAAACGCCGGCGTAGAACCTGCCGAGCTGACCGCGCTCCTGTTCACTTTTCTGTGCCAGTTCCCCGTTGTTATTGATTGAGATGGGAGTGAATGCTCCATGGGAAAGCTCGAGGAGATTACGGCAAGGCGCAAGAAGGCACATGCTCGTTTTGTTGGATTGAAATCCAAAGTCTATAAGGCGTTTTTGGAAATGGAGCAGGCAGCGTTTGCAGATGGTGGCCTGTCAAAGAAACAGAAAGAACTGATCGCAGTCGGCATCTCGGTTGCGAAAGACTGCGAGTCCTGTATGCAATGGCACATTGAACAGGCGGTTGCAGCGGGAGCGACGTTTGAAGAAGTATTTGAGGCAGTCGAAGTCGCTATAGAGATGGGCGGCGGCCGAGCCACGGTGTCGGCCAGGTTCGCTCTCGAGGTCATGGATAGTCTGAAGTTGGAGCCGCGCAAGAGCCCGTAACCTATGCTTCTGAATCTGACCATTCTCCCCGGCGATGGCATCGGCCCAGAAGTGACCGAACAGGCCGTACTCGTCCTTCAATCCGTGGCCGAAGCTTTCGGCCACCAACTACAACTTCAGCGCAAGCTGATCGGCGGGGCGGCGCTCACCGCGGCCAACGATCCTCTGCCGCCCGACACCCTGCAGGCATGCCTTTCCTCGTCGGCGGTATTGCTCGGAGCCGTAGGGAGTCCGGCATTCGATCAGAATCCCGTACACCTTCGGCCCGAGGCCGGTCTTCTGCGTCTCCGACGGGAGCTAGGGGCGTATGCCAATCTGCGACCGGCCGTTCTGTTTCCCGCGCTTGAGGACAGCTCGCCGCTAAGACCGGAAATCGTGCGCGGAACCGACATGATGATCGTGCGCGAGCTGCTGGGGGGACTCTACTTCGGCCAGCCCCGGTCCATTTCCACAACCTCGGAAGGCATGCCGGGCTCGCGGGTTGCAATCAACACGATGCGTTACAGCGAACCGGAAGTCGAGCGCATCGCCCGCGTTGCCTTCGACCTTGCCATGAAGCGCAGGCGCAAGGTCCTCTCTGTGGATAAGGCGAACGTGCTCGAATGCTCGCGGCTGTGGCGCGAAGTGGTCACGCGGGTCGGCAAGGATTATCCCGAGGTAAAGCTGGGACATCAGTATGTAGACTCAGCCGCGATGCTGCTGGTGCAGAGACCTACAGATTTTGATGTCGTGCTCACCGAGAACATGTTTGGCGACATTCTTTCGGATCAGGCGGGCGGCGTCGTGGGCTCGCTCGGCCTGCTGGCCTCGGCGAGCATCGGGGGTCCGGTCGGATTGTATGAGCCGGTGCACGGCTCGGCACCCGATATCGCCGGAAAAGGAATTGCCAATCCTCTGGGCACGATTTTGTCAGCCGCGATGCTGCTGCGGCATTCATTCAGCCTGGAAGCGGAGGCGGCTTGCATTGAGAATGCAGTTTCGACGGTCCTCGCCCAGGGCGCGCGCACCGCCGATCTCGCCGGCAAGGCACACCCTGCGATCTCAACCGCTGAAATGGGACGACGCGTGGTGGAGGCGGCAGAAACCGCGGCCAGTGCGATCTAGGGTCGGAACGAGAAATCTCCTGAGCATTTTCGGTCTTCAATAAAGCATTTCGTTGTTACTGTAGTCCAGAGTTTTGTCACCCTGAGGGGGCGCTCTTTGCTGTAAAGGATCTATGCAGCTAACGGCGAGTACATAGCTCCTTCGCTTCGCTCAGGATGACAAACGTAGAATCACGCTATTTCCAACAAGCGCTCTAACCTCGTGGCTCGTCGCCATTCGGCAGCGTTTTCGCTGCTTGCTCCGCTTCTGTTGCGCCCCCGTTGTACTTTCCCGTCAAGTCGTTCCAGCGGATATGCAGCATCTCAAAAAACATCCGTGAGCCGTCGACCAACGGGTGGATGCGGGTTCCGCCACTGTGCCCCCAGAGAACCGGCACTTCGTCAACCCGAAAGCCGAACTTTCGCGCTAGGAACAGAATCTCAGGATCAAAAGCCCAGCGTTCGATTCTTTGCAGAGGGAAGATCGCCCGAGCCGCCGTCTGCTTGAAGGCTTTGAAACCGCACTGCGTGTCCTTGAATTGCAGCCCTAGCGTAACGCGGAGCAGGAAGTTGAAGATCCGCCCGAGAAGCTGGCGATACAAAGGCTGTCGCCGAGTCTGAGTCTCTGCACGCAGCCAGCGGGAGCCAATGGCGATGTCGGCTCCTTCTTCCAGCGCCTGGAAAAGCTTGGGTGCCTCTTCAATGGGAGATGAGAGGTCGGCGTCGCTGAAGAGGACTACTTGTCCTTGCGCGTGCAGCATACCATTGCGGACGCTGTATCCTTTGCCACGGTTGCCGGGGTTTTCGAGCAATCGCAGAGCTGGATCTTTGGCAACAAAGGATCGAACGATCTCCGCTGTGTTGTCGCGGGAGCCGTCGTTGACGACGATGACCTCCGCATCCCAGCGCTGTGCGTGCACGTACGCAAGCACCTTTTCGAGGGTCGCAGCCAAACGAGCGCCCTCGTTATAGGCGGGAATCACGATGCTGTAGGTGGGCTCCAACGGCAACACTCGCCTCTCGGCCGGCTCCGCAGACTGCGAGATTTCGTTTAGATGCAGAAAAACGTTCCCGCCTATTGTACTGTCGCGCCGCCCACTGCAGAACCCCATTGCAGAGCGAAGATCTGACATCAAAACAACCAACAGAACCCAAGACTCTAGCGCTGCGCGTAATATCCGGTTCGAGTTCGGGCGGTAAGCCCGGATTTCCCCATTTTCACCTGAAGAGTGTGATACTCATTGGGATGGTCAGCCCGCGGCGGCTCAAACGAGAGAGTGTAGAAAACTTTTGCATCGAGCAAGCAACTGGTTATCGACCTGACGAGGTCGTTGGCGGAATTCAGAACCCGCCCTCCGCTCTGCAGGGCGAGAACTTGCAGAGCGAGATTCCCGCCCTGGACTTGATTGGCGGAAGAGACCCCCTTGAGGAAGTTCCCGTAGTAAAAAGTCTGGGTGCTGCCCGCATCCGCCATGCCCAGCGGGTCGATGTCGTAAAGCGTGACGCGAGATTGACGCAGTTCCGTCGACAGGCGGACGACGGTCTTGAACAGTGACTCCTGATCCTTCTCGGTTGGTACGGCATCCGGCCCGGAGAGCAGGGGCCATCCCGGACTGACCCAGACCACCAGCGTTCGGCCCGGGCCAGTTGCAGCAACGCCGGCAAGTTTTTCCAGAGCGTTGATAGAAATTTGAATGCGATCCACCGCGCCATAGAATCCCTGGGATCTGCCGATGATGCGCAGTTTGCCCTGTTTGGAATTGAGGGCGTCGGCCAGCGCGTTCCCGTCGCGAGTGGTCAGCGATTGCTCGGCCGATGTGTCGGTCAGGAAGATCAGCGACGTGGGAACAGGAAGTTGGCCGTCGTCGCGACGGAGGAATTTCTCCAGTTGGACTCGGCCATTGCTGACCGCCTGGAACGGGGTGCTGACCGTATCGATGAGCAAAATGACCTGGGTAGGATCGGCTGCTTGGCCGGGGGCGTCGTTGGCGCGGAACGACAGAATAGCCTGTGGCTGTTTGTCGTCGAGAACCGTGAAATCCTGCTGCTGCAGCCCGGAAACAGGTTTGCCGGATTTGTCGGTGACAACTACGTCGAGCCAAACGCGGCGATCAGGGCCGGTTGGTGGCGGGACGGCTGCCTGCTGCGCGAATCCCGCGACAATGAAACCGGAGAGGAAAAGAGCGGTGGTGTATCGGGACCGAACGCGCATGCTTCCCCCGGCACCATACTACAACGGCGAATGGCACTACGCCACCTGGCGCCTCTGGACGAGCATTGCAAAGTATTCTGCGACCAGTTCCTTGTCCCACAATCCCCGGCTGGCTTCCTCGCGCATCGTCTGCGCAGCCTGTTCATGAGTAAGGGCCGGCTTGTAGGAACGGGCGGTGCGAAGGGCATCGTAAACATCCACGACTTGCAGGACCCGCGGAAGAAGCGGAATCTCCGATGCGGTCAGCCCGTCAGGATAGCCGGAGCCGTCGGAATGTTCATGATGGTGACGGATGATGGGCAGCACGAGCCGCAGGGAACGCAACGGCCTGCAAATGTTCTCGCCAGTAATGGGATGGAGTTTTATAACCTCCCATTCGGCTGGAGTGAGGTCGCTGCCTTTTCTCAGGATATCGTCAGGGACGGCGATCTTGCCCAGATCGTGCAGGTATCCGCCGCGTTTCAAGGCGATTATGGAGTCTTCGTCCATAGCGAGATGACGCCCCAGATCGGCCGCGCGCGACGAAAGCCGCTCACAATGGCCCTCGGTATACGGGTCGCGGCCCTCGACGATCAATCCGAGCGTGCACAGAACCGAGTCCGCCGTCTCCAGTTCGTCGGTGAATTCCTTCAAGCGGAGAAGGGATTTCACCCGCGCGATTAGCTCCTCGGCCAGCACCGGCTTATTCAGGAAGTCGTCTGCGCCGGCTTCAATGCCGCGCACTTTGTCGCTGCTGTCGCTGAGCCCGGTGATCAGGACAAAAGGAATCAGGCGCGTGGCCGGATTTTCCTTCATACTGCGGCAGAGTTCATAGCCGGACCTGCCCGGCATCATCACATCGGAAAGAACCAGGTCGGGCGCTTGGCGCAGGATCTCGGCTTCAGCCTGCTCGACATTGGCCGCGGTGACCACGTCGTATCCGCGAATCGTCAGCAGCTGACTCATCAAGCCCGCGATGCTGGGCTGGTCGTCAACTACAAGAATGCGCGGTGCCCGGCGTCTTGGGAGTAGATCACCCATGTGCTGATAAGAAGCCTCCATTCTCTTCGGCGTTGCTCGCCTGTTCGTAGTCACGCTAGGCGAGAAGAGACGAGGCAAACCCCTCCACGGCAAAATCGTTTTCTCAACTTTGATTCTACCGCCATTTTGCGGTTGACGCCGACCGGGGCCGAAAATTCCAGCCTTTAACATCCTTCTTGCGCCGTCAGATTTCCCGTTTCGGTACTTCTCCGACGCGGCTTGTGACCGGAAGCCTTGCCTCAGAAGTCCGTTCCTGCCTACTCTCGCCTCATGCGGCTGATTCTGCGCCTGTGGCTCGTTGTTGTGTTGTTTTGTGCAGTTGTGCACCCGGCCGTCGGGGGCGCGGCCACGAAAGTCCATGTGATCACGTTCGGCAAGTGGATGTCTGTCGAGTGGCTTCCGGCATCTACGGGGCAGGATAAGCCTCTGACCCTGAAGGTGCGCGCGCTGGTGGTGGATGGTCGCGTCAAAGAGTATGTAATCGGTGTGCCGCACGAAGTAACAGATCGCCTGTTCGTGGTGCGGCGCGCCTTTCGCGTCAATGACAGTCTTCCCGAGGAGCCCAGTCCGCGCTGGGTGTGGCAACGCGGCGGCTGGCTACTGGTGGACCGCGCGACCGGCAAAGTTTCGCCCATCAACCTTCCGGAATTTGACGCATTGTTTTCTGCCGCAAGTTGGTATCGGGATTACGTTGCTTACTGCGGAGTTTCGGACGATGGAAAAAAGATCTCCGCCGTAGTGGCGCAAGTTGGCCGACGCAAGCCAGTGCTGAAAAAGGCGCTAGCTGGCGATGGCTTGTCGGACGACGCCGCTCCCGACTCCGCCTGCCCGGCGCCATCCTGGCAGCGCGACCCGGCGCGCGTCAGCTTTCAGCCGCCCGGCGGAGCCAAGGAGACGTTCGCTATCCGCGGGCATGTCGTGGATGTGGTGAACGATGCGGAGGAAGAGGAAGAGGGGACGAAATAACTCGGCAGTCGGAATTCAGATTCTAGATTGCAGATTTCAGATTGAAATCCTTGGCCGTCACCGGTTCAAAATCTGCAATCCGACTTCCGCGTTCTTACTCCTGCAATCTGACGTCTGCAATCTGAGTTCCGGATTCTTGCTTCTGACCTCTGCCTTGTGCCCTAGTCCCCCGCTGCCTCGACGGCGGGCAACTCCTCCGCGACGGTCTTTTCCTTCACCTTCGCGCTCGTGACCAGAATGACCGACAGCACCACAATCGCGCTTCCCACCAGAATGAAGCGGTCCACGCGCTCGTGCAGAATCAGCCAGCCGAGGAAAACGGCGACGACAGGGTTGACATAGGCATACGTCGAGACTTTCGACGTGGGGACATGCTCAAGCAGCCAAATGTAAGCTGTGTAACCGATCCAGGAACCGCACACGATCAGATACAGTGTGGCGCCGAGGCCGCGGGCGGTCCAGACGACATGAGACAGGTCGCGGTTAAGCAGCGCAAAGATGAAATTTCCCGCTCCGGCCGCGGTGACTTGCCAGCCGGTAGCGCTGAACACATCCATGCCGCCCTGCCACTTCTTCGCAAGCACCGATCCCAGCGCCCAGCTGAAAGACCCGCCGATCAGACTGATGGAAGCCCAGAACTCGCGGTGGCCGAGGGCCGTTGTCGATCGCAACTGCGGCCAGACGAGGACAAACAACCCCAGAATTCCCAGAGCCAGGCCCGCTTTGCCGCGCGTGGAAATGTGATGGTCGCCGAGCAGAAGAGAGTCGAGCACCAGAAACCACAATGGCGTAACCGCGAGAATCAGCGCCGCCAAACCGGAAGGAACCGAAAGCTCGGCATAAGAAAGCGTGAGGTTGCCACCCATCAGCAACAGCAGGCCCGCGACCGCCGCCAGCGCGATCTGGCGCGGCGAATACAAAATCTTCCGCCCGGTAGCCGCGCACACTGCCAGCATGACAACTCCGGCCACGGAAAACCGCAGGGCGCACATCAGCGCCGGAGGGATCGTCTGCACCGCGATGTCGATGCCCAGATAGGTCGAGCCCCAGAACAGATACACCAGGCCGAAGGAAAAAACCACCATCCACCGGTTTGGGCGCTGCCTCTGGTTCATGGCTGGGGAAAGCAGGGAAAGTTAAAAGATAACAGACGAGGCGGTGCGGAAGGTGGATTCTAGAGCTGCAATCCGCTTTGTATTTGTCATGCTGAGCGGAGAGGGAATCATCGCGAAGCGAGCTTTCCGCGCAGTCGAAGCATCCCTAGCCTCTACGCTGCCGCCTTTGCCGGAGCAAGGTCTGCGCCACCCAGCGGTTCGCGGTAATTGCAGGGATGCTTCGACTTCGCAGGCGGGATCGTATGGCGATCCCGTCTGCTGCGCTCAGCATGACAAGTGGACCGGTCTACCTTTTCGGAAGACCTGCCTGCCCAGTCGCGACCGGCGCAGTTACCAAAGGGGGTTCCGCGGCAGCACCGCTAACCGCTATAATGAGTTAGAAATGTCGACGGTTCGCGATGCTGCGCCAGAATCCAAATTCGCGTCTTCCCAATGCGCACCTGCCCGAGTGCTGGCTGCACTGTCTGGTGTGTCCGCGGCGCTATCGTGCAAATCTGCCTTCGCGCTTGCGTCCCAACCTGTTCGGTAGCGACTAACTTCTTCCTCCGCTTAGTTTCGCCTCGGTTCTGATTATCGAAAATGGCATGCTTCAACCAGAGCTGCCCCGAGGCTGGGTTTCACCGACTACCGGCCACCAACCGCTGGCCACTGCACTACGGAGGATTCCATGGCTATCGAAACAATGACTCCTAGAACGATCATCGGTCCTAAGATTAAGACCGCCCTGCCTGGCCCCAACGCCAAGCGCGTGCTCGAGGACGATCAGAAATATATTTCGCCTTCCTATACCCGATCCTATCCGCTTGTGGCTAAGAGTGGACGCGGTATCGTCGTCACCGACGTCGACGGCAACGAGTTCTTTGATTTCTCCGCCGGCATCGCCGTGACCTCGACCGGCCACTGCCATCCCGACGTGGTCGCCGCCATTCAGAAACAGGCCGGCCAGCTGATTCACATGTCCGGCACCGATTTCTACTACGAAAGCATGGTGGAACTCGCCAGCCGGCTGTCGAAGATTGCGCCTATGGGCGGCCCGCACCGCGTTTACTACGGCAATTCCGGGGCGGAAGCGATTGAATGCGCGCTTAAGCTGGCGCGCTATCACACCAAGCGCCAGAATGTGATCGCGTTTTATGGGGCCTTCCATGGCCGCACCATGGGCGCGCTTTCGCTGACCGCATCAAAGCCGCAGCAGCGGCGGCGTTTCGCGCCGCTCGTTCCAGGCGTGACGCACGTCCGTTATCCCGACGTCTACCGTGGTTGCACAGGCGGCGCCAAAGAGGCCGACAACTTCGCCCTCGGCTGCGCCCGCTTCATAGAAGAAAAGCTGTTCAAGACCACCCTTCCGCCGGAAGAAGTCGCAGCCATTTTCGTTGAACCGATTCAGGGCGAAGGAGGATACGTCGTGGCTCCGGCTATCTTCATGCAGGAGTTGCGGCACGTCTGCGATCGTCACGGCATCCTGCTGGTCGTCGATGAAGTCCAAAGTGGCGTTGGTCGCACGGGCAAGTGGTGGGCGGTAGAACACTCCGGCATCGAGCCTGACATCGTTTGCATGGCGAAGGGCATTGCCTCGGGCATGCCGCTCGGCGTTACCGTAGCTCGCGCCGAAATCATGGATTGGGTTCCGGGCTCGCATGCTTCCACTTTCGGCGGCAACCCTGTAGCTATCGCTGCCGCCCTGGCCACGCTGGACGTAATCGAGAGAGAGCATCTCGTCGAGAATTCGGCCCGCGTGGGGGCTCACATCCTGAAGCGCATGGCCGACTGGCCTTCGAAGCTGAAGCTGGTGGGCGACGTGCGCGGGCGCGGCTTGATGATTGGCGTCGAAATCGTCAAAGACAAAGCAACAAAGGATTACGCCGGCGCGGAGCGCGACCGCATCGTGGAGATGGCGTTCGAGCGCGGCGTGCTGTTCCTCGGCTGCGGGCCAAGCACGATCCGCCTGTGCCCGCCGCTGGTGGTCACCAAAGAAGAAGCCGACGTTGCCGTGGATGTGATCGAGGAATGTATCAAGCTGGTCGGTGCCTGAGGCGGCGGGGTCATCTTGAACCTCCCGCCGGCGCAGCAGCGACCGGCGGGAGTGCCGCGCCGAACCCAGGCGGCGTGGCTATTTCTGCATTTCCTTTATGAGGGAATCCCTGTCTGCAGGCGAAACGGGCATGCGAAACTCTGCCTTGCCTTGCATTTTCTCGAGGAAGAACAAAGCGTAATCGCAGACGCGATAGTTATAGCGCTTGTATTCCATGAACTGCTTGCTTCCGAAAACCGGGGCAGGGCGCGTATCGGAGAGCATTCGTCGAAGAGCCGGATAAGTGCTCTTGCCGGTTTCGAGCATGGCCTTCGACGCATCCTCAAGGTAGAGGTGCGGCAGTCCCCAGGTATTGAACATCTTCGAGTTCTGCAGGGCATCGGTCAGCACGGCGGCCCTCACTTCGGCCGGCAGCACCAGGTATTGCTGCTCGTGTAATTTCCTGAGCAGGAGCAGAGGCAGAAGCGCATTGCCGTTTTTCGTTTGGTTAATGAGCGACACCAACGAGTCAGCAGAAACGTCGCTTCTTCCCTGCAGTTCGCGATAGGCCAGGGAATTAAACGGTTCCTTTTTGGCTGCGCTCTGTTCCGCCAGCTTGCCGAGCAGCGCAGGAGTGTCCATGTTCTTGTAGGTCTGCGCTGTCTGAGCCGCCGTCTTTTGGAACGACTCCAGGTTCGCCCGCGCCTTTTCCTGCTGCTCGGTCAGGGCCGGCTTACCTGCGCCGCCGCATCCGGCTAAACAAAGGCACGACAACATCAGGGCAAATAGTGCTGTTCTTGGCTGATTCACCGTCGTTACCTCTCTACACTCGTTAGATTACAAGTCTGACAGCGTGGGAAATGCGACCGCATTGGGGAGCGTGGGTTGCCCCGGATAGCCGGAACCCATGTTCTCCGAGCCCGAAGTTGGCGCCCACGTATTCCAACCGGACACGGCGTTCTGAAATGTGGTGTCGAGATCCTTCCACGCCGGCCCGACGATAAACTGCGAGACGTTGCCGGAATTGTCTATCGTCCAGCTCCAGAAGTAGTACCCGAGAATGTTGTTCTGGCATGTGTCGGAGCTGAAGCACGTGGTTACGTCCAGCGAATAAAAGTAGGTGTTGTTGGGCCAGCCGCTCGGGTAGTCGTATAACGTGGTGGCCACGCCATTGCTGCCGGGAGGATTGTAGGTCGGGTCGAACGTCTTACCATCGTTTTCCAGGCTATAGTAGCCATACGCCCAGCCATCCAACTGATCGATGGTCCATCCATAGGAAGTGGCCCTGGCCGCGTACGACGAAGTTGGATACAGGTACGTCTGGGAGTCGGAATCGTACACCGACACCATTTGAGTGATGACATCCTCGGGACAGTTGCAGGACTTGCCACAGGTCGCGGGCGTGAATGTAAAGGCGGAACTCACCTGAAAGGCGTCGGTTTGCGGCGTGCCGCTAAAGCTCCAGCTTCCGCACTCCAGAGTAGGAGTGCATGCAACCAAGACTGCAGCAACGAGCAGCAAGGCTATTGCTAGTAACGGGAGTCGTTTGCTTTTCATGCGTTTCCTCTGCGTGTTCCTGTCTTTGCCTGATTGGATAGTGTCTCGAAGCCGAGTTTCGTTTCACGGCGCTGACAAAATTCTCTTGTATTCGGGCCGGGCGAAGTGGGCAAGGAGGAGCCAAGTTTTCGCTGGGGATGCGTAGGGGCTCGAGCTTCGCCCTTCCTCTTGGTTTGGCGACATGAGTGGCCGGGGCTTCCCTGTTTGGGAAGAAGAGACCTTCAAAATGCCCAGATTGTGAGGCACATCACATAAGCGAGAGCGTGTGTCCGGTTATGCTAAAGAATGAATCCCATGCTTGCCGCCAGGTTCACCCGAACTATCGTTCGCAGCTTGGACTGGGTTGCGGCGCGTACGCTGCCTGCTGACCGCAGGCCGCAGCACCAGCGCGTTGGCACGCGCGGCGAGGAAGAAGCTTTCTTTTACCTGCGCAAACGGGGCTATGTGATCGTGGCGCGCAACTTTCGCACGCCGCGCTGCCATGGGGAAATCGATCTGATCGGCTGGGATGATGATGTCCTTTGTTTTATTGAAGTTAAAACGCGGACATCGCGGGATGTGAAGCCCCCCGAGGCGGCTGTGGACCGGCATAAGCGGCGGGAAGTGGCGGCAGTGGGGCGTGAGTACCTGCGGCGTTTTCCACCTTCGTGCCAGTGGAGATTCGATATCGTCAGCGTATACTATGAGAGTCCAACATCCCTCCCGCAGATCGAAATCTTTCGCAACGCATCCTTGGCGGAGTAAAATAAGAAGTTTGTGCAGTATTGCTGAAAGGATTTAGTAAGTGCCGGACCTCAGAAAAGACCCAATTGTAGGCCGCTGGGTAATTATCTCGACCGACCGCGCCAAGCGCCCCACCGATTTCGTCCGCGAGAACATGAAAATCAAGGGTGGATTCTGCCCCTTTTGTTACGGGAACGAAAGCAAAACTCCGCCCGAGATTCAGGCGTATCGCCCCAACCCGAATGGCGGCCCTGCGCCGCAGCGCGATACGCCGGGATGGACGGTGCGGGTTGTCCCGAACAAGTTCCCTGCCCTGGGCATCGAGGGCAATTTGAACCGCCAGGCCGAAGGCATGTTTGACCGCATGAACGGCGTCGGAGCGCATGAGGTCATCATTGAGACGCCCGACCACACCGCCAGCCTCGCGACCCTCGCTCCGAAGCGCATCGAAGATGTCCTATGGACCTTCCGCGACCGGATTCTCGACCTGAAAAAAGATCGTCGATTCAAGTACATCCTGATCTTCAAGAATCACGGAGAACCGGCGGGAGCCTCGCTGGAGCACGCCCACTCTCAGCTGATTGCATTGCCGATTTTGCCCATCAACGTGACGCAGGAATTGGAAGGAGCCAAGCAGTACTTCCTATACAAGGAGCGGTGCGTATTCTGCGACATTATTCGCCAGGAAATGGACAGCGGCAGCCGGGTCGTGGGTGAGAACGAGAATTTCGTGACCCTCGCGCCTTACGCTCCGCGGTTCCCGTTCGAAACCTGGATTCTGCCCAAGCAGCATGAGTCCGCGTTTGAGAACTCGTCCTCACATATGTTCGAGAACTTGGCTCGGTCACTAAAGAACCTGCTCCAGCGGGCGGACCGGGTGCTCGACAATCCCCCCTACAATCTCGTGATCCACAGCTCACCGGTGCAGGATCCTACCAACGACCACTACCACTGGCACATCGAGTTCATGCCAAAGCTGACCAAGACGGCGGGATTCGAGTG
>Ga0187771_10001981_pt1 | contig 14100 bp, 10 predicted proteins | sample 0116_SJ02_MP15_1_FD_133139 | JGI IMG/M metagenome (GOLD analysis project Ga0187771, IMG submission 133139) | Tropical peat soil microbial communities from peatlands in Department of Meta, Colombia - 0116_SJ02_MP15_10_MG | ecosystem: Environmental > Terrestrial > Soil > Wetlands > Peat | place... | reverse complement strand
TAAGGCAATATGAAAATATCATTTTTCGGCCTGCGAAAGTTTTTCGATTATTTTCGGATAGGAGGGTTTGAGTCTTTTGTCCGGAGATTGGCGTTGGGATTGGTAAACTCAGGTAATGAAGTTGATTACATTTTATATGATTCAACAACCGGAGGGTTAATTAAGGTATTACCCCGTTTAAAAATGACCTATTGCCGGACCTTTGAAGAGGGCTTCCGCCAGTTATTGGCCCGCGAATACGACCATGTTTTCGCGGTCCGGCTGTCCCGTTCCCATCGCCTTAAATACTTCTTTCTGACCCGGAAATTGGGGCGCCAGACCAGGTGGCACCACTTGTGCCTCGCCTGGCCGGAAGCCATTTACAAGCGCCCTCTGGCCATATTGGAGGGACGGCTGAATTCTTTCAGGGGCTACAACATCTGCGTATCACCCCGACAATACTGGGCCAATAAAAAGTTTAACAAAAAATCCTATCTGGTTATCCCTCCGGTACCCGAGGAATACTTTTTAACTCCGAAGGAGAAAAGGCAGAACCGCAAGATAAAAGTGACCTACCTGGGTAACCTCACCCAGGATAAATGTGTTGACGAGGTAATTAGTTTATTCATGGCCCTGGTCAAAGATCAGCGGTTCCACTGCTCCATCTACGGCACGCATGATCGCCATAACCCAGATTCTGTGAAAATCCACCGCCTCCTGCAATCGCAACAAGATATACCGTATTTTGATGTAGATCTGGAGAACTATTCTTCGGAAATTGATGACCTGGTGAAAAATGTGCTCCATGATACCGATGTCTTTTTCCAGCCCTACAGAAAGTTGCAAAACACCCTGGACCTGCCGCTCCTTTTATTGGAAGCCATGGCCTCCTTGTGCGCCGTCATCACCACCCCGACCGGAGATGTGGCGGATATTTATGGTGAGAGTAAATTTGTCATACCACTGCCGCAGTTCCGCCGTCAGGCCGAAAACCTGTTAACTCAGCTCTCCTATGAGGAAATTATAGCCGAGAGAGGGCGGATTTACCAAAGAAACCAGGAGCTTAATTTTAACCAGGCCAGGGTTGCAGGGAGGTTGGCAGCAATTTTAGCAGCCTAAGGGGATGATGCCATGAACCAGGTGGGGAAATTTCTGGAAGAAATCTTTGCTAAATGGAACAATAATGACATCTCCTATTGTGTTTTGAAGAATTACGAGGACTTACCGGAGCACCCTGGCCGGGATGTGGACATTTGGGTAATGGAGGTAGATTTTCAGAAATGCCTCGATACTACCTTTGAGGTGGCCCATGACCTGGGGTGGGAATTATTGGCGGTATCCCTGCGTATGCGATTCATTGGAGCCGGTGAATATTATTTTATCAAAAACAGCGACATAGGTCAGCTTTGTGTGCTGGATCTTTCTCCATTTTTACATTGGAAAGGGGTTAGCTATATATATAGCAAAATTCTGCATAAAAAAATCCTGACTCACGAGAAGGGATTTAAGGTTTCCTCCCGCTGCCTGGAAGCCGCAACCATGGTTTTTCGCGGCGCCATGTCCATGATGGGAGAAATGAAAGATGAGTATAAGGCCAAACTTGTTGAAGCTGTTACGAATGATCCCCAAGGTTTTTTAGAGGTACTGGAAGAGCCCTTCGGGAGGGACGAAGCCGAGGCTATCCTAACGGAGGTCCGGACAAAAAATTGGGATTTACTGGGACGGAAAATGGCTCATTATCACCGGGTCATTCTTAAACGGGCCCTGAGGCGCCGGCCTTTTTTCCAGATAAGGCAATGGGTGAGGTATTACACCGCCATCTGGTGGGCCCGCTTTAGCCCGCCGCATGGTTTTTTCCTGGCTTTGCTAGGTCCGGACGGCGCTGGAAAAACCACTATAGCAAATTTTCTTTTGGAATCCCCAGCCATACAACAACTTTTTATCAGGCGGAAGCATTGTTACCGACGTTTTGAGGTTCCCTGGAAGAAGGCGGTAATTAAAGTTAAGGCTGCCGGACTGGATAAGTTCGAGGCAGAGACCAGAGATGATGGTTCCATTGTGCCAATGAACCCTGTAAAAGCGGCCATCTATGCCATTTATCTGGCCACGGAATATCTTCTTGCCGGCCATCCCTTTGTGCGTTGGTGGAAATCCAATGGGGGCCTGGTGGTCTTTGACCGATATTTTTACGATTATCTGGTGTTTGAGGACTTCAGTCGATGCCCCGGGTGGCTGCTGAGATTGCTGGCAAAGCTCGTCCCCCGGCCCGATGCCATCGTTTACCTCAAAAATGATCCCAAGACTATCTATGCGCGGAAACCGGAACGGTCTTTGCCGGAGATTGCCCGGCAGGCCAAGGTCTGTGAGAGGCTGGTAGCCGATTTACCCAACAGCTATACCATCGATACTTCCGGGGACCCTGAAAAGATAGTGGCTGACATTATAGATATTATTATCAAAAATTTAAAGTATAGGAACAAAGAGATCATAAAAAATTATTATCTACCGTTATCCATGACTCCAATCGATAAGCAAATGTATATTACTTATGTAAAAAATCCATATAAAATGCACCTTGCCGATTTATCATGTACGATAAAGTTGAATAATATCATAACTAAAATTAACCAGGTCCATTATCATAATCAATTTATCCGAGTCATAAACTATCACGATACTTTTAATGCTCATGCCTCTTTATTAGAAGAGCATATGAAATTTTATCAAGAGCATTTTACTCCGGTATCGTTCCAGGACTTTGACAATTTTTTGAGGGCCAAGCATTGGGAAAAGGACAGGCCCGGTCTCATTATTTCCTTTGATGATGGCACTATTTCCAACTTCGAGGTAGCATACCCACTTTTGGAAAAATATGGTTTTATAGGCTGGTTCTTTGTGCCAACAAATCTGATCAAAAAAAATAATGATTCCCGATTAGAGTGGGGCGATGTAACCATTGAGGCAAGCAAAAAGAGACGTCCGCGCATGAATTGGAATCAATTGAGGGAACTGGACAACATGGGGCATGTCATCGGCAGCCATACCAAAAACCATTGCCGTATGTTTTTAAAAACTCCTCCTGAAAAAGTTTACGAGGAGATTTTTTTATCTAAGGTGGAATTGGAACAACAGTTGAAACATGAAGTTTCGATTTTCGCTTGGGTAGGCGGCGAAGAAGGCTCTTATAGCACCACAGCCGCTAATATGATCAGAAAATCGGGCTATCGCTATGCCTTTATTAATTGCCCTGGTCCTATCGTTGTCCTTTCCAATCCATATTCTTTAAAGAGACTAAATATTGAATCGTGTTATAGCATAAAAATGGTGAAATTTTGTTTTAGTGGATTAATAGATCTTTTCTGGTATAGAAGGACCAAACAAGTGGAACGCCTCATTGAGGAAAGTTGCAATTTTTAGGGGGAGCTCGATTCAACCTTCCGGGTCATGAATTTGTCCTTTAGAATTTAGGATAATATATGCAGCCTTCAAAATCAAAATGCCAGATTAAAATGGCCATCATATATAACAACTTCGGGCCCTACCATCTGGCCCGGCTGGTGGCAACTGCCAGGCACGCCAGAAATTATGGCATCGAGGTTGTGGGGATTGAAGTAGCCTCCCAGGAGCTGCTCCACGCCTGGTTACCTGAAAATAGCGCCGAGATAAAAAGGTTCACGATATTTCCGGCCAATGCAATTGAAGAGTTGTCCCCCTGGCAGATCGCCTACGGCATGTGGTCAACCTTGCACCGCCTGGACCCACAAGCAATGGCCTTCGGCCCTTCCGGGGAGACCCTCCCGGCATTTCTGGCCATGCTCGCCTGGGCCAGGTTAAGGCGCCGGGTGTCTATAGTAATGATGGACAGCAAGTATGACGATTACCCACGCCATCCAATGAAGGAATTCCTGAAAAAAAGGGTGTTTTCCTTGATCGACGCAGCCTTGGTAGGAGGCATTCATAGCAAAGCCTATGCCGAATCTTTGGGGATACCAGCCGGAATGATTTTCCCCGGCAGCGACGTGGTGGATAACGACTATTTTGCCCGGAAAGCTGATTGGGCCAGGGAAAATGCCAGCCAATGTCGCCGCGAGTTTAAGCTTCCGGAGCATTATTTTCTTTTTGTCGGCCGCTTTGATGAGAAAAAAAATATCTTTCGCTTACTGGAGGCTTATGCCCAATACCTTGGCTTAGCCCGGGCGCCCACCTGGCACCTGGTGCTCTGCGGTTCTGGACCCCTGGAGGAGGCGCTGCGGGACAAGGCCAGGGAACTTAGATTGCCGCTGGTACATTTTGCCGGCTTCCAACAGATCGACGCCCTGCCCGTTTACTATGGTTTGGCCCGATGTTTAGTGGTACCTAGCTCACATAGTGAACAATGGGGCTTAGTGGTCAATGAGGCCATGGCCTCGGGGCTGCCGGTGCTAGTTAGTCGGGCCTGCGGTTGTGCTCCTGACCTGGTGCAAGAAGGGGTGAACGGCTATACCTTTGACCCGTACGACGTGGAAGGCTTGGCCCGGTTGATGCTCAAAATGTCATCAGGAACCATCGATCTTAGCACCATGGGGCAGGATTCCAGACGGATGATTAGTGGCTGGGGCCTGGAAGTGTTTACCTCGAATTTGATTAAACTGGTTGTTTTAACTATTCGTCAGAAGCATAATTCGCTTGAGATTCATTCATGAAGATCTTGCTAGACTTCACTACTCGCTCTGAGGGTGGAGGGAAAACCTTTTCCTTCCATTTTCTTCATAATTTAGCTAAGATAGATGTTAAGAACTTTTATTTTCTATTTGTCTCCTCTCCTTTACCTTATGATTTGCCTGCAAATTTTAAAATAAATACGATTACAAGCGAATTACCCTATGAGCTTTGGAAGGTTTTCTGGTATGAGAGGACCATAAAGGAGGTCATTGCTAAGGAAAAAATAGATTTATTTTACGGCCCCGCAGGAATCAGCCCTTTTAGATTGAAATGCCCAATCATAATAACGTTACAAAATCTATGGCCATTTTATCCAGATCAGTTACCGTTTGTACTCAATTTAAAAAAATTACTAAGAAGATGGTATATTAATAAATCGGTTAATTACGCTACTTTAATACATTTTCCTTCTTATTCTTCTTTGCAAGACCATGTTAGATTAGGGCTTGATATCGACCCTAGTAAGGCAAGAATAATCTATTGGGGAATTGGAGATCATTTTCTGGCCTATAGAAATGATAGACCTCTTAACAATGTATTTAATAACGTAACTATAACTGAATTGCCATATATTTTATTTGTGGGGAATATTTTCAGACATAAGAATTTGACCACTCTGATCAAGGCTTTTGCTAGAATTGTCCAGGAAGGAAAGAGGCACATTAACCTGATAATAGTCGGAAAAGTTATGGAACCAGATTATTATGAAGAGATATCGAATTTGATTAAAATTCTCGGAATCACCTCTCATGTCCGTTTTGTTGGTGAAGTTGCTTATAATGATTTGCCTACTTTTTATCGCTGTGCCCAGTTATTTGTATTTCCTTCGTTGCTGGAAACTTTCGGATTTCCCTTGATTGAGGCTATGGCCAGTAAGGTCCCCCTCGTTGTGTCAGACATTGCTGTTTCCCGGGAAATTTGTGGGGATGCATCTTTATTTTTTATGCCAGATGATGATGCGGCGCTGGCCTCTCTGATAACAAAAATATTACTAGAAGATAAGTTAAGGGATGTAATGGTGGAAAAAGGCTTCGCTCGAGCTAAGAGCTTCACATGGGAGCATATGGCTAAAAAAATGGTACTTTTGTTCGAAGAGACTCTTTCCAGAGGGCAATTATAGGATTGGTTAAGGATGCACCATTAATGAAGGTTCTCCTATTAACCCAGAATTTTCCGCCAGAAACCGGGTCGGCGGCGTCCAAAATGGCGGAAATGGCGGCGTACCTCACTGCCCGAGGACACCAGGTTTCCGTGGTCTCCCAGGTGCCTTGTTACCCTGCCGGCGTGGTCTATCCCGGTTTCAAAGGGACCTGGTTTCGCCGGGAGGCCACAAACGGCTTTTGGGTCACCCGCACCTGGTCCTATGCCTCTCCGGAGCGCCAGCACTTCTGGCCCCGCTTCTTAAATTATTTGAGTTTTACGGGCACCGCCCTGGCCGGAATTTTCTCCGGTCCCCGCCCCGATGTCATCCTGGTCTATTCACCGCCGCTGTTTTTGGGACTGACCGCAATAGTGGTCGCAAAACTCTGGAAGAGCCCCTTCGTATTCTGGGTCATGGACCTGTGGCCGCGAGCGGCGGTGCATTTGGGGTTTATGCAGGATAACGCCTTCTATCGCCTGGCCTGCACCCTGGAGAGATTCATTTACCGCCAAGCAAACCGGGTTTTCGTGTACTCGTCGCGGATGGGGGAAGAGATCGTGGCGGACGGCGCCAACTGGAATGACATAGAGTGCCATCCTTTATGGATTGACCTCGAAGTTTTTCATCCGGACGCGGCGGGCGCCACCCAGGTTCTTCGCCAATATGGTTGGGAAGGGAAGTTTGTAGTGCTTTATGGCGGCAATATCGGCCTGGCCCAGGGACTGGAGGTGATGATCGAGAGCGCCCGCCGATTGACCGAGTTTCCGCTTATTCATTTTGTCCTGGTGGGCAGTGGGGTGGAGAAGGAAAGGCTGGCCAACCTGGCTGCAAGTTATGGTCTGACCAATGTAGAGTTCATTGGCCATCAACCGAAAGAGAAGGTGTCCGCCTTTTTTTCCGCGGCAGATATGCTGTTTGCCCATTTGAAAGAAGCGCCCCACCGGGTAGGCACTGTGCCGGAGAAGATGCTGGCTTACATGGCCTGTGGCCGGCCGCTGTTGTTAGCGGCCCAAAAAGGCGCCGCCGCTGACCTGGTGCGGGAAAATCGCTGCGGGGTGGTGGTCCCGCCGGATGACCCGGAAGCCCTGGCCCAGACCATAAAGTCCCTTTTTCAGAACCCACAGTCCCTCGAACCCATGGGGAGGGAGGGGCGCCGGGCCGCAGAAACTCACTATGCCGGGCCCCTGGTTCTTCGGGGTATAGAGGCCAGTCTAATCAGGGTGGCCAGATTTTCGCAGGCCAAAGGAAATGTACGGCAATAATCGAGGGGGGCGCGACCCGCGAGGGTTTTTAGCTGCCGCGAGCCTTTATCCCAACTCGCTGGCGCTGCTGTGCACTGACCGGGACCTTTATATGTCCGGGCCATCCTTCCTCTGGTACCTCGATTTGCTGGGTACCAAAAGACCATTTGCGGTCCCCACCCCCATAGGCAGGGTGCTGAAACAGGCCGCACGTTTTCGCTTCCTGCAGCGCTTGGGAAGGTTAAACCTACGTGAATTGATCCGATTGCCCGGGGGCGAGCTGCTGGGTATTTTTGGCAAAGGAATTGTCCGGCTGGCCCGGGGCTCCCAAGAATTCGAGACAATTTTTCAAGTAAAGGATGGCGGCCGGCCAAAAGGTCTTGCCATTACCCCCAAGGGCCATATCTTTGTGGGGGAATACCGAATGAGACGCCTGCCGCAACCCTTGCGCATCTGGGCCAGCACCGATAACGGCCTTAGCTGGAATTTGGCTCATGTGCTGCGTTCTTGGAGCGCCAAACATATTCACAACCTGGTCTGGGATCAGTATCGGCAGGGGTTATGGATCTTAACCGGGGATCATGATGAAGAAAGCGCTTTCCTCTTCACCGCTGACGAATTTACTTCGGTGGCCGAATATGTGCGGGGTGAGCAGTTGTTCCGTGCCTGCCATCTTATTTGTCATCCTGAGGGATTGTATTACGGCACTGATAGTGAAAGGGCGCAGAACTGGTTTGTATTCCTGGACACAATTAGCGTTGAGGCCCACATGATCCAACCATTGCCGGGAAGTTGCATCCACACTGCCCGGATGGCAGGCCGGTATTTTCTTTCTACGGCGGTGGAACCTAGTAAAGTTAACTTTTGTCGGCAAACGGAACTCTGGTGTTCCCTAGACCTGCATAGATGGGAGCGAATATGCGGATTCCAAAAGGATCGATGGCCCGGTTTTTTTGGTTTCGGTCGGGTCATACTGCCCCGGGTCCAGGGGGAATGCCCCCTGGTGGTATTCTCTCCCATTGCCGTAACAGAGCATGATCTGACCACATTTGTTATGCAACCAGAAGCGCTCGACCAATTTTTAAAAGAATCCAAAGAGATGAAAAATGGAAAAGATGATTAAGGTATTTGGGGGTTTTCTGATTAACCCCGGCCAACCTAGCAATCTTAAAATCGAACCAGGACAGCTTAACCCAGTTAAAAGGGGTTAAGGGGCTCAGAGTGGAAACCCCTAAGCCTATTCCCAAAGCCCGGGTTCTGCTATTGGATGGGCGTACCATCTCCTGTCTACCTACTATTAAAGCCCTGCATCTGGCAGGCCATGAAGTTAGCGTGGCGGAGTCGGACCATTTATGCCCAGGTTTTTTCTCCCGATTCACTAAACGGCGGATAAAATTACGCGATCTGAAAAAAGACCCGGATGGATTTCTCGCGGATTTGGTGGGTCATCTCGCCACAAAAAATTATGATATATTGATACCTATCCTTGATGTCACTGCTACCTTAGTATGCCAACACAAGGGCTTCCTGGAACAATATGTGCGGATCCCCCTTCCAGATTACCCAGTATTTATGCGAGCCCGGGATAAATCCCAAACTATGAAGATCGCTCACCAAAATGGTTTGCCCTGTCCCAAGACTTATTTCCCTGAGGATCTAAAGATTGAGAAACTTGCCAGAGCGGTTGATTATCCGGTGCTGATTAAACCTAATATAGGCGTTGGAGCCCGCGGTCTCACCAAAGTTTGCAATTCTTCGGAACTGATAGGTTTATATCCAAAAGTAGTGGCACGGTATGGTCCTTGTAGCATTCAAGAATTTATTGATCAGACTGACTTACAATATAAGGCTCAGATCTTTATCGACCGTGATAAGAAGGTGAAGGGTTGCGTGGTTTACAGCAAAATCCGGCATTACCCTTTGGGAGGCGGGGTCAGTACTCTCAATTGCACCGTGGCTAGACCTGATATCGCCGAAATTGGAATAAAGTTATTGCAAGCCATGGAATGGTCCTCCTACGGTGATATTGACCTGATTGCTGATCCCCGAGACGGGCTGGTAAAGATTATGGAGGTAAATCCACGTATTACCGGCAGCATTAAAATATGTTTTGAATCCGGAGTGGATTTTGCCAATATGCTGGTTGCCTATGCCCTGGGGTATGAGGTGGCAGCGGTCAATAAATACCGGACTGGCGTTTATTTGAGGAATTTAGGAATGGATTTACTATGGTTCCTAAAATCAAAGCAGAGGTTTAAAGCAAATCCCAGCTGGTTCTGGTTTCTTGGCAAGAACTTAAAATATGAAGTTTTCAGTTTTACTGATCCAGGTCCAGTTTTGGGGTACCTTTTGGCAAATATTAGAGATTTGTTTGTAGTCGAAACCCGCCGTTATAAGTACCAACGGGGATATTTGGGATAAATCTGGCATTAATACTCTATTTTTAGGTAACATTTAAGATTATGCACAACATTCTCACCATTGACGTAGAAGAATGGTTTCATACTCCGTTATTAAAACCATATATTAGCACCGGCCAATGGGATCAATTGGAACATAGGGTTGCCCAAAATGTCATGAGAATGCTGCGAATTTTGGCATCACCCAAAACAAAGGCAACTTTTTTTATTTTAGGTTGGGTAGCGGAACGGTATCCGAATCTGGTGAAGGAGATCGCGGCACAAGGCCATGAAATCGCCAGTCATGGTTATCGCCATGAGCTTCTTTACAACCTCACCCCGTCCACGTTCAGAGATTATGTCCAACGCTCCAAGAAGCTCCTAGAGGACCTAACAGGTGAATCGGTAATAGGATATCGGGCCCCCTGCTTTTCAATTGTTGCCAGTTCTCTCTGGGCCTTGGAAATATTGAAAGATATCGGTTTTTCTTATGATTCCAGTATATTCCCGGTTCACCACGATACCTATGGCATCCCTGGATATCCTCGCTTTCCCTATAGACATGCCAACGATCTTATAGAGATTCCACCATCCACCCTGAAATTAGCGGGTTTTAATATTCCCTTTGCCGGAGGTTGTTATTTGCGCTTTTTCCCTTACTGGATCACCAGGAATGGCGTCCTTAGAATAAACAGGGCCGGCTATCCAGCAGTGGTTTTTATCCACCCCTGGGAGCTTGATCCAGACGTTCCCCGCATTAATCAAGCCAATTGGCTAACGCGTTTTCGTAGATATTTCAACTTGAGCAAGACAGATACAATACTGAAGAAGGCTCTCTGTGACTTTAATTTTTTACCCATAAAAGAATACTTATCGAATGCTATTTTAGAAAATATTCCATTATTTGGACCGTGATTTTTCTTCCCTGCTGTGACCACTATTGATAAATTTATTAAAATAATATCAACCATTAAAAAATCACAATAAGGCAACTATTATTTTTATTATGCGATAATATTATTGTGACAATATTAAATATTAAATATTTTGAAAAACCATTGCGCGGTACCTATGAATTAATATTAGCAGTCAATAAGGAGATATTAGAAGATTTTTTGTCATTACATAATAATTCCTTTTATACTATGTTTAGTAAAAAGATGATTTACATTTCCAAACTTGATGATACTAAAATTGGATTTGCTTTGTTCATAGCAGGAGCCAGAAAAAGGATTCACTTGCGGTCTTTGGGAATTATTAAACTATTCCGTAGGAAGGGATTGGCTAAATCATTTCTCTCAGAAAGACTGGATTATTGGAAAGCCCAAGGGATTAAAACCTCCTCGGTCCATGTCAATTATACAAATAAAAAAGCCTTGAGAATTTATTTATCTGTGGGCTTTCAAACTCTTAAATTCCAAACCTTACAATTATTCCTGAACAAAACACTATAAGTAAGGAGGCCGGTTTATTGAAGCAGGTCATACAAAGTTACAAGGATGGAAAAATTTTACTTTCCGAAGTGCCAGAGCCAGCCAGCAAGCCCGCCGGCATTCTGGTGCGAAATATAGCGTCGCTCATCAGTGCCGGGACCGAAAAACTGATGATTGAGATGGGGAGAAAAAGCTTGCTGGGCAAAGCCAAAGCCAGGCCGGATCTGGTTCGTCAGGCCTGGGCCAAGGCCAGAAAGGAAGGGTTCCTCAATGTTTTTAAGGAAGCCATGAACCGCCTGGATGAACCTATCCCCCTGGGTTACAGTTCAGCTGGGGTGGTTCTGGAAGTGGGATCGGAGGTCTCCGGATATAAGCCGGGCGACCGGGTGGCGGTGATGGGGTATGGTTATGCTTCTCATGCCGAGGTGGTATGGGTTCCAGAAAATTTAAGTGCCCCTATCCCTGATGGAGTGAACTTCGAGGAAGCAGCCTTCAGCATGTTGGGATGCATAGCCCTCCACGGGGTACGGGAGGCCGCCTTGACCCTGGGGGAACGGGCCGTAGTCATCGGGTTGGGATTGTTAGGCCTGCTTTGCGTCCAGCTCCTCGCGGCGCAGGGCTGCCGAGTAATCGGGGTGGACCTGGATGCTGAGAAATGTAAACTAGCCATAGAACTGGGGGCTGATTTGGCATTGGTTCCTGGCGAAGACGATGTGGAAGCAGCTGTGAGCAGCTTCACCAATGGGTTTGGTGCCGATGCGGTACTCATTGTATCTGCCAGTAAGGACAACGCCCCCATCCTTTTGGCCGAAGTCATTGCTCGGGAGAGAGCCCGCCTGGTGATGGTTGGGGTAGCCGATCTAAGCCTCACCCGCAAATCCTTCTGGACGAAAGAATTATCTTTTTCGGTTTCAAAGGCAGCAGGCCCTGGGAGCTTGGCACCTAAGTATGAAGGAAAAGGCTTTGATTATCCTATTGGTTATGTGCGCTGGACCGAGCGCCGGAATCTGGAGGCGTTCCTTGATTTAATGGCCCAAGGCAAGATAAAAGTCAGCCGCCTCATAACCCACCGATTCCCCATCTCAGAGGCCATAATGGCTTATGAGATGATCATGGCAAATCGTGAACCCTACATAGGGGTTATTCTCACCTACCCGAGGGAGGCAACCGTTCCCCAAAAAATTTCGCCCTCCCATAAGACCTATCTTGATAGATCTGCTGACGACAACAATAGGGGCAACCGATTGGCACTGGGCTTAATCGGCGGGGGTATCTTTACCAAAAATGTGCTGATGCCGGTTATCCAAAAAATCAAAGGTGTGCGCCCCATTGGGGTAGCAACCACTTCAGGAATCACCTCCCAAAACTTAGCAAAGAAATTCGGCTTTGCCTATGCCACTACAGATTATCGGGAAATATTGAATGACGATGCCGTCGGCAGTGTGATGATCACGACTCGTCATAACCTACATGCCGCTATGGTGGTGGAAGCGTTGCAAGCTGGAAAACATGTGTTTGTGGAAAAACCTTTATGCCTTACTGAAGCAGAGCTACAGCAAATAATCGAGGCCTATGACGGCTCCAGGCTCTTGATGGTTGGTTTCAATCGGCGCTTTGCGCCGCTATCCCAAAAGGTCAAAAGATTTCTGGCGGGGCGGCATACCCCATTAGTAATGATTTATAGAGTGAACCCGGGTTATTCTCCTCCCGATAGTTGGGTGCACGACCCCAAAATTGGTGGGGGGCGCCTTATTGGGGAAGGGTGCCATTTTATCGATTTTCTCCAATTTATGGCTGATTCCGACCCGGTCAGACTGGCCATCTCCTCCATCGGTGGAGCTTTGGGAAAATATCGAGCTGATGATAATTTTTCAATCAATCTATCTTTCGCAGATGGATCGATTGGCAGTATTATTTATTCGGCTAAAGGGACCAAAGCGTTTTCACGTGAACGATTCGAAGTATTCTGTGATGAGTCTGTTGCCGTTATAGAAGACTTTCGTCAGGGACAATTGGTACAGGGAGGCCGTGTCCGAAAAGAAAAAAAATTTTGCCAGGACATGGGATATACGGCTGAAATGGAATTTTTCTTTAATCATCAGCTGGAGCGACAGCAATATGGGGAACTTTTTCGTACCTATGTAACTTCAAGTCGTGCTACTTTAAAGGCGATGACAGCCCTCCGTAACCAAGAAATCGTCATCCTATGAGGAAAAAAGCAATAAGGAGAAACTTTTTGCGAATTGATACATGAGCTGAATAAAAGGATGCGAAGTACATCGCAAAATGTGTTTAAAACTAGGGCAAATTCATCACTATCCAGTTGTAGGTTAGCTAACCCATCCAAAAGGCGAGTAATTCATGGCTAAAGCAGATTATCGGCAGTATTACGAGGGAAAAACCATTCTGGTGACTGGCGGGGCCGGGGCCATCGGGAGCAACCTGACCCGGGCCTTGGGAGAATTAGGCGCCCGTTTAATCATCGTGCTGGATGACCTGTCCTCCGCCGAAAGATGGAATGTGCCGGCCCTCCCCAACGTGCTGTTTGTGGAAGGCAGCATCCTGGACGAAGTGGAATTAAAACGGGTCTTTTTTGAGGGTCCGGAGTTGGTCTTTCATCTGGCGGCTTTGTTTGCCAACCAGAACTCCATCGACCACCCCGAGACCGATCTGTTGGTCAACGGTCTTGGTACCTTGAAAATCCTGCAATATTCCCAGCTTTCCGGGGTCAACCGGGTGGTCTACGCCTCCTCGGGCTGCTCGATTTACGGCAGCAATGCTCCGCTGCCGCTCACCGAAGAGTTCATGTCGTTGCATCTCAGCAGCCCTTATCAGATTACCAAGATGCTGGGGGAGCTGTACGGCAATTTCTTCCAGCATCATTATGGATTGGGGGTGGTCAAGCCCAGGTTCTTCAATTCCTATGGTCCGGGGGAGGTTCCCGGCCAATATCGCAACGTTATTCCCAATTTCATCTACCTGGCCATGCAGGGCCTGCCGCTGCCCATCACCGGCACCGGGGAGGAGACCCGGGATTTCACTTATGTGGGAGATATTGTTGACGGCCTGCTGCGGGCCGGCTATTTCCAGGCGGCGCTGGGACAGGAATTCAACCTCGCCTCCGGGGAAGAGACCCGCATCATTGATTTAGCCCGGATGATCAACGAGCAGGTGGGGAATAAGGCCGGCATCACCTTCACCGCCCG
>Ga0187771_10001980_pt1 | contig 14103 bp, 14 predicted proteins | sample 0116_SJ02_MP15_1_FD_133139 | JGI IMG/M metagenome (GOLD analysis project Ga0187771, IMG submission 133139) | Tropical peat soil microbial communities from peatlands in Department of Meta, Colombia - 0116_SJ02_MP15_10_MG | ecosystem: Environmental > Terrestrial > Soil > Wetlands > Peat | place... | reverse complement strand
GACCCGGGTCCTCTTCGGGTCGAACCCGAGCGCGAGGAGGTCGTAGAGGTTCTCGTACCCCCAGCGGACCGTTTCCTCCCGGCTGAGGCCCGCGCGCGACCAGAACTTCTCGTCGTCCGTGATCTGGATGAACATCGGGACGTGGAAGTGCTCCTGGAGCCAGCGGCAGAGCTCGAAGTGCGCGAGGTGCGACGTGTGGATCGGGCCGGACGGCCCCCGGCCCGAATAGAGGAAGAACGGGCGTCCCCCCTCGTAGGCGTCCAGGAGGCTCCCGAGGTCCCGGTGCGTATAGTAGATTCCGCGCTCGAGGAGGGGATGCAGGGTGCCCCCGGCGAGTCGCCGAAGCCTCGCCAGGAGCTCGGAGGTGAGCTCCTGCGTGCCGAACAGCTCGCGAAGCCGGTCGTAGTCGACGTGGCCCCGCACCTCGTACGGCGTGACGACGAACTCCTCGTTCCCCGGCATTGCGACGGCGCCCTCAGCCTTCCGGGAACGTGATACGGGCGAGAATCGCCTCGCGGTCCGTGGGGGGAACCCCCAGCGCCGTCAGCGCCGCCGCGACGCACGACCGCGAGTGCTCGACGTGAATGGTGTGCCCGCAGGCGGTGCAGGTCGACCAGCCTTCGATCAGCCGCCGCAGTCCCTCCCGCGACGAGGACGAATCGCGTCGCGCGAACTTGTCGACCAAGATGGCCGCGCCCGCCGCGCCTTCGAGGTTGGACAGAGGTACCCGGGCCGAGGTGTTGCAGACCGGGCATCGGCCCGGGGTGCGGCAGGTACACGCCATCGTGCCTCACCCCGTAGTTCTCGTCCGTTCTTTAAGGTCCGTGGGTAGCGGGAGACACCGCTCCCCTCGTGCCGTGACCCGACCCCCCTCCCTCGGACCCGGTCGGAAGGCCTTCCCTCCCGCGCGGATTATGTAGGGGAACGGGACGTAGAGGCACGCCGTGGAGAACAAAGGGGCGGTCGATCCCGTTCGGGCGACCTTCGTGGCCATCCTCCAACAGCTCAACCGGGCGGAGTCGATCCACGAGGGCCGGGAGCGGGACCAGGCCCTCGCCCTGGATGAGCTGGAACACGCGCTCCGCAGGTTCTGGGCGATCGATGAAGAGAAGGTCAGGCTCCCTCTCGCCCTGGGGCTTCTCGTGCGCAACGGCCTCGTCCACGCCGAGGTCGGCGGAGGAGGATCCGTTCGTGGCCGGAAGGCCGGGCCCGCCAAGTACCGGATCACCTCCCACGGCAAGCAGTTCCTGGTGGAAGCGCTCGAGAGGACCGACCGCATCGCCTGACCCCTCCCACGGAACCGACCTCGCCGCGGGGGAGGAGCGACCTGGCGCCGGTTTCCTGCGCCCTCCCACTAAGCGTTAAGTAGCATGCCCCTGTCGATGGAGACCCATGTCCCGCATTCATTCCGGGCGGAAGGGTCGGGCTGGTTCGCACCGACCGTACCCGCTCGCCCGGCCCGAGTGGGTAGCGCTCTCCCCAGAGGAGGTGGTGACCCACGCCGTCCAGCTCGCCAAGGGGGGTCGCTCGGCCGCCCAGGTCGGGCTCGCCCTGCGAGATGGCCTCGGAATCCCCTCGAGCCGGTCGGTCACCGGTAAACGCCTCGAAGCCCTGCTCGCCGAGGCAGGCCTCAAGCCCGAGGTCCCGGACGACCTTCAGGCGCTGCTCAAGCGGGTCGTCCACCTGCAGCGGCACCTTGCGGCCCATCCCACCGACCTAGCGAACCGACGCGGGCTTACCCTGATGGAGTCCCGAATCCGACGCCTGGCCCGGTACTACCGGCAGCGCCGAAGGATCCCGGAGAGCTGGCGGTACTCCGCCGCCGGCGCAGCGCTCCAGGTGGAGTGATGGCCTCGGGTCCCGAGGCGTTTGTTTCCCACGCTCGGTACAGCGAGGAGTTCGCGAAGGCCCGCGGGCTCGTCCTTGGTACCCCGGCGCGCTGGAGGGTGATCTACCATTACGACGGCGATGGCGTGGCCGCGGCCTCCGCCCTGCTGAGGGCGTTCGCTCGCCTCGGGTATCCTGCCCAAGCGACACCGCTTTTCGGGGTCGAACGGGAGCGGTTCGCGGCGCTCGCTCGGAGCACCCCCGGCCCAATCGTGGTCACCGACACCGGGTCGAGCTGGCTTGACCTCTACCCGGACCATCCGTACCCCGCCGTCGTGCTCGACCACCACCGCTACCCGGGTGCCCCCGAACCTCCCGTCCTTCCCAAGCACGTAGCGTTCGTCAACCCGGTCGACTGGGGGAGCGACGGCATGAACGAGCTCTCTGCGTCGACCCTCGCGTGGCTGTTCACGGTCTTTCTCGACCCCATCAACTGGGACAACGCTCCGTGGGGCCTCTCAGGTGCGATTCACGACCGACAGCACGTCGGGGGGTTCCGCGGGCTGAACGCCATCCTCGTCGAAGAGGCCCGTCGACGCTCCCTGCTCGACCGACGCCGGGGCCTTGCCCTCTTCGGCCGCACGGTCACCGAAGCGCTCGCCCGAAGCGTCGACCCGTACGTGCGGGGGATCTCGGGCCGCCCCGAGATCGCAGAACGGTTCATCCGCGACCTGGACATCGACCCCCTACGACCCCCTATCGAACTCCCGGCGGGGGACGCGGCACGGCTCGCGGGGGCCGTCCAGGAGCGGCTCAAGTCCGCGGGCGTGCTTCCCGAGTTCGCCTCTATGTTGGAGGGCGAGCGATGGTACGTGCCGGCGTTGGGCATGGACTCCGAAGAGATCTCGAACCTGCAGAACGCGACCGGAAGGGCCGGCATCCCAGGCGTGGGCGTCGCCTACGCGCTCGGCGATCCGGGGGCGGCCGAGAAGGCCCGAGCCACGGAGGCCGAATGGAGGAGTGGCCTGCTGCGGGGTCTCCGCCGCATTGAGGACGGCGGGGTCCGATCGATGGAAGCGCTCCGCTGGTTCGAGAGCCCCGAAACCCCCCTCGCGGGCACGCAGGCCGGGCTTGCCATGAACTACCTTCTACCCAGCGACCGGCCGGTGTTCGTCTTCTCGGACGGCGGCGAAGCGCCGACCAAGATCAGCGCCCGCGGGCTCGTTCGCCAGGTGGAGGGAGGGCTCGACCTCTCGAGCGTATGTCGCGTCGCCGCGGCCGAGGTCGGAGGCGAGGGGGGCGGCCACCGGGTCGCGAGCGGCGCGACGATCCCACCAGGGACCCGGGAGAGGTTCCTGGAGGCCGCGAACCGGGAGCTGATCCGTCAGGCTCGGGACGCGGGAGGTCCGGCGTGACGGCGACCCCGGCGGCCCCGTCTCCGAAGGCGCTCGCCGAGCGGCTTCGCGACCGGCCTCTCGAGGTGGAGATGCACCGGTCCTACCTCGATTACGCGATGAGCGTCATCGTCGGGAGGGCCCTGCCGCTCGGGCGGGACGGGCTGAAGCCGGTCCAGCGCCGGATCCTCTGGTCGATGTGGGAGTCCGGGGCGACCCACGACAAGCCGTATCGCAAGAGCGCCCGAACGGTCGGCGAGGTGCTCGGGAAATACCACCCCCACGGGGACATGGCGGTCTACGACGCCCTGGTGCGCATGGCCCAGCCGTTCAGCCTTCGGTACCCGCTCATCGATGGTCAAGGGAACTTCGGCTCGATCGACGGCGACGCGCCCGCGGCGATGCGGTACACCGAGGCCCGCCTCTCCGCCCTCGCGGAAGAGCTCCTGGCCGACATCGAGAAGGAGACGGTCGACTGGACCGACAACTTCGACGGGTCGCTCAAGGAGCCGCTCGTCCTCCCGTCCAAGATCCCCAATCTCGTCGTCAACGGGTCGGCCGGCATCGCCGTCGGGATGGCGACGAACATGGCGCCCCACAACCTCGGGGAGGTCGTCGAGGCGCTCCTGCTTCTGCTCGACAAGCCGGAGGCCTCGCTCGACGAGCTGCTCGAGAGGGTGCCCGGCCCGGACTTCCCGACCGGGGGGTACCTTTCCGCCGAGGGGATTCGGGAGGCGTACGAGACCGGCCGGGGAATGCTCCACCTCCGGGGGGCCGCCGAGATCCGGGAACGGGCCGGACGGGACGAGATCGTCATCACGGAGATCCCCTACGAGGTGAACAAGGCCGGCCTTCTCGAGCTGATCGCCGACCTCGTCAAGTCGAAGCGCCTGGACGGGGTCACGGACCTTCGGGACGAGTCGGATCGGAGCGGAACCAGCGTTGTCCTCGAACTGCGCCGGGACGCGCCGGGCGAGATCGTCCTCAACCGGCTCTACGAGCACACCCCCCTCGAGACGAGCTTCGGCGTGATCAACCTCTGCCTGGTGGACGGACGGCCGAAGGTACTCGGTCTCCGCGAGCTCCTTCTCCATCACCTGGAACATCGCCGCGCGACGATCACCCGACGGTCGAAGTTCGACCTCCGGAAGACCGAGGAACGCCTCCACCTCCTCGAGGGTTTCCTCACGGCGATCGACCACATCGACGAAGTAATCCGCCTCATCCGGCGGTCGAAGGTCACTTCCCAGGCCGAGGCCGGCCTCATGGGTCGGTTCCTGCTCTCGAGCGAACAGGCGAAGGCGATCCTGGACATGCGGCTCGCCCGGCTGACGGCGCTCGAGCGCGAGTCGATCGAGAAGGAGAAGACGGAGAAGGAGGCGCTCGCGCGCGAGCTGCGGGAGGTCCTCGCGTCGCCGAAGCGCCTCGACCGGCTCATCGCCGACGAGCTCCGCGACCTCAAGGCTCGCTTCGGTGACGCCCGTCGGACACGGATCGTGCCGGCGTTCACGGAGCGGTCGCTGGAGGATCTGATCCCGGACAGCGACGTCGTCGTGCTGGTGACCCGGGACGGGTACATCAAGCGCCTCCCGCTCGAGCAGTACCGCCGCCAGCGCCGCGGCGGCCGGGGGCTCGTTCAGATGGAGACGAAGGAAGAGGACTTCGTGACGCGAACGTTCGTGACGCGAACGCACGACGATGTGTTGTTCTTCACGAACCTCGGCCGCGTCTATCGGCTCAAGGCCTACGAGCTTCCCGAGGGAAGCCGCCACTCCAAGGGGAAGGCGGTCATCAACCTCCTGCCCCGCCTGAAGGACGGCGAGCGGGTGCGCACGCTCCTTCCGCTCCGCGACCTGGGCGGAGCGGGCTCGCTCTTCTTCGCGACTCGTCGGGGGCTCGTGAAGCGGACCGAGCTGTCCCAGTTCCAGAACATCCGGACCAACGGTATCCAGGCGGTCCTGCTCGAGGAGGGCGACGAGCTGGTCGATGTCACCCATGTTACCGACGAGGCAACCGAGATCGTCCTGGCCACCTACGCCGGCCAGCTCGTTCGGTTCCCGGTCTCCGAGGTCCGACCCATGGGCCGCGCGACGTACGGGGTGATCGGGGTCCGCCTCTCGGGCGAGAAGGACGACCGGCTGGTGGCGATGGCGCCCGTGAGCGTGCGCTTCCCCACCCTGCTTTCGATCACCACCACCGGCTACGGGAAGCGGAGCCCCACGGACGACTATCGCGAGACCCGGCGGGGCGCGAAGGGGGTCCGCACGATCCGCACGGGGGGCCGGAACGGCGGGGTCGTGGCGGTCCTTCCCACGACCGACGCTTCCGAGCTTCTCGTCACGACCCAGCGCGGCGTCACGATCCGTATCGCGAACAAGGGGATCCGGGTCCAGTCCCGCAATACCCTCGGGGTCCGGGTCATCCGGCTGGACGAGGGCGACACCGTACGAGACGCGGTGGTTCTCGAGCCGGCGGTGGAGGGGGGGTCGGACGCGGATGGGCCTGCCCCCGGACCCCGGCCGTCCGAGCCCAAGGCGCCGTCGGAGGAGCTACCGGACGACGAGGAGGACGATGCCGCGTCGACCTCGGGGTAGGTCGATCCTCGTCTGCCCCAAGTGCGGCTCGGCCAAGATCGGCCTGATCGCAGGGTCGATCGTGGGCCAGGTCTACCACTGCTCGTCGTGCGATTATGTCGGCTCGCTCGTCCTCGAAGAAGACGTTCCGACCCTCGCGTCCGGCTCCCCTCCTTCGTGAGCCGGCTCAAGCTAAGCCCCCGGTCCCGCTCGGGTTGGTGATGGCTCGGACCAGAGCCGAGTGGAGGAAGTGGTACCTGGGCTGGGAGCATCAGCAGCAGGCGTTCAACCGCAACCGGGAGCGCCGGTTCGCCCGGATGCTCGACCTCGTTGCGGTATCGCTCCCGTCGCGGTTCATCGTGCTCGACCTCGGGTCGGGGCCCGGATCGCTCGCCCTTCGGATCCTTCGAAGGTTTCCCAAGGCAAGATGTGTCGCCGTCGACTACGACCCGGTCACCCTCCGCGTGGGCCGCGGCTTCCTCGGGACGTTCGGAGGGCGCTTGTCCTGGGTCGACGCGGATCTGGGCTCGCCCGGGTGGGATCGGAAGCTCCCGGTCCCTAAGTTCGACGCCGCCCTCAGCACGACCGCCCTGCACTGGCTCGACCGTCCCCGGCTCGGCCGACTCTACCGTGACCTGGGTCGGCGGCTCAAGCGGGGAGGGATCTTCCTGGACGGCGACCGCATCCCCTTCGGGGAGACAGCTCCTCAGCTTGCCCGGCTCGTCGAGAAGCTGCGGCGCCGACGGTTCGGCGGCGCCAGCCTCTCCGCCGAATGGTGGTCGCTGAGCGGTCCCTGGCGCCGCTGGTGGAACGCCGCGGAGCGGGACCCGGTGCTCGGTCCGCTCTTCGCCGAACGCGCACGGCGCGGGCTCAAGCACCCCGAACGGCAGAACGTCCCGCTCTCCTACCACCTTCGCGCGCTCAAGCGGGCCGGCTTCGCTCCGGCCGAGATCGTCTGGCGCGATTTCGAGGACTCCGTCCTTTACGCTCGGCGCTGAAGACCCAAGAGAGCCCTCTACAGAACGGGCTCGACGGCGTCCCTCGCCTCTCGGCTCGCGGGAGGCACCCGGCGGGCGGCCTCGATCCGCTCCCAGAGCCGGAGGGCCTTGACCGTGGACCCGACATCGTGGGTCCGGACGATGGCCACGCCGTGCTCGGCGGCGTACACGGCGGCTGCCACCCCCGCGTCGACCCGGGCCAGGGGGGCTCGCTCGTCGGTCGCCCACCCGAGGAACGATTTGCGCGAAGCCCCGACCGCGACCGGGAGGCCGAGGCTCCTGAGCTCTCCAATGTGGGCGAGCAGCTCGAGGCTCTGCTCGGGGCTCTTGCCGAACCCGAGACCCGGGTCGACGACCAGCTTGCTCGGGGCAATCCCGTCCCGCTCCGCCCGATCGACCGAGGCAGCGAGCGCACGGTAAACCTCCCGTCGGACGTCGTCGTAGGAGGTCTCCTGCTGCATCGTTGCCGGCGTACCGCGCATGTGCATCACGATCGCCGCCGCCCCAGTCCGGGCGACCACGCGACGCATCCCGGGATCCCGGAGCCCCTCGACGTCGTTGACGATGTCGGCCCCGGCGTCCAAAGCCTTGTCCGCGACCTCGGCATGGCGGGTGTCGACCGAGACCGGAACGGGGAGGCGGGCCACCGCGCGGGCGAGGACCGGCTCAAGACGGGCCCACTCGCTCTCCGGCGAGACCGGCGTCGCTCCGGGCCGGGTCGATTCCGCCCCGAAGTCGACCGCGTCCGCCCCCTCGGCGATCAGTCGTTCGGCCTCAGCGAGCGCCGCTGCCGGCTCCACGAAGCGCCCCCCGTCCGAGAACGAATCCGGGGTGACGTTCACGACACCGAGAACCCTCGGCCGGGGGCCTAACGGTAGGGGCCGGTGGGCCCCGACCAGCTCCGCCGGGGGTCTTCCGACAAACGCCCGCAAGGCGCATTCGACCTCGTCGGCGACCTCCTTGAGGGCGAACGGCTGCCGTCTCAGCTTGGGAAGGAGACGCTGGTACTGGCCCCAGGTCGCGAGCAGAACCGTGGGGGAGCTCGCGACCGAATGGTCGGCGATCCCCCGGGCGTGAGCGGCGTCTCCGCCGACGGCGAGCAGCTCCTGCTTCAGGATCGGGGCGGCTTTGAGCGGAACCGCCTCGAGCCGGACCGGGTAGATCCTCGCCTTGCGAACCATGATCCCGACGCCTTCCGGGTCGCTGTCGGTCGATTCGAGCTCCCGGGCCACCTCGGAAGGGGGACCCCAGTCGAGCACGCGAGCCGCGAATCGGTAGCGCTCTGGGGGTTCGGGCACGCGGAGCGCGAAACGGGCCGCCCGTATAGCGGCCCCGCCGACGGCGAACGCTTTGCTCGACAGCGCGGTCCCGTCCCTGGGCGGACGGGGATGCGGGCGATCGTCGTGGCGCTGGAAGGCCCTTCCGCGTCGGGCAAGACAACGGTCTCCTCGGTCCTCGCCCGACGCTATCGATGGGCTCGAATCGACGAGGCGTTCGACCGACTCCGGCCCAGGCCGGGGCTACGGTTCGGCTCGCAGGCGGAGCTCGCGGCGCTCGAGCTTCGTCTCCTCGATGAGGAGGCCCGGAGGTTCCGGGACGCCCAGACCCTGGCCCTCCGAGGGCGGGTCGTGGTCGCGGACACGTCGTTCCTCGACCCCGTGACGTACACCGTCGGTCTCCTCCTCCTTGGCCTCGCGACCCCGGCGACGTTCCGGACGGTCGTCCGTCACGCCCGAAGCCTTGCCCGGCAAGGTCGCCTGGGTCTTCCGGATCTCACGATCCGGCTCGCGGTCTCCGCGGCGATACGGCGGGACCGAGCCGCCGGCAGCCCTGCGCGCCACCCTCGCGCTTTCCGGGCACGGCACGAGGCGGTCGGCCAGGTGGAGGAGGCGTTCCTCGTCCCTTGGTGGGCGGCGAGGTCCCCCGGACGTGTGCGCGTCGTTCGGGCTGGCGCACCGGCGAGTCCGACGGCCGAGCGGGTCCGGCGAGCGGCCGGCCGAACGACCCCGGTGCGCGACCCGTGCCACGCGGCGGCCCGTGTGCTCGACGAGCTGGCCCGGCTCCCGGCAGTGCGGCCCGTCCTCCGCGGTCGGGTCAATCTTAAGAGGACGACCCAGCCTCCCCGCCGTCCCCGATGAAGCCCCTCGAGCTGCTCGAGCAGAACCTGCACAAGCGGGTCCTGGTCGCGACCAAGGGCGGTCGGTCGTTCCGCGGGGTGTTGGACTCCTTCGACCAGCACCTCAACCTCGTCCTCTCCTCGGCCGAGGAGGTCTTCCAGGACGTCGTGACCCCGCGCGCGGGCCTCACGCTCGTGCGGGGCGACTCGGTCATCTACATCTCGCCGTAGGGGGCACAGATGGGTAAGGGAACACCGGCCCGGCGTGGGGGGAAGATCGTCCACATCATCTGTCGGCGGTGCGGGAGACACTCGTTCCACCGTCAGAAGGGTGTCTGCGCCTCATGCGGCTTCGGCGTGTCGGCCCGCCGTCGAGGCTACGCCTGGGCGAAGCTGCGGTAGGTCGCCACGAGGGCGGCCTCGGCCGCGAGACCGCCGGCTCGCCTTGGATCGCGAACCGGAGCGGCCGGTGGGCCGCTCGTCGTAGACCCACCCGCTGGCCTACGGCAATCGCTCGGGGAGGTCCCGAACGGGGGCGAACGACCACGCGCGGGCTCCGCGTCACGTCGAGCCCGTCGTCCGCGAGCACGATCCCGAGGTCGCGACACAACCGGCCCGGACCCGAGGCGGGGGGCCGACCGACCGTCTCGGAGGCGCCCGCCCTCAGGAGCACCGCCTCGCCCGGCCGGGTCACGAGGTTTGCGCAGACGACCTGGTGGATCCGGTAGACGTAGAGCGTTCCCGGCGGCCCGAACATCGAGCGGTTGCGGCGGGTTCGCCCGCGGAACGCGTGGTTGGCGGGGTCGCGAGCCACGTAGGCCTCCGTCTCTACCAAGCGGAGGGTGCGCTTGCGGGGACCGTCCCGCACCTGCACGAGGGCTCCCAGGAGCTCGCGAGCGACACGCACCGTCGGTCGGTCGAAGAACGGCCGACCCAGTCGCCGACCGCCGGGGCCCTCAGAGAACCTGGCCCCGGTCACAGAGCGGCACCCCGTCGACAGCGACCGTGGCCCCCCCGATCGCAATCCAGGATAGGTATCGGCAACGGTTCGCCCCCCCGTAGGCCGAGTTGCCGCCGATCGCGAGCGTCACCGTCCCTTCCTCCTCGTCTTCGGCGTGCGGGACCCCGGCCGCGAGCGCCCCGTTCAGGCCCAGACCGAACAGCCCCACGGTCTCGCGACCACGAGGGGCCGCGGCGAACTCCGACTCGAACGCCTCGGCCCCCTCGGAGTACCAGTAGTTGCGCAAACGGCCTCCCTCGATCTCCCACTGGCCGCCTGAGGCGCGGCCCCCTCGGAGGTAGCTGGGTCGGTTGGCTACGGCCGTCCCGGTCGCGGAACGCTCGTCGACGGCGACGACCACGAGTCCTGGAGGCGAGGTCGCCACGGGGCGGCCCCCACGCAGATCGGCCGCGTCGATGCGGCCGTCGTCCAGCCACGGGCTCCGGCGTCTCAGACGCAACCGTACGTCCGTCCCGTCGTCTCCCGTAAGGCGCAGCTCGCGACCGTGAGCGAGGAGCCGCTCGGCCCGGCGGCCCGCCTCGGTGATCCGGGGATAATCGGCCTCGGAGATCCCTCGCAGCAACTGGCTCCGCCACATCGCCCCGGGGACCCCCCAGGCGTCGGCCGAGGCATCCGACGCATAGCCGAGGAGGCACCGGAGGCGACGGGGACCGGCCCGCGAGCGGGGAGCGAGCCAGAGGTCGTCGTGCCCGACCAACAGGGTGCGCCGGTCCGGCGGGAGGTCCTGGAGACGGGGGCGGTCAGCCGGTCCGGGGAAGTAGAGGAGCGCGTCGGCCTCCCGGAGCGCGGCCCGGGCGGTCCGAGGCAGGGCGGACCCGAGGTACGTCGAGCGGGGCTCGTCGACCCCCCGCCAGAACGCCAGCTCATCCTCCAAGAAGAGGACCGGGCGGGCCCCGACCCTCCTCGCCTCAGCGACGACGGCCGACGCCCAAGGGAGCGTGTGGTTCCAGCTGAGAACGACCAGATGCTCGTCGTGCCGGAGGGCTAGGGCCGATTCGACCAGAGCGCGGGCCACCGCCGGAGGGTTCGCGGGCCCCGTCGTCATCGGGAGAGGAGAGGGGCCCCCACGCTTAAGGGTGCGAAGCGTGCCGGAACCGGCCCACGAGCTCGCTCGCCGGCGCGGACGACGCGGCAAAGGCCCGCACAAACCGCACGAGCATTGGGCCCGCGTCCTCGAACCCTGGGGCGAAGCCCGAGGGGGAGGGGACCGAGGGGAAACGGCGCCATCCTCCCTGCCCCAGGGCCGCCCGCTCGACGACCCGCGCGACGCGTCGGCCCCGAGAGAAATCGGCTAGGTCGGTGAGGAGGTCGGCCGGCCAACGGGCCTCCCGGGCAAGGGCGAGGAGCGCGACGATCTACTCGGGCCGGTGACGTCGTCGCCGGGGCCCTGAGCCGAGGACCCCGTTGAAGTAGAGGAACGGCCCACCGGCCTCAAGGGCTCCCAGCAGCGAGCGGCTTCCGGTGACGATCCTTAGGGAGGCTCCGCTGAACGCGCGTCGCCAGACCGTGGGCCCCCACGGCCGGGTTCGGATCGTGACCCCTTCCCTCTCCCCAACGGTCGTCCACCGTCGGGGCGTCCGCACGATGAGCGGGGGCGGCGGAGCGACACGCCGCAGGCCGGCGATCACCGCCGGTGCGAGGGTCTCGGCGCTCGCCGGGCTCGCGTACCAGACCCAAGGCCGAGTGCCTCGGCTCGCCGATCGACGAGCCGGTTGGTGAGGCCAGAGGGGCCCGGTCTGGACAGCTTCCGGGAACTCCTGGGCGAACGAACGGTCGTACCGGAACGTCGCGAACACACCTAGGACGTTCGGGCGGTCGAACGCCCGGTACGTCCGGAACGCTTGGCGGAACGCCGCGACCTCCCCTTGGGAGCGGGCCAGCGCAAGCCGACCCGGGATCTCCCGCGACCGGATCCCGCCTTCCCGAAGCCGTTCGCGGGTCTCTTGGAGCGGGGTAAGGGTCCGGGCGAACTCCTCGAGGCTCACGTGGGTGGTTCGTTCCGGGCCGTACGCCTGCTCGATATCGGCCGCCTCCCCGGCCCAGGGGCCGGGACGACCCAGCGGACCGGCCGTGGGCGGTGCGGCGGTGATTCCCCATGCAGCCGCGACCGTTACGGCTCGAGCGGCCCGACGGGCGAGCGACCCCACGCGTCGGTGCGGCGGCCAGGACCACGGTCCGGCCACGCCCCGGGGGAGCGGGCGGCCCGCCCGCCGGTAGAGGCTGAGGGCGAACCCGGCCGAGGCCAGGCGCTTCCCGGCGCACAGGACCTCGTCGATGTCGCCGACGCCTCCTCCGACGACAGCGGGAAGGAGGTAGATGTCGACCCCCGACGCGAGGCTCCGCCCGTTACTGGCTGGACCGGTAGAGCGTGAAGTGCGCCATCGCGTCGTGGAACCCCGCCTCCTGGAGCGCCCGGCGGCCGCGCGGAAGGTCCTCGGCGATGCTGGTGACGATGCGGACGGGGTGGCGCTCGGCGAGCCAGACCCCGGCGGTCCGCACCAGCTCCGTCGCGAGCTCCGGCTCCACCGACTCACCGATGATCGGCGTGCTGAGGTGAGCCGCCTCGGTCAGGGGGGTCGAGGTCGCCGCGACGTGCGCTTCGGGGCCATGGCCGCGGTCCACCACCCAGGACGCCGTCTCGGCCGTGAAGAACCGGTCGGCCCAGTTCGAGCCGGCGACGTCGCGCGGACGGGCGGGGAGGACCTCACGCACGGCCTGCGGGTTCAGGCGGTTCGCGATCTCCGCGAGCGGCCTGGCGTCCTTGCGGTCGAACGGACGGATCGCGCTCCCGTGGGGACCGCCCGCGAAGGAGGAGGGGGTGTCGTGCACGAGGAACGACTGCTGGTCGAGCTGCTGGTATCCCGCGGAGGCGTACAGCGCCCGCGCCGACGCGTTGGCGGCGAGGACCCGGAGAACGACGTACGGGCGTCTTCGCCGCGCCGTCTCCTGACGCGCCGCCTCGATCAGCTGCCGGGCGAACCCCCGCCGCCGGAACTCCGGGGCCACGACGACCGTGCTCACGAAGCCGGCGCGGGGCCCGAACGCGAGCATGGTCAACCCCGCGAGCGTTCCGTTCTCCTCGGCTACGTAGACATGGAAGGGGGAGCGGTGGACCATCCGGAGGATCCCGAGGATGATCCGGAGGTCGGCGCGGTAGAGGCGGCGGAGGAGCTTCTCGAACCCTTCCGGGCGCATTCCCAGCATCGCTTCCTCCTCCGGGAACTCGCCCTTCAGCAGCTCGAAGAACCGCGGCGCGTCCGGGCGCCGGAACTCTCGGAGCTTCACGGACAGTCTCCTGTCGAACCCGGGGGAGAGCGGGCCGCTTGAAACAGCTGCCGAAGGGTGGGAGCCGGCACGGACGGGGCCAAGCCAGGATACGGAAGGTGGGCCGGACGCTCGAGCTCCTCCGAGCGCAACCGCTTTTCGGCCTTGGACAGAGCGCGCTCGACCTCCACGTCCGGCCGCGCCGCTCCGAGGCGCGCCAGGGCCGCGATCGCCGTCTCGAACAGGAGACCGTCGGCTCGGGGGCGCGGAACCCCGCCGTCCGGAGACGAGGGGACGGTCCCCGCCTCCCCCGTGGGAAGGGGAGAGGTCGAGAGGATCCTGGCGAGGGACCGCCGCGATGGGCGATCCCCCAGCTCGCCGAGGGCCCAGCACGCCGCGACCTGCACCTCGGCCGACGGGTCGTCGAGCGCGGCACGGACCCGTGCGACGGCGTCCCGCCGGTGCAACCGGCCCAGGGCGTAGATCGCCGCTCGACGGGGCCAGGGATGAGGGTCGTCCGCGAGCTCGAGGAGCCGGGGGGCGTCCCGGGGTGTCCCGAGAGCGCCGAGGGCGGTCGCGGCCGCCCCCCGGACCGACCACGCTGGATCGTGGAGAGCGACCCTCGCGGTCGGACGGCTCTCCGGGGCCCCGATCTCGCCGAGGGCATGAAGCGCGCAGACCCGGAGCCAGCGAGCCGGGTGAGCCGCCAGGAGTGTGAGCTCCGCGACCGCCCGTCGATCGCCGATCCGTCCGAGCGCGACGGCGACCGAGGGCTTCTCCCACGTCCCGGGGACCCGGAGACGTGCGAGAAGGGCGGGAACGCTGGCACGGTCGCGCCGGCGACCCAGTACGACCGCCGCGGCCGCCCGGGCCCTGGGGGCCGGGTCCCGAAGGAACCTGCGGATCCTCG
>Ga0187771_10001979_pt1 | contig 14108 bp, 8 predicted proteins | sample 0116_SJ02_MP15_1_FD_133139 | JGI IMG/M metagenome (GOLD analysis project Ga0187771, IMG submission 133139) | Tropical peat soil microbial communities from peatlands in Department of Meta, Colombia - 0116_SJ02_MP15_10_MG | ecosystem: Environmental > Terrestrial > Soil > Wetlands > Peat | place... | reverse complement strand
GTTGGTAAGGCCGATGTGGATCAGACCGCGCATGAAGGTGCCGGTCGTCAGCACAACGGTCTTGCCGAGATAACGTATGGCGGAACGGGTGTCAACGCCCCGCAGCTCACCCCCCTCCAGATAGAGCCCCGTCACCTCACCCTGCTTCAGATACAGGTTATCCTGCTGCTCCAGAACCCGCTTCATGCGCAGCCGGTAGAGCTGTTTGTCGGCCTGGGCACGGGAAGCGCGCACCGCAGGCCCCTTGCGCATATTGAGGATGCGGAACTGGATGCCGGTGGCATCGATATTCCGGGCCATCTCGCCACCCAGGGCGTCGATCTCCCTGACCAGGTGCCCCTTGGCGAGCCCTCCAATGGCGGGGTTGCAGGACATGAGCGCAACCGCGTCCAGGTTAATGGTCAACAGCAGGGTCGAGCACCCCATACGTGCAGCGGCCAGGGCGGCCTCGCAACCGGCATGACCGGCCCCGACCACGATCACGTCAAAGATTTTCTCATAGCAGTGCATCGATAACCTCTCTGCAACCGTACCGCAGGCTGCCCCCATGTCCGCACGAGCCAGGGATGGCCTGATGGCTGTTTTTCAACAACCTGCCAAATAACCAAGGTTGTTCAAAAATGGCCAGATCGTCGCACCCGCAGGAGGCGCCGAGGAGGCGTAGCAGCGCTACGCCGCACGAAGGGGCATCCGAGGACGAAGGCCCGATGGCTGTTTTTCAACAACCGCCCATGTTTCACGTGAAACATGGGCCTCATTTCCCTATACAGAATGACGAGAAGACCACGTCCAACACATCGTCCGTCGTGGTTTCTCCGGTGACCTGGCCCACGGCGGACAAGGCGTCGCGCAGGTCGATGGCCAGGGTTTCCAACTCGCGCCCTTCCTCAAGGCCGCTCAGAAACTGGTGCAGGGCCGATCGGGCAGAGCAGAGGGCATCGCGGTGGCGAGCCCGTGAAATAGCCACGAATTCGCGGCTGTCAAGAGCCGAACCGTGCAGGAACGTGGTCCGGATCAACTGGCGAAGGCCGTCGATGCCCGCTCCGGTGCCGGCCGACAGCCCGACCCGCGGCATCCCGGCCATTTCGGCAGGGAGTTCAAGGCCAACGGGCAAATCGCTCTTGTTCAATACCGCAATGGCCGTCTTCCCTCGTATGGCATCCAGGATCAGCCGGTCCTCTTCGTTGAACGGCCGCGCGGAATCGAGCACGAACAGCACCAGATCGGCCATGGGTATCTTGTCCAGGGCGCGGCTGATCCCCTCCCGTTCAACCACATCATCCGTGTGCCGGATACCGGCCGTATCCAGCAGGCGAACCGCAAGCCCTCCCAGATTGACGGTCTCTTCGATGATATCCCGGGTAGTGCCGGGCATATGGGTAACGATGGCGCGGTTTTCCTTGAGCAGGCGGTTGAGCAGGCTGGATTTGCCCGCATTCGGTTTCCCGACGATCAGAACCGAAATCCCTTCCCGCACGACGCGGCCCCCATCAAAACCGTCAAGCAGGCAACCGAGCCCGTCGAGGGCGCTGCCGACACCCGACCGCAGTGCAGCGGTGTCGGTCTCGCCGATGTCATCCTCGGGGAAATCGATGGAAGCCTCGATAAACGCCAGGCTCCTCGTCAGGGCCTGACGGATGGCGTCTATCCTGGCGGACAGCGCACCGGCGCGCTGGCGTTGGGCAAGGGCAAGCGCCGCCTCGGTCTTGGCGGCGATCACGTCCATGACCGCTTCGGCCTGCACCAGGTCGATCCTGCCGTTGACAAAGGCCCGGCGGGTGAATTCGCCCGGATCTGCCAGGCGTGCGCCGCAGGCCAGAACCGAGGCCAGGATACGTTCCACCACCAGCATGCCGCCGTGACAGTGCACCTCAAGCACATCCTCGCGGGTATAGGAATGGGGCGCACGCATCAGGACCGCCATGGCCTCGTCGAGCACCGCGCCGCCATCCGGTGTCACCAGGGAGCCATAGTGCAAGAAATGACTGGAGAAGGCGTCCCCCTTGCGGAAACGGAAAAGCCGCAGGCCGATGGCCTCGGCACGGCTGCCGCTGACACGTACAATGCCGATGCCCCCCTCGCCCTGCGGAGTGCTGATGGCTGCTATGGTATCTTCAACATACATTGCCGATTCCCTCTGAAGACATCACACGGACACCCGTTTCCTGCGCCGCGGCGCAGGACAATCGCCGAACAGGCTCCCCGGGCCGGGCAGACGCTCCACCTCCCCTTCGTTAAAAACCCTGATCACGCCATACTCGCCGTCATAACCGGGCGTGCGGTTGACCCGGCCGACGCGCATACGCCCAACGGCCTCCCCCAGGATCGGCGACGCCTCACAAATCTCGTCCAGGGAGGCATGCAGCAAGAGGTTGAATTCCGACCCGAAACGACCGATCGTGCGGCGGTACGCCGCCATGACCCCCTTTGAAGAGGGTCCGGCCCCGATAATCTCCCCCAGCACCTCGGGCAGCGGAATAAGGCTGAACACCTCCGGCGAGTCTTCCCGGTAGAGCGGCTGCTCCCGGTCGGCCAACTCCATGACCCGGTGAGAGACCCCCACGGTCAGAGGTTTGCCGCACACGGGACAGGCCAGCCCCAACCTGCGGCTCTCCGCGGGATCGAGCCGCACATGGCAGGCCCGGTGGCCGTCGGCATGATACTTCCCCTCTTCGGGAAAAAATTCCACCGTGGCGCGGAAGGTATGGCGCCGGTTTCCCCTGATGGCGTCCCGCAGGGCGAAAAAATCCAGGCCGGTCGAAAAGAGGTTGGCCTCGCGTCCCAGCTTGGAGGGGGAGTGGCAGTCCGAGTTGGAGATCAGGGCGAAACGGTCCAGGCCGGATATGAGCCGGTTCATGTCCGGGTCGGAGGAGAGCCCAGTCTCCAGGGCGAAAACGTGGGGGGTGAGGTCACCGAAACATTCCTCGACGGCGTCGAAGCCGGATCGCGAGCCGAACAGGGAAAACCAGGGGGTCCAGATGTGGGCCGGCACCAGGAACCCCTCCGGGGCCTGCTCCAGCAATATCTCCAGCAGATCGCGGCTGTCCAGCCCCAGGATGGGGCGACCGTCGGACTCGATATTGCCGATACGGGCCAGGACGGCGTTCAGCCGCTCGGCAGAGGCAAAGTCCGGCACGTAGAGCAGGTTGTGGACCTTGCGCACCGCGCCGTGGCGCTTGTAAATGCTGCTGATCTCGGCCGAGAGGAGGAAACGCATTGGTCCTGCACTTGGCGTTACCCCCGGCAGCGGCGAGGCGATCCCTGCCTCGTTCTTCAGCCGGAACAGGCCCGGCTCCGCTGGTTCGAGCGCCTCCTTGAGGCTGCGGAACCAGCCGGGATGGGTGAAATCGCCGGTGCCGACGACCTGAATCCCCTTGACCCTCGCCCAGCCGGCCAGACCGGCCAGATTACTCTCCGGGCTGGTCGCCCGCGAATAGGGCGAATGGATATGAAGGTCGGCGATATAGTCCAAGTAGGTCGCGTCCTTTTAACCTAACAACGGCAGTTTGGCCACAGAGATGTGGAGAAAATCAAAACCTGCCACGGAGACACAGAGAAAACCAGTGGTTATGACCGAAAAAAATTTTGTTTTTCTCCATGAACCTTTGGACATCTGTGTCTGTGTGGCAGAAACCTTTTTCCGGTTTAACAAGTTGTTGAAAAACTCAGGTTGTTCAAAAATAGTCAGATCGTCGCACCCGCAGTATAATCGCCTCCGGCGATTATCGGTGACGAAGCGCAGCGGAGTTCATCCCGCAGGGACAGAACCGGCACGGTTCTGCTAAAAGACCCGCGGAGGCGTAGCAGCGCTACGCCGCACAAGGCGGCTTTCGAGGACAGCGGCGAGATGACTGTTTTTCAACAACCTGTTAAAGCAAAAAGCGCCCTTGCCTGTGCAGGGGCGCTTTGATTGTGCCGTAATCCACGGCGTTCGTCAATCCTTGACCAGTTTGTTGATGTACGTCTGCTGGCCGATGGTCAGGATATTGTTCACCAGCCAGTACAGTACCAGGCCGGAGGGGAAGCTGAGGAACATGAAGGTGAACACCACCGGCAGGGCCAGCATCATCTTCTGCTGGACCGGGTCCATCTGGGAGGGGGTCATCTTCTGCTGCACGAACATGGTAATCCCCATGATGATAGGGGTCACGTAATAGGGGTCCTTGTCGGACAGGTCGGCGATCCAGAAAAAGAACGGCGCATGGCGCAGCTCGATGGAGAACATGAGCGCCTTGTACAGGGCGAAGAACACCGGGATCTGGACGACCATCGGCAAACAACCGCCCAGCGGGTTGACCTTGTGGTCGCGGTACAGCTCCATGACCGCCTTGTTCATGGCGTCGCGGTCGTTCTTGTACTTCTCGCGGATCTTGTTCATCTCCGGCTGGATCTTCTGCATCCCTTTCATGGACTTGTAGCTCTTGTGGGTCAGGGGGAAGAACAACCCTTTGAGGATGACGGTGATGATGATGATGGCAATGCCGTAGTTGCCCACATAGCGATAGAAGAATTTGAGGGTGTAGAGCAGCGGCTTGGCGATGGCCGAAAACCAGCCCAGATCAAGGGACTGCTCCAGGGAATTGCCCTGGGCCTTGAGGAGGTCGATATCCTTGGGACCGACAAACAGGCGCTGCGCCACCGTGGCCGATTGCCCCGGATTAATGGTGAACTGCGGGGCGGTCACGATCGACTCCAGGAACCCGGCAGGGTTCGTTTTCACTTCAACTGAGGCGATACTCCCCTTTTCCGCCAGAATGGCGCTCAGGAAGTACTTGTCGGCAAAACCGGCCCAGAGGACATTGCGGTCGTATCTTTTCGGTCCGCCGGCCAGGCTCTTGGCCTTGTCGGTCTTGAGGCCGTCGTCGTTATAAAGGTACGACCCGGACACATCCAGGCGGCTGTTCTTTTCCTTGTGCTCGGCCGTGTAGGTCATCACCTGCTGGATTGCGCCCGCCAGGGGGGCCGGGGAGTTGTTGACTACCTGGGTATCCAGCCCAATGCCGTAAGAACCGCTGGTGAAGGTGTAGACCTTGCGCACGGCAAAACCCCGGTCCGAGACATAATTGAACGTCAATTTCCGGCTCTCGCCGGCAACCAGCGTGATCTTGTCGGCATCCGGCTGGTAGACCGCGCCGTCCGGGAGATTGATCCCGGTCGCCCTGGTCGAAAAGTTGAAAAGGGAAGGGTCGGAGTGAATCCCGAGCACAACCGGGCTGGCCCCGGGCGTATTTTGCTCGCGGTACTTTTTGAGGGTCAAGCTCTTGAGGCCGCCTCCGCGGGAAGAGAATACTGCCGTGTAGAGCCCCGTATCCACCGTCACGTCCTGTGCGGGCCCGGCTGTCTGAGCCGGCGCACCGTTGGCCGCCGGAGCGGCCGGCAGAGTAGCTGCCGGTTTACCCGCAGATGCCGACGTTACAGCGGCTGAGGTTGCGTTTTGAAAGGATTTTGGCGGGAGCGGCCGTTTCGCTGGGCCAAAGACCGTGGAAAAAATGTAGAAAACCGCTATCGAAAGAATGACTGCCAGAAATGCGCGCTTTTCCATAAAAGCTCCAGTCGTGCTCTTTTAGTTAAGGTACCGGATCAAACCCACCCGGATGGAAGGGATGGCATTTGCAGAGCCTGATAAGGGTAAGCCGCACACCCTTGGCAACTCCATGCCGTACGATAGATTCATGGGAATACTCGGAACAGGAGGGATAAAACCGGCAGGTCGGCGGAAGAAGCGGCGACAAAAGCTTCTGATACAGCCTGATTACAGTGAGCGCGACGCGCTTGAGCATGGGGATGTGCCAATATGCCTGAAGGCTTTTTCAAGTTCTCGCTGAACAGTGGTGAAATCCATTGCCGCTGCGTCGCGCCGCGCCACAACGTTGATGTCAACACCCGGTAACGGCATCCGCATCTGCCTGAATGATTCTCTGACGTAGCGCTTGACCCTGTTGCGAATCACGGCGCAACCGACCTTCCTGCTGACCGTTATCCCCAGCCGTGGCCCGGTTCCGCCGTTCTCCAGCCAAACGACAAGGAAAGCCCTGGTAGCAAACTTGTGGGGAGAATTGGATAGCCTGAGGAATTCGAAGCGCTTCCGCAGCCGTACCGACTTGGGGAAAACGCAGGTACCCCGCTCCACCACGGACCAGCTACTTGGTTGCAATGCCAACGGTCAGTCTTTTGCGGCCTTTTGCCCTTCTGCGCTTGATGACAAGACGGCCGTTCTTGGTGGACATCCGTACCAAAAAGCCATGGGTGCGCTTGCGGGAGGTGTTGCTCGGTTGAAATGTTCTTTTCATATCACCACTCCTCAAAAATATTTATCAGGAAATGAGTTATTAACCATATAGTCCTGAAATTGTCAAGAAAATTTATTACCGCCACAAGCGGCCGCCGACAAGTGATTTGCCTTGAAAAATAGCCCGGCCTCTGTTAATCTGCCTGTGCCTTAAAAAGCCCTGAATTTTCGTTAAACTATATTTAACTATACGATTTTATTGTATATAAAGTTATCAACAGGTGTTGAAAATTATGTTGATAACTGTTGAAATTCCATAAGCGCCGAGAAGGAAAAGCAGTTCATACCATTAGGTAATCCCTCTTAAGTGACCGCTGTGGATAACCCCTCTGTCCCCACTCCCCGTTAAAACGTGAAGAATGTGATGTGAACATGGAAGAAGCCTGGCAACAAGCCGCCGAAAATTTGGAAAAAGTTCTGTCCGAGCGAGATTTTGCCACCTGGATCAAGCCGGTAAACTACAGCCACGTAGAGGGCACTACCGTCTATCTCTCCGTTCCGACCTCTTTTTTCAAGGACTGGCTGGAAGAGAACTATCAGAAGGTCATCCTTGGCGCGCTATCGGTCACTTCGGGACAAAACTTGTCCATCGCTTTTGTCGTGAGGGATGGCAACAGCGAATCCGAAACCGTTTTGGCGGAAGATCTCATCATCAAAGGCCACCAGCAAGAGGCTGAACAGGCGAAGAGCGCCCAGCTTGATTCAGCCTTTACGCCTTTGAATCCCAAATATACCTTCGACCTGTTTGTCAGCGGCACCGGCAATCATTTTGCCCATGCCGCTGCCATGGCTGTGGCCAACAACCCTGCCGACACCTACAACCCGCTTTTCATCTACGGCGGCGTCGGCCTCGGCAAAAGCCACCTGCTGAATGCCATCGGCCATTTTATCCGCAGAACGTCCCCTTCGTTGAATGTCTGTTACTGTTCGACAGAGAAATTCATGTACGAGATGGTGAACCATCTTCGCCTCAAAAAAATGGATCTGTTCAGAAACCGGTTCAGAAACGTCGATGTGCTCCTCATCGATGATATCCAGTTCATATCCGGAAAGACCGGCACCCAGGAAGAATTTTTTCACACCTTCAATGCGCTTCACGAAGCCCATAAACAGATAGTCATCACCTCCGACAAGTTTCCCCGCGAGATATCCGATCTGGAGGAGCGGCTCCGTTCACGCTTCGAATGGGGCCTGATAGCCGATATCCAACCTCCCGACCTTGAAACGAAGATAGCTATTCTCAAGAAAAAGTCGGAAATAACGAAGATTCACCTTCCCGACGATGTCACCTATTTTCTCGCTTCCAGCGACACGAGAAACATCCGTGAACTTGAAGGCATACTGATCAGGCTCGGCGCCTACAGCAGCCTGCAGAACATTCCCATCACCCTCGGGATGGCCAAGGAGAGTCTTAAGGATATCCTGGGCGACCGGCGCAAGGAGATCACCATCGAGCTTATACAAAAAGCCGTGGCGGATCATTTCGGCATCAAGATAGCCGACCTGAAATCGGAAAAACGGCAGAAAAATCTTGTCCAGGCGCGTCAGATAGCCATCTGGCTCTGCCGGGACATGACCAAATCCTCCTATCCCGATATTGGTTCGAAATTCGGCGGCAAAGACCATTCGACGGTTATCTATGCCACCAAGAAGATCGAGAAGGCGCTGCAGGACGACCAGAAATTTTTCAAGGTCGTCGATGAAATACGGCGTGGTATTCTAAAATGACGACAACCCTGTTAACAGACTGTGGACATCTGTGTATAACAACCGTCATGTTGATAACCGGTCCGCAGAGATGATGGTTATCAACACGGTTGTACGAAAAAATACTACGTTTGATCATTATGTTATGATGTTTTACCCATATCAACAGGACCAACAATAACAACAAAGGTTTATTTATTTCTTTTTAACAACAGTTTGTAAGTGACGTTGGCCGGGCATTGTGCCCTGCAGACAGGATGCGAGATCCCGAAGCCTGTTTACGGACGAGTTTTCACTAAAAACCTTTTTGGCAAGGAGTGGCAGATGGAATTTACAATCGATAGGGAATTGTTCCTCAAGTCGCTGCAGAAAATCCAGGGTATCGTGGAAAAACGGACATCCATGCCGATTCTGTCCAATGTCCTCCTGGAAGCAACCGATTCCATGTTGTTCGTAACTGCCACCGACCTTGAAGTGGGCATGAAAAGCGCCTATCCCGCCGAAGTGACTGCATCCGGCAAGATCACGGTCGGAGCCAAGAAACTGTACGAGATCGTCAAGGAACTTCCCAACCAGGATATTGTCTTTTCCACAAAGGACAACGACTGGGTGGAGATCAAGTGCGGCAAGGTGCAATTCAACATCGTCGGGCTCTCACCCGATGAGTTCCCCTACTTTCCCGACATCAAGGAAGAAAACCTCTTCGAGATCGAGAACTCCCTGTTGAAGGGAATGATCGAGAAAACCTCCTACGCCATCTGTAATGACGAGACCAAATACAACCTGAACGGCATCTTTGCCAGGGTCGAGATCAACGCCAACGGTGAAAACTCCCTCAAGATGGTCGCCACCGACGGCCATCGCCTGTCTATCGCCGCCGGGGCGCTCAAGGGAACCGCCGGTCCCGAACTGTTGAAAGGGGTCATCCTCCCCAAAAAGGGTGTGTATGAGATGAAAAAGATCACTGATGAAGACAGTGGAACCTTGCTGTTCGGTTTCATGGATAACAGTGCGGTGATCAAACGGGGCGATTCCTACATGGTCATGCGTCTTGTGGATGGCGAGTTTCCGGACTACAACCGGGTCATTCCCGTGGCCAATAACCGTACCGTCAGGGTAGACAGGGAGAATTTCACCCATTCCGTCCGCAGGATGGCCATACTTTCCAGCGAAAAATTCAAGGGTATCATGCTGGAGATAACTTCCGGCGGGATCAAGATATCTTCGAGCAATCCCGAGTTGGGCGACGCCATGGAGGATATCGATGCGGCGTACGACGGCGACCCGATCACCGTCAGGTTTAATGCCCGTTATCTTCTGGACGTACTGGCCGTGGCTGAAACCGGGAACGTGGAGATGAAGTTCAGGGACGAACTCTCCCCTTCCATCATTGTGCCGGAAAATTCGGACAGCTTCTTGGCAGTGATCATGCCGATGAGGCTCTAGCACCAAAAGCTAAATGCTGCTCAAACACTTGGCTGTCACCGGTTTCCGGAATATCGGGGCAGCACGCATACACCCCGGCGAAGGTTTCAACCTTTTGTACGGATGCAACGGGCAGGGCAAGACCAACCTGCTGGAGGCTATCTATCTGCTGGGAAACCCCCGCTCCTTCAGGGGAGCCCGTCTCCCCGAACTGATCGGGCACAACCGGCAGATCGCGCAGATCCAGGGAGAGGTTCTTTCAGCCGCCACCCGGAACCGGATCAAGGTGACGCTGGAGCCGGCCGGGCGACGGGTAGAGATTGACGGCAAGGGAATGCAACGGGCGTCGGATCTGCACGGGAGGCTGAATGCGGTGGTTTTTTCCCCCGAGGACACCGGCATGGTCAGGCTGGGACCCGATGCGCGGCGGCGCTACCTGGACCGGGCCGTCTACATGGGCGACATAGGCTACCTGCACTGCTGGCACGGCTACCACCGGATTCTCAAACAACGAAACCATCTCCTGAAAAGCGCCGACAAGACCGGTCTGGACACCTGGACCGAACAATTGGCCGAGGCAGGGGCCGAGGTCATCGAACGGCGGCAGCGCTACGTGGCGCAGCTTAACGGCATGCTTGAGCGGCACTATGCCACCATCTCGGGGGGAGGTGAAAGGGCTGGCATCGCCTACCATCCCGAAGGGGTGCAGGCAGGCAGCCGCCAGGAGATACGCGGCGAACTGCTGGAGCTGTTTGCCCGGCATGGGCGGAGCGATGAACGTTACGGCACGACAACGGCCGGCCCCCACCGGGATGATCTGGCGCTGAGCCTGGACAACCGGGCGCTGAAGAGCTTCGGATCCCAGGGGCAACAGAAAAGTTTTGTCCTGGCGCTGAAAATGGCCGAGGTGGACAATTTGCAGGCGATCTTCCAGGAGCCGCCGCTTCTGCTCCTGGACGACATGAGTTCCGAACTCGATGCCCGCAGGAACCGGAATTTGATGGATTTTCTCTTCTCCCGGTCCATTCAGGTATTTATCACGACAACGGAACGATCCACCGCCCTGTTGGGCGACGCGGCACACTGCGCCGTTTTCCGTGTGGAAGACGGCAATCTGACGTTTGAGGGAAATGAATCGCATGAGTGAACAGGTAACTACGACACAAACCACTGCAGAAGAATACGGCGCCGACAGCATCAAGGTACTGGAGGGGCTGTCCGCGGTGCGCAAGCGCCCGGCAATGTACATCGGCTCCACATCCAGCGCGGGTCTGCACCACCTGGTGTACGAGATCGTGGACAATGCCATCGACGAGGCCCTGGCCGGCTACTGCGACAATGTCAGCGTGACCATCAACACCGACGGCTCGGTGACGGTGGTGGACAACGGCCGCGGCATCCCCACCGACCTGATGCCCAGCGAAGGGAAGTCCGCCGCCGAGGTCGTCCTGACCGTGCTGCATGCCGGCGGGAAGTTCGACAACGAATCCTACAAGGTCTCGGGCGGTCTGCACGGCGTCGGGGTTTCCGTCGTCAACGCCCTCTCGAAGTGGCTGGAACTGGAGATTCGCCGTGACGGCAAGGTCTGGCGCCAGTCCTACCGCCGGGGCGACCCCCAGGCGCCGCTGCAGGCCACCGGCGAGACCAAGAAACGCGGCACCAAGATCACCTTTATGCCGGACGAGGAGATTTTCGAGACCACCGAATTCTCCTTCGATGTCCTCTCCCAGCGCCTGCGCGAGCTGGCTTTCCTCAATGCCGGGGTCAGGATCAAGATCAACGACGAGCGTGCGGAAAACAAGTCCCACGAGTTCTACTACGAAGGGGGCATCAACTCCTTCGTGGAGTACCTGAACCGGAGCAAGACGGCGCTGCACCCCAGGCCGATCTACTTCAAGGGGGAAAAGGGGGGGGTGGAGACCGAGGTCTCCATGCAGTACAACGACTCCTACGACGAGAAGATCTTCACCTTTGCCAACAACATCAATACCCATGAGGGGGGTACCCATCTGGCGGGCTTCAAGGCGGCCCTGACCCGCACCATGAACAGCTATGCCGCCGCCAACAACCTGCTCAAGAACGCCAAGGTCAACATCTCGGGCGACGACCTGCGCGAGGGATTGACCTGCGTCATCTCGGTCAAGATCCCCCAGCCCCAGTTCGAGGGACAGACCAAGACCAAGCTGGGCAACTCCGAGGTCAAAGGATATGTGGAGACCCTGCTGAACGACAAGCTGGCCCAATTCCTGGAGGAGAATCCCCAGATCGCCAAGCGCATCCTGGAAAAGTCCATCGAGGCGGCCCGGGCCCGGGAGGCGGCCCGCAAGGCCCGCGACCTGACCCGCCGCAAGGGCGCCCTGGACATGGGGGGCCTGCCGGGCAAGCTGGCGGACTGCCAGGAGAAGGACCCGGCCCTGTGCGAACTGTATCTGGTCGAGGGTGATTCGGCCGGCGGTTCGGCCAAGCAGGGGCGCGACCGGAAATTCCAGGCCATCCTGCCGCTCAAGGGGAAGATCCTCAACGTGGAGAAGGCGCGTTTCGACAAGATGATATCGTCCCAGGAGATCCGCACCCTGATCACGGCCCTGGGAACCGGCATCGGCAAGGATGACTTCGACATCGCCAAGCTCCGCTATCACCGCATCATCGTCATGACCGACGCCGACGTGGATGGCTCCCACATCCTGACCCTGCTGTTGACGTTCTTCTACCGCAACATGCAGGAGTTGATCCAGCGCGGACACCTGTACATCGCCCAGCCGCCGCTCTACAAGGTAAAACGCGGCAAGAAGGAGATGTACCTGAAGAATGAGGCGGCGATGCAGAACTTTCTCCTGGAGGAGGGGTCCGAGGATCTGGTCCTGCGCCTGGAGAAGGGGGACCGGACCTACGCCGGGAAACAGATCATCCCGGTCATCAAGCAGTTCACCGAAAACCGCGCCATCTTCGACAAGGTGGTAAAGAAGGGGATTTCCGGCGACCTGCTCTCCCTTGCCATCCGCAGCAGCGTGCCGGCCGGCCTGGAAGAGCTCTCCGCCCTGGAGCCGTACCTGGAGGCCATGAAGGCGCTCTCCCCCGGCTCCGACTACCAGGAGGAGGAGGACCGGATCACGTTCCGCATCGGCAACATCAGGGCCACCATCGACCAACAGGTACTGTCCGTGCTCTCGACCCACGAATATGAGCTTCTGGTGGAAAACCACCGCCGGGTGGTGGAGACCATGGCTGACGGCAAGGCGTTCCTTGAGCAGCAGGAAGGGGGCAAATCCCTTTTCGAGACCGGCAACCACGAAGAGCTGCTGGCCTTCTTCATGGAGTACGCCAAGAAAGGGCTTGCCATCCAGCGCTACAAAGGCCTTGGCGAGATGAACCCGGAGCAGCTCTGGGAGACGACCATGGACCCGGAAAACCGCGTCCTGCTCCAGGTCAAGATCGAGGATATCGTCGAATCGGACGAGATCTTCACGATCCTCATGGGGGACCAGGTCGAGCCGCGCCGCGAGTTTATCGAGAACAATGCGCTGAATGTGGTGAATCTGGATATCTAAGGTTCAGATGTAGGGGGCCCCAATTAATGTTTTTTTGGGCACCATTAAATGCTTTTTTCTACATAAAAAATAAATTGTAGTATAAATTAATAAGCGGCCTGCGCAGACGGGCCGTTTTTTTGTCCATGAATTACCGCACAAGGATTGCAAAGTCAATCTGCACACGCCATTGATAGATTAAGAAGAGCAATACATCTACTATAGGAAAAGCTATTAGAGTAGAATAGAAAACGCTGCTACCCCATTTGGTAGGAATAGGTATTGGAAGTGAATTATCACATTCATTTGCTAGCAATATGGCATAGAATTGATAACGGTTTCCTACCAATCTCAACATAAGACAGAATGCTATACAGACAACAAGCAAAAATAGAGTGCCTATCAGGTAAATGTCGATAGGAAGGGCTTGACCTGGTATAATTTTATGAACAGTAACGAATCGTTCAACCATTTCCTTTCTAAAGTAGAAAAGTGCAAACATCATAGTAGGAAGTAATGTCATCCCTGATTGCCAAATTTTCATGTAATTGTCGCCAGCATAGCGTAACTCCTCACGAATTACTTCTTCATTTGATTTAGATCGATGGCGATGATTTTCTGTTTGCTTGGTGGGCATGATAATCTCTCCTTTCATCTTTAGCAATGCAATTTGGGTCGTATTCCCGAAACTATGGACCAGCCGCTCTGGCGGCAAAGGTTATGCTCCGGCCTGCTCCAACGATCTGGTCTCCGGCCGGTGCGGCAAGGGACGCAAGCCACGCGTGCCGTGTAGCGAGTGCGGCTTCCAGAACTATATCCCGATCAGCGATCAAGTCATACGTGATCATCTTCAGGGAAAACACGTCATCGGTGTTTATTCATTACGACCTGACGACACCTGTTGGTTCCTGGCGGCGGACTTTGACAAGTCTACCTGGCAGGAGGATATCGCCGCTTTTCGGGAAACCTGCCAATCACTTGAAATCCCGGTCGCCATTGAACGGTCACGCTCCGGAAATGGCGCCCATGCCTGGTTTTTCTTCACAGAACCGGTGACGGCGGCAACTGCGCGTACCATGGGGTGCTATCTCATCACGGAAACCATGTCACGACGTCATCAACTCAGCATGGAGTCGTATGATCGTCTCTTTCCCAGCCAG
>Ga0187771_10001978_pt1 | contig 14112 bp, 17 predicted proteins | sample 0116_SJ02_MP15_1_FD_133139 | JGI IMG/M metagenome (GOLD analysis project Ga0187771, IMG submission 133139) | Tropical peat soil microbial communities from peatlands in Department of Meta, Colombia - 0116_SJ02_MP15_10_MG | ecosystem: Environmental > Terrestrial > Soil > Wetlands > Peat | place... | reverse complement strand
GCCAGAGGCGTCAGGTAAGGCGGGATGGTGTAGACGACGTGCAGCAGTGGGAAGTGAAGACTCTCCGCATGGGCCGAAAAAAGGTTCTCTACGCTTTTGTAGACCCCTTCGGCGTCTGCGCCGACGCCGCGAATATGTTCGACGGAGTCGATCAGATAGACGACCTTTTTGTCGGGATCACAGGTTTCGTCTCTAATTTTCTTCACCACCTCGACTGCAAATCCATGTGCTTCTGAAACGAGCCTGGCTACGTGACCGCGCAGTTGTTCCTGAAGCCGGGTCTTAAAAGAGGGATCATTTTTCAGGGAGGCCTTGATTCCCGCTTTCGCCCCCAGACCCCCGGCTTCGAGGGAGAGTTCCTTGACTCGAACTTCGGTTTTGAGGAAGTTGACAATGCGTTCCCAAAACCCCTCACGAGTCGCATCCAAACCGAATTTTTTTTCAAACTCCTCGCTGAGGGCCCCCATTATGGATATGAAGAAATCCGTGATTTCCACCGGTGTGGTCATGTTCAAATAATCATGCATATCGCACAGAAAGACTACGCAACCGGCATCCGCAAGCAGCTTTCGCAGCCGGCGAAACTCCGTGCTCTTGCCGCTGCCGCGTTGCCCCGACACAAGATTTACCGTTGCAGCGTCGCTCCAGCTAATCCTGGTGAACAGCTCCTCGATGGGATCGCTGAGGGAATCGCGAGATTCGACCATCTCGGCGAGGTACGGCACGTAGCAGCGGTCGTCGGGTTCCAACGGCTTATCGTCCAGGCTGCTGTTAAAAGCTTTTAGCTTTGCACGAATATCGGCAGGCATATCTTTGACCTTCCTCGTCCGAAGGTAAAATGCAGAGGTTATTCGTAGCGCCTTATCGTCGGCATTAAGCCCTCGAAAACAAGTCGTTTAACATCCGGCAATTCACAATGTATAATTCTACTTTAAAGACGGCTTTGTAGCCAGATCGAAATTGTACTTCCCTTCCCGGCACGAAGCCTCTGATTTTAGCTGTTCCAGGGAAGTTTATCCGCATTTGTGCTTTAAGTCTTATTTCACAAAGGTTAGGCGAGTGAAGCTGCTGATGTTCTATTCGCCGGAATTTTGGGTAAGGCCATGGCAAAAGGCCGTGCCGGAAGCCTCGCAGCAGGTAACGGAGCAAACCTTCCATAAAGCTGCGGTGATCTTCTACCACGCGGAAACTGAGGATGCGGCGCGTCGCAGCAGTGTGATCGTCAAATGGGTCAAGAACGCCAAATGGCTGGCGGGAAAATTCGATACCAAAACGATCGTTTTGCACTCATTTAATCATCTTTCTCACAGCAAGGCTTCGGCGGAGAGCGCGGCTGAGATCCGGGCAGAAGTCACGGCCCGGCTGGAAAGAGCCGGCTTTGAGGTTTTCGAGACCCCTTTCGGATGGCAAAACGAATGGAAACTTCATGTTTCCGGGGAGTCTCTGGCAAAAATCTTCAAAGAAATCTGAAAGGTAATCCATGGAACGCTTCCTTATCGCGCTGGATTGTCAGCCGGACAGCCTGAAAATTGTCGATTACGTGGCGCGGGTCCTCAACGGGGCTAAAGACTGCGAGTTCAAGTTCTTACATATCCTCAAGACGGCCTCTCCCGATAAATTGAGAATGGAGGAGGTGCAGAGGATAGAACATTTGCATATGGCGAGGCCGGACCTTGCGGGGTATTTCTGGAAAGAGGAGGATGAGAAAATGATGACGAACTGCTTTACCGAGGCCAGGGAAAGACTGGTGCTCGCAGGCTTCCGGCCCGATTCGGTATCGTCGTTGTTTGTCATTGAATCCGGTGATATGGCCGAAATCATCCTGGCCAAAGCCGCTGAACATGTGTGTTCGACCGTGGTGCTCGGCCGCAGGCATCCGAGCATGGTGAAGGAATTGTTGCTTGGCAGCGTATCGACCTCGGTAATCAAATCGGCTCGCGGGTCGGCTGTATGGGTCGTTGGCATCTAGCGGATCAATGAAAGGATTCGGTCATGGGATCAAAACTTTTCAAGAAGATCGGCTTTTGTACTGATTTTTCTGAGAACGCCGATCAGGCGTTCGTCGTGGCAAAAGACCTTGCAGTCACGTTCCAGGCGCCTATCGAGCTTATACACGTGACGGTAAGCTTTTCACTCTCCCCGCCTGTGCACGCCGCCTATATGCCTGTCGAATACGATCCCAAGTTTATTGACGAAATTACGGATGCGGCCACGAGATCGATTCAGGAAAAGTATGTGGAAAACATTCCCGAACAGGTCCCCTATAAAGTGAATATACGGTCCGGCTATGCCGCAACGGAGATACTCAAGGTCGTTGAGGAAAGCGGTATAGACCTTCTTGTCATGGGATCTCACGGGTTGACGGGCATTGCTCACGTTATTTTCGGAAGCACTGCCGACAGGGTGGTCAGAAGGGCCGCCTGCTCGGTGCTTACCGTTCGTTTTCGAACTTCAACGGATGAGGTCCTGTGAGCTATGGAAATGAAAGCGAAGAGCGTTGCAGAGACCAGGATCACCATGGCGCAGGTGATGAATCCCGAGGACGCCAATCCTTTCGGTAACGTTCACGGCGGTGTCATAATGAAGCTCATTGACACGGCGGGGGGCGTTGTGGCAGGCCGCCATTGCCGCGGCAACGTGGTGACTGCTTCGATAGAAAGGCTCGATTTTCATCAGCCCGTTTCCATCGGGGACCTCGTTATCCTTAAAGCCAGCCTTAACTTTGTCGGCAGCACTTCGATGGAGGTAGGAGTCCGGGTGGAAGCTGAGAACCCTCGAACGGGTGAAGTGCGGTGGACCGCCTCGGCACACCTGACTTTCGTCTCCCTGGGCGCAAACGGTCGTCCCGCGCCGGTGCCGCCTCTCATCCTGGAAACCGAGGAAGACATACGGCGCAATTGCGAGGCCAAACTTCGGCGACAGGCGCGCATACAGGCCAAAGAGGATACTGAGGCCGCCTGCTGAGGCTGGGGGGCGCGGAGGACAGACAGCCGGGGGGCGGGAGGCAAATAGACGGAGGGTGGAAGGCGGAAAGACGGAGAACACAGGACCGGCATGATATCCGTCCTCTGTTCTCCTTTCTCAGACAACCGTAAGGGAAATGTCGATGGACGAAAGATCGAAGGCAGCATTGGAACAAAAACGGCGGCTTGAAATGATGGCTCTGTCGGTTTCCGTCAGCTCCTTTCTCATGGCGCTAAAGTTCTATTGCTACTGGCTGACAGGTTCGTCCGCAATCCTTTCTGACGCGCTCGAATCAATAATAAACGTGGTTGCAAGCGGATTTGCCCTGTGGAGCATTTTGCTCGCCTCCAAGCCTCCTGATGTCGAGCACCCTTATGGGCACGGGAAAATCGAGTTCTTCTCGGTAGGCTTCGAGGGGACGTTGATCGTCCTGGCGGCGGGAGCAATTTTCTGGGAGGCGCTGCCAAAAATCATCCAACCAAAGCCGCTGCCAAAACTCGATTTCGGGCTCCTTATCCTACTGGGGACCGGACTGATAAATCTCTGGCTGGCCAAAACCCTTATCAGCGCCGCAGAGCGCACCAAATCCACGGCAATGGCAGCCGACGGCAGGCACATACTGACAGACGTTTACACAACAGCGGGCGTCCTTATCGGACTGTTCATGGTCCGGCAAACAGGATGGCACTTCCTCGACGGAGCAGTGGCCTGCGCCGTTGCGGCAAACATCCTTTTCATTGGGGCCAGATTGGTCCTCGAGTCTTCGTCGCGCCTTATGCATGCTTACGACCCTGCTTTGCTGGATCGGATCGCCGCGATAATCGAGCAGAACCGCAGACCTGAATGGGTAGACATCCATCGCCTTCGCGCCTGGCGTTCGGGCCGCAACATCTACATAGATTTCCATCTCATCCTGCCGCGCGACATGAGCCTTGAGGATTCACACAAAGAAGTCATGCAGGTCGAACAACTTCTACGGACACAAATGCCGGAAACGGCGGACGCAATGATTCATGCCGAGCCGTGTATCGGCCCGGAGTGTCGTATTTGCTTGCAGGAACCCTGTGGGAATCGCGTTCATGCGTTTTCCGGGCAACCAAGCTGGCGCCGCAAGGATGTGACCTACCCGGGGGCGGCGGAAGACGAGGCGGATTCAAGTCAGGCAAACGATGAATCCGACAGGAAGTTCACCAGGGCAGAGTAAAAATTTGAAAGGATTGACAGATGCGCATCATTTTAATCGGACAGGCGCCCTTCGGGGCAAGGACCTTGGAAGCGCTGCTGGATGCGGGTGAAAATGTCGTCGCGGTGTACACGCCGCCTGAGAAGCCGGGGTCAAAACCGGACCCGCTAAAGGAAGCCGCGCAGGCAAGGGGAGTAAAAAACGCAAACCCGGAGCCAAAAGCGTACAAGGACGAGCAGGTCTTCCGGGAATTCACAGGGTTGCGGCCCGACCTCGTAGTGCTTGCATTCGTTACATTCACTGTACCCGCTCGCTACTTCGGCGCTGCCGGCAAGGGGGCTATCTGCTATCATCCATCGCTGCTGCCGCGCCATCGTGGAGCGAGCGCGATAAACTGGGCGCTGATCATGGGGGAGACTCGTACCGGGCTGACCGTCTTCTGGCCCGACGAGGGGATAGACACCGGTCCCATATTGCTGCAGCGGGAAGTCGATATAGGGCCTCAGGACACTGCCGGCTCGCTGTACTTCGACCACCTTTTCCCGATGGGAGTTGAGGCGATATTGGAGTCGGTAAAGCTCATCCGTGAGGACAAAGCTCCACGCACTGCACAGGACAACTCCCTGGCCACCTATGAGCCTCCGTGCGACGACCGTTATGCGGGTATTGACTGGGACAGCCCCGGCCATCAAATCTGTAATCTGGTTCGGGGGTGCGACCCTCAGCCCGGTGCTTACTCGGGATTGCGCGGGGAGAAGGTTCGCTTCTACGGCGCGAGCTTCGCGCCGGGAAAAATCGCCGGGGGTATCGACGTCGCGCCTGGCGCCCTTACCGGACTGGATCTCAAGGGCCTGAGAATAGCGGCTGCCGGAGGGGAACTGCTTGTGACCAAGGTTCGGACCTCTTCCGCGGGCAAGGTTGATGCGGCCGCATGGGCCGAGTCGGCCGGTGTAAAGCCGGGTGAGAGATTTGGCGGATTACCTAAGTAGTTTATAATTTGAATTCGTAGAGGAGCGCAGAATGTATTTCCCGGTCTACAGGCCAAGGAGATTCAGGCGAACGGAGAATTTGCGGCGAATGGTCCGAGAAACCAGGCTGAGCGTCGATCAACTGATATATCCTCTTTTCGTTGTGCCCGGCAGCGGAGTTAAAAATCCAGTGCAATCGATGCCCGATGTATTCCAGTTCTCTGTGGACAAGCTTATCGAAGAAGTGCGCTCAGTGGTGGAACTGGATATACCCGGCGTTCTGCTCTTTGGGCTGCCTGAAAAAAAAGATGAGTTCGGCTCCGAAGCGTACGCGGAAAACGGGCCGGTCCAGCGTGCCGTGCGGGAGATTAAGCATGCCTGGCCGGATCTTGCAGTCATTACCGACGTGTGTCTTTGCGAGTACACCAGCCATGGCCACTGTGGCGTTCTGGAAGGCAATGAAGTTCACAACGACGCCACCCTGGAGGTACTTGCCAGGGTAGCCCTCTCACACGCCAGGGCCGGCGCCGACGTAATAGCCCCTTCGGACATGATGGACGGCCGCGTTGCCGCAATCAGGAGTGCACTGGACGAAGACGGATTTGACCGCGTGGCTATCCTCGCTTACTCCGCAAAATATTGTTCCGGCTTTTATGGACCTTTCCGTGAGGCTGCCGATTCTGCGCCTCAATTCGGCGACCGGCGCGCCTACCAGATGGACGTCTCAAACACCGAGGAAGCGATCAGGGAGGTAGCCCTCGATATAGAAGAGGGTGCGGACATGGTCATGGTCAAGCCTGCACTGTCTTACCTGGACATAATCAGACGGGTCAGTGAGGAATTCGACAGACCGGTTGCAGCATACAATGTGAGCGGAGAATACTCTATGGTCAAAGCCGCTGCCGCAAACGGATGGATCGACGGCGACCGCATAATGATGGAAATTCTGACCTCCATCGCGCGCGCCGGGGCCGATCTCATACTGACCTACTTCGCGAAGGACGCCGCCAGGCATCTGAGGGCCAAGGACTGAGGAGGGCAAATGGCAATAAGTGCGGAACGCACCGAAATGAAAGTCCGCTCCCGCCATGCAGAAACGGGATCGACACTTTCGGCTGACCTGCGCCTCGTGGCCTGGGAGCTTACCCGATCCTGCAACCTTGCGTGCGTTCACTGCCGCGCTGCCGCGCAGGACCGTCCCTACGAAGGGGAACTTTCCCTGGCCGAGTGCAGGAAGGTGATGAGTGAAATCGCCGAAGTCGCGAAGCCCATAATTATTCTTACGGGCGGAGAGCCGCTGCTTCGCCCCGATGTATTCGATATCGCTCAATACGGCAATGGTCTGGGCTTCCGAATGACCCTGGCCACCAACGGCACCCTGCTCACGCCGCAAATCGTTCGTCAGATGATCGAATCTGGAATCCAACGGATAAGCATCAGCCTCGACGGAGCTGCGGCCCACTCTCATGATGCGTTCAGAAAGGTCCCCGGGGCCTTTGAAGGCGCCCTGCGTGGAATTGCCCTGGCAAGGGAAGGGAAACTTGATTTTCAGATCAATACGACCATAACGCACGCAAATATAGATGAATTCCCCAAGATCCACGAACTGGCCGTATCGCTCGGCGCTGCCGCACACCACATTTTCATGCTTGTCCCGATGGGCAGGGGAAAAGACCTCGCCAAGGAGGCCATCAGCGCCGAAAAATATGAGCAAACGCTGCACTGGTTCTACGAACGGAAGGATCAATCGTACCTCCAGTTAAAGGCCACCTGTGCGCCCCATTACTATCGCATAATGCGGCAAAGAGCCAAATCCGAAGGCAGGGAAATCAACTTCGACACGTTCGGGCTCGATGCCGTGACGCGCGGATGCCTCGGGGGGAGCGGTTTTGTCTTCATATCCCATGTAGGGCAGGTGCAACCCTGCGGATATCTGGAGGTTGAATGCGGCAACCTGCGGGAAAAATCGTTCAAGGAGATTTGGAACGATTCGCCGGTTTTCCGCGACCTGAGGGACCTGAAACGCTACGGGGGCAAATGCGGAAGATGCGAGTATATAAGGGTTTGCGGCGGATGTCGCGCAAGGGCATATGAAATTGCCGGCAACTATCTCGCTGAAGAGCCTCTTTGTCTATATATGCCGAGGTCGACAGGCAGCCCGGTCCAAGAAGTAAGATAGAGGCATGAGGAACAATTTCATCACAGATGCCCTGTGGCAGGGCCTTGCGATTATTTTGATCGCAGTCGCTCTTTCACTCTCGGTCAACCATTTCCGGCAGGATGGGCTGCCTCTTGTGGGGAAGCCTGTCCCCGGCCCGAGCAGCCTTGAAACGCCAGGGAGTTGGAGGGAGGCCGTCATTTCAATTGAGGAGGCGCGGGCGCTTTTCCTCACAAACGGCGCTGTCTTTATCGACGCGAGGCCTGAGGAAGTCTATCGTTGCGGCCATATCAAGGGGGCGCTGAATCTGCCTCCGGACTCCCTTGAGGAATCATTGCCCGCTGTTATGGCGCAAATCCCGCTGGATTCGTTCATAATCACCTATTGCGACGGTGAAGATTGTCCTCTGAGCAAAGAGGCGGCCCTGCAACTGGCAGCCAAAGGGTACTCAAACGTGCAGGTGCTTGTAAACGGGTGGTCCGCCTGGCAGGATGCCGGTTTGCCTGCGGAAAAGTAGCAGGGGAGCAGGGGGGAAAACATCACGCGGAGAGAAAAGAGGCGGAGAAAGAGTCGCCCCGTGTCCTTCGGCGCTTGGCGGCCTGCGCGCAGGATCGTTTTTCCCCCGCGTCTCCGCCTCTTGACGCCGATTTTTTTCCGTGTCCCCGCGTCGGTTTTTTCCCGCTAGTCGCTCACCTCGTTGAAGGGGAGCGGCTGGCCTTTGCGGTAAACCAGGGCCATGCAAGTTACGATCAGATTATCCGTCTCATCACGGATTTTGATATCATATGAGGCTGTTTTCCGCGTGAGGCTCACCTCGCGCGCTTCGGCCCACAGTCTGCTTCCCGGCTGAGGGGGTGCGACGAAGGTGACATTCATATTGAGCGCTACCGCAAGGGTGCCGTGGGAGTTCGAAGCGGTTTCGAAAGCCTCGTCGATAAGGGCGAACAGCGCTCCGCCGTGCGTCATCCCGAACAGGTTTTCCATATCCGGGCGCAATTCCATCTCGACCTTCGAATAGCCGTCCCCTATTTCCAGCAGCTTCAAGCCGAACTTGGAGGCAAAAGGCTCCCTGGCGACCTGGGAATGGAAAGATTGTCTGAGTTTTTCGTCCATACTTTTTCCATCGATAAGGTATTTGTGTTGGTTGAAAAAAGAGAGCAGCAAATTTCAATTTTGCTTGCATAACTGTCTTTTTATTGTATCTTTGTCAAGAGTAATCGATATAAACAGCCGAATTAACAGGATAAAAGCAGGGGTGGACGATCAGAGCGGGATTAATGTTACATTATATCATCTTTTTGGAGAGAGCGCAAATCAATGGCAGGAAAATTACTGGAGATCGCCGCCTCTATTGTAAAAGCCCAGGCTGCTGTGCGCAGGATTTCTGCTGAGGAAATCGAACAGGTCCTTGGGAAAATTTTTTGGGTCCTTCAACGCTTAAAGCATGCGGAACAGCATGGTATTTCGTTCGTATCTGCGGACGAATCGGCGGCCCCAGGCGCAGGATTGGAGAAAGTGCCCCAGCCCGCCGCGCCCAAAGACTCAATCCGCGAAAACAGGATCATGTGCCTGGAATGCGGAGTCGAAAGGAAGCAGCTTACCAGAAGACATCTAGCTATTCATGGACTTGATCAACGGGATTATAAGAAAAAATGGGGTTTACCGATGAGGACCCCCCTTGCGGCCAAATCTCTTTCAAGGGCCAGAAGCCGCGCGGCGAAAAAGCGGGGGTTGCCCGAGAACCTGGTGAAATTTTTGAGGGAGAAGAAACACAAAGCCGCAGAGGCACCATCGCTTCCGCCATCTGCGCTTACCTGATTTATCGAGGAAATATTGGCCTATGTTTACGGTGCTGGAACTTTTCGACCTTGCTGTTCAGATCGAGGCAAACGGCGAACAGTTTTACCGACATGCTCGGACAACAGTAAGAAGGGATTCGCTTGTAGATCTTCTCGGCTGGCTTGCCGACCAGGAATCGTTGCACAAAAGCGCGTTTGCCGCCTTAAAGGAGAAGATTGCCTGCGGAGGTGAACCGCCTCTCTCCTTTTCCTCCCTCAGCGGGGAGGTTTTGCGCGGAGCAATGGGCCGCCATGCCTTCTCCCTGGATGAACTTCAATTAGATTCGATTCAGGATGAAGAAGAGATCCTGCAAGCGGCGGTCCTTTTCGAAGAGGACACGATAGTGTTTTTCGAATTCATATCCTCCTTCATCTCAGACCCGGAAGCCATTTCCACGCTCGAAAGGATAAAGGCGGAAGAATCCAATCATAAAGAGCTTCTGATGGAGAAAATTGCGGAAATTCGAACAAAATCCACACTTGGCAAATAAGGCGAAAAACCTGGCCCAGAGTCATAAAGGAGTGATGAGATGGAAAAGCCGATTGAAAGTTTCTGGTCTATAAGGCTTGCCGGCCTCAAGGATGCGCTTGAAGCAAACAACTTCCAAGTTCACATCGCCGAAAATGCCGGCGCTGCCCGTCAAAAAGTCATGGAGCTTCTCCCCCTGATCGGGGCGAAGAGCATGTCATGGGGCGGGTCGATGACGTTTGTAGAAACCGGCCTCTACCAGGAGCTGAAGAATTATCCGGGCATGGAGGTGCTCGACACTTTTCAGAAAGGGCTTCCCCCAGAAGAGATGATCGAGCTTAGAAGGCGCTCTCTTCTGGTCGATCTGTTCATTACCGGAACAAACGCGGTAACCGACACAGGAAAGCTGGTCAACCTCGATATGACAGGCAACAGGGTGGCCGGCATCACTTTCGGCCCCAAAAATGTCATTATTCTTGTAGGGCGCAATAAGGTGGTCCCCGACATTGAAGACGCCATGCTTAGAGTGAAAAATTATGCCGCCCCCGCAAATGCGATGCGGCTCGACAAAAAGACCCCTTGCGTTAAGACCTCGATATGTGAAGAATGTCAGAGCACCGACCGAATTTGCAATACATGGACGATAACCGAAAAGTCCTTTCCAAAAGGCAGAATAAGAATCGTGCTTATAAATGAGGAACTGGGGCTATAGATAAGCTGGTTGCGGGTTGGTTGGCCACGCGAACCACGCTAAGCGCGTGGGGCCGCCTCGCGGGACCGCCTTGGCCCCGCGTTTCGAAGGGTTGCGGGTTTGGGGTCAGAAGGTGAGATTCAGTGGGGATGATCCGGCTCTGAGCGTGTTGAAGGGGAGCAGTAAGTGGATTAAACGTACTTTTAGCCTTCGGAGAATAAACATTAGAACATAGAGACAGGTTGATATTTAACTAACTACCTGCATGCTTATATATACGCATTGTAAGAGCGCGGGTGGCTTATGTCCCGTTCACCATCCTTTACAATGGAACCCAGTGGCCTTAAAATGCAGCTTTAGGGGTACCTTCCTGAATACGGGTCGGAATCACAGGATACGCATTGGCCTGAGAAGATGGATTTAAGGCGCTTACAGCGTGTCAGTATCGGTCCAGGTTAACCTGGTCACCGGCAAAACGGGAGCCTCACTTGGGTAAATTAATCGAGATGAAGTCGTTCCAGAGGGGCTTTTCAAAAACCCCGTTGGCGTTAGACCGAGCTATGAAGCTGTTAGGGCTTAAGAAGTGGCCCGAAAATTGGGAATTTTGGAAAACGGGGATCTTTCTGGATGGACTGACTTCTATCGTCAGGCGGGAGGGGGAACCTTGGGTGAGGATGCACAGGGAAAGTGTCCTGGAAGAACTGGAGCAGCTGTTGAAGCTAAAATCGTTCGATTAAGCGTGGGGATGGGAGATTGCGAAAAATCCGCGCGTTCCGAGTTGCTGTGGGTTCCCATGCCGGCAGTGGGCATGAGCCGGCCAGGATCATAAGAATGGAAACACAGCAAAGGGGGCGCAACAATGGGTTGCCAAATCCGCCTGGAGATTATATAAGTGGGGAGTCCGGCCCCCGTAGCTCAGGTGGATAGAGCACGAGATTCCTAATCTCGGTGCCGCAAGTTCGAGTCTTGCCGGGGGCACCAAGAAAATCAACTACTTAAGAGCCGCCATTGAGCGGCTTTTTCCGTTTTGTGACACTTTTGTGACAGTAGGATTTTTAGAGTCAATCAAGGTAAGACCTTGCAGAAGATTGACGGCTTTTTTCTTGTGCTCCTGAGTGAGATGGGCATAGCGGAGAACCATCGACATGGACTTGTGGCCTAATAGCTCCTGGAGGTCCTTCAAGCTGGCCCCGCGCATGACCATGTGACTCGCAAATGTGTGCCTCAGATCGTGAAACCTGAAATCCTGAATCCCCGCCCTGTCCAGCGCTGCCGCAAAAGCGGTTCTCACATTCTGAACAACGTCAGGAAGGGGAGCGGGCCCTTTCCGTTCTCTAACCGGCTTTTCGCCCTTTAACTTGTGTTCGCCCTTGGTGAACGGGAAAACGTACTGTGCGCCCGGTCCGTGTTCTCTGCGACGAGCGAAGAAAAGAGCTTCGAGGGTGTCGTTAATGTGGGTGGAAGAAAGAAAAAGAAATTTCCCGAAGCCTCGATATGGCCCTCTTTCTCCGCATTTCCACAAGTTCGATTTTTTCTTTAAGAGATATGTCTGACATGTGCGCCCCCTGCTCAAGCGCCCTGCGGGTGATCCAGGGGAAGGCCGTGCAGGTTTCGGCCTTGTCGGGTGCCCCCTATCCCCTAGAAGTCTAATGATCAGATTTGGCGTCTAAAGAATTTCTCCTGATCGGGTTTGTAGGCTTCGGGGTTGGCATCGTATCCAAACCGCTCCATAATCCACAAGAAATGCTCGAACGACAATTCACGACCTTCCGCTATGATCTTTTCGCCTGTTAGTGTCCAGGTTCGAAGAAGTTCCTCCAGATCACAGACATAGACTTTAAATAGAGGGCGAAAGGGGTCTCCCCAGTGAACTAATTGTCGCCCTTTCGTGCCAATTAGGTTGATTTGAATGAAGCCCTCAGGCGCTAAAATCCCTTGCTGTGCTAAACGGGCAGAGAACTCGAACACTTCCGACACCAGATAAAGAGTCGGCAGAATGCTCAAGGCGATCCCCTTCTCAAGTTGCTGACTTAGACCGGCTTCAATGGACCAATCCTCGGATAAGGCACGATAAAAGACAAATTGGCCGCTCTGGTAAAAGCGCCAGGTCTCATAAAAGGCGAATCCAACAGAGGAAAAAGAATGTTCTATGTAATCGATGCCTCTTGTAGCGGGCCCTTCCTGGATGAGGGGAAAAGCCCCACTTCGAAAAGAGACTTGGCAGGCCCATAACCGCTGTTCCATTTCAGAAAGTCTTAAACGTTCTTTTGAGAACAAAGTGGGCCGAGTTATTATTTCAAAGTAGCCCCTGCTCTTTATTTTTTGAAGAATTTCGTTACTCATCAAAATCCTTTGATCTGGTTTTCAAACTGTTGTTCGTCACTGAGTCCCGGCCGACGCGTAACATGTTGCATTCTCAAAAATTTTGAAATGCCTCGTTCAACCGCGAGGTCCAGAAGTTCACGCATGTCTGAGAAATTCGATACAGGTTCGCTGCGAGGGCGCCCGCTTCGAGGCCTAACGTAAATGGCGCTTTCCGAGAGAATATCTTTATAATTGGCTCTGCAGATGATAGGGACTTCCTGGAAACCCACAACGGCAATCTCTACATACTTGAGGCTCTCGAACCCGAAAATAGCAAAATTGAAAGTGGCAGCCGGTTCCGCGTACCTCCTGACAAAGTCAGCAACCGCGTCAAAGGAAAATGTCTCCAGGTCCCCAGGAGAAACGCCGATTTGTCTCCATAAGGTAGTTCCTGGAATCGGCTCAGCGACTCCTATAACGATGGTCCCTCCATCACGCATGTTGCTCATGGCAAGAATAGTCTTAGTTACTCTTGCCATGGTTTCGCCGGCCGTTTTTTTGCTCCATGGAAAAGACGCCTTGAACTCATGGTTTCGATCTTCTCCGTTCGCCAGCATGAGACGAAAGTCATCGGGTTTCATACCACTCTCTTTTTTTAAATTGCCCGCAAGCTGTGACACTATGTGACAGTGACGAAATTTTTAATCCTTCCGAATTATATAATTTATACAACAAAAACCGCATGAACGCTACATTTTCTGTTTTATCGGCATCTTGAATTTTGGCCTCTTTCTGATTCCTAATCTCGGTGCCGCAAGTTCGAGTCTTGCCGGGGGCACCCGTGAAATCAATGGGTTATGGTCATCGTACTGTAACCCTTTTTTCATTGGTGCGTGGGCGCATCAGGACCCCAAAAGGAGAACTGTTTGAGACCGCCACAGGTTCGGTCTGAAAGGGCTGCATAGAATCAACGCATGATATTGTAGCCTGCGCTACCACGAGTTAATTTTAATTAAGAACATCGAAAGATTTTTATTCCGTCTTTGGGAAGGACTTGCAACGCTCTCGCCCCGATCGGGGGCGAAGAACTGAATCGTCTTTTCCTTCGGGCTAATACATCGTGTTTATTCAGGAGGCCTTCATGGCTTATAGAATTGAATCATCGGACTATCCGGCACGGATTCTGTTTGGCTTTACCGCCGGCTTTATCGCCACTTTGACTTTGAACCAACTGACCGTGTTGATACTTTGGTACCTTGGCCTTGCGCCCTTCAATGCTTATTCGATCGCGCGCAACAGCGTTGGAGTGCCGCAGATTCTCTCTTTTGCGTTCTGGGGAGGAGTCTGGGGCATTCTTTTTTCTATGGTCGAACATAGATTTCCGGTCCATAGAGGGTATTGGGTAACGGCGTTTTTGTTTGGCGCTGTGGTGCTGTCGGGTACATTTCTTTTGGTGGTGCTGCCTTTAAAGGGCCAACCCGTCGGAGGCGGCTGGCGTTTGTCTCTCCTGCTCACGGTATTTCTGGCAAACGGGGCT
>Ga0187771_10001977_pt1 | contig 14113 bp, 16 predicted proteins | sample 0116_SJ02_MP15_1_FD_133139 | JGI IMG/M metagenome (GOLD analysis project Ga0187771, IMG submission 133139) | Tropical peat soil microbial communities from peatlands in Department of Meta, Colombia - 0116_SJ02_MP15_10_MG | ecosystem: Environmental > Terrestrial > Soil > Wetlands > Peat | place... | reverse complement strand
CGTCAACGGCTTCATCGAGCCGATCACGCGGACGCTTCCCATGGAGTACGCCGTCGAGTGGAGCCGGCTCATCGAGCTGCAGATGGAGGGCGCGGTCGGCTGACCGACCCAGCGGCAGTCGAGAGGTTGGGCCAATATCCTTTGGAGGGGAAGCTGAACCGGGAGGTCTGGCGCGGTTGTCGATGCGTGAGGATTGCAAGCACTTCCAGTCGAGGACCTACAGCTCGGGCGAGGTCGCCCGTTTCTGCGTCCTCGACCTCGCGCCGGAGGCGCCGTGGCGTTGTCCCGAGAACTGCCCTTCCTACGAGCGACGGCTCGCCGACGTGACGTGGACCCACGGTTCGCTGGTCGCCCCGCCGACCGAGTCCGAGCCGGACGAGCCTCCCGCCGATGTCGGCGATCTGCTCGCTTCGGCCGAGCAGATCGTCGACTCCGCCGCCCCCGAGGAGCTCTCCGAGGTCGAGGCCGATGAGGAGCGCGCCGAACGCCGCTCGCAGGGCTCGGCGGTGAAGCGCGTTCTCCACCGGATCGGGCGCCGAGGCAAGCCAGACGGCTCCCGTGAGGGCGATCGGTCCTGAACGATCACCGCTTCACGCCGGAGCTCGCCCGTTCGATCGCGGGTCCGGAATGGTTACGCCGCCTCCGGGGCGCGGCTGCCGAGCGATTCGCGGGTGCGGTCCTGCCGACCGAAGCCGACGAGGACTGGCGTTACGGACGCATCGACGCCCTCGACCTCGCCGAGTTCGACCCCGTCGTCGTCGAGCCGGAAACCAACCCGCCGCATCTCGCCCGGGCTCCAGCGGACCTACTCGCAGGGCTCGCCACCCCGGCGGCGCTCGTGCGCACGATCGATGGTCTCGTCGTCGCGACCGAGCCCGGTTTCGACCCGGAGTCCGTCGGGCTGACGGTCGCATCGGCGAGGGACCGGCGTCGTTCACCCGCCGCTTTCGGGGCCGTCCTCGCGGCCGCGCAAGACGCCTTCACCCTCCTCGCCGAGGGTTTCGCCCCCGACGCCGTTGTCGTCGCCGTGCCGCCGGGCGTCGACGTCGCCGGTCCGATCGTCGTCGTCCACGAGCTGCGCGCCCACCGCGGCCGGGTAGCAGTCTTCCCGCGAACCTTCGTCGAACTCGGCGAGGGGGCCCACCTGACGGTCGTCGAGCACTTCGTCTCGCCGGAAGGTGCGGCGCTCGCCTGCCCGGTCACGGAGCTGGAGATCGCGCCGCAAGCCGACCTCGCCTACCACTCGATCCAGGAGTTCGGCCGGTCGGCCTGGCAGCTTGGATACTTGGCGAGCCGGATCGGTCGGGAGGGTTCGCTGCGGTCGTTCGCCGCCGCCTTCGGCGGCGGCTACGCCCGCCTGTGCACGCATTCGACCCTCGCCGGCGAGGGGGCGACGAGCGAACTTCTCGCCGCCTATTTCGGTGACGGGACCCAGGTCCAGGACATGAGGACCTTCCAGGAGCACGCCGCCCCGCGCACGAGGAGCAACCTGATCTTCAAGGGCGCGGTCGATGATGCGGCGCGTTCCGTCTACAGCGGGCTCATCCACATCCACAAAGGGGCGCGCAAATCCGACGCTTCGCAGACGAACCGCAACCTCGTGCTCTCCGATGCCGCGCACGCTGACTCGGTGCCGAATCTCGACATCGAGGAGAACGACGTGCGTTGCAGCCACGCCTCCGCAGTCGGGCCGGTCGACCGGGCCCAGCGCTTCTACCTGGAGTCGCGCGGGCTGCCGCCCGAGGTCGCCGAGCGGCTGATCCTGCTCGGGTTCTTCGACGACCTCTTCGCGCGCGCCCCCGAACCAGGTGTCGCGCGCTACCTGCGCGGCGTCGTCGCCCAGCGGCTTTCGGGCGCGAACTTGGCTGGCACGCCGGAGGGCCTGGCGCGATGAACGACGCTGCCCCCCAGCTGGTCCGGCTCTGCGCTGTCAAAGACGTGGCAGTCGGTGCGGCACGCAGATTCGAGGTCGGAGGCGTCGGTATCTGCGTCGTGCGCTGCGAGGACGGGTTCCACGCCGTCTCTGACACGTGCAGCCACGAGGACTACTCGCTCGCCGCGGGCGAGGTCGACGCCGTTGCGGCCGAGATCGAGTGCTGGAAGCACGGAAGCCTGTTCTCGCTCGTGACCGGCGAGCCGCAGACTTTGCCGGCGACGCTTCCCATCGACGTCTTCGAGATCGTCGTCGAAGCCGGCGACGTCTGGGTGGTGTGGCCCTGATGACGCCGAGAGCGCGGGCTGGAGCGGTCAGATGAGCACCCTCGCCGTCGACGGGCTCACGGTCGCTGTCGCGGGGTCGGAGATCCTGCGGGGGATCGACCTCGAAGTCCGCAGCGGTGAGGTCCACGCCGTGATGGGTCCGAACGGAGCGGGAAAGAGCACGCTCGGCAACGCCCTGCTGGGTCACCCGGACTTCACGGTGACCGGAGGGGCGGTGACGCTCGACGGCGTCGACCTGCTCGGTCTGTCGACCTGGGAGCGCGCCGCCCGCGGGGTGTTCCTCGCCCCCCAGTACCCCGTCGAGCTGCCCGGCGTCCGGCCCCTCGACGTCCTCACCGAGGCGCTCCTCGCTCGGCGGGGCAGGCCGGATCCCGATCGCGTCGCCCTCGAGCGGCGGATCGCGGCCGAAGCGACCGAGATCGGGTTGGCGGCGGAGTTCACCCGGCGCCCGTTGAACGTCGACGCCTCGGGCGGGGAGAAGAAGCGGCTCGAGACGCTCCAACTCGCGGTGCTCGAGCCGCTGATCGCCGTTCTCGACGAGCTCGACTCGGGACTCGACGTCGACGCGCTCCGGGACGTGGCGCGCCGCATCGAACGGGCTGCCCGCCCGGCGACGCCGGGTCCGGCTCCGCGGCGAGAACCGCTGGGTGTGCTGGCGATCACCCACTACAAGCGCCTGCTCGACGAGCTCCGCCCCGACCGGGTGCACGTTCTCTTCCAGGGCCGCATCGTGGAGTCCGGCGGGCCCGAACTCGCCGAGGAGCTCGAGCGGACCGGTTATCAGCGATACGGCGAAGGGCCTGCCGACTAGAGCAGCTCGCGGCGCCGACCCGCCCCTACCATGGCCCACATGGCTGAGCCGAGGACGATCGCGCGGGTCACGAAGGTGGTGCGCGCCGCGGTCCACGGCCTGCTCGACCAGTCCCAGCCGTTCGGTCGTCTCGCCCTGGTCCACTCGGTCCAGGCCGCCGGCACGACCTGCATCGCGGTCTCGCTGGCGGGATCGCTCTTTTTCTCGATCTCGGCCCACGCTGCCGAGGGCAGGGTCCTTCTCTACCTTGTGCTCACGATCGCCCCCTTCGCGCTCGTCGGGCCGGCGCTCAGCCCGCTTCTCGATCGGGGGCGAGAAGCGCGTCGGACGAGCGTCGCGATCGCCAACCTCGGTTCGGCGGTTCTCTGCCTTCTCATGGCCCGCGACGTCCACGGGTTGCTCTTGTTTCCCGAGGCGTTCGGGGTTCTCGTCCTCGGGAAGCTCTACCTCGTCGCCCGGGCCGCCCTCGTGCCGGAGATGGCCGCGGCGGGCGACGACCTCGCGAGCGCGAACGCCAAGCTCGCCGTGCTCGCCTCGCTCGCCGGGTTCGCGACGGCACCGATCGCCGTCGGTTTCTTGAAGATCGGCCCCCAGTGGGCGTTGTGTCTCGCCGTGCTCGTCTTCCTGACGGGGACAGCGGTGTCGCTCCGGCTGCCGAGGCCGTCGCACCGCGTCGCGGTCGCGCCCCCCGTCTCGCTGTCCGGCGAAGTACCTGCCGACGGAGGGGAGCGCGTCGCGCCAGCGCGTTTTGCCGAGATCCGCCACCACCGGAGCATCCTCGGTCTGCCCCTTTACCCGCCTGAGGTTCTCGCCGCGGTCGGCGCGATGTCGATCGCCCGGGCGACGGTCGGCTTCGTCGAGTTCTTCCTCGCCTTCGCGCTGCGCCGGGAGCACGCCGCGACGTGGTGGTTCGGGATCCTCATCGTGGCGAGCGGCGCCGGGTCGCTGCTCGGTTCGGTCGTCGTGCCGAGGCTCCGCCGCTACCTCACCGAACGTCAGATCATCGTCGGCGCGCTCGCGTCGATCGTCGTCGGATCGGTGGCGACGGCCATCGTCGGGGGGCTGTGGGCCCAGGTGATGCTGACGTTCGTCGTCGGCGTGGGACCGACGAGCGCCAAGCCGGCGCTCGACTCGATCGTGCAGCGCAACGTCCCCGCCGCGCTCCTCGGCCGGGCCTTCGGTCGGCTGGAGACCCGCCTGCAGCTCACCTGGGTTGTCGCGGCCCTGCTCGCGGTCGTCATCCCCTTCCCGCTGAAGCTCGGCGACGTCGTCATCGCCTTGGTCTGCGCCGTCGCCAGCATCTCCTACGCCACGTTCGGGGGCACCCTGCGCCGGCAGGCGACCCCGCGGCAATTGCCGGGACCGGCAGAGATCCGCTGATGGGCCGGACGCCCGGCGCGCCGGAAAGGGCGCTTCCGCCCCGCGTACCTCGCTCCAGTAGGGTGCGCCCGTGACGGACGCGGCGTCAAGGCCCCGCGAGCTCGAAGCGATCGAGCTCCTCACCCGGCTCGTCGGCCCTCCTGTTGGTGATGAGGTCTGGATCGGCGACGACGCCGCGGTCCTTCATCGGCCGGGAGGGCGCCTGCTTTTCGCGACCGACCTCGCCGCGGAGGGCGTGCACTTCGACCGGCGCTTCGGGACGCTCGCCGATCTCGGCTGGCGAGTCCTCGTCCAGAACCTCTCTGACATCGCGGCGATGGGCGGGCGGCCCCGCGCCGCCGTCGCCGCCGTCGCCGGCGCCGAACTCGACGAGCTCGTCGAGATCTACGAGGGTCTGCTCGAGGCGTCGCGGCGTTTCAGGTGCCCGGTGGTCGGGGGCGATCTCTCCGACGCCGCCGCGCTCAACATCGCGGTGGCAATCCTCGGCGAGACCGGCCCGGCCGCGCCAGTTCTCCGCCGGGGCGGGAAGCCGGGCGAGACCCTCTTCGTCACCGGCGCGCTCGGCGCAGCCTCCGCCGGGCTGCGCGAACTGCGGGCCGATCCCTCCGCCTCGTCGCCGTGCGTCGGGGCCTTCCTCCGACCCGAACCCCGGCTCGCCGAGGGTGTCGCGGCCGCGGACGCGGGGGCGAGCGCGATGATCGACGTCTCGGACGGCTTCGGGATCGACCTGCGTCGGCTCGCCGACGCCTCGGGTATCGGCGTGCTCCTCGACGAACTCCCCGTCGCGCCCGGCGCTTCTTTCGACGAGGCCCTCGGGGGCGGGGAGGACTACGAGCTCATCTTCAGCGTCCCCGAGCCCGCCAGAGCCGTTGTCACCTTCGCCGAGCGCGGGCTGCGAGCGCCGACCCGCGTCGGCGTGACCACGGCGGACCCGGCGGCATTCCTCCTGAACGGCGCAAGACTGAATCCGGCCGGCTTCGCGCACCGGCTCGGTTGAGGGCGCCGGTTCGGTCCCCGACGCGTCGACGTGACCCGAGGGGCGTCAGCCGGAGGACGCGGGGCGCCGGCGGCGCGTCGGCTTAACGACGCGTCCGGCGCGAATGCACGAGGTGCAGACGTGGAGCCGGCGAGGCGTGCCGCCGACGAGGACCCGGACGCGCTGGATGTTCGGATTCCAACGCCGCTTGGTGCGGCGATGGGAGTGCGAGACGTTCATCCCGAAGCTCGGTGATTTTCCGCAGACTTCACAGACCGCAGCCACGACGACCCACCTCGCACTCGGTTTCGGAGTCCCCTTCCGGCGGCGGGCCGCGCCGAGGTGCGCAAAAACCCAGGGACCAGCGGGGGAGGTTACCATCCTCGCCCATGAGGTCGCACACGGGGCCCTCGACCGGCGGCGATCGTCGATGACGCGACGCACGGCTCCGGCCGGTCGCGCCGCCCCCCCGGCGACGCCGCCGGCCGCCCGGCTTCTCGAGGCGCCCGAGATCGTCGCCACGATGCTCGTCTACCGCGACGCGCTCCGCCGGTACCAGGCGACGCTCAACCGCCTGAACGTCTACCCCGTTCCCGATGGCGACACAGGGACGAACATGCTGCTCACGATGGACGCCGTCGCCCACGAGATGGCCGAGCACACCTCCGGCGACGGCGCGCGCGGCGGCTCCGAGGGGATGGGAGACATCTGTCGGGCGATCTCCCACGGCTCGCTCATGGGGGCGCGGGGCAACTCCGGGGTCATCCTCTGCCAGGTGTTGCGTGGTCTCGCGACGACGTTCGCGCCGCTCGGCGGCGTCGGGGGGTCTGACGTGGCGGTGGCGTTGGCGGCCGGGAGCCGTGCGGCCCGCGAGGCGGTCCTCCGCCCGGCGGAAGGGACGATCCTCACCGTGGCGGACTGCGCTGCCCAGGCCGCCCAGGAGGCCGTCGGCGGGGGCGCCGACCTTCCCGAGGTGCTCGACGCGGCGCGCACCGCGGCCGTCGAGGCGCTCTGGGCGACGCCGACGCTGCTCGCCGTCCTCGCCGAAGCCGGCGTCGTCGACGCCGGAGGCGCGGGGCTCGTCCCGTTCTACGACGCCCTGCTCCACGTCGCCGCCGGACGCCCGATGCCCGACGAGCTCGAGCTGCCCGAGGACGTCGCGCGCCTCGTCGCGGGAGGGTCGTTGCCGGCGGCGGCCCCGGCCCCGGCCCGCGCCGGAGGCGAAGGTCCCTCACCCCGCTACGAGGTGATGTACTTCCTCGCGGCCGACGACGCGCTCGTCCCGGCCTTCAAGGACGTCTGGGCCGGCCTCGGGGATTCGATCGTCGTCGTCGGCGGCGACGGACTCTGGAACTGCCACATCCACACGGACGACGTCGGCGCGGCGATCGAAGCGGCCCTCGACACCGGGCGTCCCCGCGAGATCCGGGTCACCGACCTCGCCGAACAGGTCGAGGAAGAGCGCTGGGTGCGCGAGGCCGCCCGCCGGCCGGTCGCGGCACCGCCGCCGACGGACAAGGTCCCGGTGACGGCCGTCGTCGCTGTCGGGACGGGCGAGGGGATCCACCGCATCTTCTACTCGCTCGGCGCGCGCTACCTCGTCGCCGGCGGCCAGTCGATGAACCCCTCGACCCGCGAGATTCTCGAGGTGATCGAGGCGACGCCGGCGCAACAGGTCGTCGTCCTGCCGAACAACTCCAACATCGTTCCCGTCGCCCGGCAGGCGGCGGAGCTCGCCGCCAAACAGGTTTACGTCGTGCCCACCCGCGGGGTCCAGGAGGGATTCGCGGCGTTGCTCGAGTACGACCCGTCCTCGTCGGGCGAGGACAACGCGCGTCTCATGGAAGGGGCCGCCCACCGGATCGTCGCCGGCGAGGTCACCCGGGCGGTGCGGGCGACGACGTGCGCCGCGGGAGACGTCGTGGTCGGCGACTACATCGGGCTTTCTCGCGCCGGGATCGAGTCGGTCGGCAAGGGACTCGCCGACGCGACGATCGGACTGCTCGCCGCCCTCCTCGGACCGCGCCACGAGATCGTCACGCTCGTCCAGGGTGAGGGGTCGACCGCAGCTGAGACGAGGCGCGTGACGGAATGGCTGCGGGCCGTGCACCCCGAGATCACGGTGGAACTCCACCACGGCGGTCAGCCCCTCTACCCGTATCTCGTATCGATCGAGTGAGCCCGACGCCGTCCGGCCGCAAGCTCGGGCAGCTCGAGAAACTCCCCGTCTCGGAGCTGCGGTGGGTCGGGAACCGCAAGAGGGCGGCGCTCGAGTCCATGGGGATCTCGTCGGTCCTCGACCTGCTCACCCACTACCCGCGGCGCTACGCCGACCGGACGAACGCCGTCGCGATCCGTGAGCTCGTCCCCGGCGACGTCGGTGTCGTCTCGGCGACCGTGCGGCGCGTGGTGGCTCGGCGCCTTCGCGGCCGGCGGAGCATCGTCGAGGTCGTCGTCGACGACGGCACCGGTGAACTGGGCGTTACCTTTTTCAACCAGCCCTGGCGTACCAAGCAGCTGGCCGAGGGCCGCGAGGTGGCGCTGTTCGGCAAGGTCGACGTCTACCGGTCGGCGCTGCAGATGGCGAACCCCGTCGTCGAGGTCGTCGGCTCGGCAGAGGCGCGCCAGACCCGCCGGATCGTGCCCATCTACTCCCAGTCCGGGCGGGCGGGCATCACGTCAATCGAGCTCGCCAGGTACGTCAGCGAGGCGCTCCGGCGGGCCGGGGAGTTCGCCGATCCCCTCGACGAGTCCCGGAGGGCGGAGTCCGGGCTTGTGAGCCGGACCGAGGCCTTTCGCGCCATCCACGAGCCCGAGACGATGGCGGAGACCGAACCCGCCAAGCGTCGGCTCGCCTTCGACGAGCTGTTCCGCATCCAGGTCGCCCTCGTCATGCGCAAGCGGGCTGCGGCGGCCGACTCCCGCGGCATCCCCCACGACGTGGAGGCGCGGCGCGGCGTCCGGCTCGTCGAGGGCTTCCTCGCCACTCTCCCGTTCGAGCTCACCGCCGCGCAGTCCCGTGTGATCGACGAGATCCGGCGTGACCTGGCCTCGCCCGAGCCGATGCACCGGCTGCTCCAGGGTGACGTCGGCGCCGGCAAGACGGTCGTCGCCCTGGCGACGCTGCTCTTCGCCGTCCAGGGTGGTCTTCAGGGGGCCTTCATGGTCCCGACCGAGGTCCTCGCCGAGCAGCACCACCTCGCGGCCCAGGCGATGCTCGCCGGGCTCGAGGTGCCCGATCCCCGGCGCCTCGGCGGGAGGCGGCCGGTCGCCGTCGAACTGCTCACGAGCCGCACGCCGGCGACGGTGCGGGCCCGCCTCCACGATCGGTTACGCCAGGGATCAGTCGACATCCTGATCGGGACGCACGCCCTCATCACCGAGGAGGTCCGGTTCGCCGCGCTCGGCGTCGTGGTCATCGACGAGCAGCACCGCTTCGGCGTCGACCAGCGCGCCGCGCTGCGGGAGAAGGGTTCGGCCTTCGGGGCCGCGGGTCGCGACCCGGACCTTCTCGTCATGACGGCGACGCCCATTCCCCGCACCGCGGCGATGACCGTCTACGGGGATCTCGACTACAGCGTGCTCGACGAGCTCCCGCCGGGGCGTTCGCCGGCGACGACCCACTGGGCAGCTGACGACGCGGCCGAGGCCGAGGCGTGGTCGCGCGTCCGCGCCGAGGTCGCCGCCGGTCACCAGGCCTTTGTCGTCTGCCCGCTCATCGCCGCGGGGAGCGACGTCGTCGACGACGACGGTCTCGCCCTTGTCGACTCCGACGAGTTCTTCGAGCCCGACTTCGACGACGGGCGGCTCTTTGGTCCCGAAGTTCTCGCGGCGGCGCGGCGCCCGTTCCGCGCGGCCGTCGACGAGCTCGCCCGACTCTCGGCCGGCGAACTCCGGGGCCTGCGCTTGGGGCTTCTCCACGGCCAGCTCCGCCCGAAGGACAAGGAGGAGGTGATGGCGGCCTTTCGTGCCAGGGCGCTCGACGTACTCGTGGCGACGACCGTCGTCGAGGTCGGCGTCGATGTGCCTGCCGCGACGGTCATGGTCGTCGAAGACGCCGATCGCTTCGGGATCGCCCAGCTCCATCAGCTCCGTGGTCGCGTCGGGAGGGGAGCGGACCCCGCCTGGTGCTACCTCGTGGCCCGCGACGTCAGCGCCGAGGCCCGCCGTCGCCTCGAGGCGCTCGAGGGGTCGAACGACGGCTTTGACCTCGCCGAGATCGACCTCGAGCTGCGCGGGGAGGGCACCGTGCTCGGCGCCCGCCAGAAAGGGCGCAGCGACTTGAAGCTGGCGTCGCTCCGGCGCGATCAGGATCTCGTCGATCTCGCCCGGGACCTCGCGGGCGACGTCGTCGCCGCCGACCCGGCGCTTGCTCACAACCCGCTCCTCGCCGACGAGCTGAGGATCTTCGTCGGCGACGACGAGGCGGAGTACCTCCTGCGGAGTTGACGGCTCATCCGGCAGCCGGCCGAGGCGGGGTTAGCGTTGGGCGTGCGCGTCATCGGCGGGACCGCCCGGGGCAGGCGGCTGCGGGCGCCGAAGAGCGTCGCGGTGCGCCCGACGGCGGACCGGGTGCGGGAGGCGATCTTCGACGTGCTCGCGCACCTCGGCGCGGTCGAGGACGCCACGGTCGTCGACCTCTTCGCGGGATCGGGCGCCCTCGGCATCGAGGCGCTCTCTCGGGGTGCGGCCGCGGCAACCTTCGTCGAGACCGACCGTGACGCCGTGGCGACGATCAAGGCGAACCTCGAGGCGACGGGCCTCGCGTCGGCGGTGACACACGTCGTGCGCGCCGACGCTGTTTCGTGGTGCTCGTCGGTCACCGAGCCCTTCGATCTCGCGTTCGTCGACCCGCCGTATGCGTTCGCGGCCTGGCACGAGTTGCTCTGCTGCTTGCCCGCCCGCACCGCCGTGTTGGAATCCGCGCACGAGATCGAACTGGCCGGGGATTTCCTCCTCCACCGCAGTTACCGCTACGGCGGTACGCTCGTCACCGTGGCCGTGACCTCGCCTCCGGTGTCGTCGGCCACCACGGCCCGGCGCAATCGATGACGAGGGCGCTCTTCCCGGGCTCGTTCGACCCGTTCCACAACGGTCATCTCGAGGTCGTCGAACGGGCGCGGCGCCTCTTCGACGAGGTCATCGTGGCGGTACTCCACAACTCGCACAAGGGCCCGCCGCTGTTCAGCGCCGCCGAGCGCGAGGAGATGGTCGCCGAGTGCCTGTCGCCGTTCGACAACGTGGAGATCGTCGCGATGACGACGCTCGTCGTCGAGGTCGCGCGCCAGGTCGGCGCCGACGTCATCGTGAAGGGGCTGCGGGCCGTGACAGACTTCGAGAACGAGCTGCAGATGGCGCAGATGAACCACGAACTCTCGGGGGTCGAGACGCTGATGCTGCCGACCGGCTCGTCCTACTCGTTCATCTCGTCGCGTCTCGTGCGCGAGGTCGCCCTCTACGGCGGCGACGTCAGCGCCTTCGTCCCCGACGCGGTCGCGCGGCGCCTGAGGGAACGTTTTCGTGCCTGACGACGAGCTCGAAGAACGCGACCTCGTCGGCGCGCCGTCGCGCCTCGAGCTCGCGGAGATCCTCGACGAGCTCGTCGGGGTCATCGAGCGCGCCAGGTCGATGCCGCTCTCGTCCTCGGCGATCATCGGCCGCGAGGAGGTGCTCGATCTGCTCCACGGCGCCCGCGAGGCGCTTCCGATCGAGTTCGCCCGGGCCCGCCGCGTCCTGCAGGACCGCGCCGAGGTGCGGGCGCGCGCGGAGCGCGAAGCCGACGAGCTTCTCGACGACGCGCGCTCCCAAGCGGCGCACATGGTGCAGCGCACCGAGATCGTCCGCCAAGCCCGCAACAACGCCGAGCGGATCCTCGCCGACGCCGAGGCCGAGAGCCGCCGGATCCGCCACGAGGCGGACGACTACGTCGACCGCAAGCTCGCGGCGTTCGAGATCGTGCTCGACCGGACGATCCGCACCGTCCAGGCCGGCCGCGACCGCCTGAGCGTCGCCGTCGAGGACGACGAGGCCGACGAGCCTGGCGAGGCGGATGCCGCCGAGGATGCCTTCTTCGATCAAGATCGCCAGTGACGGAACGGGCAACGTGAGGCGGCGGACGACGGCCGACCGTACGCTCATCGCGCCGGTTGCCGCGCTGCGGCGCAATCCCGGGAGCCGGTTGCGCGTCGCCGCAGTGGTGCGCGCGCACGACCTAGCCGTTAGCGGCTCGCACATCCCCGAGGGCTCGCCGGTGACGGTCGATGTGGTGCTCGAGTCGGTCCACGACGGGGTCCTCGTCTCGGGCGGCATCCGGGCGATGTGGGAGGGTGCCTGCCGCCGTTGCCTCGAGACGGCGAGGGGCGATCTCGCCGTCACGGTGCGGGAGCTTTGCGTCGAGGACGCCGACGACGAGACGACCTACCCGCTCGGCTCGGACGAGGTCGACCTGGAGAGGATCGTCCACGACGCGTGTATCCTCGAGCTGCCGCTCGCACCGCTGTGCGGAGAGGGATGCCGGGGGTTGTGCCCCGAGTGCGGCAGCAACCGCAACGTCGAGACGTGCTCGTGCGCCGAACGTCGGGGCGGTCGTCCCACCCCGGCCTAGCGGTCGCGGCGAACGCGAGGGCGGGAAGTCCCGTCGGCGGCGATCGCCGGCGCGAGGAGTAGGAAGACAGATGGCCGTCCCGAAGAAAAAGACCTCGAAGTCGAGGAGCCGGAGCCGGCGCGCGTCCGCCTGGACGCTTGCCGAGCCGGCGCAGAGTCGCTGCCCCAACTGCCAGCACGCCAAGCTTCCGCACGTCGTCTGCCCGAACTGCGGCTGGTACAAGGGACGCCAGGCGATCGAGGTCGACTGATCCTCCCGGTCGCCGTCGACGCCCTCGGGGGTGACAAGGCCCCTGGCGAGATCGTCGCTGGCGCGCGTCGCGCCCACGACGAGCTCGGCATCCCCGTGCTCCTCGTCGGGCCCGACGACGGTCGACTTGGCGACGTCGGCGAGCTCGAGGTCCTTGTCGCAACCGAGTCGATCGGGATGGACGAGGATCCCGTTCGCGCCGTGCGGCGAAAGCGCGACGCGACGCTCGTGCGCGCCGCCGAGGCGGTGGCCGAGAGGCGGGCCTCGGCGATGGTGTCGGCCGGGAACACCGGCGCGGCGATGGCGAGCGCGCTGTTCCGGATGGGGCGGCTCGCGGGCGTGGCGCGCCCGGCGATCGCGGCGCCGCTGCCGATTCCGTCGGGAGGAAGCCCGACGGTGCTCATCGACGCCGGCGCCAACGTCGACTGCCGTCCGGAGTGGCTCGTCCAATTCGCCCAGATGGCCTCGGCCTACGTGACCAGCCGCTACGGGGTCGCGGAACCTTCCGTCGCGCTGCTGTCGAACGGAGAGGAGGCTTCCAAGGGCAGCCCGCTCGTCAAGGCGACCCATGAGCTCCTCGCCGCCGGGGCGGGCGTGCGGTTCGTTGGCAACGTCGAGGGTCGGGACCTGCTCGCCGGGGGGGTCGACGTCGTGGTGGTCGACGGCTTCACCGGCAACGTCGCCCTGAAGTCGCTCGAGGGCGCGCTCCACGCCTTCATGGGCATCCTCGGCGCGGTCTTCGCCGAGTCGCCGGAGAACAAAGTCGCCGGCGACGTGCTCGTGCCGTCGCTGCTCCGGTACTCGGGCTATGTCGACGCCGAAGAGACCGGGGGGGCGCTTCTACTCGGAGTCGACGGCGTCTGCATCATCAGCCACGGGAGCAGTTCGGCGCGCGCGATCGTCAACGCAGTGCGGTGCGCCGCCGACCTCGTTGCGGGCGACCTCGTCGGGCAGGTCCGAGCGGCGGTGAGCCGGTAGCATCAGGGCCGGCCGGCGGGGCAACGACCCGCCATCGAGCGGATCTGGTCGATTTCCGACCGGAAGGCTGTTCACAGGCGGAACCGCGGGAGGTGCCGTGACAGCGGAGGCATCGAAGGGACGGATGAACCGGGAGCAGGTTCTCGAACTCGTTCGACTCCAGCTCGCCGACATCTTGGAGATCTCGCCGGACGACATCAGCGAGTCGTCGTCGTTCAGCGAGGACCTCAACGCTGACTCGCTCGTGTTGATCGAGCTCGTCGAGTTGCTGGAAGAGGAGCTGCGCAACCAGGTCGCCGACTTTCGCATCGACGACGAAGATCTCGAGGATCTTCGCACCGTGCGCGACGCAGTCGACTACGTCACCGCGAAGCTCGGGACAGCCTGACGGAGCGCACCCTGCCCGGCCGGGCCGCTCCGGGGAGCGAGGTGGTCCAGGAATCCGCCGAATCCGTCGGCGCTCGCGCGGAGCTCGGCGTCCGGCTCGGCCCGGGCGTCGTCGACGCCGAGCTGCTGCGACTCGCCCTTTGCCACCGTTCGTACTGCGCCGAGGTGGCCGGTCAGGAGTCGAACGAGCGCCTCGAGTTCCTGGGCGACGCGGTGCTCGGCCTCGTCGTCACCGCGGACCTCTATCGTCGCCGACCCGAGTTGCCCGAGGGCGACCTCGCGCGGATCCGCGCCGCCGTCGTGAGCACCGAGGCGCTCGCACCGGTCGGCGCCAGCCTCGGACTCGGCGCCGCGCTGCTCCTCGGCCGCGGCGAGGACGCCTCCGGCGGGCGCGAGAAGCCCTCGATCCTCGCCGACGCCCTCGAGGCGGTCATCGGCGCCGTCTACCTGTCGGGAGGGATGGAGCAGGCGAGCGCGTTCGTCCTCGGGCTCATCGGCACCGGTCTTG
>Ga0187771_10001976_pt1 | contig 14114 bp, 11 predicted proteins | sample 0116_SJ02_MP15_1_FD_133139 | JGI IMG/M metagenome (GOLD analysis project Ga0187771, IMG submission 133139) | Tropical peat soil microbial communities from peatlands in Department of Meta, Colombia - 0116_SJ02_MP15_10_MG | ecosystem: Environmental > Terrestrial > Soil > Wetlands > Peat | place... | reverse complement strand
TTTTCGCGCCGAACGATGGCTCCATTCTTTCTTGTGGACGCGAAAAAGGGGACAGTCCCCGGGTGGCCAGCGCGGCTTCGAACCGGCAGGCGAAATCCATTTACAAGAGAGTCCCTGGGTGGCTGGTGCGCTGCGAGTGCAGCGAGTGAGGCCATTTACGAGAGAGAGACTCCGTTTTTTCGCGTCGAACCAGAGGGCAGGCTTCGGGAACCATGGCGCGAAAACCGGGTCAGTCCCCGGGTCCGCCCAGTGGCAGCTTCGGAAATCCGGCCCTGTAGCGCAACTTATGCAGAGTGATACTGCGGGCGCGCACTGCTATCCTCAAAATAACAGCGTTCGGATACGCTTCTGCAATGACCGAACACAATCGATGAAGTGCTTCTCGGAACTGAACCTCTGCCCCGCCCTGCGGCGCAACCTCGCTAAAAACAACTTCGTGACTCCCACGCCCGTCCAGGCGCAGGCCATTCCTCCCTTGATGGCGGGCCGCGACGTGGTGGCGACGGCGCAGACCGGCACCGGCAAGACGCTGGCGTTGTCGATTCCGGTGATCGAGGCTCTCGCGGCTGTACCACGGAGTCAATCCATCAAGGTTCTGATCCTCAGCCCGACGCGCGAACTTGCCATCCAGATTGACGCGGCATTCCGGCAGCTCGCGGAAGGCATGCGGATCCGCACTGCCGTGGTGGTGGGCGGCATGAGCGAAGCCAACCAGCTGCGCGATATCAGGGCCGGGGCCGAAGTGGTGATCGCGACGCCGGGCCGGCTCTGCGATTATCTGGAGCGGCGGTTGATCGATCTGTCCGGCGCCGGCATTGTCGTTCTGGACGAGGCCGACCGCATGCTCGATATGGGCTTCCTGCCGGCGATCCGCGACATCTTCGACAAGGTCCCGGCGAAACGCCAGACGATGCTGTTCTCGGCGACGATGGAATCATCGGTCGCGGGCCTTGTGAACAGTTACGTTCACAATCCGGTACGAATCGCGGTGGAGGCGTCGCCGGAAACGGCCGGCCAGATCGACTTGTTCTGCTACGAAGTCGCGCAGGGCTCGAAGTTCGATCTGCTGGAGTATCTGCTGAAGCACGAGAAGGGTTCTTTCCTTGTCTTCGTGGCGACCAGAGAGGGCGCCGACAGGCTGGCTTTATTTCTGGAGCGGGGCAGGCACAAAGTGGCGTGCATTCACGGCGATCGCTCACAGAGCCAGCGCAACGCAGCGCTCGAGGGTTTCAAGGACGGGAAATACCGCATTCTTGTCGCGACCGATGTCGCCGCGCGCGGGATTCACGTGGATGACATCGGGCATGTGGTGAACTACGATCTGCCCCAGGAGCCCGAGAACTTCATCCATCGCGTGGGCCGCACCGGACGCGCCGGTGCGCGAGGCGCCTCCTGGACCTTCGTGACTCCCATCGAACGCTCCGAAGTACGCAACTATGAGCGCCAACTGGGCATTCAGGTGGAGTATCGGGAGTTGCCGCCGCTGCCGCGGCCGATCGGGCTCGTGACAGACGTAGCGGCGTTTCTGGCTTCCATGGGATCCACACCGCGGCCCGCCGATGCGCCCCGGCCGGCGACTACAAGGAGTTTTTCCTCAGGCCGGCGGCGCTCCGGGCGCCGCTGAAGTTGCAGCGGGGCTCAGATCAGAGGTGGAACGCGACTGAAGTCGCGTCCACAAGCGCAGAAAGGCCGTGGTCCGGAAAATCCGGTACAGACTCAAATACCATGTCTGGCGGTCCTGCACGCGTCGGGCAATTGCTGTATACTACCCGAGGCCGGGAGGCCAATGGAAATCCCGTTCAGAAGGAACACTATGAAAAACACTGCACTGAAAGTTGCGCTTACGGCGGCAGTTCTGATTCCTGTGGCGTTCTACGCCCAGCCCAGGCCGGGAAACCCGACGACTGCTACCGTCATCACCAAGGCTGAGATCGACAAGATCAGCGCCACGGAACAATCTCAGGCGGTCCGTGACGAGAACGCCAGAGTTGTCGATATCGGCGACAAGTGGAGCATGGAGCTGGGCGTCATTCATCGCGCTTCCACGCGGAACCAGCGGCCCGCGGCTGCCGCCGGGGCGGGCCGGGCCGATGCCAAGAAGGCAGCGCCCCAGGTGATCCCGTGTGGAGAGCAAATGGCAAATCCGCCGGCGGATGCAATTCCGGGCGCCATTACGCATGATAATCAGACCGAAGGCTATTACATCATCTCGGGCGGCGGCACGGCGTTCATCGATGGCCATGTGGTCAATGGCCGGCACAGCACTGCCAATCCCGACGGCGGACCGAACGGTCCTGGCTGCGGCGGCCTGGCGGTTGGCTCACGCAAAGTCGAGTTGAAGGTCGGTGACGTGCTCATCGTTCCGCCGGGCGTCATCCATGGCTGGGCCGATATTCCCGATCATGTGGACTATCTCAGCTTCCGTCCGTCGCATGACGTGATGAAGAACGGCTGGGTGAACCCCACCATCGCCTCAAAGTAACGCTTTCAACGTTCTGCCGGAAGAGGGACCCGGGCGCTGGCAATGGCAGCGCCCGGATCGGCCGCAGAATTCCCCCGAACACTCCCGCGTCTGTTTCGAGAACAGGGGTTCTCGCCTGCGTTGTCCTCAAATCCCGTACCGGGAAGCCGGCGGGAACGTCAGTCTCTCTTCAGCGGCTTCCGGCAAGTATCGAGGATCAGGGTGAACTGGTGGAACTCGAACCACTGCTGGAAAACGTCGAATGACCGGTCAATGGGCCACGAGGACGGGTCCTGGCACCAGGCTTCCAGTTGTTCTTCGAATATCCGCTTGCCCGCCTTCCTGAGGAGCGCGAGCAGGCGATCGTCGTCCTCGCATTCGGGGAGCAGGTAGAGCGCAGGTTGGCAGATTTCAGCGGCAGTAATGTCCTGGCTGTCCTCATCGAGGCCGCGAACCCATGCCACGAAAGGTTCCCGTGGCGTGACCACGACGGCGGAACGGTTCAGGGCAAGGAACATCACCCACAATCTTAGTTGCCGCGCACTGGGGGCAGACGCAGGTGCCGGCTGTATTCAGGATCGCGAGATACCAGCGGTGATCCGTTCCAACCGCATCGAAAGCGGCCGGCCGGGGCGGAGGGTCACGGATGCGTTTATGGAGGTCAGTTCCGCCTGTTGCGGGATGAAGCGCCACTGGCGCGACAGGGTATGGAGGACGAGGGCGCCTTCCATGCGCGCGAACCCATCGCCGATGCACATCTTCGCCCCGCCGCCAAATGGAAAGTAAGCGAACTTCGGGATCGAGATGCTGTCCGAGCGCTCCGGTTCAAAACTTGCGGCGCGTGGAAACCAGCGTTCGTTGCGCTGCATGACGTAAGGGCTCACCAGAATGCTGGCTCCGGCGGGAATCTCGTATCCGCCGAGTTCGATGGGCTCGATCGGACGGCGGCCAAATACCGGGGCCGATGGGTAGAGCCGCAATGTTTCGGTGAAAACCTTTTCTGCGTATGCATGGCCCGAGTCCTCGCGCAAGCGGGACTCGACTTCCGGATGCTGAGCGATAAGATGCCAGGCCCATCCGAGTGCGGTAGCGGTGGTTTCGTGACCTGCAAGGACGAGGGTCACGATTTCGTTGGCGGCATCCTGATCGCTCAGATCGGCGAGAAGGTGACAGAGAACGTGGTTGCCTTGTGCTCGCCGATTGCTGCCAATGACCGGCGCGAGGATTCTCTCGAGTTCTGCTCGCTCGGATGCGAAGAAGAGGCTGCGGCCATGCGGGAAGCGCCGGCGATAACGGCCTGCCAGCGGCTCGAGAAGCGCGAGCGCGGGAGCGATCCGGCGGGACCGCTGCATGACGTGCTCGAGCACGGCCGCGATGCGCCCGGCGCTCTCACGAAAGTCGGAGCCAAAGAGCGTTGCGCCCACCACGGCGAGAGTGAGGCGCTTCATTTCGGCGGCGATGTCGATGGTCGAACCCGGCTGCCAGGAGGAGGCGGCGCGGATGGTCTCGGCCTCCATCATCTCCGCGTATGAGGCCACGCGGGCGCGGTGAAACGCGGGCTGGAGGACGCGGCGGCGTTCGGCATGCGCGGGCTCATCGCGCGTGAGCAGGCCGTCGCCCACCAGTTCCCGAAGCAATGTGGCTCCCGCATCGCGGCGGAAAAGATGCTGGCGGCTGACGAGAATGTCCTGGATAAACTCCGGTTCGTCGACGAGGTAAATGTGCTGGTTGAGGAGGCGGAAGTACGAGATGGGACCGAAGCGGCGGGCGGTTTGTTCGAGGAACGGGAGGGTACGCCGGACAAAGCCGAGCACTTCGATGCCGCGCGGGCCGGGGGGCAACCTCACGCTTCTATTTTCGCGAGCGTGAGGTTTTTGGGAGATCGGGGACAGTTCAGCGGGATGACGTTATGGTCGTTACGCGGGAGCGTGAAGATGGGCGTCGTGGCGCGGCACTGGCCGCGTTGCGGCGTTTGGGCCGGTTGGACAGTGGTGACTTCTTCGATAGAGGTGTGCGGCTGGAGGGACAGACAGCCTCGGCCACTGGCTGTGCTCGGTGACTGAGCATCGCGGGGACAAGGCTGACCGCTGGTGTGCGTGGCGCGGAAAAGGTGTCAGTCCGCGGGTGGCGAGTTGTGCGTTGAGCGAGCAAAAGAAAGGCTATAATCCAGCTCGGAGGGCACGTGATGCACGGTCGTTCCGTTCTCTGTTTTCTGGCTGCCGTCGCGATTCTTTTCGGGCAGTCCGGTTCGTGGCGTATCACTCAGACCTATGCCCTCGGCGGCGATGGGGCGTGGGATTACGTTGTGCCGGATCCGCCGAACCATCGTGTCTTCATAGCGCGGCAGAATCGCGTGATGGTGGTGGATGAAGATTCGGGCAGACTCATTGGCGAGGTGACCGGGATTCAGGGCGCGCACGGGACGGCCATCGCGCAGTCGAGCGGGCATGGGTTCGCGACGTCCGGCAATGACGAATCGGTCCTCATGTTCGATCTGAAAACCTTCAGGGAACAGGCGCGCATTCATGCCGCCGAAGATGCCGACGCGATTGTTTATGACAGCGTGTCGAACCGGGTCTTCACGCTGAACGGCGACGCGCATTCGTCGACGGTAATCGATGCGCGCGCCGGAAAGCTGGTCACGAATATCCAGCTGGGCGGAAAGCCGGAGTATGGGGCCTCGGCGGGCGATGGGAAGGTTTACGCCAATCTCACCGATACCTCCGAGGTGGTAGAGATCGACGCCAGGACGGCTACTGTGACGAGGCGCTGGGCGACGGCTCCGTGCAAGCAGCCCGTGTCGATGGCGATCGACGCGGCGCATCACCGGCTTTTCAGCGGGTGCCGGAGCGGGGTGATGGCCGTCTCGGATTACGCGAACGGGAAGATTGTCGCGACAGTTCCGATCGGCGCCGGCGTGGATGGCGCGGGATACGATGCCGCTTCGGGCGATGCGTTTGCTTCGAATGCAGATGGCACGCTGACGGTGATCCATCAGGATTCGGCGGATCAGTATCACGTGGCGCAGACGGTGCAGACGCCGGCCGGTTCGCGGAATATGGGGCTCGATCCGACGAATCACCGGATCTTCCTGGCTTCGGCGAAGTTCGGGCCGCCGCCAGCGAGCGGGCGCGGACGGCCACCGGTGCTGCCGGATTCGTTTGCGGTGCTGGTGATCGAGCGGCAGTAGCGCGGCTCGCGTCATGTGTTCGGGTCGGGCCGAATGGGAGATGCAGCTGGTCCTTTGAGGCGCCGGCCCGCGTTTGCAACGAGCAGCCGCGGCTGAAAGCCGCAGGTCCAACGCGACTGAAGTCGCGTCCACATAATCAGTGACGTACGAACGCACGAGCCTCCAATTTCTTATATGATCCAGAGGCTATGAAGCTGCTTTCTGGATTTCTGTTCGCTTCCGTCGTTGTCTTCGGGCAGAATATTCCTTCTGTCTGGACTGTTCCTCCGGCTCCTCCGGCGAAGGCTCCGGCTGTGATTGCCGTGAAGGCCGGCCGGTTGTTCGATGCGAAGGCCGGGACTCTGCTGCGCAACCAGGTGATTCTGATTCGCGGGGATCGCATTGCCGATGTCGGCGGTTCGGTGGCGATTCCTTCGGGCGCTCAGGTAATCGATCTCAGCTCGGCGACCGTGCTGCCGGGGCTGATCGATTCGCATCTGCATGTGATGGATGGCGGCGGGGCGCCGAATATGTCGCAGCAGTATCGGGAGCTGGTGGCGCTGCGCAATGCGCAGAGGGATCTCGATGCGGGGTTCACCACGGTGGTGGATCTGATGTCGCATGGCGGCGGCTACGGGACGGTGGATCTGCGCGATGCGATCAATCGCGGGGTGGTGAAGGGGCCGCGGATGCAGGTGGCCGGGCCGGGGATTGTGAATACGAACAAGGCCGCGGTTTCCTTTCAGGCGGGGATTGCTCCGCAGTTTGTGGGGGCGCAGGTGGCGAATTCGCCGTGGGGCGTGCGCGAGGCGGTGCGGGAGCAGGCGCATTACGGGGTCGACTGGATCAAGATTTATTCGACCGAAGAGTACACGCTGAAGGCGGATGGGACGATCTCGGCGACGCCGGGATTCACTCTGGAAGAGACGCAGGCGATTGTGGATGAGGCGCATCGCAAGGGGCTGAAAGTGGCGTGCCATGCGTATCAGGGCGAGGGACTGCGCAACTGCATTCGCGCGGGCGTGGATGTGCCGACGCACGCGATCGATCTGGACGATGAGTCATTGAAGATGCTGCTCGAGAAGAAGCTGCCGCTGACGGCGACGCTGTTCGATCTGAGCATCGACGATGCGATGGAGATGCGGGAGTTCGGCAACAGCCGGTGGCGAATGATGGAGAAGAGCTGGAAGAAAGCGCTGGCGGCGGGCGTGACGCTCGTGTTCGGCAGCGGCGCGGGCCCGTTTCCGCATGGCACGCAGGGCGATATGTTCGCTTACTTCGTGAAGTGGGGGATGAAGCCGGCGCAGTCGCTGCAGATGGCGACGACTACGGCGGCGGAGATTATCGGGTGGCCGGATCGCGTGGGGACGGTGGAGAAGGGGAAGTTTGCGGATCTGGTGGCTGTGGCGGGGGATCCGCTGGCGGATATTACGGAGATGTCGCGGGTGAAGTTTGTGATGAAGGGCGGCGAGGTGGTTCGGAACGAGGTGAAGTAGGGGGCGGGGGCCGGGGGCAGTTCGGTTACAAGGTCGGGGACAGCCCGCTCTGTCCACTGCACTGCGTTTGGTGGTGGTTTGGAGGGTTGCCACAGGGGGACAGAGTAGTGCTGTCCCCTTTGCTTTCACGGCAGGAGCATGAGCACGTCGGCGCGGCGCTGGCCGCGTGGAGGCTCTTGAGCCCGGCTGGACAGTGGTGACGGCTTTGATCGAGGTGTGCGGTCCGGGGGACAGACAACCTTTTTCGCGACGACCCAATTGCTGATCTGAAATGGCTCCAGAGGCGCGAAAAAGGAGTCAGTCCCCGGGTGGCCAGCTATGCGTCGAGCGACCACCAGAGAAAGGCTATTTCGCGAGTTGAGCCTTCGCGTTGTCGACGTTGTCGCCGTTGGGGGCGAGGTCGAGGTAGCTCTGGAGCTGGGCGCGGCCGCGGGTTTTGTCTCCCGTGCTGATGAGGAGCATGCCCTGCATGTATTCGAGGTCGGGGAAGGCGTGGTCCGGATCGACGCTGATCCCTTCGGTGCTGCTTTTGAGCGCTTCCGCTGTTTTGTGCAGACGGATGTTGGCCATGGTGTTCAGGTAATAAGCCCGGGGGAAGGAGTCGGGGTCGAGCGCGATGGCTTTGCTCGAATGCTCGGCGACTTTCGCCCAGTCCGGTGCTTCGGTTTCGAGGACGGCGAGCTCGATATAGGGCGCGGCCAGGTGTTCATCGGCCTCGATGGCTTTCGCGTACGACTTCATGGCGCCGGGAAGATCCTGCTGGGAGACCTGCAGCATGCCGAGGCTGAGCCAGGCGGTGGCGAACTTCGGTTCTTCGGAAGCGGCTTTTTCCATGGCTTTGATGGCGTCGTGGAATTTGCCCTGGGAAACAAGATCGAGGCCTTTGTCGAAATCCTTCTTCGCGGCAGGGCCGGCGCTCGCGTCGGTGATGCTGAGGATCACGTTCTGATCCCTGGCGACGGGCTCGAGCTGGATGGGCGGGGCTTCGGTCTTGCGGGCTTTCACGAGCGGCGCGATTTCGATGGCGTTGCCGCGGAACCCTTCCATGCTGGCGCGGATGGAGCAGGCGGCGAGGACGCCGGCGGTGTTTTTGCCCGTGGCGCCGGGGTCCTGCGAACGGACGACGCCGGTCATCGGGTCGAACAGGATGTCGAGATCGAAGGAGTAGTGGCCCTTTGAGTCCGTGAACGCGGTGCCCGACGTGCGGCCGCCGCAGATGCGTTCCACACGCACGATGCGATGCGGCACGACACCATCCGGAAGGAGAACGGAGCCGCGGAGGACGAGGTTGGAAAAGGCCTGGCCCCGGCCACCTCCACCGCCGCGGCGCTGCGCGGGAAGAGATGCGGGAACGAGCAGGAGAAGCAGAAGGGCGGTGTGGTGCGTTTTCATTTCTTCACGAACTTTCTGACGTTGCCGAGGAAATCGGCGCCGTAGACGTTGCCTTCCTTGTCGACGGTGACGCCTTCGGCGAGGGTGGAGACGCCGGCGTAAGGATACGGGCAGGGATCGGGGATGAAGGCTTTGACCGTGCCGTCTTTGGCGCTGCCGATGCGGATGCCGCGGCGGATGCCTAGGTTATAGCCGTAGCCGGTTTGCGGGAGCGCGAACACGCCGGTGTTGGTGCGGCCATCGCGCGATTCGGAATCGGCGACGTAGATAGTATCGGTTCGCTGATCGATGTACATGCCGCTGGGGCGGCCGAACTGGAACCACTGGGCGATGAATTTGCCGTCCTGATCGAAGATCTGGATGCGGTCGTTCTGGCGGTCGCCGACGAAGAGACGGCCGCGGGAATCGAAGGCGACAGTGTGGATGACGTCGAATTCGCCGGGGCCCATGCCTTTTTTGCCCCAGGTCTTGAGGAACTTGCCGTTCCTGTCGAACTTCATGATGCGGGCGTTGCCGAGCGCGGTGCCGCCGCCATCGTGGCCATCGCCGACGAAGATATCGCCATTGGGCGCGATGGCGACTTCGGTCGGCTGATCGAATTCATCGAGACCAGGACCGGCGACGCCTTTCTTGCCGAGCGTCAGGAGCACTTTGCCGTTCTGATCGAGCTTGAAGACCTGATGGCCGCCGTTATCGGCAACCCAGAGGTTGCCCTGCTTGTCGACGGTGATTTTGTGCGGGCTGACGAAGAGGCCGGCGCCGAAGGATTTGATCAGTTTGCCGGAGGTATCGAATTCGAAGACGGGGTCGACGCCGGCGTTGGGTCCGGCACAGGTGGTACCGCCGGCGCCCGAGATACCGCAGCGGTCAACCACCCAGAGGTTGCCATCGGGCGCGGTAAAGATGCTGGCGGTGGAACCCCAGTGGCGGCCTGCGGGGAGATTGCCCCAATCGACGCCGTCGCGGTAGGGATTCGGGAGATCGTTGTGGGCGCCGAGCATGGAGACGGCGGGGAGCTGAACGGGGTATTGGCCCGGAGGGAAAGTTGGCGTGCCGCGGCCCCGGCCGGGTGAGGGCGGGTTGGCGGGGACGCCGCAGGAATTGGCGAGCGGGCCGGGTGAGCCATCGGCGAGAAGAAGAGGCGCGGCGAGCGCCGCGAGGAGGACGAGCTTTCGGGTTTGCATGAGCCGGTACCGATTGTATATCCGTTTTGAGGTGTATACTGCGTGGCGTTACGGGAGGTGCCGCGTGACTGCTTTGAGAGCTTCCGTTCTTCTGAGTCTGGTTTTTGCCGGGTTCGTTTTTGCGCAACAGAACGATTCGATTTCGGGCGTGGTGGCCAGCGCGAAAGGGCCCGAAGCCGGCGTTTGGGTGATTGCCGAGACGACCGATCTCGGGACCCGGTATATCAAGGAAGTCGTCACGGACGATCAGGGCCGGTATCTGATTCCCGCGCTGCCCGCGGCGAATTATTCGGTGTGGGCGCGGGGTTACGGGCTGGCGGATTCGCCGAAGGTGACGGTCAAGCCGGGGCAGCGCGGGGTGAATCTCAAGCCGACAGTGGCTCCTGACAAGAAGACGGCGGCGCAGCTATATCCGGCGAGTTACTGGTACGCGATGCTGCACATTCCGGCGAAGAACGAGTTTCCGGGAACGGGGCCGAAGGGCAACGGGATCTCGACGGACATCAAAACGCAGGGGCAGTGGCTGCACCTGATCAAGACGGACAGCTGCGAATCGTGCCATCAGTTAGGCAATGCATACACGCGGACGATTCCGGCGATGTTCAAAAATCTGGATTCGCCGGCGCAGCAGTGGATGCGGCGGATTCAATCGGGGCAGGCGGGCAGCGCGATGGTGGGCGGGATCAATCAGCTTGGTCCGGAACGCGCGACAGTGGAATTCGGCGACTGGACCACGCGTGTCGCCAAAGGCGAATTGCCGTTCGATGCGCCGCCGCGGCCGCAGGGCGTGGAGCGGAATGTGGTGATCACGCAGATCGACTGGGCCGACCCGAAGACCTATCTGCACGATGAGATTTCGACGGACAAGCGCAATCCGACGGTGAATGCGAACGGGTTGATTTACGGGTCGCCGGAAGAGAGCAGCGATGAACTGCCGGTGCTCGATCCGGTGCATTTCAAGCTGAGCCGCGTGAAGGTTCCATATCGCGATCCGAAGACGCCGGGGCAGCCGAAGCCTTTGCAGCCATCGCCCATCTGGGGCGACGAAGCGATCTGGGACAGCCACACGACGGTGCACAATCCGATGTTCGATGAGCGCGGGCGTTTGTGGATGACGGCGCGGATTCGTGGGCCGGAGAATCCGGCGTATTGCAAGGCGGGGTCGGATCTGCCTTCGGCAAAGGCGACGCCGGTGGAGCGGTCGGGGCGTCAACTGGCGGTGTACGATCCGGCGACGAAGCAGGTGACCGACATCGATACGTGTTTCCCGACGCATCATTTGTTATTCGCGCAGGATGCGAACAACACGCTGTGGACTTCGACGGGCGGCGGTGGCGGCGTGGTGGGCTGGCTCAACACGAAGATGTGGGACCGGACGCATGACGAGAAAAAGTCGCAGGGATGGACCGTGCTGGTGCTGGATACGAACGGGAATGGGAAGCGCGATCCGTATATCGAGTCGGAGCAGAAGGTGCTGACGGCGCCGAGCGGGGAGAGTCTGGGGACTTCGCAGGCAATTAACGTGAAGATCGATCCGGCGCATGACACGCGATTGAATGCGGCGTTCTATGCGCTGGCCATCGGGCCGGATGGGATGATCTGGGGCAGCGTGCTGGGTTATCCGGGCGGGATTGTGCGGCTGAATCCGGGATCGAATCCGCCGGAGACAGCGCTGGCGGAATATTACGAGGTGCCGTGGAACAATCCGAAGGCGAAGGTTTCGGGATATTCGCCGCGCGGGATGGATGTGGATGGCAACGGCGTGGCGTGGGTGGCGCTGGGCAGCGGGCATCTGGCGAGTTTCGACCGGCGCAAGTGCACGGGCAAGCTGAACGGGCCGACGGCGACGGGGCAGCATTGTCCGGAAGGGTGGACGCTGTATGCGACGCCGGGTCCGAATTTCAAGGGCGTGACCGATTCGGGCAGCGCGGATTCACATTATTACGACTGGGTGGATCAGTTCGATACGCTCGGGCTGGGGAAGAATACGCCGATTGTGACGGGGAATTCTTCGGATTCGCTGATTGCGCTGGTGAACGGGAGGTGGGTGGTGCTGCGCGTGCCTTATCCGCTGGGGTTCTTTGCCAAGGGGATGGATGGGCGGATTGATGATGCGAAGGCAGGATGGAAGGGCAAGGGCGTGTGGACAACGTGGGGTACACGGACGCCGTTCCACAGCGAAACCGGGAAGGGCACGCTGGCTAAGGTGGTGCATTTTCAGGTGCGGCCGAATCCTCTGGCAGAATGAAGAAGGACGCCCATGCATATTGCTCTTGATATCCCCGACAACATCGCAGGCGTGATCGCGCCCGACCAGGACCCGGCCCGGGCCGCGCTCGAAGCGCTTGCGCTCGAGGGATACCGGAGCAAGAGACTCGGCGAATCGGCTGTTCGGCGGTTGCTGGGCTTTCCAACCCGTTTGGAGGTTCATGGATTCCTGAAGGAGCATGGAGTTTACCTGCACTACGACATGCAAGATCTCGAGCACGATATGCGGGAAGCAGATCGCATTGTGGCGATGCTGAAAGCGCGTGACGCTTCCGACGAGCATCGCGCCGGATGATCGTCGTCGCTGACACAAGCCCCATCAACTACCTCATTCGGATTGGTGAGAGTGACGTGCTGCCGAAACTGTACGGGGCGGTAGCCACAGGGTCGTCCCGCTCGTGGCCAGGCTAATGCTCCACATCCGTATGACAAAGACCAGTCGGGCCTCGTTATTGGTCTTTGAGCGCCGACGTCGCGTCTGCCATAAACCCCTGGAGGGCGAGGAGCCATTCGTCCGCGTGGCCTAGCAAATCGCCGACGGTGACGTACGTCCCTGCCTTGGCGACGTACCAAGAGGTAGGCTTCGCAAGCTCTTTTACATAGGCGCCGGGCAACACGGACGCTAGCCGCTTCAAATACGCGTGGCTGAGATGGATGAGCCCGACCTGGTCTGCCTGATAATTGAGCGTGTCTGTCCAGACCTTGCCTGAAGTCGTAACCGTTCCCAGGTTCCAAGAGCGCTGATCGTCAGGGCGCCATCGGAAGATCATCGAGTCCTTTCCGAAATCGATCTCGACGCCGATGGCTCCGAGGCGTGCGGTGAGAGGCTTCAGACGGGACACAACGTCTGGAACCTTCGCATCAAGCTCTTCATAGAACTGCTCTTCGCTGAGAGTAGTTCGCTTAGTGATACCCTTGAGGCCCGACATCTGGGCCAGCGGCGGGCTGACTGTAATCCTGCCATTGTCGATAGTCACTATGCCTCTGTCGATGTTCTTGGTCCGGGCAAGAACACGGGGCTGGACCATATAGCCGCCCATCTCGCTTGGCAACTCGAAGGTCGCCAATTCAACGAGACCGAACGAGAAATGCATTCCGGCGTGCTGCTGAAGGAACTCGACCATGCTTTCGGCCCCAGCCTGTATTCCGTCTCCGATGACCAGAAGAAGGAAACGGCCTCGTTCAAGGTTGCGCGAAACGGCCTCGAAGAACAGCGTCTCGTCCATCTCTTCGCCACCACAGGCTGATGCAACGGTCCCGAAGAGCCCGAGCTTTGGGTGACCTCCGGCCCCATCCGGCGCTTCTGCTTTGAAGATCGCCTCCTCAAGCTTCTCGTACGACATCGCGGACAGGTTCTTCGCGTAGTCGATGATCTGGCCGACCACCTTCCGTCGAGCTTCAGGATTCCTAAAAAGCTTGGTTTCGCCGATTATCAGGCCACCGTCAGGTGTGGCATAAAGGTTATCGACAAAACCAGATCCCACCGGGAGTTCCATGCACACCGGCACAGCCGGGGTGAGCGTGGGCTCAATCTGCTGAATCGGCAGGACGTTCGGGTAGCGGCTAATAAGCTTCTGAAGCCAGCGCTCGCTGTAGCCGCCCTCGCTATCACCGCTCTCGAAGCGGATGCGCTTGAGTCCCCGGGCGACGCCGGACCCGGAAAGGTTATCAACTAAGAGGGGAAGGCCGTATTGGGTCTCTGGCATATTGCTTTCCTCCGCTATCCAGCACTTTACCGCTCCGCCGGCAGACCCGTGAATTGCTCAAAGTCTTCAAGTCCGGTTCCGGGAGAGCCCCCGCGCCCGATACCGAAGGGCGACTCAGGACTGGGACCGTGCTGCCCCTATGACATCCCAGCCCGGCAATCGAGAACAGCTTTAGCGGGCCGCCAGGGTCTTCAATCACCGCTAACGTTGCGGACCGAGTTCAATCCCCGTTTCGGCGGCGGGGCTCGACGAGGCGGCGGCAGGGCGCCGTATTCCGAACCATTTTCCTCTTTCTTCAGTTTGTCTTCAACGGCTTAGCAGGCTGCTGAAAAACCGGGACAGACAGAACTGGGCACCCTTTTTCGCCGGAGCGCCTCACTGAAAACACGTGATTTCGCACGGCGAAAAAGGTGCCAGTTTGGTCTGTCCCAGTGTTTT
>Ga0187771_10001975_pt1 | contig 14115 bp, 12 predicted proteins | sample 0116_SJ02_MP15_1_FD_133139 | JGI IMG/M metagenome (GOLD analysis project Ga0187771, IMG submission 133139) | Tropical peat soil microbial communities from peatlands in Department of Meta, Colombia - 0116_SJ02_MP15_10_MG | ecosystem: Environmental > Terrestrial > Soil > Wetlands > Peat | place... | reverse complement strand
TTTTGTCTGCTGCCGACGTTACGGCTCCTTGATGTAGGCCCTGCTACACCTGCGTCGCCGCGCCTTGGCATCAGCCAAAATAGCTCGAAATTACTGCCAACAACTAACCGCGCAGCACACTAGGAGCCTGTCGGTGCTGCAAAACCGTCTGAACGGTCCATATTTCACCGATTTCTTGCTCAATAGAGCGACTATTAACCGGCAAAATCGGCAAAATCCGGTCTCGCTCAGCCGGATTTTCGCAACGATTCCCTAAATCCGACAGATTCCTGGGAGCACTTCGACGTGATCACTTGTACATCCTTTTTTTTGTGGGAAACTTTTATAAAAAGGAGATGGATTAGCGGGTGAGCCATAGAGAACAGTATGGTATCAAGTGTGGTTTCCGGGGCACCAGGCCGGGAAAGCAATGTGAAAAAGCGGCTCCAAGATTGTTTCGTGGAGGCAGAGGGGGCATTTCCCGGGAGGGGTGAGCCGGCTGCGCTTGACGAACACAAAGCCGCAGGACCGGCATTCCGCCGGGATAACCTCCAGGATTCCGCCGCTGGTCTGGATGCTGCGGCGAATATGCTCCAAATGTCCGTACACCTCCTTTTCCGGTATGTGGGCCAGGGCGGAGATATCCCTGGCGGAGAGGGGTTGGCTGCGGAGCAGGTCGATAACCACATGCCGGATCGTCTCCTGGGCCGGGCGCGGTACGGCCGGTTTTCGCGGTTTCTGTCTCATGAGGACCCATGGCGAGATGAAGGATGCTTTGCCAAATACTATCATCTGATTGCCGCATTGCAAGCGGTCCTACGGCACCGGCCTGACGACGTGCCGGGCAATGCCCTGTTACCGCAAGAAGGATGGGCGTGCCTATTAAAAACCGATACATGGAACAGATGGGGCTAAAGTGGGCAAGGGGGCGATCATGGTTGTCGTGGAGATGTTCAAGGGAAAATCCATCACCGAGCACCGCGTGGAGATCGTTGAACGAAAAGGAACCGGCCACCCGGACCAGATCTGCGATTCGGTCATGGATGCTATCTCGGTCGCCATCTGCCATGAGTACCTGCACTTGTTCGGCACGATCCTCCACCACAATATCGATAAGGGGCTCCTGGCAGCAGGAGAGGTGGAGAAACACTTCGGCGGCGGCAGGGTCGTCCGCCCGATGGAACTCGTCATCGGCGACCGGGCCACCGTCAGGGCGGGCGGGCGGGAAATTCCGGTCGGCGAAATCGCCATTGAGGCAGCCAAAGGGTGGTTCAGGCGCAACCTGCGATTCGTGAATCCGGAACGGCACATCCGCTACCGGGTCGTGCTGGCGCCCGGTTCGGAGGAACTTACCGACATCTTCAACCGGGCGGGGGAGGTGAGGGAGGCCAACGATACCTCGGCCGCAGTCGGCTATTATCCTCTCAGCACGACGGAACAGGCTGTCCTGGGAATGGAGCGTTTCCTCAATGGCAGGGAGTTCAAGGAGCGCTTTCCCCAAACCGGAGAAGACGTAAAAGTCATGGGCGCCAGGAACGGCAAGGATCTGGACCTGACCATCGCCATGCCGCTCCTGGCACGCTCGGTGACCTCCGAACAGGACTATTTCGCGGAAAAGAAACGAATCCTGGCCGAGATGCAGGGATATGCGGCGCCGTTCTCCGCGTCAGAGCGGCTGACACTGCACTACAACGCTCTCGACAAGCCGGGGCGCGGCCTGGGAGGGGTTTACTTGAGCCTCCTGGGAACCTCGGCTGAAGATGCGGATTCGGGGCAGGTGGGGCGCGGCAACCGGGTCAACGGTCTCATCTCCATGAACAGGCCGATGGGAACCGAGGCCGCAGCCGGGAAAAACCCGATCAGCCATGTGGGAAAGATCTACAACGTCCTCTCACACAAGATGGCCCGGGACATCTATGAGAGCATCGAGGGGATCAAGGAGGTGTATGTCTTTCTCCTGAGCAGGATCGGTGCGCCGGTTGACCGGCCGCAGGTGGCGACCGCCCAACTGTTGCTGGAAAAGGGGCGGCGCATCAACGAGATAGCCGGGAAGGTCGAGGCGATCTTCGAACGGGAATTCGCGGCTGTCAACGGTCTCTGTTCGGCCCTGGCGCGAGGGGAATACCCGGTCTGCTGACCGGTGCAGGGGATAGGGGCAAACGATGCATGCGGGAAGGGAAGACAGGATCCGGCGCATGATCGCCCAGGAAGCGGCGCGACTCATGTACGAGGATGGGGTCCGGGAATACCGCGACGCCAAGCGCAAGGCGGCCCGGCGGTTCGGTTCTGAAAAGGCCCTTTCCCTTGGTTCCCACCTCCCCTCCAATGCCGAAATCCATGGGGAGTTGCAAAGGCTGATCGGCACCTATGAGAGAGAGGTGCTGCCGGAGAGGTTGATGCGCCTGCGGCTCGTCGCGCTCAGGCAGATGGAAGCCCTGGAGCCGTTCACCCCCTACCTGGTCGGGTCGGTCCTGAGCGGTGCGGTGACGGAACAAAGCGACGTCGACCTCCATCTCTTTGCGGGGTCGTGCGAGGAGGTGGAGGAGTATCTGGAGAGGAACGGGACCCCGTTCGAGCAGGAGGTGGTGACCATCCGCCACGGCGGAGAATTCTATGAATATCCGCACATCTACCTGGAGGATGACAGCGTTCTCGTCGAGTGCACCGTCTATCCCCGCGAAGATATGCATCGCATTCCGAAGAGCAGCATTACCGGCAGGCCGATGGAGCGGGCAAATGTGAGGAAGCTGAGAAAAATTATCGGAGAGGCTGCGCCGGCGCTCGTAGAAACGGGCAGCTCCGGGAGTGGCGACGAGGCGGAAAAGGGAGACTGACATGGCCGACTACATAACACCGGTATTCCTGGGGTTTCTGGTTGTTATCGTTGCAGGCGCCATGGGCGGTATCATGGCGGCCAACCGAGGACGGAACGTTGCGGAGTGGTGCCTGCTCTGCGCCCTGTTTCCTCCACTGCTCCTGGTCCTCTATTATATGAAGCCGCGCAATTAGTGAACATGCCTTCACAAAACAAAGAAAGGATCGAGAAACATGACGCCCCAGTTCCATCCGAGCCTGGTCAACGATCCTTTCGACGACCCGGCGGTTTACGTAGATTTCCTCTATGAACGCAGGGCGCTCCTGTTCGACATGGGAGACATGCGGGCCCTCTCTCCCCGGAAGATCCTGCGGATATCGCATATCTTCGTCTCCCATACCCACATCGATCACTTCATCGGCTTCAGTCAGGTGATTCGCCTTTGCCTGGGACGCGAAAAGAGCCTCCACCTCTTCGGTCCGCCCGGTTTCATCGCCCAGGTGGAGCACAGCCTCGCCTCCTTTACCTGGAACCTGGTGGATGGCTATCTCACCGACTTCCCGGTGGTCGCCATCGAACTTCACACCGACGGCACGAGCGACACCGCTGAATTTCACTGCCGTAGCGGATTCAGGCGGGAGAGGGAGCGGACGGAGCAGGTGGTCGGCGGGATCATCCTGGACGAGGACGGTTTTCGCATCCGCGCCGCTTTTCTGGACCACAAGACCATTTCCCTGGCCTTTGCCCTGGAGGAGAAGGACCACGTGAACATCATGAAGAACCGGTTGCTGGAGTTGGGACTGCCCACCGGCCCCTGGCTCACGGAGCTGAAACGCGCCATCCTGCGTGGAGAGGATGACGACAAGCAGTTCCAGGTCCGGTGGATGGGGGCGGCGGGGGCGGAAAACCGCCGTTTCACTCTGGGGGAGTTGAAGGCAACGATTCTCAACATCGTTCCCGGCCAGAGGATCGCCTATGTTACCGATGCCGCCAATACTCCGGCAAACGCGGCAAAGATCGTAGAGCTTGCCCGTGGGGCCGACGTTCTCTTCATCGAGGCGGCCTTTCTCGATACGGAGGAGGCCCTGGCCGCGGAGAGGTATCACCTGACCGCCCGCCAGGCCGGGCTGCTTGCCCGACAGGCAGGAGTTGCCAAGGTGATACCATTTCACTTTTCACCCCGTTATCAAGGCATGGAAGAGATGCTGCTGAAAGAGCTGGGGCAATGACGGGTAGCAGACAAGCCCGGCATAACCGGGCCTGTCTGCTCGGGATGGGGAGTGGGACTGCGCTACTGTGCAGTCACGGTGATTGCGTTGAGATACATATTCTCCCCATGGGCGCTCGTGCCGAGAAAACCCACATACACGGTCTGCCCTTTATACGCGGTCATGTCAGCGCTGGTTTGCGTCCAGCCGTTGGCGGCGGCATACCGTGAGACGGCGGTCCCTATCTTAGTCCATACGGACAGGGTCTTTGTCGTAGCAATGACAGGCTGCACCGTGTCGTTTATGGACTTGTCTCCAGTGTCGTGATACATCCAGAAGGATAAGGTGGCTGTTTTGGCGGCAGCCGGAATCGCAATGCCCGTGAGTCGGACGAGTATGGCCTGGTTGCCGGCTTTGGCTGTCGCTGAATTGAATTCTGCCATCACACCGCCCGTGTAGGGTGTGGCTGCCGGTGAAGAACCCGTGGTGGCCAATTCCCAGAATGCGGTGTCGGCTGCGCTCATGGCCAGCGTGCCCCAACCGCCCCCCGTAAAGTTGTCGTTGACCAGTGTGGTGACCGTGACAGGGGGCGCGGTTATGGTCAGCGCCACGGAAGCCGTATGCGTAATGCCGCCGCCGACGGCAGTAATAGTGAGCGTGTAGGCGCCGGGGGACGTCGAGGAGGAGGATGTTATTGTCAGTGTCGAGCTGCCGGAACTCGGTGTTGTAATCGTTGCCGGGCTTAATGCAGCGCTGACGCCGGAGGGCAGTCCGGATACGGAGAGGGCAATGCTGCCGGTGAAGTTGCCGCTTGTCGTGGTGCCGACGGTCACAGTTCCCTTGTTCCCTGCCACCAGGGCAAGGGTCGATGGGGATCCGGTCAGATTGAAGGACGGCGCAGGCGAAGACGTCGTCGATCCGGTTGATGACTTCCAATTGGCCACCATCACGGTCGCATCGACGGAACCGAGGCCCGTGACCCTGTCATAGCCGGCGCCGGCGGTGTATCCCACCACGCCCGGCACGCTGTTGTTCCCGGCGGTAATGTCATGGAAGGCAGCCGCGCCGGAACCCCCGTATTGCGCCTTCGCGAGCGGATAAAGGCTGAGGTTGGGATTGCCCTGGCGACCATATTTTTGCACGATGAGAGCCATGATCCCGGCGAACGACGGGGACGCCGCCGATGTGCCGGCAACAGCTTCCAACTGTCCCTGGGAAATGATCATATACGCATCATGGCTGGAACTGGTCAGGGCAACATCGGGCACGTCCCTCATGCCATCCGAAGGGACTCCGGGCGCCACTTGCCATGAAGGCTTTGCATAGATGGCCGACACCCCGCCCCCGGACGCCCAGAGTCCCGGGTCGCTGCCGCTGCTGCTTGATTCATTCCAGGCGACCTCAGGGATATAGCTCTTTGCAGATGTTTCTCCGGCTCCATTGGCACTGTTCCAGTAACTGCCGGCGCCCTCGCTGAATTCAGTGCCGCCGACAGCCACATTGTACGGCGTTGATGCCAGTCCGTTCACACCGAGTCCCGAACCGGTCGTCGAGTCGGAGGCACTGCATCCTGCCGCCCCCGAGTCGCCCGACGACACAAAGACCGATATGCCCTGGGCTGCGGCCTGTTGCCAGAGACTGCTGTAAAAGGCGTTCTCGGCAGCACCCATCTGGGCTTCGCAGGCGCCGAAGCTCACGCTCATGATGGGCGCCAGATTGTTTTCAACGATATATTGCGCTGAAAGGTCGATACCGTCGGTCGTGTTGGTGGATTTGGATACCACAAATTTGATGGCGGCATTTTTGGCAACCGCTCCGGACCATTCCACGTCAAGGTCGGCTTCAAGATCTTCGCCGGCGCCAAGGTCGCCGGGGTCCTGGCCGTTAATGATCACTTGCGGCGGATTGGCCGGCAGTCCCATGGTGCTTCTGAAGTTGGCCCAGTTGGTGGCGGACGGGTGGGTACGGCCCACGATGGCGATGGTTTGGCCGACGCCGGTGATGCCTGCGCTGTACAGTGGAGTGATGTCATAGATGGTCGCGAAGTCGCCGGGAGCAATATAATGGCTGCTGCCGTACGTAAATTCAGGCTTGGAGGGGACTGTTGCAGACAAAGTCCTGGCGCTGGTATACATGGCATTGCGGGGGAAATTGTGCAGGGTCGACACACCGGCAATGAGGTCGGAAAAACCTGCGGGGATTGTCGGTTCCTGCGAGTTGGCGTTATAGGTCCGGCCATTGATGGTGTACTGGCGTATGGGGGTGCCGAATGCCGCCTGGACCATGGCGGCGGTGCCGGAGAAGTTGATCCAGGTTCCGCTGCTGCCGATTGAGTTGATGGTGAATCCGAAGGACTTCAGCCAATTGACGACGGTTGCCAGGTCCTCTGCCGAGTTGCCGAATTGGGCTCCGAATTCAGCCGGCGTAAGCCACTTGTGGTAGTTGGCGGATGAGGGCTCTTGCTGGCTGGCCAGGAATTCTTCCAGCAGGGCCTGGCGGTTTTGCGGCAGTGACAGCGACAATACCATGTTCGTCATGGGGAAAGTGCCGTTCACTGCTCCGGCATCGTACTGGGACTGGGCATGGGGGTGCACGTTGCCGGACAACACGACGCGGTCATTGTTGTCGATAGTGCGGGCGAGGGCCATGGATGCCGCCAAAGTGACCGCCACTACGCAAAGAACGGCAACGAGTCTCGATACGAGTGAATGCATGGCGCTTCCTCCGGAAGTGTAATATTCAGGTCTTCATACGGAGGCGCCCAAAACAAAAAGCGCCCCTTGTCAAAACCAGAAGGGCGCTTGGTACTGTCTCGCCCTCTTTTCGGTAGCCCGGCTGTCCCTTGTTGCTCAGGACCCGTGGCTTTGCGTCCCCGGGTTGCCCCGGGTTTGCCATTTACAGAGAGGTATGTGGTGATTGAATTGTTGCGTTTGCAGCGTGGTTATTTCTGCCGGTAATTCATACAGCAAAAGGTGTACCACAAATAGCTGTTTCGTAACCGGTTGTAATTATTTGGGTGGTTGTACGGTCAGATGGCCGGTGCCGATATCCGTCCCCAAAAATGTCAGTGTACATGACAAAAGACGGCACGCCTGCATGCCTCCTCTTTACCCGCAATGCTATAATATACCCGGATGATATTATTTTTATAAGTCTGTTAATTTTATGATCTGGTGCTATAATTAATTCAGATGGAAAGCAGCACAAACCAGCAGAAGGAGGTTTTACTTTTCATGGAAGACACTCCGCCTGGCTCTGTAGCGTAGTATAGCGGTAATCACAATCCGATGCACGACTGATCGGATACATCCTCGCGAGAGGAACAAAGAAAAAATAAAACAAGAAGCCCACCTGTTATTCGGTGGGCTTTTCATTTTCCGCACGGAAGCAAAAATATCTCCATGACCGCGATCATCCACCGGAAACAGGACGAGGCGGGAATGGCCTTGAGTCGCTTAGTTGCGTTGACAGTTGGAGGGTGACAGGGTAAGGTTAGACGATCTGTCGACAACTCGAAGGAGCCCGCAAATATGAGCGACATGATGGACCTGCTGAGGAAACGCCGCAGTATCCGCAGCTTCACCCCGGAAGAGATCGACCCGGCAACCGTCGACCTGCTTGTGGAGGCCCTGCTCCGGGCGCCCACATCCCGCGGCATCAACCCCTGGGAGTTCATCGTGGTCGATGATCGAGAACTGCTTGAAGGCCTCTCGCGCTCCAAGGAGCACGGCTCGGCGTTCCTGAAGAGCGCGCCGCTCGCCATCGTGGTCTGCGCCGACAGCACCAGGTCGGACGTGTGGATCGAAGACTGCTCCATTGCCGCCATCATCGTGCAGATGGCGGCCCTGTCCCTTGGGCTGGGGAGCTGCTGGGTCCAGATCCGGAAGCGGAGTCACGATGCCGGCAGGACTTCGGAGGAGTATCTCCGGAAACTGCTCGGCCTGCCGGAAACGATCGCGGTGGAGTGCATCGTCGGCATCGGCCACCCGGCCGAGACCAAGGAACCCGTGCCGGCCGACAAGCTGCAGTACGGCAAGGTGAAGCGCAACCGCTATTCCTGACACCGGTATCCGGAGCGAGCAAAGGAACAACCATGACACAGGACACTGACTTGAAACGGTATCGCTGCTGCGAGATATTTTCCCAGTCCACCGGGGTCGAGATCCGCGAGGCGTTCAAGAGCCACGAGGAGGGCGGGGTGGTGACGGAGCGCGCCGGCAGGGTGCAACTGCGCTTCTTCAAGCTGACCCCGAAGACGAAACCGGACGAGGTGACCCAGATCCGTTTCATCTGCGAGCCGGACGAGGCATTCAACCTGGCGCTGATGATCGGCCAGGCGGCCGCCTCGTCGGTCCCGTGCAAGGAAAAGCTTGCTCCCCACAAGTTTGCAGGCAGCGAGCAGGCGGCGGAGACGGTAACGACCCTGTCCGTGGAAAAATGGGAGCGGGGCGGCAAAAGCGGCTACGCGCTCACGGTCGGGCGCGGCAAGGAGTTCATCAGCGTGCCGGTCCCCCTGACCAAATTCCTGTTCGCCGGGGAGTTTCTCAGAACTCTCGCCGTGGAGCAGAGCTGGGTGGAGCGGGCGGAAAGAAAACACTGATGTCCCGGCCGAAACGTTACAACTCCATATCCTTCGAATTGAAACGCATCTTCGGCTGCAAGGTGCAGCGCATCTCCGTGGATGCGGGCTTCACCTGCCCCAACCGGGACGGAACGCTGGATGGCGGGGGGTGCATCTTCTGCGGCGGATCGGGCTCCGGCGCCTACAGTATCCGCCCCGGGCTGTCCGTAGCCGCCCAGGTCGAGGATGGCAAGGAGATCATGCGTCGAAAGTACCGGGCAGAGAAATTCATCGCCTATTTTCAGGCCTATTCCAATACCTATGCGCCCGTAGAACGGTTGCGCGCCCTGTTCGGCGAGGCGCTCGCGGTGCCGGGCGTGGTCGGGCTCATGGTTGCCACCCGTCCCGACTGCCTGCCCGACGATGTGCTCGATTACCTGGCCCGGCTCAAGGAACAGACGTATTTCTGGCTGGAACTGGGACTGCAATCCATCCACGACAAGAGCCTGGCGTTCATCAACCGCCGCCATGACTATGCCTGTTTCGTGGCGGCCGTGCAGCGGACCAGGGCACGGGGGATTCGGGTCTGCGCCCATGTCATCCTGGGGCTCCCCGGTGAGTCCCGGGAGGAGATGCTGGCCATGGCAGCCGCGCTGAACGGTCTCGGCGTGGACGGCGTCAAGCTGCACCTGTTGCATGTCATGAAGGGAACCCGCCTGGCGGAGATGTACGGCCGGGGCGAGGTGGCGCTGCCGGACCGGGACAGTTATGCCGGGCTGGTGTGCGATTTTCTGGAACGTCTCGATCCGGCCATCCTGATCCACCGTCTGACCGGCGACGGCGGCCGCGACAACCTGGTGGCTCCGCTCTGGTCGCTGAACAAGTTCGAGGTGCTCAACCTGATTGACGCCGAACTGGAGCGGCGCGATAGCCGGCAGGGTTTGAGGCTGTTGAGGGATGAGGGTTGAGGGATGAGGGATGAGGGATGAGTAAAAGCCGATTTTCTCAACTCTCAACTTTCAACTCTCATCTGCTTCATTTTAGCTTCTCCCCATGGCGATAAAGGCGATAAAGGCAAGATAGAACGCCCCTCCAATGAGCAGGGTTAGGGGCGTCAGGTGGCGTTTCCAGCGGACCTGGCAGTAGGCCAGCCCCACCGAGGCAAAGGTGATGCCCACGGTCGTCAGGGCCGTGGCGTCCAGCCTCCATTCGGTCATCAAGATGCCGATGGCGGTGATGACCGTCCCCTGGAAGACCATGGCGCCGGTGATGTTGCCGATTGCCAGGGTATCCTTCCCCTTGTTGATCCAGATGACGCTGTTGAACTTCTCCGGCAGCTCGGTTGCGATGGGGGCGATTATCATGGCCAGGACGAACGGCGCAACCCCCATCCGGGCCGAGATGGCCTGCACCTTGTCCACAAAGATGTACGAACCCCACACAATGAGGAACAGCGAGCCGAGCACCTGGGCGGCGATGACCGCCATCGGGGGGTTGTGGGAACGGGGGGAGAAATAGCACGGGTCCAGGTCGGCCTCTTCCACCTCATGGTTGCCGGCGCTCCCCTTGAGGGACGTGAGCACGTAACCGCAGTAGGCCAGAAGCAGCACCAGGGCGATGAAGATCTTGATCACCGGGAGTCTGCCCAGGAAAGAGGCGGCGATGGCCAGGGCGTAGAGGGCCAGGAAATACTCCATATCGCGCCGCATGACGATGGTGTCCACCCGCAAGACCGGGTAGTCGTCCCTTTTTCTGCGGTTGGCAATGACCGCAATCCCGCTGATGCAGAAGGCCAGGGTGCCCAGCATGAAGGGTGCGCCGATGATGGCGCCGACGCCGATCTCATGGCCGGCGGTTTTGGAGCCGAACAGGAAGGCGATGACCGGGATCAGGGTCTCGGGCAGGGCCGTGCCGACGGCGGCAAAGATGCTCCCCACGGCGCCGTCCGACAGGTTCAGCTTCTTGCCGAACCACTCCAGCCCGTTTGTGAACACGGTTGCTCCCAGCAGGATAACGGCCAGGGCGGCCAGCAGCAACAACCAATTGATCATGGTATTAAACCTAATATCGGCAATTAATAACCGCAAAGACGCAAAGGGCGCAAAGAAATTCAATGGTTATGGCAATCCGTGTTAGCGAATTGGACCGCGAAGGCGTCCGGCAGGGGACGTCTTTCTCAATAATAAAAATCGGGCCGAAATATCGATTCGAACTAACCTGGTGAAAGATTTAAAAAAGACAACTTAATGGTTTTTCATCGCGTTCTTTGTGTCTTCGCGGTTCAAATGTTTTTCTCAGGTCAAGATGTTCCCTGAGGTGGGGCTGGTATTATTCAATGATCTTGAGCCGGTATCCTACACCCGGCTCGGTGACGATGTAACGGGGGCGCGCAGGGTCCGCCTCGATCTTGCGGCGCAGATTGCTGACGTTCACCCGCAGTACGTGGGGCTGTTCCTGGTAGGCGATGCCCCATATCTGCTTGAGTATCTGGCTGTGGGTCAGCACCTTGCCGGCGTGGGTGGCCAAAAGCTTGAGCAGGTCATACTCGGTTGGGGTCAACTGGATCTCGGCGCCATCGACGGCTACCTGGCGGAGGTTCAGGTCCAGGGTGAGCCCGCCGCTGGCGAAGACCGGTTCGGAAGCCTGTTGGAGCGTGCGGCGCAACGAGGCCCGGATGCGGGCCACCAACTCGCCGACCCCGAACGGCTTGGTAAGATAATCGTCCGCGCCGGCATCCAGGGCGGCGATCTTGTCGTCTTCCCGTTCCCGCACCGAAAGCACGATGATCGGGACCTTGGACCATTCGCGGATGCGCGTGATGACTTCGATCCCGTCCATATCTGGCAATCCCAGGTCCAGCAGGATCACATCCGGCCGGAACGCGGCAGCAGCCGCCAATCCGCTATGGCCCCCTTCCGCTTCGTGCAGCGTAAACTCCTCGCTGGACAGAATGGTATGCAGAAACCGGCGTATGGCCAGTTCGTCGTCGATTACCAGGATACGGGGCAAGTGTGAGTTTTTTTCATCGGCCATGTTGCGTGCCCTTTCCGTCTGGGAGGCTTCTCCTGAATGTCTAGTACCTTGTAACACATAAAATTGCGTAAAGTTCCCCCTCCTTGATAAGGAGGGGGTGCAGGGGGTGGTTGATTCGATCACAGGCTACCACCCCCAGCCCCTCCTGAATCAGGAGGGGGGTCAAATGCACAGATTCCCCCTTCTTGATAACCCGCAAGGTGGGAGAGGATATTTTATCCGTTAATTTAAGTGTTACAGCACACTAGCGGCAGGTGTCCTCCTGAATGGGATGACCGGGAAACCGGTTAAAAAACGTTACCGCGCCCATGCCGAGACGTTCGGCCAGGATTCGTTTCATTATACGACATACTCCGTTTGATACAAACGGCGAAAATGATCAACCCAGCTTTCAGGTGGCACTGAGGGGAAGGTGGATCACGATCTTGAGCCCCCCGCCCGGCCGGTTCTCGGCCTTGATGGCGCCGCCGTGCGCCTCCACGATACCCCGGCAGATGGACAGCCCCAGGCCGGTCCCTCCGGCCCCCTCGGGGACCGGAATGCGGTAGAACTTGTCGAAAATGCGCTGGAGGTCCTTTTCAGGAATGCCGGGGCCATGGTCGGCAACCTCGATGACCAACCGGTTTGCGTCGGTGCTGGCGACAATCTCGATGGGAGTGCCGGCCGGCGAGTATTTCAGGCTGTTCTCCAGGAGATTGACCAGGACCTGGGTCATCAGGACCAGATCCATGGGGGCCAACGGCATGATCGGGAGCATCCTGAACGACATCTCCCTGTCGCCGATGCGCGGTTCCAGCACCGCCAGGGCGCATCCCACCAGATCCTGCACATCGCACGGTTCGAGTCTTAGCCTGACAGCGCCGGCCTCGATGCGGGTCATGTCCAGCAGGTTGCCGACAAAGCGGTTCAGGCGCTCCGCCTCGCCACAGGCGGTATCAAGGAGTTCCCGTCGCGCCTGGCCGTTCAGGTTGGTCCCCTCGTCCCGGAGGCTGGAGAGGACGCCGGTGATGGACGACAGGGGGGTGCGCAGGTCGTGGGAGATGGAATTGAGCAGGGCGCGCTCCAGGTTCTCCCTGGCCTGGAGTATCTGGGCCTGCTCGGCCTGCTGCGAGAACTGTACCCGCTCCAAGGCCATGGCGGCCTGGGTGGCGAAGGCATCCAGGAGCCGCCTGTTCTCCGTGGAGCGGTACTCCCGGTCGTTCTCCAGGCGCACTCCCATGACGGCCAGTACGCCGGCCGGGGTCTGCAAGGGGAGATACAGAAGGCCTGAAGATACGAGCGTATCGGTCCCGCGTCCAGCCGGATGGTGGTTGCGAAAGGCCCAGTCGGCCACGGCCTGTTCCTTGGCGTCGATAGCCAGTCCGTCGCTGGCCGCCATGACGTCGAGCCGCTCCCCTTCCGGCAATAACAGGGCCAATTGCGCATTCAGGGCATCCTCCGCGTTCCTGATCAGGGCTTTCGAGACAGCACCGATATCCGCGGCAGAGGCCAAGTCGCGGCTCAGGTAGTAGAGGCTTGCGGTTTGCAGCTCGCGGGCGCGCATTGCCTCGGCCCTCTCCCGGGAATGGGCCACCAGCGTACTGATGACCACCCCCACGGTGAACAGGGCCGCGAAGGTGATCAGGTATTGGGTGTCGGTCACGGCAAAGGAGAAGCGGGGGGGGACGAAAAAGAAGTCAAAGGCCAGTACGCCCAGGAAAGAGGTGACCACGGCCTGTTTCCGGCTGAGCCGCACCGCTGCTATGACCACCGCCAAAAGATAGAACATGACCATGTTGGTGGGGTCCAGCAGGGGTTGCAGAAATCCGCATATCACGGAAACCGCGGCGATGAGGATGACACTCGCCGCATACCCCCGGAACTCGAACGGTTTCTGCACTGTCTGTTGTATCTGCCGCTCGGGTTTTTCGGGCGATTCGAAGCTGACCACCACCACATCTATGGCGCCGCTGCTGCGGATGATCCGGTCCACGATCGGGGGGTTGACCAGTTCGCGCCAGCGCGGCCTGGTCGGTTTGCCCATCACGATCTTGGTGACATTGTGCCGCGTGGCATAGTCGAGGATTGCATCGGTGACCGAGGTGGCGGTGACGGATGCGACCTGGGAGCCCAGGCTTTCGGCCAGGCGCAGTTCGCGCCACACGTGCTCCCGGTTTTCCCGTGCATGTTTGCCGCTTTCCGGCGTTTCGATATAGACGGTGTACCATTGGGCCTTCAGCTCTTCCGCAAGGCGGCAGGTGGCGCGGATAAGCTTTTCGCTGTAGGGGCTGCCGCTAATGCAGACCAGGAGCCGTTCCGTGGTGGCCCATGGGCCGGTGATGGCCTGGGTCTCCATATAGGCGCGCATCTGGTCGTCCACGCGAGCTGCGGTACGGCGCAGGGACAGCTCCCGCAATGCCATCAGGTTGCCCGGCCTGAAGAACTTCTCTATGGCCTTGGCCGCCTGGTCGGCGATGTAGATCTTGCCTTCGTGGAGGCGTTGCAACAGGTCTTCGGGGGGGATGTCCACCAGCCTGATC
>Ga0187771_10001974_pt1 | contig 14118 bp, 12 predicted proteins | sample 0116_SJ02_MP15_1_FD_133139 | JGI IMG/M metagenome (GOLD analysis project Ga0187771, IMG submission 133139) | Tropical peat soil microbial communities from peatlands in Department of Meta, Colombia - 0116_SJ02_MP15_10_MG | ecosystem: Environmental > Terrestrial > Soil > Wetlands > Peat | place... | reverse complement strand
TCCGGCGACTCCACCGCGAGCTCGCCGGCAGGCGGCCGTCCCCGGATGGGACTGCCCCCACCGCGCCGTCGCGACCGGGAGCGGCGTGGTCAGATATCGGCCGGGACGGGTCGCCGCCGCGGGATGGGCCCGGCCCCGTCCCGCCGCCGCTGGGCGGGCCCGGTCGCCCCGGACGGCGTCAGGTGTCTCCTGAGCGCGGCCGCGCGCTGGCAGCGCTGCTCGCCCTGGCGGTGGTCGTCGGGGGGGCATCGATCGGTGTGGACCTGCTCCAGGGCGGCCGCCCCGCCACGGCGATCCCGCCCAGCGCCAGCCCGCGGTTCAGCCCGCCGGCGTTCACCCCGCAGCCGGTCTCGGTCCTCCCGGCCGAGGACCCCGCGAACGCCGTGGGTGACCTGCACATGGTGACCGCCAGCGCCGGCTGGGCGCGGCGGATCAGCGACGGCTCCATCCTCCACACCACCGCCGGGGTTCTGCGCTGGACGGTCGCCTCCCCGCCCCGGGCGCAGGTGATCGCCGCCGCCTACCTCGATGCCGAGACCGCCCGCGCCCTCACGGTGGCGAGCCAGGCCAGCGCCCCGGTTCCCGACCCGACGGCCGTGCAGTCGTGGGCCACCGCCGACGGCGGGGCTCACTGGACGGCGGAGGGCCGTCTGAGCGTCCACGGCTTCAGCCCCACCGACGCCGGCGAGATGATCTTCGTCGACGGCCAGCACGGCTGGTACTCGCTGGCCGAGACGGCGGCCATCACCACGGCGCTCTTCCGCACCGTCGACGGCGGCGCCAGCTGGTCGGAGGTGGCCACCACCAGCAGCGCGGCCATCGGGACGCAGGGGAACCCGGGGATCATCCCCGACCGCTGCCTGGCTCTGACCGCGACCTTCCTCAGCGCCAGCACCGGGTGGATGACCGGGACCTGCGAGGGCGGCGGTGAGCCCGCCTTCTACGTCACCCATGACGGGGGCGTCAGCTGGAACCAGCAGCCGCTCGGCCCGCTTCCCGCCGGAGCCTATGACGAGACCAGCTTCTCGCCGGTCTTCACATCGCCGGCCAGCGGAACCGTGCTGACCGAGAACCTGGGCCTTTCGGCGGTCACCACCAGCATCTTCGCGACCGCGGATGGCGGCCGGAGCTGGACGCTGCGCTGGGAGGGCCTGGGGCAGCCGGCCGGCGCCGACTTCCTGGACCCGCAGCGGGGCTGGCTGGTCTTCGAGGGCGTCGACGGCTCCGCCGCCGCTCCCGCCATCTACGCAACCGGCGATGGAGGTGCCACCTGGGCCCATCTCAACGCCTTCCCCTACTCGGGCCTCGCTCTGGATTTCGTCAGCGCGGAGATCGGTTGGGCGGCGCCCAGTGCTGACCAGCCCGGGTCGGGACCCAGCTACCTCGTCGAGACCGAGGACGGGGGACGCACCTGGACACCGGTGGTGCCCCAGGTCGATGCCGGCGATGCCGGATAGCCCTGGCCCGGCGGCTACGGCCCCGGCCCGGTGGGCCCCCCTCGACCGGCACCTCGAGGACCCCCGGCGCGGCGAGCGATGGCTCCACCATCATCATGCCTTGCGACCCCCCGGCTGCCAGCTGGGCGCGGCCGCGGCCCCCGCCCTGATCAGGGCGCGCACCTCGGGCCGGCCCAGGTCGGAGGGCTGGCGCAGCTTGAGATGGCGCAGCGACTTGCCGGTCCCCTCGAGCAGGCCGCTCGGGTCGTCCAGGGCAGCACCGGCGGCGAACTCGAGGTTGACGCGGTCTGCCCCGGGCGTCGAGCACGAACTGGCAGGCGTTCATCTTGGGACGCGGCCCGAACGCCAGCATCTTCCAGCCGTTGATCCACTCCACGGTGCCGGGCACCTCGCCCTTGATGGCCTCGCGGGCGGCCTCCAGGATCGCCGCGACCGGCGCGTCGTGTGCGGACACCCAAGCCTCGATGTCCTTGTCAGGCATGGCTCAGCCCTCAATGGTGGAAGCGGGCCCGGTCGGGGTGCTGGGGCAGACGAGCGGAGAGCTTGTCGAGCTGGGCGACCTCCCTCCTCAGGTCGGCGATCAGCAGGTCGGCGAGGTCGCGTGACATCCCGTTGCGCACCACCACCCGGAGCACCGCGGTCGCCTGAAGGTTGCGGGGCAGGTGGTAGGCGGGGACCTGCCAGCCGTGCTTGCGCAGCCCGTCGGACACGTCGAAGACGGTGTAGCGATCGACCTCGGGGCGGAGCGCGAAGGCGAACACCGGCAGCTCGCTGCCGTCGGTGAGCAGCCGGAATGGACCGATGCGGCTGACGGCGTCGGAGATGTGGCGGGCGGTGTCCAGGGATGTCTGCTGGACCAGCCGGTAACCCTCGAAGCCAAGCCGGATGAGGTTGTAGTACTGGGCGATGACCTGGGCGCCCGGTCGGGAGAAGTTGAGGGCAAAGGTGGGCATGCTCCCGCCCAGGTAGTTGACCCGGAAGATCAGCGGCTCGGGCAGGGCCTCGCGGTCGCGCCAGATCACCCAGCCCACCCCGGGGTAGACCAGGCCGTACTTGTGGCCGGAGCTGTTGATGGACGCCACCCGGTCGAGCCGGAAGTCCCAGACCAGCTGGGGCTGCACGAAGGGGGCCACGAAGCCCCCCGAGGCGGCATCGACGTGCACCGGCACGTCGGGGCCGCCGCAATCTCGGAGCCCATCCAGGGCCGCGCAGATCTCGGCCACCGGCTCGTAGCTGCCGTCCTGGGTGGAGCCGAGCACCGCCACCACCCCGATGGTGTCCTGGTCGCAGAGCTTCACCGCCTCCTCGCCGGTGAGATGGCGCCGATCTCCCTCCATGGGCACGAAGCGCGGCTCCACGTCCCAGTACCGGCAGAACTTCTCCCAGCACACCTGGACGTTGATGCCCATCACCAGGTTGGGCCGATCGGCGGAACCGCCGGCGGAGCGGCGGGCCTCGCGCCAGCGCCACTTGAGCGCCAGGCCGGCCAGCATCGCCGCCTCACTGGAACCGGTTGTGGAGCACCCGACCGCGGTCCGCCGGGGCGGCGCATGCCAGAGTGAGGCGAGGATGTGGACGCAGCGCCGCTCGATCTCCGCGGTCTGCGGATACTCATCCTTGTCGATGACGTTCTTGTCGAGCGCCTCGACGATGAGCCGGTTGGCCTGCGGCTCCATCCAGGTGGTGACGAAGGTGGCCAGGTTGAGCCGCGCGTTCCCGTCCAGCATCAGCTCGTCGTGGACGATCTGGTAGGCGGTCTCCGGATCCATGGGCTGGTCGGGGATGCGCAGCTTGGGGACACGGCCGCGGGCCGCGGCCGACGCGTACAGCGGGTTGACCTCCAGCTCCGCCTCACCCGGCTCGTGATGGTGCAGGGCCACGCTACACCAGCCCCGCCTCCTGCAGCCGCGTCAGGGCCCGGTCGAACGCGGTGACGGTGCGCTCCAGGTCCGCGTCATCGTGCGCGGCCGACATGAAGCCGCCACCGTACATGACGTCGACGCCGTCGAGGATCATCGACTGCCGCAGAACGCGGGCGCGCGGGCCCGATGAGCTGGCCAGACGGATGCCGTCCTCCCTGGCCCGGGTGTAGTCACCGTCGAGGAGCTTCAGGGGTTCGCCGAGGTACGTCTTCCAGATCGACGACCGGCCATAGGCGGTGCCTTCCACGCCACGCTGGCGCAGCACCCTATTCAGGGCAGCTCTCAGCTGGTCGGTCCGGCGCACCGTCGCCTGGATGACGTCGCTGGTCTCGACCACTCTCAGGGCCGCCAACCCTGCGGCGGCGGCAATCGGCATCCCGTTCCAGGTTCCGTATTGGGGGACGTAGGGACGCACCTCGTCTCCGCGCCGCGGGGCCAGCACCTCCATGATGTCCGCCCCCCCCGCCACCGCCCCGATGGGCAGACCGCCACCCATGATCTTGCCCAGGGCGGTGACGTCCGGGGTCACCCCGAAGAACTCCTGCGCCCCTCCCCTGGCGTACCGGAAACCGGTGACCACCTCATCGAATACCAGGACCACCCCGTGCTCGGTGCAGAGCTCGCGAACCGTGCGCAGGAAGGCTGGATCCACCGGGACCGTGTCGCTGTGGGCACCGCCCGGCTCCAGCAGCACTCCGGCCACCTGGGCATCCTCGGAGAGGTACCTGGAGAGCGCATCGGCGTCGTTGAACGGCAGCACCACGGTCAGGGATTGAAGGGCGTCGGGGAGTCCCGAGGACCACGGCGTATCGCTGGGCGGGAAGCCGAAGGCCACCGCGTCGTGCCAGCCATGGAAGTGGTGCTCGAACTTGATGATGCGCTCGTGTCCGGAGTAGGCGCGGGCAAGCCTGATGGCCAGTTGGGTCGCCTCGCCCCCCGAGGCGCAGAAGCGCACCCGGCTCGCCGACGGCACCATCCGGCAGACAGCTTCAGCCAGCGCCACCGCCGTCTCGTTCTCTCCACAGGCATGCAGGCCTCGCTCGAGTTGACGCTGGATGGCCTCGTGCACGGCGGGATGTCGATGACCCAGCAGGTTGGCCCCATGAGCCATCCAGTAGTCGACGTAATCGTGTCCGTCGACATCCTGCTTGTGGGCGCCTGACAGGGCGCTGATGAAGAGAGGGAACGGCTCGAAGGCTCGGGCCATGTGGGTCACGCCGCCCGGGACCACCTTGGCCTGGCGTCTGAAAAGCTCATCCGACGCCATGTGAGTCCCGACGAACTCATCCTCGACGGTGGAGGTCTGGGCGTCCACGGTTGCAAGCCCTCCCGGAGTCGCTGGTTATCCCTGGTGTGTGGCGGGCATCCCCCCGAGACCGGCTCGGCATCCCAGGGGCACGAGATCAGCCATGGTCAGCAGCCCGGGTCTGGCCTCGGCCACCGGCCCGATGAGGTTGGTGACGACCGCTTCGGTGCCGATGTCGCCGTTGATCCCTCCATGGATCTCCTCGTGGAAGGACGGATCACCGGTGATCCACACCTCGTCGGTGCCGGGCCTGCCCGCCACCATCTCCAGCTCGAAGCGAATGACCTCCCTGGCCCCGACGTGGCCGGTGGCCACCTGGGCCTGGCCGATCACGCTCCCCGCTGGGACCGGACCGATGCCGCTGGCCGTCTCCCGCTCAGCGATCACCGGCTCGAGCCGGACCTCGGTCGAGTCGAGGGCCCATCCCAGCCCTCTCGCGATCAGGTGGAGCGACTGCAGCAGACCCACGTGGCCGATCCGCCCGGCGGCAGCCAGGGCGCGGAACTCGTCCGCCGACATCCCAACGCCCGCCTTGCGCTGCAGAGGCTCGCGTCGCAGGTTGGTGTCGACCACCCGGTGGACACGTACGGCGGTGACCTGGGCGCACAGGGTGGTCAGGGCGAGCGGCAGGGTGTCCATCATGAAGCCGGGATTGACCCCCGTCCCCAGGATCGTCACCGCTTTGCCTCGTGCCAGTGCGTCGAGGTCGGCCGCGGTCTTGGGATCGACGCTCAGCGGCTCGGAGAGCTCCTCGCACGTGGATACCACGTTCCAGCCCAGCTCCACGAAGTCTCGCAGCTGCTGATGGGAATCAGTCAGGTGCGAGGTGGTTGTCTGCACCAGGACTCCTCCAGCCCGCGGCGCCGCCGGATATTCGCGGTTGATCACGAGCTCGGACGCGGAGGCCTCGGGGAGCAGATCCGCCAACCTGCGGCCTCCGATCTCCGGTGCCTTGTCAGTGACGGCCACGAGTTGGAGCAGCTCAGGGCGCGCCAGGATCCGCCGGCAGATGCGCAGTCCGATCGGTCCGAGGCCAACCACCGCAACGGGGATCGGGGGTTTCTCCATGTCAAACTCCAAGGCGCTGTTCATACGAGCGGCAAGCGATGGTACACCCCCTCAGCGCCCCCAGCCGGCGCGCCTCGCCGTCTCGGCGGCCCGCCGGGCGCGGGGCCCCGGGGCGAGGATGCCCTCGAGGACGGCGATCACGGGAGGGAGGCGCGGAGAGCCGGGAGAGGTGCGCACCGGGACCGCCAGGATACCCCAGGTCGGGTGCGGCCGCCGGGCCCGCCCCGCTGAGCAGCCGGATCGCCAGCTACCGCGTGCTCCCCGATCCTCCAGGCTGCCTCGGGCTCCAGGCACGGCTACGACGTGGTCGACCCCACCCGTATCTCGGCGGGGCTGGCGGCGAGGCGGCGTTCCTGGCCGTCCCGGGGTGCGGCCGGAGCAGCTCACTTTCTGCCTACTTCGACATCAACTGGGAGCACCCCCTGGTCGGCGCGGCTGCCGGCGACCCCGAAGCTCAGGGACCGATCGCCGTCGTCATGAGCGGGGCAAGCCGCCGCAGGGCCACCTGCAACCCGGGGTCCCCGGTCAGCGAGATCGCCGCGTCGATGCCCAGCCAGCGAAGCTGGGCGGGCACCGTCTCCGGGACAGCGCGCTCCGGCCGTCCGGTGGCCAGGACGTAGCGCAGGTCGGCATGGTGGTGGGCAGGTTCGGGGTCCCGGGGCGGCACCGAAACGATGGCAACCTGGATGAGCCGGGGCGACGCGGAATCGGGCCAGGCGGAGAGGTCATCCAGTCCGGTCTCCTCACGGGCTTCCCGGCGCGCGATCCTGAACGGATCCGTCTCGCCGGGGTCCGCATGCCCGCCGACCTGCAGCCACGCCTGCTGGCGCTCGTGCCAGCGGAGCAGGACGCGTCCGGTCCGGGGATCGATCACGATCGCCGACGCGGTCAGGTGGAGGAGCAGCGACCGGGACCAGGGGTCCGGCATCGCGGCCAGGGTGCGAACCCGGGTCACCGGGCCAGCGTCCTCGCTGGCCCAGCGGTGGCCGTCGAGCGCGGCGAGGACGAGGGCTCCGCTCACTCGTCCGTGCCGAGCGCTCGCCGGCGCCTCATCCCCCGATCCATCCGCGCCACCCCCGGATTGTGCGGGGGCGGGCGGCGGCGCCGGCCGGAACGCCACCGGGACGCCGCCGCCCTCGCCGTCGCTGCGCCGCCTCAGGGCTGGGCGGCGCTCCCGTCGAAGCCGATGTAGATGCCGAGCACGTCGCCCGGCTCGCCGCCGGTGGCGGGGTTGAGGATCACCGCCGGGACCTGGCAGAGGCCCGGCAGGCTGACCGTCGCTTCGATGGTGGCGTTGCCCTCCTTGGTGAAGCTCACCGGAGCGGTCCGGCCGGCCAGGACGCCGTTGCAGTAGACGGAGGCCGCCAGGTCGGGGATCGGGTTCGCCGTGGTGGCGGTCAGCACCAGGCCGTGCACCTCGACCTTGAGGGAGCCGTCGCGCCCGAGGCTCACGTTGCCCTCGCGAAGGCTCCAGGGAGCCCCACCCGCGGCGATCCCGAAGATGGCCGGGTCGGTGGGCACGCTCGGAGCCAGTCGGGCGCTCAGCAGCATGCCCTGATCCGCGGACACCGGCTCGCTGTCCAGCTGCCGTGGTGAGTCGCTGGCCGTCGCCGGGATGCTGGTCAGCGCCGCCGCCCCCAGTCCCGCCAGGGCCAGCGCCGCGCTCGCCGCGGTCAGACGCTTGAGTCGAGGCATGTCACTCCCTCCTGGACCGTCGGTGCTCACCTACGGATACCGGTCGCGGTTACAGCCGCCGCCGGGCCGCCCCCAGGACCTCCGCCCCGCGTTCACATCCCGTTCACACGGCGGGAGGACGCTGGCCTCAGTCGATCACCGACCACAGGTCAGGAGAAACCCCCATGTACCAAGCGCTTCGCGTCTTCTGGAGAACCGCCGCGGTGGGCGGCGCCATCGCCGTCGGCCTGCTCACCGGCAACGCCGGCTTCACCGCCATCACCCTCTTCGGGGGACTGATCGTGCCGCCCCTGCTCGGGCTCACCGGGCCCCGCCGCTTCGCGCGCTGGGCCCGGTACGGTCCCGGCGCCTTCGCCGGTGGGCGCGGTTGGGGCGGCCCGTGGGCCGCCGGGGGTCCCGGTGGCGGGCCGGGATGGGGTCGCCGCTGCGGCGCCGGCCGGGGCGGCTGGTGGAACCAGCAGGCCTGGGACGAGTGGCACCGGCAGCTCCACCGGGACCAGCCTCCCGAGTCGCGGCCGGCGGCGCCCGGCGCGACCACCGCCACCACGGTCTGAGCCGGCTCGGAGCCAGCGCTCGGCGGTCCCATTCGGGGCCGCCGGCTCCGGTGCGTGGCTGGCCCTACGATTACCGCCCGATGGCCACGGTGCTCATCGTCGACGATCAGCCGGACATCGTCCGGCTGGTCCGCGACTACCTGGAGAAGGCCGGCTTCCAGGTGGTCACCGCCGGCGACGGCGAGCAGGCCCTAAGGGCGGCCCACAGCGCGCACCCGGACCTGGTGATCCTCGACCTCACCCTGCCCAAGCTGGACGGGCTGGACGTCGCCCGCAACCTGCGTCGCGATTCGGACGTGCCGATCATCATGCTCACCGCGCGAACCGAGGAGTCCGACCGGGTGGCCGGCCTCGAGCTGGGCGCCGACGACTACGTCACCAAGCCGTTCAGCGCTCGGGAGATGGTGGCCCGGGTCAGAGCCGTGCTCCGCCGCAGCCAGGCGGCACGCATCCAGGAGGACGTGGTCAAGGTGAGCGACGCGCTCAGCCTCGACGTTCCCCGCATGGAGACGGTGGTGGAGGGCCGCCGCGTCTCGCTCACCGCGACCGAATTCCAGCTGCTCCTCCACATGGCCCGCCAGCCCGGGCGTGTCTTCACCCGCTCCCAGCTCCTCGACGCGGTCCGGGGTGTCGCGGTCGAGTCGTACGAGCGCGCCATCGACGCCCACGTCAAGAACATCCGGCGCAAGATCGAGCGTGATCCCAGCGCCCCGCGGCTGCTCCAGACGGTCTTCGGAGTCGGCTACCGCCTCTCCGACGGCTCGACGTGAGCACCGGCCCGTCCCGCAACTCGGGGGGAGGCCACGGGCGCATCCGCCGTCCGCCCTGGTGGCCCGAGGACGCCCCCTGGCCGCCCCGCGGCCGGCCGCCCTGGGAACGAGCCGGAGAGGGGGGGTGGAGGGGTCCGCGAGCGGCCTTCGCCCTGCCCTGCGGCTGCCTCTTCGGCTGCGCCCTGCTGGTGCCGCTGGCCGTCACCGCCCTGCTGGTGTGGCTGGTGCTGGCCGCTTTCGGCCTCGCCGGCGGCCCGGCCAGCCGCCCGGCGCTGGCCCTCTTCATCGCGGTCCTGGCCCTGGTCCTGGTGATCGTGGTTCTCGGCTACCGGCGCGGCGCCCCGCCGGTGCGCGCCCTTGCCGACGCCGCCCGTCGCGTCGAGGCCGGCGACTACTCGGCGCGCGTCCCGGTTCGCGGCCCCCGCCAGGTGCGCTCCCTGGCCCGCGCCTTCAACCAGATGAGCGCCCGATTGGAAGCGGAGGAGGTCCGCCGCCAGAGCGTCCTCGCCGACATCGCCCACGAGCTGCGCACCCCCCTCACCGTCATCCGCAGCCAGGCGGAGGCCATCGCCGACGGCGTCAATCCCGCGGACGAGGAGCACATCGCGCCGATCGTCGCCGCCACCCACACCCTCGAGGAGCTTGCCGAGGATCTCCGCACCCTGACCCTGGTGGACGCGGGCGGCCTGCGCCTCGAGCGCGAGCCCGTCGACGTCGGCGTCCTGGTCAACGAGACCCTGGACGCCTTCCGGGCCGAGGCCGGCGGCGCCGGGGTGCGCCTGTCGAGCCGCGTTCCTCCCGATGCCGTGGTGATCGATGCCGACCCGGCCCGGTTGCGCCGCGTGGTCGGCAACCTGATCAGCAACTCGCTCGCCCACACCGCGCGGGGCGGGTCGATCACCGTCGAGGTGTCCGCCGCCGATCGGGAGGTCCGGATCACGGTGCGCGACGACGGCGAGGGCATCCCCGAGGAGCTGCTCCCCCGGATCTGGGACCGCTTCGTCAAAGGGCCAGGCTCATCCGGCTCAGGTCTCGGTCTCGCCATCGTCCGCGACCTCGTCGAGGCGCACGGCGGGACCGTCTCGGCCCAGAGCGCCCCCGGCCAGGGCACCTCCGTCCTGGTCAGCCTGCCGCGGCACTTCCCCCGCTGACAGCGAGTTGTGGACTGCTGCGTCCACAACTAGTGGCGGATGCGAAGCCCCTACCGCACCCCCTCCACGTGCGCGAAGACCTCGTCGAAGCGCCGCACCGCGTCGTCGATCACCTCGTCGGTGTCCGCCATCGAGGTGTAGATCCGGGACCCGGCGAGCGTGACGATCCCCTTGGCCATGTAGGCAGCGCCCATCTCCTCGATCATGGTCCGGCGCGGCTTGAGCTCGCGGAGCAGCCGCACCGGATGGTGCAGGTCGAGGAGCATCACCCCGGACGTCTCCAGGTGGACGATGGAGCCGGTGTTGTAGACGACGTAGGGCAGTCCGCGACGCTCGATGACCTGCTCCAGGCCGCGGGCCAGCCGGTCGCCGGCCTGACCGGCGATGACCGGCGCACCCGTCCTCTCCATCTCCAGGAGCGCGAAGTACCCGGCGGCGCAGGAGAGCGGGTTGGCCGACAGGGTGCCGCCCACGTAGGCGCGCTCGCCGGTGCCCCCGATCCCGGCCGCCATCGTCGACATCACGTCGGAGCGGCCGCCCACCGCACCGGCCATCGGATAGCCCCCGGCGATGCACTTCCCGAAGATGGTGAGGTCCGGGCGCACCCCGAAGTACGCCTGGGCGCCGCCCAAGCCCACCCGGAACCCGGTGACCACCTCGTCGAAGATGAGCAGGGCGCCGAACTCGTCGCAGAGCTCGCGGGCATGGGCGTTGAAGTCGAAGTCGACAGGCCGGGTTCCGCTCTCCGGACCGAGTGGCTCGACGATCACGGCAGCGGTGCCGCCCCGCAGCCGGTTCTCGGTCAGCTTGCGCCGCAGCGCCGCCACCGAGTTCGGGTACACCTCGCAGGTGCGGCTGGTGGCCGGCCGGGGAATCCCCTTGGACTCGAACCGCCGGGTGCCGGGGACGTGCAGCCCGTAGACCATCTGGTCGCTCCAGCCGTGGTAGGCGCCGCCCATCTTGATGACGTAGGCCTTCTTGGTGGAGGCGCGGGCGGCCCGGATGGCGGCCATCACCGCCTCGCTGCCGGAGCCGAACATGCGCAGCATCTCGACCGACGGCACCAGGCGGCGGACCAGCTCGGCCAGCTTCAGCTCGTACTCGTGAAAGAGCCCGGTCACCGGCCCGGAGGTGTGCAGCACCTCGATGACGCGTTCCTGCAGCGGCGCCCAGTTGCTGCCCAGAATGGTGGGCCCGCCCGCCTGCAGGAAGTCGATGTACCGGTTGCCGTCGACATCCCAGAGATAGGCTCCCTCGGCGCGCTCGACGGCGATCGGGAAGGGGTGGTTGAAGGCAAGGTTGTGCTGCACCCCCCCGGGGATGCTCAGCCTGGCTCGGTCGGTGAGCTGGCGGGAACGCTGGCATTTGGTGTCGAAGTAGCCAAGGCATTCAGCCATGTAGGAGCGGCGGACCCGACGCATCGGCTGCTCGACAAGGCGGTTCAATCTCGCGTAGACCGCCTCCACATCCGGGTACCTGCTGATCGCGGAGTCGGCCCCGCCGGCAGATATCCCGGCATTCGCCGGCGGCTGGACGGCGGCCGGCGGCTCCAGCGGCCGCGCCGCCGGCTCCGGCCTCTCCCCCGCCAGCGCTCCCGCCGGCTCCGGCCTCTCCCCTGCCAGCGCGACCAGCGGCTTCACACCGTTCCCGTGGACGTTCGCCGCCGCGCCCGCCGCACCATGCGGCCCGGCACCGTCGCCTGACGCCGCCGCCCGCTCCTCCTTGCGCAGCTGGGCGAACGCAATCTCCCTGACCAGCAGCGGGATCCGCCGGGTGCGCTCGGCGGTCATCAGGCTCATCAGATAGGCCTGCGAGACCTTCTCGAGGATCGCCAGGTTGTGGACGGCGTGGTCGACGTCCTGGCCCAGCACCAGGACTCCGTGGTTGGCGAGGATGAAGGCGTTGCCCCCGGCCCGGATCCGGGCCTCGACGCCACGCCGCAGCAGGCCGGTCCCAGAGGGCGCGTAGCCGACGATCGGCACGCCGCGGCCCAGGAAGCGAACCTGCTCGTCGAAGAGCGCCGGGATCGGCTTGCGCATGATCGCCAGGGCGCTGGCGAAGGGCTGATGCGTGTGGACCACCACATTGACGTCGGGCCGGTGGCGGTAGGCGGCGGCGTGCAGACCGGACTCGATAGACGGCTTGCGGGTGCCCGCGATCCGGTGCAGCTGGAGGTCGAGGATGCAGACGTCCTCCTCGGTGAGGGTGTCGTAGTCGCGCCCCGACGCCGTGATCGCGAAGCGCGGGCTCCCCGGGACGCGCACCGACACGTTGCCCTCGTTCACCTTGAGGAAGCCGCGGGCGAGCAGCTCGCGGCAGGTGTCGACCACCTGCCGGCTGACGGAGACGTCGACGCTCACAGTTCCGTCCTCCGAGACGACCATGTCCGACCGGGACAGCCCCGAGGCCCAGCGGAGCAACCGCACGACCAGGGCGTCCCGTACCACAGCCAGTCTGGTCCCGCGGCGTCAAGCAGGCCAAGGGTCGTTCGATGCACCTCAACCGGGCCCTTCGCCTCTGTGAGCGCGGTCCACCGAGGTCGGATGCTGCTGCCCGACCGGAAGTGGACACGCCAGCCGACCCCGCCAGCCGAGACCTGATCGTCGCCCACGACGTCGGGACCAGCGGCGTCAAGACGGTGCTGGCCGACGCCGGCGGGAGGGTCGTGGCCAAGCACGTCGAGCCCTACCCGACCTGCTACCCCGAGGTGGGGTGGGCCGAGCAGGACGCGTCCGACTGGTGGCGGGCGGTCTGCGCCGGCACCCGTGCCGTGCTCGCCGGCCGGGACGGGGCGGCTCCCGCCTGCCTCACCTTCAGCACCCAGATGCTCGGTGTGGTGCCTGTGGACGGCGCCGGCACCGTGCTCCGCCGCCCCATCATCTGGCTGGACGGCCGGGCCGGTGCCGAGGCGGTGGCCATAATGCGCCGGTTCGGGGGTGCGCGCCTCTTTGAACGCCTGGCGGGGGCGACGCTGTCAGGCAAGGACGGCATGCCCAAGCTCCAGTGGCTGCGCCGGCACGAGCCCGACACCTGGGATCGCATGGCCTGCTTCGTCGACGTCGGCGGCTACCTGCTGCTGCGCTGCACCGGCCACAGCGCCATGGAATGGACCGGAGCGTCGGCGTTCGGCCTCGACCTCAAGCGCAAGGCCTGGCTCAGCGGGATCATGCGCTACGCCGGCATCGACGTGAGCAAGCTGCCGCCGCTGCTCCGCCCCAATGCCGTGGCCGGCGCCGCCATCCCCGCCGCGGCCGCGGACCTCGGCATCCCCGAGGGCACCCCGATCGTGTCCGGAATGGGCGACGCCGCCGCCGCCGCGATCGGATCGGGAGCGATCGGCGACGGCGAGGCCCACCTCTACCTGGGCACCTCGGGATGGGTGGTGACGATCACCTCGGGGCATCCGACCGGACGCCACGGCGTGGCCGTCATCCAGTCCGGCGACCCGGATCGCAACCTGCTGATCGCCGAGATGGAGACCGGGGGCGCCTGCCTGGAGTGGGCTGCCAACGAGCTGTTTCGAGCGCGGGAGAGCGGGCGCCCGCTCGGCGATGCGTTCGCCGAGATGGACGCGGAGGCCGAGGCGGTGGCCCCAGGCTCCGATTCCCTGCTCTTCACCCCGTGGATGTACGGCGAGCGCGTGCCGGTCGACGACCCGCTGCTGCGGTCGTCCTTCATCAACCTCGGCCCCGAACACCGCCGCGGAACCCTGGTCCGGGCCATCCTCGAAGGCGTCGCCTTCAATTTCCGGTGGATCCTGGAGCGGCTGGCGCAGGACTTCCGGCTGGCCTCACCGGTGCTGCGCGTCGTCGGCGGGGGGGCGCGAAGCGGGGTCTGGATGCAGATCATCGCCGACGTCACCGGGCGCCGGCTCGAGGTCGTCGAGGATCCGCAGGATGCCGGTGCGGTGGGCGCCGCCCTGGCCGCCGGGGTCGCCCTCGGAATGCATCCCAGCTTCGCCAGCCTGCGCGCCACGGTGCGGGTCAGCCGGAGCTTCGACCCCAGGCCCGAGAACAGGGCGACCTACGACGTCATGTTCCGGCAGTATCAGGCCGCCTACCGGCAGCTGCGGGGTCTCCACCACGCGCTCAACCGGGGGCCGGGCGCAGGGGCGGCATAGCTCGCCGGGCCTTGCAACAGTCGCGAAACAAACGCCCCCTAGCCTCGCCTGATTCCCCCACCGGAGGGGGCCAGG
>Ga0187771_10001973_pt1 | contig 14118 bp, 12 predicted proteins | sample 0116_SJ02_MP15_1_FD_133139 | JGI IMG/M metagenome (GOLD analysis project Ga0187771, IMG submission 133139) | Tropical peat soil microbial communities from peatlands in Department of Meta, Colombia - 0116_SJ02_MP15_10_MG | ecosystem: Environmental > Terrestrial > Soil > Wetlands > Peat | place... | reverse complement strand
GAAATAAAGAGCAAAGCCTTACATCCTGCCTCGTTTCTTAAATAACATGCTTCCTGAAAATCTGCAGCTGCCCTATCAAGCCGCCCCATCTTTTCAAAAATCAAACCTCTCCTAAAATAAGCTTCGGCACGATAAGACCAGTTCAAAAAAACGCCAAGATACATCGGATTTAACTCTATTGCCTTATCGAAGTCTGCAATGGCCTTATCAAGCTGCCCCACTCGGTAAAACATACTACCTCTATTTACATAAGCTATAGGAACCTTTTCAGGTTCTTCTTGAATTACATAGCTCCATAGAACAATACCGTTTTTCCATATCCGTATCTGTTTGAATGTAAAATATGACATACAGATCATGACAATAATGGCCATTGCCGGAATAACAAATTTAGAGATTTTAGAGATTATTCCCTGCTTTTTTGCATTAAGCAACCTTGTCAAAACCCATGCTACTCCTAAACCAACTATCAGGAATGGGCCAAGGCTGGGCAAATAAGTATACCTGTCTGCCCTTGATTGAATCCCAACCTGAACAATTCCAAGCACAGGGAGCAGTGTTATAACATAATAGTAGCAGACTGCCAGCCATACTTTCTCTCTTCTTGCAGCAGCTAAGCAGGTTATTGTAATGGTTATTGCAAGAACAGCTGTGAACCCGTATTCTAAAGAGTAATAGTGTGATTTATGCATTGAATAGACATATACTGGGATTAAATTCAAAGGCACTATCATCCTATACATGTATACGATAAGAGAATTAGCCGCCACAAGTAGTCGTATTGACAATGGTGGCGTCCCCACGGCACCGCTCTGCGTCAGTAAAGTCAGTATCGATGAAACAAAAGCCAGTACAATAAAATGTGCTTTCTCAAATAATACAGATACGAAAGATTTAAAGTTGGATATCCTTTTAAACGGATACCAGTCTAATATTAACAAGACAACGGGAAGTGTAACTGCCATAGGTTTACTCAGCAGTGCAAGCGTGAAAAAACCAAAAGCAAAAAGAACCCATTTATTTAGAATGCGCGATGTTAATTTTTTTTGAACCCCTTCATTACTTGTCACATTCAGATATTTCATATACGTCATAATGCCGAGCAAAAAAAACAACGCGCACAGTAGGTCTTTCCTTTCCGAGACCCATGCAACCGATTCGACATGTAATGGATGAAGACCGAAGAGCAGGCTTGTTGTTGCGACAACAATCAATGTAAAATACGAATCATCAATTGTAAAAAGTTTGACGGCATGCAACAATTCTGCAACCAGCAATGCCACGATAAATGTATTGGTTGCGTGAAGCGTAATGTTTATTAGATGATATCCTAGCGGATTCAATCCCCATATTGCGTAATCAAGAGCGAGCGATATCCAAGTAATGGGGTGCCAGTTGCCGTAGCGAAAAGTGGAAAAAGCCCACTTAAACATTGCTAAGTCAAATGAACGGATATAAGGGTTTTCATAGACATAAATATTGTCATCGTAATTGACAAAGTCATTTTGAAGAGATGAAAAATACACCAGAAAGGTTACCAGTGCAATGGAAGCCGCAAGATAGTATTTAAACTGTTGCGTCTTATAGGGGGGGAGCTTTTGTGACAGCAGTGTGTCATAAGACGTATATCGTTTTTCCTGAATATTTTTCCCACAAGCGATCACTTCCGAAGCTCTTTTATTTTTCTTTGATGACTTGCCCATGACTATAAAGTACCACATCATTTATATCTCTTTCAGCTTCACTCTTTATTCCATGTAGCACCGTGAGCTAACGATTTGATGTACTTCAGATCCTGTTTTATTACAATCGTACTCTTAACCGAGTTTCATATTCCTAAAAGTATTTGTTGGTATTAGGCGCAAAATGCCATTGAGTACTACGGGGCACAAGCTGCATCGAGAGGCCTTTTCTCCCCTGGCTCAAGCCTCCTTCTTGTAATCTTGCCCAGCGCCAGTTCAGTAACTGATGTTAGTTTTGATCGGAAATCGACAGTTGGAAGACATTGACACAATCGAATTGAAAGGTTCACTTTTTGCTCAGAACAGTATATGCACCGGTATGCCCTGCCGCAGCCCCCAGCTCCCCTACGTGCCTCAGTATTGCTGGACAATCTCACGCCGGTCAAAAACCTGTGGACCGTCATGCGGTCCTGTGTCCTGAAGTACGAGGATACTCGTGGTCTTTAACCACAAGAGGAATGTTTCAGCAACTACCTTAGTCCAGTCCGTCTTATCAAACTGTTATAGACTAGGTCCCGATTATGATAGGCATCACTATATGAAGGATTCAACGCAATAGCCTTGTCAAAGTCCTCCATTGCCTCGTCGAACCTTCCCATTTTGGAAAAGACTACACCTCTATTATTATAGGCAAGAGGATACGAAGGATTCAAAGTGATTGCCTTATCAAATTCCTCAATTGCCTCGTCGAACCTTCCCATGTTCTCAAAAAGTATGCCCCTATTATTATAGGGCTCAGTATACGAAGGATTCAAGGCAATTGCTTTATCATAGTCTTTGATGGCCTTATCAAACATCCCAACTTTTTCAAAAGCCAAGCCTCTATTATTGTAGGCAACAGGCACTGATTCAGGTTCCTTTTCTATGACATAGTTCCACAGCGTCATACTATCTTTCCATATTCCTATTTGATCCAAGGTCAAATATATCACAGCTGCAGACAAAAGTACGAATATTGAAATGCCGAGAAGAGTGACTATGGTCCTCCTTCTCCTAAGAGCATTCACCCTGCTCCAGCTCCATGCCGTTGCCAATCCCACCAAGAGGAAAGGGCCAAGGCTAGGCAAATAACTATACCTGTCTGCCATCGATTGAAGTCCCACCTGAATAATACCAATCACAGGAATTAGAGTCACAACGTAATAGGCCCAAAGTGACAACCATAATCTTTCCTTCCTCGCTCTTAATATACAAATACACGTAATCCCTACCGTAAGAACAATTGTCAGGGAATACGGGAGGGAAAAAAGGGATACGTCCTTAGGATAAGGGTAATATGGAATTAAGTTTACGGGCGATATTATCTTCCAAAGATAGCCGATTAAAGATTTGATCGCAACAAGCACCCGTGTCGATAATGGCACTACCTCCATCATTACCATTGCCCCTCCAGATTCTTGTGAAAGCATTGTCAGTATGGATGATATGACGCTAAGAGTAATAAAGGGGGACTTCTCGATAAATGCAGTACCAAATTCTCTGACCGACTCGCTTCTCCCAAATGGATACCAGTCTAAAAGCAACAGCACGAAAGGAAGAGTTACGGCCATCGGCTTACTCAACAATGCAAGGGAGAAAAATCCAAGAGTGAATAAGTAATGTCTATTTAGAAATCGTAATTTCAATAGTTTTCGAGCTGATTCATTATCAATAATATTCACATATTTTGTATACGCGAAGATACTGAGCAAAAAAAACGTCGCGCAGAGAAGATCCTTTCTTTCAGAAACCCATGCTACCGATTCCACGTGGAGGGGATGTAGTCCAAACAACAAACCTGTAATAACTCCAGTTATTATTATGCCTCGCTCTTTAAGCCACAACCCAACATTATTTGCTACAGTCCGCTTATAGAATGAAAGCAATCGAATGGTTACCATAACCACCATAGCAGTGTTTAGCGCGTGTAGAATGACATTAGTTAGATGATGCCCCAGAGGATTCAAACCCCAGAGGGCATAATCTAATGCATGTGATATCCATGTAAGCGGATGCCAGTTGCCAGCGTAAAAATCAAAGAAAGCCCACCGAAAAAAAGCCATATTAAATGTACGGATATGTGTATTGTTTATGACGTATAGAGTGTCATCGAAGCTAACAAACGTGTTTTGAAGAGATGAGATGTATACTAGAAAAGTTACAACCGCAGCTGAAACCGCGAGATAATATACCGATTTCGGCATCCGCTGCATGGATACTGTTTGCGATGACCTTGAATCATAATAGTTCTGCGGAGATTTCGAACCGTCGAGGACAATTGTCGAGCACCTCTCTTTTTTCTTTCTTGACGACTTGCCCATAAGTTTTAAAATACCATATTGTACTATGGCTAAACCATAATCAAGCTCTCCCAGCTAGATAATCATATAGAGGGCACCTCCCGAGCGTATCGTTAATAGGATATGCTCTAGGAAAGAGGCAAATCTAACCTAAAGGAGGTGCTGTATGGGATTGTACATAGTTTTGATCTGCATTCAAGTAACATCTATGTGGGGATCATTGACGGGGACGGCAAAAGGATATGGAAGAAGAAACTTCGAAACGATCCGAGTCTTATTGTAGCGACGCTCACGCCGTTCAAAGAGGATACTGTCGGGATTGTGGTGGAGTCCACTTATAACTGGTATTGGTTAGTAGATCTGGCCGACATTATGGCCGGTCACATATATTCACACTTTATCATCCCGTATTGGAATGCGTTTGTAAGGTTGTGCTTTTTTCTTATTGTTACAGAACTAGGATCAGTCACATTTAATAGCCCTCCTGCTACAGTCGATGATATGGTGAGGAAAGCAGATACCCTTATGTATAGGGCAAAAAATAGCGGTACGAACAAGATTATTATGGAGCTGGATAATTAAGGATTGTTTTCGAATTAAGAGGGTCGTTAAGAAATACAACCGTGATGCGCTACTATTGATGAAGTCCTAACTTAGCAGCACCTTCGATGGTCTTCATTAGCTTTGCTGTAAACTCAGTCGCCGGTATGTTCGGACTGTAGCGGATGATCACAGAAGCCGCATTTGGACTAATACGAATATGCTCGACGTTCTCCATTGACGCCAAAAGGGATTGCAGACGATTACCATAAGCCTCATCTGTCTTCAGGCGGGCGACTTTTAACCGGATTCGTCCCCGGCTCTGGTGGAGGATTCTGGCAATACCTGTCCGCCCTGGGAATGCCAATGCGTTATCTCCCCCGAGAATCGCTCTTCTTCGCTCTCCTATGGAAACAGTAAAACCTTCCTTGCTCTCCAGGTAGGCAAGCAAGTTTGCCAAGAGATTCTGCAAGGTTGCCAAGCGTTCATGTCCTTCCAAAGCTTCAGCTCTATCAGCCCGGTCGATGGCCTTAAGCGTGCTACAGACTGCCTTGCTCTGGAATAACGGCGCATGTTTGCTTTGTTGGTCACTGAGCTCCTCTTCGAATTGAAATAGCGGGATTGACTCGAATACAGGGAGGACTGCGGTGACTTCTCCTACTCGCCTTACAACAACTTCACCCAGAGAAACTCTTTCGTCAATGCTGAAGAGGAAGGCATCTCCTGAAAACTTGTCTCGATTTTCGAATGTCTCTGCTATCTGCCTGGTCAATTCTATTACGTTGGGGTCCTTAGTGTAAGGACCATACCGAAACGCGCGATGCGCCCACCCAAAATACTGACTCAAACGGTAGAGGATTTCAATAGCATATGGCGAGCCAAATTCATACTGATCCGGGTATTCCTTCTTATAAAAGGCCAGTTCGTCTTCCTCAAGAATGCTATAAAGTCGCGACTGCAACTCTTCTATGGCGAGGATGAAGGGATTCACGTACAGAGCAGCTTCCTGATCGCGCTTGAGCTGCCTCTGTTTCTGCTGGTCCTCACTCCAGGTCCAGACGGACCAGACTGCCGCGGCTAAGGCTGACAAAACAGAAAGAATCAGCGTCGGATTCATGCCTATCCCCCGTAGTACAGACAATTGACGGGATGCATAATTTATAGCACATCCAGTGAGCTCTTGCAATCGTTTTCTGGACACAAGGGCTTTCCAACCTTCTTTCGAGCAGTTTTACGGAAGAATCTTCCGACCGTATCCGAAGTGTAGTTGGTTTATGCCCTTAGCTAAGTACAACCTTGAGTGTGGTATAATGACGGAAAGAGATCAGTCCACGTGGACACTTTTTACACCTCTAATATATTGATATCAAAACGTTTCTTGCTTGCTCTGCGTTCTCTTCGTCAACTGGTCGGGGATTCGAATCCTTCACGGCTCACTTGCAAAACCAGAGGCTTTGTCTCCTCTTGAGGTTTAGTGCCATCTGTAAAAACAATACAAACAGAACATGGCGCTTGTTCCCCGGACTCAAAGTCTGGGGGTTTCGCGCCGCTTCTCGGCGACGGGAACCTGATGAGAAGGTTATGGCAAGGAGCCGGGAGTATGCTGACTGATCTCTCAAGACTGAAGAACCGGCTTGTTGCCAAGTTCGCCACCCGCTATCTCTTTTTCAAAAACGTGCTTACCTCAAGATACCAACCGGACGAATCGAAGGATATACCATGGACACCGGTAAGAAAGCATTTGAATGATTCGGTGCTTGCGGTAGTCACGACCGCCGGTGTGCACCACAGGGGGCAGAGACCTTTTGATATGACAGATCCGAACGGCGACCCTTCATTCAGAGCAATCGATTTGAGAAGGCCCGTCACGGATCTCATGATCACCCACGATTACTATGACCACTCGGATGCAGACAGGGACATCAACATCGTATTTCCCGTGGAAAGGCTCAGGGAATTCGAACGTGAAGGCATACTGGGCAAACTGGCGGATATCCACTACGGTTTTATGGGCCACATACTCGGCTCATGCATCGAGACCCTGGTCAACAACACAGCACCGGAAGTCGCAGAACGGCTGAAGGCGGCGGGTATTGATGCAGTATTGCTCACACCTGCCTGAGGCTTGTGCACCCAGTCCGTGGGACTAGTACAAAGGGCCATCGAGCGTTCAGGCATCCCCACTGTAGGGATATCGATGGTGAGAAGATATACGGAGAGGGTGAAACCACCGAGGACCGTCTTCCTGAGGTGGCCCTTCGGGCATCCGCTGGGAGAGCCCTTCAATCTCTCCCAGCAGAGGGCGGTGCTTGCGGAGGCCTTCAAGGCCCTGTATTACATAAAGCAGCCCGGCACGATAATCGATCTTCCCTTCAAATGGAGAAGACAACAATACATCGACAATGGCTTAGATATGCTTAAAAACCTGAAGCTTTAAAAAATCCCTCCCTTTCGAGAGTCCGTGAAGATACGCTAAATTACTAATTTTTAGCGCCTGACGTAGTACAAATTACCTCCGAAAATAGGAGTTTGTTCCAATTAAATTTCCTTGTCGCATATGATATAAATATAATCAGAAAGACAACCAAGGTTTTAGAAAGGGGGTGAATGAAATGACAGCAGAGGTAAGACATAGGATTAACGAGAACGTTTACTGGAACCTGCTGGCAGCGCCGCTAGTCGGACTGTTGTATGTCATCACGCTGCCGTTTATCGCCATTGGGACAGTGCTGGCGATGGTAGGGAAAAAGGTTCTCGGGGGAGGTGCCACAATGGCAGGCAATCTGATTTCTTTCGGATGGAGACCGTCCGAAGCCCATCTTGCGGGCAAGAAGAAAGGACGTAAGGGCAATGCCGGCAACCCGTAGGACTGGAACGTATAAACATGCAAATAACTGACAGAAAGGAGACAGAAAATGTATACACTCTATGATTACATTACGCATATAAAGGGGGTCGAATACATCATCTCTTTAATGTTCATTGCAGGATATATCCTGTTTTCAGAGATCCTGAAACCAAAACCGTTTGCAACAGTGGTAAATGGCGGCAAAGATGACCTGGCGTTCATCAGGATGACCGGCCGTAGGAACATCCTCAAGACGGTCGGCAGGATCGCTGCCGCTCCGTTCATAGGCATCGCTTATGTGGTGGCTCTTCCTTTTGCCTTCTTCGGTGCAATAGGCTCTGCGACCCTCGGTGCAGCATTGAACGCATTCGGTAAAACAGCCGTGTTCGGATGGAGACCAACAGAGGCATATCTAACCGGAAAGAAAAAGAAGGAAGAGTCAAAAAAGACCGAGGAGAAATAATCGCCTATGGCGCATCTATTTGGAGAAACTGGCATAAGGGCAGACTACCCGGAAAGACCGTGGTCTGTCCTTACTGCATAACCTCCCGCAACTTCTCCAGGTTGTACCTCATAAGACCAAGATAGGTTTCACGCCCTGGAAGCCCCCCTTCGGGGTCAAGCATGATTACCTTCACACCCGCCTCGCGGGCAATTACCTCAGCGGCCTTCGGGTTAAGTTGAGGCTCGGCAAACACCGCACGAATGCGGTACTCCTTGATGGCCCTCACGATTGCCTGCAGTTTCCGGGGTGAAGGCTCCTTACCCGGTGATTCCTCTATAACTCCCACGCTCTTGAGCCCGTAACGCATGGCAAAGTAGTCCCAAGCAGGATGAAAGCTCACAAAATTTTTTATGCGAAATGTCGCAACGGTCTTCCTGATCTCAGCGTCAAGTGCCTTCAGCTTTTCAATATAGGTAGCGCTCCGTGAGCGGTAGGCGCCCGCGTTTTGCATGTCTGCCTGCTCAAGAGCCCTCTCTATCTTTCCTACGATTTCAATGGCGAGGAGAGGATCAAGCCACACATGGGGGTTGCCGGTCTCGTGTTCCTCACCGTGTCCCTCTTCCTGCAGTAGTTTCATGCCATCTGAAAGGACAATAACCCTGATCTTTTTCCCCGATGCCTGAAGGAGCCTTTCAGCCCAGAACTCCAGTCCCGCGCCGATCTCAAAGAAGAGCCTGGCCTCAGAAAGATCTCTTGCCATCCCCGGAGTCGCATCAAAAACGTGCGGACTTGCCCCTGGAGGCAGCAATACCCGCACGTCCACAAGGTCGCCACCCACTTCTTTGACCATGTCCCCGACGGGAGAGATGCTTGCAACGACCTTCATGGCCTGGGCGAAAATATCAGATGTGCAGAGGATTGAGAAAAAGAAAATTAATATTGCCGTTACGAGTTTTTTCATCCGGCAGGCCTATCCTCCTTGCCTTGTCATATCCAAGATCCAAAGGAATTTCATAGAAAAATTGATACTATTTTAGCAGAAATTTCAAATGGTTTCCCTTGTATTGTCATCAACCTCGTAAAGAGGTAGAATGGAATAGGAGATGGGAATCCTATTTGCAGAGAAGGAGGACACTATGAACAAACTTATCATTGCAGTCGACCTGGGTCATTTCAAGGCTTACAGAGTCACCAAAGAGCCTCTTGCGAAGAGCGCAAAGGCAGAACTGATAGAAAGCTACGATTTAGTTGGTGCCCATCTGAAGCTATCAGATAAATTGAGCGATGCCGCCGGAAGGTTCAGGATGCGCGGTAGCAGGAACGACAAGGCTGCCGGATATGGCGAGGCCCACAATCTTGCACTGGAAGAAGAAAAGAGGCTTGTGAGGCAGATCGCAGATAGTATCAATACATTGGTAATAAGGGAAGCATGTGATGCATGGTCTCTGGCTGCGGGCCGCAACATAAACGGCTTGATCGTTGAGTACCTGGCCCCCGTCGCAAAGGCAAAGCTAGAAAAGAACCTGCCCTGCAACCTAACAAAGGCCGGCAAATCAGAACTCTTGGACAGTTTTGCGAAGGAAACAGCGCCCTGTTGACAGTCAGAACAGGTTAATAGTAACGTTACTAATCAAATAGGCCGGTGGACGAAGAGTCTGGGGACTTTTTCCGTTTACTGGCCTTTTAATCTTATTGTCCGCTATAATGACTCTCGGTGAAAAAACGAATACTGGTCACAGGCGGAGCAGGCTATATAGGAAGCCACGTGGTCAAGGCCCTTGGCGAGGGAGGCTATGATGTCCTCATCTATGACAACCTCTCCACGGGCAACAAATGGGCCGTGCTTTACGGGGATCTCATAGTGGCGGATCTTGCGGATGGAGAATCCCTTGAGAGGGCCATTAAGACGTTCATGCCTGATGCGGTAATGCACTTCGCAGCGTCAATCGTGGTCCCAGAGAGCGTCCGGGACCCCCTTAAGTATTACAGAAACAATACGGTAAATGCCGTCTTCCTCTGCGAAGCGATGCAGAGAAACGGCATCATGAAATTCATATTTTCCTCTACGGCAGCTGTTTACGGCATCCCTGAAATAATCCCGGTCAGGGAGGACACGCCCATGAAGCCGATTAACCCTTACGGCTCCTCCAAGATGATGACCGAATATGTGCTCAGGGACCTCGACTTCGCGAGTGAAAATTTCAGGTATGTATCCCTCAGGTATTTCAACGTGGCAGGCGCCGACGGAAAAGGAAAGATAGGACAGGCGTATAAAGAGGCGACCCATCTTATAACGCGAGCCCTTAAGACCGCAAAGGGTGAGTTCGGTAAACTTGAGATCTTCGGCACTGATTATCCAACAGCCGACGGAACCTGCATAAGGGACTATATCCATGTGGACGATCTGTCGGATGCGCACGTTGTTGCCCTGGCATACCTCCTGGACGGGGGCGCCAGCGACACATTTAACTGCGGGTATGGCCTGGGTTATTCTGTGAGAGAGGTGGTGGACATGGCTAAGAAGGTGACCGGAAGAGATTTCAGGGTCGAAGAGACCGGCAGGCGGGCAGGCGATCCGCCTGTTCTGGTGGCCGACAACTCAAAGATAAAGAATATACTGGGCTGGAGGCCGCGCTACGATAACCTTGGGTACATTATAAAGACTGCCTGGGAATGGGAAAAAAACCTCAGGAGGTGAGCCGTTAATTCTATCTTTTCTTAATCATCATCAAAAAAGGATTCATGAGGTAGTAGAGGTATACTTTTCTCGAGCCCGCTGAAAGACCGTAGCGGAGCCTGATTTCCGAGGGCAGAGGCAGAATTCGCCGCAAAAGCACTCCAAGAGTGTCGAGGGGGGAGTCAAGCAGAATGGTAAAAAAGGCCAGCCTGACATAAGATCTCTTCATCTCCTGAAAGAGGCCTGAAACCACCACGTACCGCAGAAGACCGTAGCCAAGGATGTCCCTGTTCAAGCATTCATCCGGGATTTCAGTCCCAAAAAAATCGTGAAGAAGCCTGAGAGTGAACGTGGTAAGCCTTATCATCCTGTGCTGTGATGCAAATGCGAAGAGCCTGTCCCAGCGAATCTCCTTACGGTATCTGTAGATCAATCCGGTGATGAGGAGATAGAACTTAAGCGGGGCGAACCGATGCGTGAAAAGATGGAATATGCAATAGAGAAGATACCTTTCCGGAGAGAGAAGTGTGATCTCCTGGCCTTCGTACCCGACCTTCATCGTTTCCTCCCACCAGAAATCAGGAGAGCCATTAAAAAACCATTTCAGAAGATCCCAATGGAGTTCTATGACATCTCCATCCCGGGCGAATATAAGATGGTAACTGCTCTCAAGTAGATCTCCCTCGCTCCGAGCGGCATCTTCGGTGTAGCCGGTGTTCAGAAGCGCACTCTTCGCCCGGCCAAGGTCGGACTGACGTACGAGCAGATCTATGTCCCCTGTAGGATAAAGTCCCATATCGCCCAGGACAATCTCAGAAGCCAGGGACCCCTTTATCGGGATGGCGTCTATGCCAGCCTCCCGCAGCAGATCCAGGATATTCACCGTCTCTCCGGCATGCACCAGGTTCCGCTTGAGAGTGATGAGATACGCCTCTTTCAGCCCGTTCATCACATCCGCCGGGATACCTTCTATATTCATGAGATTTCTGAAAAGCAGAGGCGAGACAAGATTCATTCTCGCAAGAGCCCAGACCTTATGGTAGTCGAGCTTAGATGCGTGATCGCGCAGAAAGCCTCTGATCTCCTCCGCGTGCCCCCCCTGCAGGTCAATTCGCGAAAGGTAAAGAACCGCCTGTTCTTCAAGGCTTAAATCAGTCTTATCTGCCGCATTCCTCATCTTAATTGGAAGGCTCATCAAATTAGACCAGTCGAATTAATGAACCGATCCCGTTCAGCATTTCATTTTTAAGATCTTTTGAAATTGGGTACAATCTTCTGGATCTCGGGGACAAGCTCGTCGAGAGAAGATGTCGTAATGATGCGGTCCATATTCGTGATATGCCTCATAAGGACATCCGGGGACGGAACGTTCCTGGGTACGGCTATCTTCAGCTTTTCGTGAAAGGTGGGGACCATTGTCTCCGATTCGTCGAAGAGTTCCTCGTAAAGCTTCTCTCCAGGCCTCAGGCCGGTGAACTCGATCTTTATGTCTTCATAGGGGACAAATCCGGAGAGCCTTATCAGGTTTTCTGCAAGGTCGAGGATCTTTATCTGCTCCCCCATATCGAGTACGATGATATCGCCACCACGCCCGCCTGCAGCAGCGATCAGCACAAGTTGCACTGCTTCAGGTATGAGCATAAAGAACCTCTTTATTTCGGGGTGCGTCACGGTCAGTGGTCCGCCCTGCTTCACCTGTTCTTTGAATATCTGCACCACGCTCCCGTTGCTTCCGAGCACGTTCCCGAATCTGACCGTAGTGAACCTAGTAGAGGAAGTCTGGTTCATGCTGATTGCAAGGAACTCGGTAACGCGTTTTGTGGCGCCCATCATACTCGTTGGGTTCACCGCCTTGTCCGTTGAGATCATCACGAAGCTCTCTGCGTTATGTTTTGAAGCGAACTCCACCACATTCCTCGCGCCGAAAATATTGTTTTTCACCGCTTCCATCGGATTGAGTTCCATGAGAGGTACATGCTTATGGGATGCGGCATGGAAAATGATCTGGGGTTTGAATGTCGAGAAATGATAATCCAAGCTCGCCCTATCACGCATGTCCCCAACCACTGCAAAAACGCGTGAAGGATAAGACGCGAGGTGGAAGGTGTCACTCCCAGTCGCCGACTCCTTACGTTTCAAGACATTCTGAAGTTCCCTGTCTATCTCGAATAGGCCGTTCTCATACCGGTCGAACATGATGAGCACAGAAGGGCCGTATTCGATTATCTGCCGGCAGAGTTCGGAACCTATGGAGCCCCCGGCGCCGGTAACCAGGACCTTCTTCCCTTGTATGTACTCTTTCACCGTCTGGACGTCGGTCCTGATCGGATCCCTCTGGAGGAGATCTTCAAGGGAGAGCGGCTTTATCTGTGACACCGACACGTTCCCTTCGATGATGTCGCTCAGTCCAGGCAGTGTCTTGATGGGGATGTTGAAAGGTTTGCAGAGCTCATATATCTCGTTTACTGTCCCATGACTTGCCGAGGGCATTGAGATGAGTATCTCGGCGGGTTCGTATTTCTCAACTACTGGGGCGATCATCGTCCTCGGCCCGAAGATCGGAACACCGTGGATTGTGAGACCCTTCTTGTACGGATTATCGTCGATAAACCCGATGGGCTCGTACATATGTCTAGGGTTGTTTCTCATATCACGGACAATCATCTCGCCTGCATCCCCGGCTCCTATGATGAGTGTTCTCTTGCCCGACTCGGCCCGCGTGTATTCGCTGAATATCCTCAGAAGGAGCCTGGACCCTCCGGAAAGCATGATAAGGAGCAGCCAGTCGATGGCATAGATGGACCGTGGGTAGGAGACATCGCCGAAGAGATATCTTACGATGACCACAAAGACCACTGTGCCGAGCGAGACCGATTTTAAGATCTTCACAAGATCATTGATACTCGAGTAGCGCCAGAGGTCCTTGTGGAGACCAAAAGAGAGATAAAACCAGAGACGGACGATGAGGAGAACCGGCAGGTAAAGCTTCAGATGTCTCAGATAAAAAGGCGGCAGTATGGATTCGAACCTGAGTATGAAGGCAAGATAGTTCGCTATAGCGGCCTGGACGAGATGGATCACTGTGACGACGATACGTCTGTGATTCACGACCAGCGCCTTGATCGACTTATAGATGCGCGACGTTATCCGGTTTTCCTTCATCTTCTCAGAATCGTATTCACGATCAGTTTAAGGTCTAAAAGCATATTATGATCATCCACGTACTTCGATGCAAGCTGAATTTTTTCAGGGAGGATCCTCCCGATGTACTCCTTTTCCCAGTCCGCCGATGAGGAAAGCGTTCCCTCTTCGTCTGAATATTTGATGGACGCAGGATCAGTGATGCCAGGGCGCACCCTGAGGAGCCTTTCGTAATCGGACCTGAACAACTCAACGTACCTCCTCACCTCGGGCCTCGGCCCCACAAAGCTCATCTCCCCTTTCAAAACATTTATGAGCTGAGGAAGCTCATCGATCTTCGTCTTTCTCAGGAATTTACCGATCGGCGTGACTCTTCTGTCACCCCCGACGGTTATCTGGGGCCCTAATCCCGGAGCGTCGACCGTCATCGTCCTGAATTTGAATAT
>Ga0187771_10001972_pt1 | contig 14119 bp, 10 predicted proteins | sample 0116_SJ02_MP15_1_FD_133139 | JGI IMG/M metagenome (GOLD analysis project Ga0187771, IMG submission 133139) | Tropical peat soil microbial communities from peatlands in Department of Meta, Colombia - 0116_SJ02_MP15_10_MG | ecosystem: Environmental > Terrestrial > Soil > Wetlands > Peat | place... | reverse complement strand
GGCGCCACGGTCGAGGTGGAGGTGCGGGGGGCCGCGGTGGCGACGACGGTCGTGAAGCCCCCCTTCCAGCGGCTCGCCGGCCTCGCGCCGCGCTGAGGCGGACCATGGGAGGTTTCGTTCCCCACACCGACGCGGACATCGCCGCGATGCTCGAGTTCCTCGGGCTCGAAGACCTCGCGGAGCTCTACGCGGTGGTCCCGGCGGCGATCCGCCTCGCGGGGCTCGACCTGCCCGAGGCGGTGAGCGAGGCCGATCTCGTCGCTTCCCTCGGCGATCTCGCCGCCAAGAACCGCGGCGCCGCCTCCGGGGTGGTCTGCTTCGCCGGGGGCGGCGCATACGACCACGAGGTCCCCGCCGTCGTGCGCGCCCTCGCGGGCCGGTCGGAGTTCGTCACCGCCTACACCCCGTACCAGCCGGAGGTGGCCCAAGGGGTGCTGCAGGCGCTCTTCGAGTACCAGACGATGGTCGCGCGTCTCGCGGGCCTCGAGATCGCCAACGCCTCGCTCTACGACGGCGCCGCCGCGCTCGTCGAGGCGACGAACCTCGCCGCCGCGACGACGGGCCGATCCCGCGTCTACTGCTCCCAGGGCGTGAACCCGCGTTGGGTCGAGGTGCTGCGGACCTTCGCCCGGGGCAGCGGCCAGGCGATCGAGATCGTCGGGCTGCGCGACGGCGTCACCGCGTTCGACGGGGTCGGAGCGGCGCCGGCCGGGGCCGTCGTCGTCGCGTACCCGAACTACCTCGGGGTCCTCGAGGACCTCGCCCCGGCGCGGCGCGCCGCCGACCGCTCGGGCGCGCTCCTCGTCGTCTGCCAGGACCCGATCGCCGCGGGGCTCTTGCGCAGCCCGGGGGAGTTTGGGGCGGACGTCGTCGTCGGCGAGGGCCAGGCACTTGGCAACCCGCTCGGCTTCGGAGGGCCGTATCTTGGGCTTTTTTCCTGCAAAGCCGAGCACGTCCGGCGGCTCCCGGGGCGGCTCGTCGGCGAGACCGTCGACCGCGAGGGACGGCGGGCCTACGTGACGACGCTGCGCGCCCGTGAGCAGGACATCCGCCGGGAGAAGGCTTCTTCCAACGTCTGCACGAACGAGACCCTGATGGCGGTGACCGCCGCGATCCAGCTCGGCTGGCTCGGCCCGGCCGGCCTGCGCGAGGTCGCGCTGCGTTGTGCGCGCGGGACGCGGTATTGCCGCGAGGCGCTCCTGGCGATCGAGGGCGTCGAGCCGGTGGCGACCGCGCCCGTGCTGCGTGAGTTCGCCGTGCGCGCGGCCGTCCCCCCCGAGCTGATCGTCGAGCGCCTCCTCGGCGAGGGCTACCTCGCCGGGATCCCGTTGCGCCAGGGCTTCGAGGGGACGAGCGCCGAGGGCGGGCTCCTCGTCGCGGTGACGGAGCGCCGCACGAGAGTCGAGATCGACGGCTTCGTCTCGGCGTTCGCGGCGGTGGTCCGATGAGCGGCGTCGCCAGGCGACAGAGCTCTCCCGGCGGGCGGGCGGCGTCGGCGCCGCTTCTCGGGCGGGAGACCGAGCCGACGATCTTCGAGCTGTCCGCCCCGGGACGACGGGCCTGGTCATTCCGGACGACAGGCCTGCCGGAATGGTCGGCCGAGGAGCTCGTACCCGCCGAGCACCGCCGCGCCGCGCCGGTGCCGCTGCCGGAGGTCTCGGAGCGGGACCTCGTCTCGCACCTGACCCGGCTCTCCCATCGCCAGTACGGCGTCGACCTCGGGGCCTACCCGCTCGGCTCGTGCACGATGAAGTACAACCCGAAGGTCTGCGACGAGGCGGCGGCGGCGCCGGGCTTTCGCGACGTCCACCCCGCGACGCCGCCTTCGGCGGCGCAGGGTTGGCTGCAGGTGCTCGTCGAGCTGGAAGAGGCGCTCTGCGCGATCACCGGGATGGCGGCGGCGACTTTGCAGCCGGCGGCCGGCGCGGCGGGGGAGCTCACCGGGCTGCTCCTCATGCGCGCCCATCACGAGCTCGCCGGGGAGGCGCGCACCCGGGTCGTTATCCCCGAATCGGCCCACGGCACGAACCCCGCCTCGGTGCGGCTCGGCGGGTACACGGTCGCGACGGTCGGCACCGACGCCCGGGGACTCGTCGACCGCGCCGCCCTCGCCCGTGTACTCGGCCCGGACGTCGCGGGGATGATGCTCACGAACCCGAACACCCTGGGGCTTTTCGAAGAGGAAATCGTCGAGATCGCCGAGATGGTCCACGGGGTCGGGGGGCTCCTTTACTACGACGGGGCCAATCTCAACCCGATCCTCGGCGTGGTCCGGCCGGGGGACATGGGTTTTGACATCGTCCACCTCAACTTGCACAAGACGTTCGCGACGCCCCACGGCGGCGGCGGACCGGGGTCGGGCCCGGTCGCGGTCGGCGCCGGCCTCGTCGACCTCCTCCCCGGACCGCGGCCGGTGCGCGTCGGCGACGAGTTCGGCTTCGCGACGCCGGCGCGATCGATCGGCCGGACCCACTCCTTCCACGGGAACGCGCTCGTTCTGCTGCGGGCCTGGTGCTACATCGCCCTCAACGGTCGCGAGGGTCTGCGGCGCGTCGCGGAGACCTCCGTGCTCAATGCCAACTGGTTGCGCGAGAGGCTGCGGGGTGCCTACGACTTCCCCTACGACCGGCCGGTGATGCACGAGTGCGTCGTCTCGGCCGCGACCCTGAAGCACGAGACCGGAGTGCGGGCCCTCGACGTCGCCAAGCGCCTCCTAGAACATGGCTTTCACGCGCCGACGATCTACTTCCCTCACGTGGTCGCGGAAGCGCTGATGATCGAGCCGACCGAGACAGAAAGCCCGGAGACCGTCGCCGCGCTCGCCGACGCCCTGCTGGCGATCGCGGCCGAAGCGCGGGCCCACGTCGCCCGCGGAAAGAAGCAGTCCGCGCTCCTTGCTCCGCGCACGACGCCCGTCGGGCGGCTCGACGAGGCCCGCGCCGCGCGCCGACTCGTCGCGACCTTCGACGCTCGGGCCGAACCGACGACTTAGGTCGGCCGGGCGCGGCCTCGCCCCTGCCGGGGCGGAGCGGTGGTTCGCGAGGGCCGGCCCGCCCGGGTGACGAGGGCGCGACGCCGCGTTCGGTGGGGGCGGGTCTCAGTTGGGAGGCGGCGTGGCACGGACCTTCAAGGCGTCGAGCCGACGCCGGTACTCGTCCTCGTCGATCTCGCCGGCGGCGAAGCGCCGCGCGAGGACGAGCTCGGGAGGTTCGATCGGGCGCGCCGGCGGCCTTCTGACTTTGCCGGCGCGCCCATAGGCCCGGTAGATGACGATGAAGCCGAGGACGACGAGGGCGGCGACGAGCGCCACGGCGAGGAAGATGAAGAGCAGGGCGAAGGCGCGCACGTCGCTGCCGCCAGCGAGCAATCCTGTCTGGAAAGACACGGCCGATCTGCCCCCTTGGCCCGGCCCAACTATACGGCCGGGGCTGTTCTCGCCGGTGTTTAGGCGGGCGGTGCCGCCTTCCCGCCGGGCCGCGCCGCCGCGATTCCGCGCTGGGCCCGTCTCATCTCGGGGGAGCTACTCGGCGAGGCGGCGCGTCAGGGATTCGAACTCTTCTGTCGTGAGGATCCCGGAGTCGCGCAGGACGGCGAGTTTGGCGAGCGCGTCCGCCAGGGAAGCCGCTCCCGGACGGGCTGGCGGGCTGGCGGCGGGGCGCGCTTCGCGCACCACGGCGACGGGACTTCTCGCTGCGGGGCGCCGAATCTTGCCGAACGGCTCGGACAGTCGGACACGGAGATCCGACGGCGTCACGGAGTTGCAGGAGAAGAACAGTTCCCGCTCGTCTTGTTGCAACCGGATGAGGGTCTTGCTTCCCGAGGCCAGAGCGGCGCTGATCAATCCGAACGTCGCGTCGCCGAGGAGCGCGGCCTCTGTTTCGCGGACGGTCTCGGGACCGGAGATCTCGAGGGCGCTGAGCGTGCTGTAGGGCGCGCGCAACAAGATCCGCTCGGCGTCATCGGCGGGCGGGACCGCCCACAGCTCGTCGTTCGTGAACACGAGGGTGCAGTGGGTCTCGGGTCCGAAGGACGGGTCGGTCCACTGACGACCGCCGAGGAACGTGCAGCCGGGGAGCAGCGCGTAGGCGGTGAGGCGCGCCAGTTGCTGTTTGTAACCACCGGCCCGGGCGGCGACCTTGGCCGCGAGTCGCGGGTAGCTCGAGGACATCTCCACCCAGGCTTGGGCCCAACCGACCTCGGTGAGCGGGAAGCGATGCCGCGTCCGCGTCCGGACGATGCCGTCCTCGGTGATGCGATAGCCGCGCTCGTCCCACTCGAAACGGACCCGGCCGTCGGCCGCGAAGCCGTAGAAGCGAGGAGTGGTCGGTGGCCACAGCGGGGGAACAGTGCCTGGGAACTGGAACTCGCTCATCGTCGCCTCCGGGGACGGGGGGGTTGCCCGGTCGTCGGCTGCGTCGGCATCGTCGTCAGCTCGCCACGGCGATGCGCTCGGCGAGGTAGGAGACGGCGAGCGGGTAGCGGTGGACGTTGTGATGGTGGGTTCCCTCGAACAACTCGAAGGCGACGTCGGCCCCGGCACGGTGGAGCTCGGCGACCAAGACCTCGGCGCCGACGTCGAGAAGGTGGTCGTCGTGGCGGCCGGCGTCGATCCAGATCGCGCGCATCGCGCGCAGCGCCGGGAGGTGTCGGCTGACCATCCGCACCGGGTCCCAGGCGAGCCAGCGGGCCCAGATCTCTTGGCGGAGGGCGCCGTTTGCGGGGTCGAACGGGAGTAAGACGGATCCGTCCGGTTCCGCCGAGTAGCAGGCCGCGAGCGCCCAGACCGAGACGAGCGTGAAGTCCTCGGGCCGGGACATCGGCGGACGCGCCGAGAAATCGGCGAAGAAGCGCTCGTAGGAGTTTTCGTAGTGGTCACGCAGGGCACGGTGGGCGCGGGCGAGCTCCGGCAGCAGCGAGAGCTCGAAGCAGCAGTCGCCCGCGAGCGACCCGAACGCCGAGAAGCGGTCCGGTCGGAGCAGGCAGGCGACGATCGCGCCGAATCCGCCGCTGGAATGTCCCATCACGGCGCGCTGGCCTGCCTCGGGGATCGTGCGGTATTCCCGGTCGACGAAGTCGACGACGTCTTCGCACAGGTAGGTGTGGTAGCGGCCCGTCCCGGGCGAGTCGAGGAACTGGCTGCCCCCGAGCGAGGTCCAGGCGTCGACGTAGACGACGACGCACGGTGGCGCGCCGGCCTGGAAAGCCGCGTCGACAAGCTCCGGCGCGGCGAGGTCGAACATCGCGCGCTGGCCCCAACGCCCAAGGAAAGCCCCGAAACCCTGTAAGAGGTAGATGGTGGGGTAGGGCGCGGCGGACTCGTCGTATCCCGGCGGGAGGTAGACCCACACCGGACGCGTCGGGGAATCGCCGAGCGGGTTGTCGCGCAGTGACGCCGCCGTGAGCTCGCGCTTCTCGAGCCGACCGGCGAGTTCCAGGGTCCAGGGACGCATCGGGAGCCGCTTCAGGTGCGCCCGAGGGCTGCCGGGTCGTGGCCGGAATAGGCGGGATGGGAGTCGTGGCGGCGTCCGAGGCGTGAGGGCCACCAATTCCAGCGACCGAGGAGCGCGACGGTCGCCGGGACGAGGAGGACCCGCACGACGAACGTGTCCATGAGGATGCCGATCGCCAGCCCGAACCCCATCACCTCGACCTGGCTGCCGCTCGGCCCCCCGCCACCGACGATGGCGAGCACGGCGAAGCTCCCGGCGAGAACGAGCCCGGCCGAGGTGATCGTCGGCCCGGTCCGGCCGACGGCGTGGGTGACGGCATCGCGGATCGGCCGACGGCGCGCTTCCTCGCGGATCCGGGTCATGACGAGGATGTTGTAGTCCTCACCGAGGGCCAGAAGGAAGATGAACATGAGGAAGGGGAGGACGAAGGTGATCCCCGACTCGGCCCCGATGTCAAGGAAGACGATCACCGACACGCCGAGCGCCGCGAGGTAGGAAAGTCCGACGCTCACGATGAGGTACCAGGGCGCGACGAAACTGCGCAGCACGAGAGCGAGCAGCACCGCGATCGCGAGGATCGCGATCGGGATGATGTGGAAAAGATCATGGTTGGAGGTGTTCGCGACGTCGTAGAGGGCCGGCGCGTCCCCGGCGACGCCGTTGGCCTCGGCGTGGGCCGCGGCGGCGGCCGTAGCCGCGATCCGGCGTAGCCGAGGTACGGAGTTGATCGCCGCGGTGGAGTCGGGACTGCCGACGCGCAGGCCGACCTCGTACATGATCGTCCTGCCGTCGGCGGACACGAACGCTTCCGTGGCGTGGTAGATCTCGTAGGCGGCGAGCGGGATCTGCTCCGCGATGTACCTGCTCGGTTCGGTCGAGGGGAGCCGGGCCGGGTTGCCGAGGAGCAGGTGCAGCCTCGTGTAGTCGATGTACGTGATCGTGGCGCCGTCGGGGGACGCGGACGCCTCCGTGAAGCGGTAGAGCTCGTAGACCCCGAGGGGGATGAGCTTGCGGTACGGCGCCGGCTCGGCAGAGGGCAGGTCGAGGGGGTTGCCGAGGGCTGAGTACAGCTTGGCGTAGTCGACAGGCGGGATCGGGTCTCCCGTGGGGTTGAGCGGTCCGACAAGGGTCCGGAAGGCGCCCGAATGTCCGAGCGCCAATTCGGCGGCCGCGACCTGTTGCGCAAGCTTCGGCTCCCAGATCGGCGAGGGGAACTTCATGATGATGTACGTCGGGTTCGTCGCCGCCTCGGGGAAGTTGCGGAGGAGGGCCGCGTTGCCGGCCGCGGCGTCGGTGCCCGCCGGGGCACTGGTGGCACCGCCGAAACCGCCTGACCGGTAGGAAAGGGCGGCCGACGCGAAGCAGGCGAACAGCAGCAACCCGAGTCCGAGCGTTGCGCCGGGCCGCTTGAGCAGCCGTCGGGCTATGCCCGTCCACCAACCTTCGCGCTCGGTTCCCGGCGCGACCGGCGACGGCCAGAAGGCGATTCGCCCGAGGACCGCGAGCAGGGCCGGCAGAAGGGTGAGACCCGCGAGGAGCATCACCGCGATCCCGACGGCAAGCGGCACGCCGAGGTCCTTGTAGATGCCGAAGGTCGCAAGCAACAAAGTCAGCAGGGCGAAGATCACCGTCCCCCCGGAGGCGGTGATCGACTCGCCGATGCGGGCGAGGGCGTGCGCGACGGCTCCGTCGGCGGTTCTCCCGGCGCGCAGCTCCTCCCGGACGCGGAAGACGAGAAACAAGCCGTAGTCGGTTCCCGCGCCGAGCATGAGGACGATGAGGAGGAGCTCGGTGAACACGGAGATCTGCAGTCCGTGGGCGCCGAGCCCGCCGATGAAGCGGTTGGCGACGACGAGGGCGAGCGCGGACGGGATGAGGGTAACCAGGGGCGCGAGGACCGAGCGGAAGACGATGAACAACAGGACGATGATGAAAAGGACGGAGAAGTCCTGGACGCGGTTACCGGTTATCGCCGATTTGGCCTGGTTGGCGACGTTCGTCGCGACAGCCCCGGCGACGTGCATCCCGAGTCCCGAGGGTGCCCGGATTGAGGCGAAGCTCGTCTCCAGGTTGGCGATGAGGGTCTTTTCGTCCGTGATGTCGTTCTCGTTGACGTGGGCGCTGACGAGCAGCTCCGCGGCGTGGCGGTTTGGCGAGGTGCCGATGAAACGCACCAGGCGGACGAGGGGCAGCTGCTTGGCGGCGACCGCCTCACGGCTGAGGGCGGCTTGATCGGGGGGGCCGAGGGGGGCGTTGTTCCGTGCCGCGACGACGACGACGATGCTGTTCTTTGCCGTGTTGCCGAGAATTGGTGTGGCGAGGTTGAAGGCTTGGATCGCCGGCGAGGTCGCGGGCAAGAAGTGACTGTTGTCGTTGTTGATCTCGCTGCCGAGCGTCGGGAGCGTGAGGGTCGCGACGACGACGATGACGATCCAGCACCCGATGACGTACCAGCGCAACCGCACGGTCGCGCGACCGAGGGCGCCGAAGAAACGATCCATGGGGGCAATCCTGCCAGCCCGCGGGCATCAGTGCGCTGAAGGTGCCCCGTGGGTCGTGTGACGCAGCGTGATCTCCGGAAGGAGCCAGCTGAGCCCGAAGTTGAGGGCCGCAACCGGCACGGCCACGAGAAAGACGATGTCGAGCGAGTGGGCGTAGGCGGCGATGAAGGCGTGACGCACCGGGGAGGGGAGCGTCTGGAGAGCTTGCGGCGTGAGGTCGGCGAGGTGCAGTCCCGCCGGGAGGGCCATGCCGCCGAGCGCCGACACGAGGTTGCCGTCGATGATGTTGGCGAGGATGGCGCCGAAGATCGCCGTCCCGAATGCGGCCCCGATCGTGCGGAAGAACGTCGTCCCCGACGTGGCGACGCCGAGCTCGCTGTGGGGAACGGCGTTCTGAGCCGCAAGCACGAGCACCTGGATCAAGCAGCCGAGTCCCGCGCCGAGCACGACCATGAAGACCGACATGACGAGCGAGCTCGTCTGGGCGTGGAGGAAGGACAGCAAGAAGAGCCCGATCGTCGTGAGTGCCGACCCGATGATCGGGAAGCGGCGATAGCGGCCGGTGCGGGTGATGATCTGGCCCGAGCCGATCGACGTCGTGACGAGGCCCGCCATGAGCGGCAGGAGCGACAACCCGGAGACCGTCGGCGTCGCGCCCCGCACGTACTGGAGGAACAGGGGCAGGAAGACCGTCGCGCCGAACATGGCGAAACCGACGATGAAACTCATCGCCGAGACGACCGCGAAGGTGCGGTTCGCGAAGAGGTGGAGGGGCAGCACGGGCTCGGCGGCGCGGCGGTCGACGAGTGCCCAGGTGGCGGTCAGGACGACGCCGAGGATCCCGAGGATGAAGATCGGAGACGAGCCCCAGGGGTAGGTCGTCCCGCCGAGGCTCGTCAGCATGACGAAGCACGTCGCCGCCAGTGCGACGAGGAGCGTGCCGGCGTAGTCGATGACGTGGCGGATACGGGTGAGCGCCCCGGGGACGGTCACGGCGATGACGAAGAGCGCGGCGGCGCCGATCGGCAGGTTGATGTAGAAGATCCAGCGCCAGGAGAGGTCGTCGACGAAGACCCCACCGAGCAGGGGGCCGATGATGCTCGCGACGCCGAAGACGGCGCCGAACAGACCTTGGTAGCGACCGCGCTCCCGGGGCGAAACGACGTCACCGATGATCGCCTGGGTGCCGACGAAGAGCCCCCCTCCGCCGAGGCCCTGGAGGGCCCGGAAGGCGATGAGTTCGGTCATGCTGGCGCTGAGTCCCGACAGGGCCGATCCGAGCAGGAAGATGACGATCGCGGCCTGGAAGAACCCCTTTCGGCCGTACTGGTCACCGAGCTTGCCCCACAGGGGCGTCGAGGCGGTGGTCGAGAGGAGATAGGAGGTGACGACCCACGACAGGTGGGTCTCCCCGTGGAGGTCGGCGACGATCGTCGGCAGGGCGGTGGAGACGATCGTCTGGTCCAAGGCCGCGAGAAACAGTCCGAGCAGCAGGGCGCCGATGATGAAACGGCGCCGCTCGGCCGAGAAGGCGGGGACGCGGTAGGCGACCTCCTCGGTCGCGACGAGAGTCTGAGTCACAGTCTGGTCGGTCGCTTTCGCCGGGTTGCGCGTCGTCGCGGGCCGGGAGAGTGGCGGACGGCCCACGTCGGACGCACGCGGGGTCGGGCAATGTCGAGGTTACCGGGGTACCTGGGCGGATCAGCGCGCTTGGTCGAAGGCCGGCGGTTCGCGGCGCCGCCCGCACCCCTGGCGGGCGGGCGCTGACCGTTCAACTACCCTCGGGTGAATTCGACCGGACGGAGTGGACCCTTCCGAGGAGGCACGATGACCCACGCCCACGAGGTCCTCGACGAGCTGCGCGAGCCCGGACACGTGCTGCGCCGACTGATCCCCGACGTCTACGCGGCGTTCGGCGCGCTCGACCGTGCGGCGATGGCCGAGGGGGTGCTGAGCGCGAAGCAAAAGGAGCTCATCGCCCTGGCGATCGGGGCGACCCGCGAGTGCGACGCCTGCATCGCGTCGCACGCCCGGGGGGCGGCCCGGGCCGGCGCGACCGAAGCCGAGGTCGCCGAGGCGATGGCGGTGACGATTCTCATGAACGGTGGTCCGGGGACGGTCTGGGGGCCTCGGGCGCTCGACGCCTTCCGGGAGTACGCCAGCGGTTCGACCTGATCGCCGCGCCGGGGGCTACGGTCCCGGACGGAGGCCCGCGACGGGTCCGCGGGCAGCCGGCCGCCCCGCCCGGGGCCGGCGGGTCGAAGCCGCGGTCCTCTCGACAGCTCATCAGGGTGCCCCGCGGTCAAGCGGGGGTCTTTGATCGGGGAAGCTCGGATCGGCCGTCGCGGGGCGAACGGCGGCTCTGACTGCCGGTCGTTGTCGCCGCGGGCGTGCCACTCGCCCGCGGGCTAGGACAGATCCGGTCCGGTGCCGGAGACGACGAGGGAACATCATCGTTCTCGCTCACGGGTTGGACGGTCTGGCCGCGGCTCGTGGCCCAGCGCTGCCGTTCGTCTCGTCTCGTCACGGTGCGTCGGGAATCATCCTCCCGCTGTCACGCTCGGCGCTTGTCTCGGCGTTCGCGCTCGCCGGTGTTGCTGAGGTGGTGCCGAAGGCCACGAAACAGCGGACACTCGCGGCGGCCTTCGCCGTCGCGCCCAGAGCCAGACTTCCTCGTCGGATCGAATGATCAATGGCTGCGGGCTTCTGCGCTGGTAACTTAAACCTCGTCTAGTTCCACGACTGGGTCGGCAGGATCATCGGATTCGTGTTCGCGATCGGAGGATTCGTGGCTATCTCCGGACACTGTTCTCGGCGCGCGCCGTGACCCCGTTCCGGAACGTCGAGAGCGCAGGCGCCCTCTGATGTTCGTGCTCGCCGCGTTGCATCTCCCGACGGTGAACTGGAAGATTCCCGGCCTCCACACGGTGCTCGATTTCAAAGAGATCGTCGGGATCATCGGCGGCGTTGTGGTGGTGATCCTCATCGTCTTGTTGTTCTTGGAGCACGCACGGACCACCGGCCGGGCACCGACCCCGGCGCGCACCCGGCTCGCGGGACGCGGCGTGAGCAAGTTCTTGTCGAGCGCCGATCCGGCGGAGCGCATCGCCGGGATCCAGGTGGCGGCGACCGAAGGGCTCGAAAAACACCTGCGTTCGTTGCGTCATCTCTCTGACGAGGAAAAGAACCCCCTGGTGCTAAAGGAGCTCGCCGAGACCGTCGCTCGTCATCAGTGGGAACCATCGGACGATGTTGACGCCGTCGAATTGCGTGTCTGGGCCCACCGCTACTACGCCGAACGTGTGGGGCCGCACGGGCGCGATACCAAGCCTCCCGTGTCGCTGATCGAGCCGAAAGCGCCCGTGGCCGGGGCCGCGCCCAGCGTCGTGACGCCGCCGCGCCCGGCCGTCGCGGTGCCGACGATCGCGGTGCCGTCCACCCCGACCGTGCCGGTGCCGACGGTCGACGTGCCGCCGGGCTCAGCCGAGGCCGTACCGACAATTGCGGTCCCGTCGAGTCCAGCCGAAGCCGGGCCGACGATTTCACTGCCTCCGAGCCCAGGCGGGTCCCTGGCTGGTTTGGCTGAACCGGAGACCGAGGGGCCGTTCACGGTGCTCGATCTGGAGAGGCGGTGGCGGGCGCGTCACGAGGAAGTGCCGGACGAAAAGGCGCCCGGGTCGGTCGAGGAGCCGGCGGAAGCGGTGCCTGAATTGGTCGAGGAGCCGGAGGAGACGGCGTTCGCCTCAATCGTCGTGCCCGAGGAAGCGGCGTTCGGGTCGGTCGAGGAGCCGGCGGAGACGGTGCCTGAATTGGTCGAGGAACCGGTGGAAGCGGCACCGGAGTCGGTCGAGGTCTCGGAGGAAGCGGTGCCCGAGTGGGTCGTCGCCGAGAGGCCTTGCATCCTCGTCACGGGTGCCAGCGGCGCGGCAGGAGTGACCTTGATTCGGTCGCTCGTGGCGGCCGGACACCGTGTCGTCGCGGTGGACAGCGACCCGCTTGCCGCCGGGTTGCGGCTGGCGCCGACGGCTCAGATCATTCCGAGCGCGGACGATCCGCAGTTCGCGACGTTCCTCTGCAAGCTCGCTGTCCACCAGTGCGTCAAGGCGATCATTTCCACGGTGGCGGAGGAATTGCCGAGTCTCGCGGATCATCACGAACTGTTCGATGAAGAGCGCATCGCGACGTGGTTCCCGGAACGTGGCGTCGTCCAGGCTTGCATCGACAAGTGGCTGTTCCATCTGGCGGCGAAATCCGTCAGTTTGCCGGTTCCTCCGACGAACCTCGGGTCTGCAGAGGGTATTCCCGGGCCGTGGATCGTAAAGCCGCGATTCGGGGGTGGATCTCGGGAGAACATGTGGGTCGACGAGCCCGAGGATCTCGACTGGGCGTTGAGTCACGTTCCCAGTCCGCTGGTGCAGTCGCGGCTGACAGGCCGAGAGTTCACGGTCGACGCGCTGGTCTCGCGGGACGGGTCGCTCGCCGGTGCGGTGCCGCGCTGGCACTTCGCGACGCGGGACGGGGTTGCCGCGGAGGGCGAGACGTTCAAGAACGAGGGCCTCGTCCGGCTCGTTGAGAATCTGCTCAAGGGTCTCGCCGTACGGGGCCCGGCGAACGTGCAGGGATTCGCCTCTCGCGAAGGCAACGTCATGTTCACCGCGGTGAGCCCGGGGTTCTCGGGTGGCCTCGCGCTGTCGCTCGCAGCTGGTGCCGACCTCGTCGGTCAGTTCGTGAACGGCGTGTTCGATCTCCCGATCGATCCAGAGAGGCTCCGCTACCGGTCGGGGGTTCGGATGCTCCGCTACTACGACGAGATCTTCGAAGGCTGACCGGTTCCTCTGCTTCCTGGGCGGCACGGCTGGAGGTGTTGGTGTCCTTTTCCGCGGTCGAGGATGGCCGTGCGGTAGGGTCCCTTGCGGGTCTTGAATCGCGCTACGGCGGGGAAGCATTGACCGAATGGCGCGAGAATCATGTGTGTAAAGCTGCACCATTGTTCGTTCACCATGAGATGAATGGACTATTGCCACACTCAGGGAATATGCGGCCACCTAGCGTGAGAAGATTCAAAAAGAAGTGGAAAGAAGCTGGGGAGTGTTGTACTAAGAAGTGTTGAGATTTAAGCTCCGGCACGTGAGCGAGCAAGCAGACTCCCTCATTGAGCAGCTGCGGTCTTTTGGCGTCTCCATTGAGGACCTCGAGGCGCTAACCGGGGAATCCAAAGTGTCGGCCGAGCACGTCGACGACAGCCCGCCACCTCCCGGCGCACCGGGCGAGCCCGGCGCACCGGAGGAGCCCGGGACGTCGAACGAGCCTGACTCACCGAGCGCGGCCGACACTTCGCCGAATCCCGAGGTACCGAACGAGCCGCGACGAGTCGGCGCCTTCGAACCGCTCACCCCAGAGAGTGTCCGGGCGAGCGAGGACGCGTCCTTGAGAGCGGAGACGGCGGTACTTCGCCAGCAGTCCGTGCTGTTCGACGCCAACCAGACACGCGACCGTATCCTTGCCGAGGCCAAGGACGCCGCCGCCGAGATCCGCGCGAACGCCGTGCGGCTCGTCTCGATGAAGCTGCAAGCCGCCGAGGAAGAGATCATGGCGATGCGCGCGAAAGCCACCGAGGAGGTCGTTCGGCTCCGCAAGGAGACAGCCCAGGCCCTGGCGACCAGGTTGCAGGAGGCGGGGAGTGAGGCACAGGCGCTGCGGGAGACGGCCCGCGACGAGGCACAGGCCTTCTGGGAGTCCGCCAGCCGGGAGTTTTCCGAGGTTCAGGTGCGCATTAGCCGGATGCACGAGCACATGGTGCAACTGCTCGCGAGCCTGAACGACGCCGTGGCGTCGCTCGAGGAGGCGGCGAGTTCGATAGCCACCCTCTGCGAGAGGCATCTCGAGAGTGGCGCGCGGCGCGAGGGGAGCGGGTAGGGCGCGATTCCCGTAGCCGCGGCCCCTGGCGCGGTGCCGCGTTGACGAAGGTCTCGTTTGGCCGTAGGACTTCATCAGTCGAGCCAACGCGGCGCGGGCAAGCGACTTGTCGCGCCGAGGACCCGGGGAGGGACATCCGTCATGGAGGAGAGAACGGATCCCGGAGCAGGCGAACGTGTCCGCGCCCTTGATCGGGCGCACGTCTTTCACTCTTGGTCGGCGCAGGGTCTCGTCTCGCCGTTGCCAATTGCC
>Ga0187771_10001971_pt1 | contig 14121 bp, 11 predicted proteins | sample 0116_SJ02_MP15_1_FD_133139 | JGI IMG/M metagenome (GOLD analysis project Ga0187771, IMG submission 133139) | Tropical peat soil microbial communities from peatlands in Department of Meta, Colombia - 0116_SJ02_MP15_10_MG | ecosystem: Environmental > Terrestrial > Soil > Wetlands > Peat | place... | reverse complement strand
TTGGAGGGGCAACGTCCTGAATCCGGGGTGGTTCAGGGAGCGTAGACACTCACCTGTTTCTTATCCCCCCCTTTCGTCTCATATTTAACGATTCCATCAATTCTTGCAAAAAGGGTGTAATCCTTCCCCATTCCTACGTTTTCTCCGGGACGGACCCGGGTCCCTTTTTGGCGAACCAATATGTTTCCTGCCTGGACCCTTTGCCCGCTGTACCGTTTGACGCCCAATCGTTGTCCTGCGCTGTCCCTGCCGTTCCGGGAACTCCCTCCCGCTTTCTTGTGTGCCATCACTTACCTCCCAAAAAACTTAAATAACCAAATCTCAAATGACAAATAAATTTCAATCACCCCATGTCCAATTTCCAAAAGGCCCCCTCGCCCCAGGGAAGGAGAATGGAGCGATTAGCTCAAAGCAATATCATTCACTTTCAAATAGGTATACGTTTGGCGATGCCCCTTGAATCGCCGATAATTCTTTCTTCTTTTCATTTTGTAGGTCAAAACCTTTTTCCCTTTGCTCTCTTGAACAATCTCCCCCCTGATGACGGCATTGGCCAGATAGGGAGTTCCAACCAGCGTCTTCCCTTCCTCAGAAACCATCAGGACATCTCTTAATTCCACCTGGTCTCCTGCTTTTCCTTCCAATCTCTCTACCCGGATGAAATCTCCTTTAGAGACCCGGTATTCTTTCCCGCCAGTTTTCACCACCGCATACATCGGACGCCTCCAAAACCAAGACAATCAGCAAATATTAATCGATCTTTGGCTTATTGTCAAATTCTCCTATTTTAAATCTCGATGATATTGAATTGCTCCTGGTGGAATCCAATCTTACCCTTAACAACAATCTTTTTTCTCAGTCTTTTCTCCAACTCCTCTACGCCAGCCCTCTCCTCCTCGTAAAGAAGGTCAGCGATCTCCGGATTGGCTTCGACCATCATGGTATGGCCCCCCACTTCAGTAGAAGTTCTTTCGATCTGTCGGAAGATATCGTAGCAGACCGTCGTCTTCGATTTAATCAGCCCTACTCCCTCACAATAGGGACAGGGCTCCCCCAGGATCCGGGAGATATTTTCCCTGGTTCGCTTCCGGGTCATCTCCACTAAACCCAATTCTGAGATTTTGAAGATATTGGTCTTTTGACGGTCTTTCTTCAGAGCTTCTTCGAAAGCCCGATAAACCTTCTCCTTGTCCCCCTCTCTTTCCATATCGATAAAGTCAATGATGATGATCCCTCCAATGTTTCTTAATCTCAACTGGTAGGCGATCTCTTTGGCTGCCTCCAGGTTGGTCTTAAGTATGGTGTCCGCCAAATTTCTCTTGCCCACATACCTTCCTGTATTCACATCGATGGCCACGAGGGCTTCGCTCATATCGATGACGATATACCCTCCGGATTTGAGCCAAACCTTACTTCCCAGGATCTTGTCGATCTCCATTTCAATTCCGTAAGCGTCGAAAATCGGCTCTTTCTTCTCATAGAGGGTCATCTCGTATCTTTGTTTCGGCATATAGGTGTTAATGAAGGAAAGGATATGATCATATTCTTCTTTAGAGTCGATGATGGTTCGGTTGACCTGAGGGGAGAGGATGTCCCGGATGACGCGGAGGACCATGGTGAGATCACTGTGGATCAGCGAGGGGGCCGGCGAATTTTCTTTTTTCTTCTGAATATTGTTCCAGAGATGGAGGAGGAATTCCATATCGGCTCGAATTTCATCCGCCGCTGCTCCTTCGCTAGCCGTCCTGACAATGAAGCCACCCCCGGGGGGTTTCATCGATTGAACGATCTCTCTCAGTCTCTTTCGTTCCTTTTCATCCTTAATCCTTCTCGAAACCCCGATATGATCGACCATGGGCATGTAGACAAGATACCTGCCGGGCAATGTGACGTGGGACGTGATTCGAGTCCCCTTCGTGCCGAGGGGCTCTTTGGAGACCTGAACCAATATCTCTTGGCCCTCGGAGAGGAGATCTTGAATCTGCGAAGATGGGCTGCTGATATAGGCGGGCATCTCTTCCCCCTGAAAGCCCATTTCCTCGTAATCTTCGATCCCCCCCAGGACATCTGACACATAGAGGAACGCAGCCTTTTCCAGTCCGATATCCACAAAGGCGGCCTGCATCCCCGGCAGGACCTTCACTACTTTCCCCTTATAGATGTTGCCCATGATCCCCCGGTCCCTGGTGCGTTCGATGTAGAGTTCGGCGAGGACGCGTTCCTCCAACAGGGCAACCCTTGTTTCGTATTTCGCCACGTTAATAATTAACTCACTCGCCATAAACCCTCTCGCCAATTTCAGATTTTAGATTTCAGATTCCTTCAATCTCCAATCTGTGATCTGCCATCTACAATCCCTTGCTCGGCCTTTATTCCAATTTGACGACTTTCAATTGAGCCAGAGTCTCTCCTTCCAAACCCAGCACCGCCGCCACGATTTCAATAGGTTTTGCCGCTCTTCCGCCCGTCCTTCGAAGGACCAGTTCCACTCCCCATTGAGGCTTTTCCCCCAGCGCATCCTTGACCTCCATCCTCTCAATCAGCCCCCGGATATCGACACTTCTCTTCTTCCCATCTCTCTCTTGATGAATGAAGAACTCTTTCTTATCCAAAGTCTCCTTGATTTTTAGGCCAATTTCTTCTCTTGAAAGGGGATGATCCACAGGGATCCAGTAGACGGAAGGATGGGATGAGGAGGAGAGATGAAAAAAGAGCGGAACCTCCTCCGCTTCCGTGATCTCAATTCCCGGCGGTAGACTTTGATTCAGTTTTTCCGCAACTTCAGGGGGAGTGATTCTCCCCTCGCACTCTATATCCACAATCTCCGACAAACTTTCCATTCCTACCGGAAGGGCTGTGGCGAAGACGATCCTGGGCATCGGGTGAAATCCCCCAGAAAAGCAGAGACAAAGCCCGGCCCTCTTGGATGCACGATAGAAAAGATGCGCCAGTTCTAAATGACTCAGGAATCGCATCTCTCCAACTTTTCTGAATTTTAATCGAATCTTTTTCTTCTCCACTTTCTTTTGGATATCGCTTTCAGCCACATTCTTAGGACCGCGCGGCTCGGCCGACCTGCTTTCCCTCACGAGGATGGTTGTACCGTTACAAATGCCACATCGATGACAATTCTCTGTCACGCACCGAGGACTATTTCTCTCTCCGAGACCTTTCTGGTATTCCTCCCAGAGAAATGGAGCACCCACCCCAGTTTCGACGAAAGACCATGGAAGGATATCCTCAAACTTTCTCTTTCGCGTGTGAGAATCCATTTTCAGTCCCGCCTTTTGAAAGGCTTCTTCCCACAAAGGATAGCGGAATTGATCACTCCAGCCGTCGAAACGAGATCCCAAGCGGTACGCCTCCACTAAGACTCGGGAAAGACTTCGGTCGCCCGTTGAAAAAATTCCCTCTAAAAAACTGAGATGGGGATCTTGCCACTTAAAACCCAGATGATTCCTCTTTACCCCATCCCTAGTGAAATGAAGTCTTTCCTTCATCTCCTCCAGAGGGATCTGCGCTTCCCATTGGAAAGGCGTGTGGGCCTTGGGTACGAAAGTAGAAACACTGACGCTGATATTGGGATGGATTTTCTGTCTCTCTCCTAAGGAAGCAATTTTTCTGGTCAGCTGAAAGATTCCCCTGAGGTCCTCTTCTTTTTCTGTCGGAAGTCCGATCATGAAGTAAAGTTTGATATTCTTCCATCCTTTTGAGAACAGCTCCGAGAGACCTTGGAAAAAGACCCTCTCGTCCAACTCCTTATTGATGACGCTCCGAAGCCGCTCTGTTCCGGCCTCGGGTGCGACCGTAAACCCGGTCTTTCGAACCCGCTTCACCTCCTCCGCCAGATGTCCCACCACACTCTCCATCCTTAATGAGGGAAAGGAAACAGCCACCTTCCTGGATTCCAGTTGATCCATGAGGTTTGAGAGAAGAGGCTCGATAGAAGAGTAATCTCCCGCGCTAAGAGACAGTAGGGATAGCTCTTCATAACCTGTTTGCTTGAGGGAGGTGTCGAGAATCTCATGAATGCGCTTTGGATTTCTCTCACGGTAAGGCCGGTGGATGAACCCGGCCTCACAGAAGCGGCATCCCCTTTTACAACCTCTTGCGATCTCGATATTGAGACGGTCATGAATCACCTTCATGTAGGGGACAATGGGGCAGGTGGGGAAGGGAGCCTGGTTGATGTCGGAGACAATTCTCCTGCGGATCTTTTGCCCCTCCGTGTGTACACGGGGGACATAGACTCCCTCCAGCTGAGCGAGGGATTTCAGTAAATCTTCCTTCCTTGCTCCGGCTTCTTTCCATCGAAGCGCGAGATCGCATATTTCGAGAACCACATCTTCGCCGTCTCCAATGACCATGGCATCAAAGAAATCGGCAACAGGTTCCGGGTTGAAGGTCAAGGGACCTCCGGCGATGACAATAGGGGAACGGTTATCCCGGTCTGTCGAGAAGAAAGGAATGTTAGAAAGGTCGAGCATGCTGAGAACATTGGTAAGGCAGAGTTCATACTGGAGGGAGAAACCGACGATATCGAATTGGTTGAGGGGAATGGAGGATTCTAAAGAAGAAAGGGGGACCCTTCTCTTCCTCAGGACATTTTCCATGTCTACCCACGGAGCAAAAACTCTTTCGCAGGCAACCTCTCTTCTTGTGTTTAAGATGTGATAAAGAATCTGAATTCCCAGATGAGACATTCCCACTTCGTAGACATCCGGAAAGGCGAAACAGAATTTTAACTTGACCTCGTCAGGATCTTTTCTGATCGAATGGATCTCTCGACCCAAATACCTGGCAGGCTTAGAAACCATAGAGAGAAACTCTTTCAATCCATCACCATCCTTCGCGGTAATTCTTTCCCTGTGCCCCTGATTTCCCCTCTTACCCCACCCTCTCCCCCCCCATGCCTGCCTGCCGGTAGGCAGGGGGGAGAGGAGAAGGGTGGGGGTTTATGTCATTAAAAATACTATAATTTTCCCCGTCTGTCAATTTGGGTCGCCAAGTCCATACAAGGACGCGGAACCGCGAGACGAATGCCGGAACGGCGGAATTTATCATTGACACATGCAAATCAACTTGCTAAATTTTTGAAATCACCCCGCTCTGCAAGAAATCGCATCACCGAGCTCGAATGAATCCCGCAAACCGATTTATTTTATCCGCTATCCAGCTTCTCCCGAGACCTCTGATCAAGCGGTTTGCCATGCACTACATCGCCGGCGAAAAACTGGATGATGCGGTCCGTATCGTAAGAGCTGTCAACTCAAAACATATGACGGGAACGATCGATGTCCTGGGCGAAAATGTCACAACGCGCGAAGAATCCCTAGCAGCTATCGGACCGTGCGAAGAAGTTCTTCATTCGATTAATACGAACCGTCTCGATGCAAATCTCTCTATTAAACTCACTCAATTTGGGCTGAAGATCGACAAGGAATTCTGCCACTCCAATGTAAAGCGGTTGCTGGGGATCGCCACCGGGTACGACAATTTTGTGCGGATGGATATGGAAGATTCATCCACGACGAGCGCAACATTGGAATTATATGAAAGGTTTCGATCCGAAGGGTTTAAAAATGTAGGGATGGTTATCCAGGCAAACCTGCGGCGAAGTGAGGAAGACGTCCCGAGATTGATCTCCGCGAAGGCAAATATCAGGCTTTGCAAAGGAGCTTATATCGAACCGGAGGCCGTCGCCTTCAGAGGCAAAGAGGAAATCCGTCTTAATTATCTAAAACTCCTTAAAAGGCTCCTCGGAGGAAAGTGCTATGTCGGCATTGCGACCCATGACGATTTTCTCATAAAGGGTGCTTACCAATACATCGCGGAGATGAATCTCCAAAAATCCGACTACGAGTTTCAGATGCTTTACGGCGTGAGGAGTAAGCTTCGCGACAAAATTGTTGCGGACGGACACAGGCTGCGCGTTTATATTCCTTTCGGTCAAAACTGGTATGCTTACTCGATTCGGCGATTCAAGGAGAATCCTCAAATTGCTTGGTACGTGTTTCAAGCAATCTTTTCTCGGAGTTAATGCGATGGCAATTCATACAAATGGATTTAATAGCTTGACGTTTCCTCTCTCTGCTTACTTTCTTTGATTTGACAGGCGCTTAAAAGGTGTGGTATGAGATAATTAACTGAGATTGATCCGCGTTCAGGTGGCTCGAAAGCCATGAAGGGAACCCCGTGAGAACCGGGGACGGCCACGCCGCTGTAATCGGGTACGAAACTTGCCGGATCCACTATCCGTCGAAACTTCGGCATGAAATCAAACGAATGCCAAGTTCAGGATGGGAAGGGGCAAGAAGTAGGATGATCCGAAAGCCAGAAAACCTGCCTGAATGCGCTTCACGCTAAGTCTTCGACGGAGGACGGTGAAGGGTAAGGTAAAGAAAACCCAGTCTTTCATGCGAGGACTGGGTTTTTTATTGGAATTTGAGATATGACTGGAAATGCAACTCTGAAGATTGCCGCCTCTATCTCATTGGGAATCCATCTCCTCTTTCTCGTGATTGTCTCAAACTTATTCCAAACCCCTACGCCCCTTCGAACGGACACGCATTACGTCAAAGTCATCCTTCACCCCATAACGAGTGAAGAGAAACCGAATGTGAAGATTATTCCCCCTGTCCTGCTAAGGGTTGGAGATCAAGATCGGTCAGATCCCGCAATAGACCGGAAGGGACCAGACGAGGATTCCCTTTTCCATCACACGTCTGTAGCCAAAGCCATTCCTTTTGAAGAACTGAGGCCAGTTTTGAAGAACGAGGAGAAAAAGGAAATATCCGACGAACCAACGAACATCGTGACCGCTGAGGGATCGGTCTTCGACAAACACTCGAACCTTGAGAGGGGAGGGAACAGTGCTCCTTCCAAAGAACCCATTTCAGACGGAGAGAATGGATCCATTTCCTTACCCGCTTTCCGTTCTGGAGAATTCGATGAAGGAACTTTCTCATACACCAGGACCGGAGATGGAAAGGGATCGGGAAACGGGACGGGGCATGCTGCCGGCGTTGGAAAAGGTTCTGGAAAGGGAGGAGGAATTTTGGGAAAAATATTTTCCTCACGCGGAGGGGGCAACGGGGCTCGGCCCGGATATGCCGAAAACCCGAAACCTCTCTATCCGCAGGAAGCCAGGGAAAAGGGACAGCAAGGGGAAGTCTTATTAAGAGTGGAAGTCCTTACGAATGGGCGAGTAGGGCAGATTGAGATAAAAAAGTCATCCGGCTATGAGTTGCTCGATCGTTCAGCTCTTACAGCGGTAAAACAGTACAGATTCACACCTGCGAGCAAGGATGGGGTCCCAATCTCCTCTTGGGCGAATATTCCTGTCAAGTTTCAACTCCAATGAAAAATCCTCTCCTTAAATCACTCTTCGGGTTATCCCTGGCCGTCATCCTAGGGACATCGACACCCATTTCAGCTACCCAAACGTTTACCGATGAAGTCGGAAGAGAAGTGACCCTTCCTTTTCCTCCGAAGAAAATCGTTTCCCTGGCTCCCAACATCACGGAAATTCTCTTCGGCCTCGGCCTTGATGAGGAGATTGTGGGCGTCTCCACTCATTGCAATTTTCCTGAGAAGGCCAAGAGTAAAGTTCGAGTTGGAAGTTATATCCGTCTCGATTTCGAAAAGATCGCCTCCCTCAACCCTGACGTAATCATTGCCACGGGAGCTGGAAATACCCGGGACATGGTGGACCGCTTAGAAAAATTGGGGTATCAGACTTATGTGGTCTATCCGAGAAACTTTGGGGACATCCTTCAGAGCATCGCTCATATCGGCCAGGTCGTGAATCGGGAAAAAGAAGCGAGGGTGATCATCGAAGGAATGAGAGGGAAGTGTGAGAGGGTGGTTGAGCTCACCAAGGGCCTTCCACGGCCTAAAGTGTTTATCCAGATCGGAGATGTCCCTATTGTGACGGTCGGGAAAGGAAGTTTTGCGGACGACCTGATCCGGCTTGCCGGAGGTGAAAACATTGCGGGAAAAGAGAAAGAGGTATATCCTCGATTGGGAATGGAGGAGATCTTAAAGAGATCTCCGGAGGTGATCGTCATCAGTTCCATGAGTCCGACAGGGAACTATCAGAAAGTCCTTCAGGAATGGACTCGCTGGAAAACGATCCCAGCCGTTAAGAATGGCCGCCTTCACCTCATTGACTCTGACTTGCTCGACCGGCCATCCCCGCGCATCGTCGATGGACTGGAGGAGCTCGCACGCGTTCTTCATCCGGAAAGGTTTAAGCGATAGGGCTCTAAAATCCAAATTTCAAAACCCAGATGGCAAAGGAATGCCAAAGTTCAAATTCCAAAAGATCTTTCACATTTGACCTTTGGAATTGATTTGACATTAGAACTTTATCATTTGACATTAATTCGGCTCCCATGAAACTGATCACACGCAAGAGGGTCACCGTCATTTCCATTCTTCTCAGCCTCGTCCTCATCGTTATCGTCCTGATATCGATCACGATGGGAAGCGTAAGAGTTCCCCCCCTTCGTTCCATCCGCATTCTCTTTCAGTTCATTCCGGGTCTCAAGGGAACAGGGAACGAGACAGAGAGGACCATCATTCTTTCCCTCAGGCTCCCCCGGGCTATTCTGGCAGGCTTGGTGGGAGCAGGCCTTTCTGTTTCAGGAGCCACGTTCCAGGCCCTCCTGAGAAACCCTTTGGCCGACCCTTATATTCTCGGCGTCTCCAGCGGTGCCGCCGTGGGGGCGATTATCGCCATTCTACTGGGACTCGGGGTATCTTCCTTTGGCCTTCCACTCGTTTCTTTTTTAGGAGCGCTCCTGTCCATCCTGGCCGTCTTCTATTGCGGCAGACAGGAAGGGAGGATTCACCCGCACACGCTTTTGCTCGCCGGGGTTATCATCGGGTCCTTTCTCTCAGCCCTCATCATGTTTTTCATCTCCCTCTCCCAAAAAGAAGAACTCCGTACGATTATCTTCTGGTTGATGGGGGACTTTAGTTTCTCTAACGCTCGGGCGATTCTCATCGTCCTTCCTTATATCCTGTTGGGGATCTTGCTTCTGTATCTCCGCGCTCGTCATCTGAACCTTATCCTTTCCGGAGAAGAGAATGCTGTCCAGTTGGGAGTAGATGTGGAGAGGTTGAAACTAATTTCTTACCTCTCTGCCTCTTTGATCACTGCGGCCTCTGTCTCCGTATGCGGCCTGATTGGTTTCGTGGGGTTGATCATTCCACATTCTGTCCGGTTGATCTTCGGCCCGGACCACCGTCTCCTCATCCCCGCTTCAGCCTTGATAGGCGCCTCGTTTCTCATCGCATGCGATACTTTTGCCAGAACTCTGCTCGCCCCTGTGGAATTACCCGTGGGCGTGATCACAGCGGCCTTTGGAGGTCCTTTTTTCATCTACCTTTTGAGGACGAGAAAGGTGATGAGAACGTTATGATCGAAGTCAATTCCGTTTCCTTTCGTTATCATGAGGAATGGGTGCTCCAAGGAGTCTCTTTTCGGGTGGAGAAAGGAGAGTTTGTTGGAGTGATCGGACCCAATGGGTCAGGGAAGACCACACTCCTGAAGATCCTTTATCGCCTTCTCGCACCCCAGAAAGGGGAGATTCTCTTCGAGTTCGTCTCCATGAAGAAGATGGACCGAAGGGATATCGCGAAGAGGATTGCGGTGGTCGCCCAAGAGACTCAGCTTCTCTTTCCTTTCAGCGTCCTCGAAACGGTCTTGATGGGAAGATCTCCTTATCTTGGGCATTTCATGTTCGAAAGCGAAAAGGATCTCGAGATTGCAAGAAAAGCGATGGAATGGACGAGAATCCTTCCATTTTCCGAACGGCCCATAGACGAGCTTTCAGGCGGGGAGAGGAAGAGGGTCTTCATCGCCAGGGCACTGGCTCAGGAACCGGAGGTCATTCTTCTTGATGAACCCACCGTCAACTTAGACGTCCATCACCAGACCGATTTTCTCGATCTTATCCTCACTCTCAACCGTGAGAGAGGTCTAACGATCGTGATGGCCTCTCATGATATAAACATTGCCTCTGAATTTTGTGACCGGCTGATTCTTCTTCAGGGAGGGAAAATTTATCAAATAGGGACTCCCGAGGAGGTCGTCACCAAAGAGAATATTGAAAGCGTCTATGGCTGCGGGGTGTGGGTCGACCAACATCCTGTCTCAGGAATGCCGCGGATCAGCCTATTGAAAAAAGGGGGTCGTTGAAAGATGAAGCTTTGGAAAGAGGTTGAGGCCGCACAGAGTGAGATTCAAAGGATCATCCTCCGGACCCCGATGATCTATTCGGACACCCTCTCAAAGCTGACCGGGAAAGAGGTCTTCCTCAAACTGGAGAATCTCCAGAAGACGGGCGCTTTCAAAATCAGAGGGGCCTACTATAAACTATCCCAGCTCCCTCCTTCGGCGAAAAAAAGGGGAGTGGTAGCTGCCTCCGCTGGAAACCATGCCCAGGGAGTTGCCCTGGCTTCAACCCTCTTAGGGATCCATTCGACCATTGTCATGCCTGAAGGAGTTTCTCTTGCTAAACAGACGGCCACTCAAGCCTATGGCGGGGAAGTGATTCTCTTTGGTGAAGATACAGATGAAGCCCTGGACCATGCGAAGAAGTTGGCAAAGGGAGGCAAATTCCTTATTCATCCTTTTGACGATGAGCAGGTGATCGCCGGCCAGGGGACGATCGGGCTCGAAATTCTTGGGGAAGTCCCTGGAGTGGAGGCGATCGTCGTCCCAACGGGAGGCGGGGGACTGATCTCAGGCATTGCCGCCATTGTAAAAAAGAGAAGACCGGATGTGAAGGTGATCGGCGTTCAGTCTATTCATGCGGCTTCTGCATTTTATTCTTTGAAGAGAAGAAGGGTTGTGGAAGTGAAGGTAAAACCAACCTTAGCCGATGGGATTGCCCTCCGAAGGGTGGGAGAGATCACCTTCCCCCTGATCCAAAAGGGAGTCGATGAGATGGTCACGGTGGGAGAGGATGAGATCGCGTCAGCCATCCTCATGCTGATGGAGAGAAAACGTATCGTGGCAGAGGGTGCAGGAGCCACACCATTGGCGGCGCTTCTGTCGAAGAGATTGAAGACCAGAGCGAAGAAGATCGTCTTGCTCATCAGCGGAGGAAATATTGATTTTCACCTCCTAGATCGGATCATTGAGAAAGGCCTTGCCCAAACAGGGAGGCTGGTACGCATGAGTATCGTTTTACGAGATGTCCCAGGAGCCCTCGGAAAACTCACCGCTCTCGTTGCTCAGCACCGGGCGAATATTCTTCATATCATTCACGAACGGGCAACCAAGGATATTCCCATTGGATTCTCAAAAGTGATATTCGTCTTAGAAACTCGCGGTCCAGACCATATCCGGGAGATCAAAAAAGGGCTTAAATCGGAAGGATATTCACTCGTGATACTCAACTGATCCGGAAAACTTCTGCCTCATAAAAAAGGACTCTCAGATTTCTCGGATGTTGTATTGCCCCGTGAAGAAAGATCTATGATCGAAGTGTTTTACGAATGAAAATGCATGATACGGGGAGGCGAGAATGAAATCAAAAAAGATCACCCCTGGCGAGCAGGAGCTCATTTCTGAAAAACGACGGCACGCGGTTTTGGTCACACATTTTGCGCACCCAGGCGCAAAACTTCTGTTTACAAATGCATCATTTAATAGTAGGATGATTCATATCGATTCGAAGGGGCCTTCGGAAAAGAGGAGGAATCGAGCATGCCTGAAGGAGAACATACCTTAGCGGTCTTCATCGACTTTGAGAACCTGGCCCTGGGTTTCAAGGGCAAGAGGGATAGACGATTTGAGATCCGGAAGGTTTTGGAGCGCCTGGTTGAGAAAGGGAAGCTCATCGTTAAAAAGGCCTATGCCGACTGGGCCGATTATGCAGAATATAAAAAGCCCCTTCACGAGGCTGCCATTGAATTGATCGAAATTCCAAAACGCGCGATGACCGGAAAGAACTCCGCGGATATCCGGCTCTGTGTGGATGCCGTCGACCTCTGTTATTCGAAAGAACACATCGATACCTTTGTCATTGTTTCAGGCGACAGCGACTTCTCCCCACTCGTCTCCAAGCTGAAGGAAAATGGCAAGCGTGTCATCGGACTCGGGATGAAAGAGTCGAGTTCCAACCTCTTAGTCGATAACTGCGACGAGTTTATTTATTATGAAGACTTAGAACGGCCTCTGGGCATTCCTCCCAAGATCGAACAGGATCTTCCCGATAAGAAGAAGGAGGCCTTTCAACTCCTTGTGGACTCCGTAGTTGCCCTTGTCCGCGAGAATAAGGAAGTGCTCTGGTCCTCGATGGTGAAAGAGACGATGAAGCGAAAGAAACCTTCCTTCAACGAGTCCTACCATGGCTACCGTACTTTCAGTGACCTCCTGGAAGATGCTGAGAAAGAAGGTATTATTCAGCTAAGAACCGATACCCGGAGCGGGACTTATGTCATTACCGGCTTCGGAAAGGACCAGAAAAGGGAGGCCGCGGAAGAATTAAAGGAGCCAAAAGAACAGAAGGAACGGAAAACTCTAAAGCCTCGCTGGCATTCACGCCCAAGAAAACCAAAACCGAAAATACCTCCACCTTCCCTGGAGGCGCCGGATATTCCTCATGCTTCGGAAACAGAGCCAATTGCTTAACGCCTTTTCTCCCCCCTTTAGAAAAGGGCGGCGCCGCCTTCTAAAACCAAACTACGGCAACGGACGGCTGTGGAGGTTCCAATTTGTCTTTCCTATCCTCGCCCTTGTCATCCTGAGCCCTTTCTCAAGGATCTCATTTGCTCAAAAAGACCTCGGCGTACCAGTGAGAGAGGCCATCTGTTGGGGAACTTTTGCCGGCCCGGGAAAAACAGGGGCGACGGATACGATCTACCTCTCCTTTGGACAGTACGAGGCCCCTCTTTTTCTTCTCGCCCTTAATCCCGATACAGGCCAGTTTCGACAATTCAACGGTCCTTTGTCTTCGGAGATGGGCTCCTGGGGATTTACCGTGGATCATGAGAACAGGATCTATCTCGGTAGTTACTATAACGCCCACCTCCTGCGCTTCGATCCTAAAACCGAAAAATGGGAGGACCTTGGACAACCTGCCGGAGAGTCTGAGTCTTTCATCTGTAAAATCACAACGGCAAGAGATGGCAAGATCTGGGGAGGGACTTATCCGTCGGCAAAGCTTTTCTCTTACGAACCAAAGACCGGAGTGAGCGAAAATTTTGGTCGAATGGATCCGGAACAGTTTTACTGTTACCCCACTGCAGGTGACGATGGGCTAATTTACTGTGCTATCCAGTTTGCGAAGATGGACATCGTTGTCTTCGACCCGGAGAAAAAGACCAAGACTCCTCTGGTTCCGGAGGAAAGCCGAAAACCAGGTCGTATAAATTTAGTAAAGGGAAAAGACGGAAAGATTTATGTCAAACTCTCCACATCCGACCAATGGTTTCAAATTAAGGGAGAAAGGCTGGTTGAGATTCTTAAGTCTGATATTCCTTTTCCTCAAAGTGGCCTTCCGGACGGACGAACATTTAGACTTATCGATGGAGACCTCCTCCAGATTGAAAATCCTTTAACCAAGGAAAGGAAGGAAATTCCCCTTCGGTATGAAGCCGCAGGTGCGTATATCTTCGCCGTTGGCGCAGGACAGGATGGCAAGGTTTACGGAAGCAGTATGCTTCCCCTCCGGCTCTTCTCCTATAATCCCAGCAGCAACTCTCTTGTGAATCTGGGAAAAGCTTCCCACGCAACGGGAGAGATTTATTCCATGGGCTCTCTGAACGGAAGACTTTATCTCTGCTCGTATCCAGAGGCAAGGCTGTCCGTCTATGATCCGAACAAGCCCTTCCGATTTGGCGACAACGAGGATGCCAATCCGAGAGACTTGGGGCCCATGGGGGGAGAACTCTATCGACCCAGAGCCATGATCGCTGGACCTCACGGGAACGTGTATATCGGAGGTTACCCTGATTATGGACTCCTGGGTGGCGCCATCGGTGTCTACGATCCGAAGAAGAATGAAAAAAGAGTCTATCGCCACGTCATCCAAAATCAGAGCATCGCCTCCCTCGCATATATTGATAAATTAGATCTCATCGCAGCGGGGAGTTCCGTAAGGG
>Ga0187771_10001970_pt1 | contig 14123 bp, 15 predicted proteins | sample 0116_SJ02_MP15_1_FD_133139 | JGI IMG/M metagenome (GOLD analysis project Ga0187771, IMG submission 133139) | Tropical peat soil microbial communities from peatlands in Department of Meta, Colombia - 0116_SJ02_MP15_10_MG | ecosystem: Environmental > Terrestrial > Soil > Wetlands > Peat | place... | reverse complement strand
GGGATTGGCGGCGGTCATGGTTTTGGGCGTGACCTATGCCTTTGCTCAAGGGCCTGATTATGGCCCTCGACATAGAGTGATGCGCTACCACGGGTCTTGGGGTCCCTGGAAGAAGAATCGGCTGACTCCAGAGCAAAAGGCAAAGTTTCAGGAATTGCGTCGGAAGTTTATTGGAGAGACGGCGCAACTCAGAGGAGCCATTCTGACCAAAAGACTGGAGCTACGATCTCTTTGGACCAATTCAAAGGCTGATCCCAAGGCCATTATGAATAAGGAAAAAGAATTGGGAGACCTTCAAAATCAGCTGAGGGAAAGAGTGGTCCAAAATAGGTTGGAGGCTCGCAAACTCCTCACCCCCGAACAGATTGCTGAATCTGGGCAAGGTTGGGGGAGGGGTTATGGATTTGGTCGTAGCGCTATGATGGGCCACAGTTATAGACCGTGCCATTAATCGAGGCCTTTGAAGATCAACCCTCCAAGGGGAAGGTGTGTGCCTTCCCCTTTTATTTTTGCCTTTTAAAATTATCTCAAAATATATTAAAATATTTGGTGATGGTGTGGTGAAAATGTCAAAAGTAAAGACCATTTTATTGATTTTCTGGTTTTTCTTCACTCTCCCCGTCCCTTTCTCCTTTTCCCAAAGCTCTGGGATGGGACCCAATCCTGGAATGGGGATGAGGCATTGGAGAGGAGAGGACCGATGCTGGAGGGCGTCAGAGCTCGACCTTTCCGCGGAGCAGATGAAAGGGCTCGAACTTATTCAGCAGACTTACTTTCAAGAAGTTAGGTTTCTCCGGATCCAGCTTTTTTTGAAAAGGTTGGAACTTCAAGAATTTTTAACGAATCCAAAAGTGAAGACAGAATCTATACGCGCTAAACAGTTGGAGACCACTGAACTCAGGTCCAAACTGGACGAGAAAGCGATCGATTACCTGATCAAGTTGAGAAATCTCTTAACCCAAGAACAGCTGAAAAGGTGGTGCCCGGAGAAGGAGTTTTTCCTTCTTCGAGAAATGATGCATGGGGTTAGCCCAATGAGTCCCACACCGCCCAGGAGGCTTCCCCCTGAAGAATAGAAACGGAATATATCTTGTTCAGCCAATGGAATAAGATGAAGCGGGGTTTTTCACCCATCTACCTGGCGATCCTCTCTGGAATCATTCTCATCATTTTGATCATCAATGGGCTTTTAGAAATCAACCGGACGAAGCATGGGTTCTACCTCCTGCTGGAGAGGGAGGGAATTGTCCTTCTTCAACATTTTGAGAAAAATATCCAGGAAACCCTTCTTTCCCTTGAGGAGATGGAAAAAACTCCTGGAGACCAGATCAATCCCTCTCTATCCAGTTTCTTCTTCAGTCTCGAGGAATCGGTTGCGGAATATTTATTAGAGGCTGCCCACAGGGTGGACCAGAATGACGGAGAAAAACCCCTGAGCCCCTCTGATCTCCAATCCGTGATTGAACAATACCTCATCACTTCGATTGAAATCTATGATCCAAAAGGAAATTTGCTCAGGGGCTGGCCTCCTCAATTCCATTCGATCGGATCGAAATTATTTCTCCAGGAGTTGATCGAAAAAAAACGCTCGGTCTTCATCAACCTCTTTGGAAAATCCTTTGGTCGAGAAGGTGAAGCCCATTGGTTCTCTATCGCGATTTGGAGAAAGGCCATCCCTGGAATCATTGCTCTTCATCTCAATGGCGAACAGATCAAAAGGCTCTTTCATCTCTTTGCCATCCAGAGGGCGATCTCTGATATCAGTCTCAGAGAGGAGATTCTCTTCGTCTCAGTTCAGGACGCCTCTTTTAATACCCTTGCCCACACCGATCCAACCCTCATAGGGAAAAAAGAGGAAGATGCCTTTTTAAAAAACTCCCTTCAAAGCTATCGTCCTCTCACCCGTCTTCAGCTGGCTAAGAATGGAGACGAGATCTTCGAAGTAGCAAAGTCCTTCTCTTTCAATAATAAATCCATGGGGCTGATCCGAATTGGGTTTACACCAAGGGAGACCTATCCTGTCCTCAATCAGATCAAGAAGAATGTGACGCTCTCGATCCTTTTCTTCATCCTGCTCGGAGTTTCTGCCATCACTCTGATATGGGTAAACCAGAATCGAAACCTTAGAAGGATGAAAGAGATGGAGGATCGAATCCAATTGGCAGAGAGGCTCTCCTCCCTTGGCCATTTAGCGGCAGGAGTTGCCCATGAGATTCGAAACCCTCTCAACGCCATCAGTATGGGGCTCCAGAGACTTAAGAGGGAATTTCCTCCTCAGGAGGAATCCCAAAAGGGGGAATATGCCTCCTTCACAGAATTGATCCTTAAAGAGATCAGCAGGGTCAATGAAATCATTGAGCAGTTCCTGACCCTTTCACGGCCTTTTCAACTTGACATGAGAATGTCCTCCCTTGATCAAATCTTGAAGAATTTGATCACCCTCTTTCAGGAAGAAGCCTCTTCTCATAGTATCCATCTTCAAACCGAAATCCATCCAGATCTTCCGCTCATCAAAATAGATCCTGAGAGGTTGACACAGGCCTTCATCAATATTATGAAGAATGGAATGGAGGCGATGCACCAGGGGGGAATCCTCCACATTGAAACCCGCTCCTATAAAGACCACGTAGAGGTGGTTATCTCGGATTCAGGATCGGGCATTCCTCCAGACCGGATGGAGAAGATTTTCAATTATTATTATACAACAAAGGAAAAGGGCTCAGGGTTGGGACTTTCCATTGCCCATCGGATTATTGAAGCCCATGGGGGTCAATTGAAAATGGAAAGCCAGGTTGGGATTGGGACAAAAGTGACGGTGATGCTGCCTCTGAAAAAGAGTCAGTAGGGAATGGTTTGAAACCGTTCCGTACAGCAGTCTGGAGTTCAACAAGACAAGAATGGAAGAAGCAAGGATACTCATTGCGGAGGATGAGAAAGCTCAAAGGGAACTCTTGGAAGGTTTCTTAAAAAAAGAGGGGTTCTCTGTTGATGCGGTGGCCAATGGCAGGGAAGCCCTTCAGAGAATTGAGGGAAATTTTTACGACCTCGCCCTCATCGATTATAAGATGCCCGAACTCGACGGGTTAAAAACGCTTAAAGAGATTCGAAGGCTCTACCCTGATCTACCTGTAGTGATGATGACCGCTTATGGGACGGTTGAAACGGCCGTGGCCTCGATGAAAGAAGGAGCCCTGGACTACCTCACCAAACCTATCAACTTAGAAGAACTCCTCCTCATTCTCCAAAAAGTGATGGAACGATCCAACCTGATTCAGGAGAATCGAGACCTAAAGGCCCGACTTCAAGAACGCTATGCATTTAACAACGTCGTCTACGGAAGCCCAAAGATGGAGGAGGTGATGGGACTCGTTTCCCGTGTAGCGCCCAGTCAGACCACCGTTCTCGTCAGGGGGGAGAGTGGGACAGGAAAAGAACTGATTGCCAATGCGATTCATTATGCGAGCCCCCGTTCTGGAAGGCCTTTGGTCAAGGTGAGTTGTTCTGCCATTCCAGAAACCCTGCTTGAAAGTGAACTCTTTGGCCACGAAAAAGGCTCTTTCACGGGAGCCACCCAAAGAAGGATTGGCCGATTCGAAGAGGCCAATGGCGGAACCATCTTTCTCGATGAGATTGGAGATCTCTCCCCAGGGACTCAAGTGAAGCTCCTCAGAGTCCTTCAGGAAAAGGAATTCCAACGATTGGGATCGAATACCAGCATCAAGACCGATGTGAGGGTGATCGCTGCCACCCATCGGAATATAGAGGAGTTGATGAAGAAAGGCATTTTCAGGGAGGACCTCTATTACCGACTCAACGTCATCTCCATTCACCTCCCCCCTTTAAGGGAGAGAAAGGAGGATATTGTCCTTCTGATCGACTTTTTTTTAAAAAAATATTCAAGAGAGAATCAAAAATCGATCTCCGATCTTTCGAAAGAGGCGAGGACTCTTCTTCTCCGCCATCCCTATCCTGGAAATGTCAGGGAATTGGAGAATCTTATCGAAAGGGCAGTGGTGCTCTGTCGCGGGGAAGCCATCACAACCCAAGATCTGCCTTTCCATCTCATAGAAGGGAGATCTGAAGGAATGTTGGAGTCCCCTGGAAGAACCAAAACCTTACCCGAATCTCTGGAGGAGATTGAAAAGGCCTTGATCCTTAAGGCCCTCCACCAACATCAGGGCGTTCAGACCAAGGCTGCGGAGAACCTCGGCATCAGCGAGAGGGTGCTTCGATACAAAATGAAGAAATATGGAATCCATTTTCATGAGGTGAAAGAATCATGACTTACTACCGTTACCGTTTCTCCTTTGGATATGGCGTGACACCCGTCATCAAAAATCTGATGATCCTCATGGGAGCTATCTTTCTCCTCCAAATGATGGTAACAGGGTGGATCAATTTCTACCTCGGTCTTGTCCCTGTTCTAATTTGGCAGAAATACTTCTTATGGCAATTGGTCACTTACATGTTTCTTCATGGAGGGATCTCCCACCTCATTTTTAATCTCTTAGCCCTATGGATGTTTGGTGGAGAGTTAGAAAGCTATTGGGGGTCAAGAAAATTCTTACGATTTTTTTTATTTTGTGGGATCGGTGCTGGTATTTGCACGGTTGTAATTACCCCATATCAATTTATTCCTGTGATAGGAGCCTCCGGAGCGATCTATGGAATCCTTCTTGCTTTCGGCTGGCTCTTCCCTAATCGTCTTATCTATATCTACTTTCTCTTTCCCATCCCGGCCAAATATATGGTGATCATTTTTGGTCTCATTGAACTCTTCTCGTCTGTTTCAGGGACGGGGGGTGGCATCGCTCACCTCACCCATTTGGGTGGACTTCTCTTCGGGCTTTTTTATATGGCCTATCCGATCATCCGCCAAAAAATTCGCCGTGAATATTACAAACGAAAGTGGTCTCAAAGAGGACCAGGGAGTGGGGACTACTACCATTAGGGATCTCCCTCCGGTGAATCGATGAATTTAAAAGTTTCAATCTTTTGTCTATAGGGTTCAAGGAGTCAAGCGGTCAAGGATTCAAGTGAAAATCTTTTAAATATTAACACTGGAACCCTTGAATCCTGGAATCCTTTTCCGGCAATTCTTGATAGGATTTATGATCCTCATCGGAACGAGCGGTTATAATTATCCCCATTGGTGGAATGGTATCTTCTACCCATCCCACCTTCCCCAAAGAAAGTGGCTCGAATTCTACGCTGAACATTTTGACACCGTGGAATTGAATGTCTCCTTCTACCGCCTGCCCAGGAAAGAGGTCTTTGAGGGGTGGTATAAGCGGACACCGAAGAAGTTTTCCTTTGCCGTCAAAGGGAGCCGATTCATCACCCATATCAAACGCCTAAAGGATTGCAGAGAACCTCTCTCCCTTCTTTTAGACCACGCTTCACCTTTAAAAGAGAAATTGGGGGGAATGCTCTGGCAACTTCCCCCACGGTTCAAATTTCAGAAGGAGAGGCTGGAGGAATTCTGTGTCCTCCTCTCAACACTTCCTCGTTCCAAGTTCCTTCGCCATGCCTTTGAGTTCAGGGATGATTCCTGGTTCTGCCAAGAGGCCTTTCGGATATTAGAGGAATTTCATTTCGCCTTTTGTATTGCCCACGGTTCAGGCCCCCCTTCGGTGGAGCGGGTGACATCGAACCTTGTCTATCTCCGTCTTCATGGAGGTGAAGTCCTCTATGCCTCTAATTATTCAGATAGAGAATTAAATGGATGGGCTGAAAAAATTCGGGATTGGAGGAGGAAAGGTAAAATCGTTTTTGTCTATTTCAATAATGATGCCTATGGCTTTGCACCAAAGAACGCCCTCGCCCTTAAAAAACTGGTGGCGATTTAGGTAAAAATCGATTGAGGAGGATAGTAAAAAAGGTGTGTTTATATCTCTCTTGTTCTGACGGAGGTCATAAAGGCCCCTAAAGAACCAAAGGTAAGCCCTGCGATGAAGAGATATAATGTTAAAAGATTGGAATAAGCCAAGACAGTTGTAGCCATGATAGATAGAATCTATAGGAAGTCGGGAATTTTTTCTCTTGCAAAATAACTGATCATGTGTTAACAAACATCTATTTAACTTACCGTTATCTAAAGGAGGAGAAATGGAAAAAGAACGGAGGTTTCGATGTCCACTGTAACAATGAAGGAACTACTGGAGGCTGGGGTCCATTTTGGCCATGAGACGAAACGCTGGGACCCCAAAATGAAACCTTATATCTTCGGGGCAAGAAATGGAATCTACATCATTGACCTTCAGAAGACCGTTCAACTTTTCAAAGAAGTTTATCAATTTGTGCGGGATATTGTTGCCAAAGGAGAACATCTCCTCTTCGTCGGAACGAAAAAACAGGCTCAGGAAACGATCCAGGAGCATGCGACCCGGTGTGGGATGTTTTATGTCAACCACCGCTGGTTGGGAGGAATGCTAACCAATTTCCAGACCATCAAGCGATCCATCGAACGATTGAATAAACTTGAGGCCATGAAAAATGAAGAGATATATAATCTCCTTCCAAAGAAAGAAGTCATGGAATTAGAAAAGGAGAGGAACCGGTTGGAGAAGTCCTTAGGAGGCATCAAGAATATGGACAGGCTTCCTGGAGCGATCTTCATCGTCGATCCCAAAAAGGAGAAGATCGCGGTCAGGGAGGCAAGAAAGATTGGTATCCCCTCAATCGGCATTGTCGACACCAATTGTAATCCTGAAGAATTGGATTACATCATCCCAGGCAATGATGATGCGATTCGGGCCATACACCTATTTACTTCTAAAATTGCAGACGCTGCTATCGAGGGAAGACAGCTTTATGAGAAACAGCTTCAGATGGAAGGGGCCAAAGAGGGAAAAGAGGTTCCTGAACAAGGCGAAACCAAGGGAGAGATCCAAGCGGAAGAAGTAATTGAAGGGGTGGAGGAGGAACAGGATTGAATGGAAATTTCTGTTGAACTGGTAAAAGATTTGAGACAGAGGACAGGCGCTGGGATCATCGACTGTAAAACCGCGCTTCGGGAGTCCAAAGGAGATGTGGATGCGGCGATCGATTACCTCCGGCGAAAAGGGTTGGCCACTGCTGCTAAGAAGGCAGGACGAATTGCCACAGATGGATTGGTCTCTTCCTATATCCACGCGGGAGGCAAGATAGGGGTGCTCGTCGAGATCAATTGCGAGACCGATTTTGTCGCCAGGACAGAAGAATTTCAAATCTTTGTAAAAAATATTGCGATGCATGTCGCAGCTTCCAATCCACAGTATATTCGGAGAGAGGAGATCGCCGCAGAAGTTTTGGAGAAGGAGAAGGACATCTATCGAAGCCAGGCATTGGAATCGGGGAAACCTGCAAAGGTGATCGATAAGATCGTAGAGGGCAAGTTGGAGCGATTCTATTCTGAGGTTTGTCTTTTGGAACAGACCTATATCAAAGACTCTGATCTAACAGTCAAGGAGGTCCTCGACGCCATGATTGCCAAGGTTGGAGAGAACATCACCATCCGCCGGTTTGCCAGATTTCAGCTGGGGGAAGGATTACAATCCCGGTCTTAACCTGACCACTCCTACCCAACAGGATGGGTTAAGCATCATCCCAAATTGTAAATTGCAAAATGGCTTAATAATTATTGACCCTTCATGAAGAGACCCCGATATAAGAGAATCCTTTTGAAGCTCAGCGGTGAGGTTTTAACGGGCGAGAAAGATTATGGAATCGACCCTGCGGTGATTCGGCAGATCGCCCACGAGGTTAAAGAGGTGAAAAACTTAGGGGTGGAGATGGCGATTGTTATCGGAGGAGGTAATATCTTTCGAGGGGTAGCGGCGAGTTCGAAGGGGATGGACCGGGCCTCTGCAGATTATATGGGGATGTTAGCAACGGTCCTGAACGGTCTTGCCCTTCAGGATGCTTTGGAGAAGATGGATGTCCATACTCGAGTTCAGACAGCGATTGAGATGCGGGAGGTGGCAGAACCTTATATTCGACGAAGGGCTATTCGCCATCTGGAGAAGGGCCGGGTGGTAATCTTCGCAGGAGGGACTGGGAACCCTTATTTCACCACAGATACAACAGCTTCACTTCGTGCCATGGAAATTGGAGCAGAGGTCATCCTTAAGGCCACTAAGGTGGATGGCGTCTATGAGGAAGACCCACTCCTTAATAAGAGGGCAAAGAAATACGATGAACTCACCTATCTCGATGTGCTGAAGAAGCGGATCAAAGTCATGGATGCCACGGCCATCTCACTTTGCATGGACCATCAGATCCCCATCATCGTCTTCAATCTGAAGAGAAAGGGAAACATCAAACGGGTCATCTTGGGAGAAAGCGTAGGAACGAAAGTGAGGGGATAAAGGATGGAGGAGAAGACTTATACAGAGACTCTAACAAAGATGGAAAAAACGCTAACTACCCTTAAGACGGATTTGAACAAGGTGAGGACAGGAAGGGCCTCTTTGGCCCTCTTCGATGATATTCGAGTCGATTACTACGGGACGCCCACCCCGCTGAATCAGATGGCCACCTTAGCTGTTCCGGAATCAAGGCTCATTACTGTTCAACCCTGGGATAGCACCATGATCGGCGAAATTGAGAAGGCTATCCTCAAATCCGGACTGGGGGTGACTCCTGCCGTGGATGGGAAGATCATCCGGATCACCATCCCGCGGCTTACGGAGGAACGCCGAAAGGAATTGGTCAAGTTGGTGAGAAAGATGACAGAGGGAGCAAAGGTGTCGATCCGGAACATCCGACGGGAGGCAAACGAGCAATTGAAGGGGTTGGAGAAGGATAAGAAGATTTCCCAAGATCAACTTCACCAGTGGATGGACAAGGTTCAAACCTCGACGGACAAATTTATCGAGAAAGTGGACGAAATCCTCAAAGCAAAGGAAAAAGAGATTCTGGAAATTTCTTAAGGATAAAGGGGGTGATGTCAGTGGCTTATGTGATCACCGATGAATGTGTGGCTTGTGGGACTTGTGCAGAAGAATGCCCTGCTGAAGCGATCGAAGAGGGAGAGCCCTATGTGATCAATGAAGAGAAATGTACGGAGTGCGGAAGCTGCTCCGAGGTATGTCCCGTCGAAGCAATTGTAGAAAAATAGGACCGGGGGGGATGGGAACTCTTCCTTTCCCTCTCATCACCCTTGCCTCTACCTCCTTCCAATGTGCCTTTCATCAACCATGGATTGAAAATCCATTTTCGATATGGTAATTTTAATAAAACATATCTAATGTTGTACAGAACCGCTATTTGAAATACCCTTCCCTCTACCTTCACGGGGTGGGGGTTATAAACTATGGAAGAGATGGAACAAAAGAAACTCCCTCACCATATTGCGATCATTATGGATGGAAATGGCCGTTGGGCCAAAAAGAAGTCTCTCAGCCGGATCAGCGGTCATTTGAAGGGAGTCGATGCCGTCAGGGAGATCGTTACTGCCTGCAGGGAACTGGGGATCAAAGTTTTAACCCTCTATGCCTTTTCTATGGAGAATTGGAGAAGGCCAAAGAATGAAGTGAAAGCATTGATGGGGTTGCTGAAAACGTACCTTATCAAAGAAGCCGAAGAGATGGTTCAGAATAATATTCGGCTCTGTGCCGTCGGCCGATTAGAAGACCTCCCTTCGGATGTCCAGAAAACCTTGCGAGAAACGATGAAAAAGACAAGCCGATGTGATGGGATGATTCTCAACCTGGCACTCAGTTATGGCGGGCGTTCTGAGATCCTTTATGCGGTTCAAGGGATCCTTTGCGACTTGCAAAATGGGAAGATTAAACTGCAAGACCTCACCCCGCAGCGCTTCTCCCAATATCTCTGGACCCGGGGGATACCGGATCCAGACCTTCTCATCCGGACCAGCGGCGAATTTCGCATCTCCAACTTCCTTCTCTGGCAGGTCGCCTATACGGAGTTATATGTCACCGAAACCCTATGGCCTGATTTCGATCGGAGAGAGCTTTTGAAAGCGATCGCTGACTATCAATCCAGGGAGAGGAGGTTTGGCCTGACCAGTGAACAAATAAATGGGATGGAAGAATAAAGGAATGAGTCATTAGTCTTATAGTCAATTAGTCTGTTAGTCGGATAGTGAAACCTACCTACAGTAGGCAGGAACTATGAGACTATCAGACTATGAAATTAAGAGACTACAAGAAGCATATGGGAAAAATAGAAAAAAAGAAGGTATGGACGGGGTTTTTCATCGTTCCGCCGGTGATCATTTTGGTCGCCATAGGACCTTCTTCTGTTCTTACTCTCATGGTGCTCTTGGCCACTTTTTTCGGGCTTCGTGAGTATTATAACCTCGTCCTCCCCCACTCCAAATGGATTGAACGGTTTATGGGAATGGGGTTGGGAGTCATCCTTTCCATCGTCATCTCTCATGGTAATACAAAATTCGTCTTCCCCTTTTTTGTCTTAATTCTCCTCGTCCTTTCCCTCCTCTTCATGGCCACCTCACAGGATCTTTCCTCGTCCATTTCCAAAATGGGGATCACGCTCTTTGGACTTTTCTATATCGGATTTCTTCTTTCCCATGTTTCGTTGATCAGGAAAATGGTGGATGGAAGACAATGGGTCCTCTTTCTCATAGCAACAGTATGGGCTGGAGATATCACTGCATTTCTCAGCGGCTCCTTTTTCGGAAGGCACAAGCTCTATCCCAAAATCAGCCCGAATAAGACTTATGAAGGATTGTTGGGAGCGATCGCCGGGTCCATCTTCGTCGCCCTGGCCTTTACTGGGCTGTTCATCCCCCGTTTGGGAAAGGGTCTCTGTATCCTGTTAGCCATTGGTTTAGGGATCTTTGGTCAGTTAGGAGATTTCACCGAGTCGATGCTCAAGCGAAGTGCCAAGGTGAAGGACTCTGGATCTCTCATTCCAGGCCACGGAGGTATGTTGGATCGATTAGATAGTTTCCTCTTCTCTGCGCCTTTTCTCTATTACTCCCTCCTCTATTTCTTGAAGGAGACTCCATGAAACGACTTGCTATCTTGGGCTCTACTGGCTCGATCGGGGTCAATACCCTCAATATCGTCCGCCAATTTCCAGAAAGATTTGAGGTCATCAGCCTCTCCGCCGGCCTGAACACCCAGCTCCTCAAAGAGCAAATCCTCCAGTTTCGGCCAAAGATGGTCTCGGTCCTCAATAAAGAGTTATCCGGAGCTCTTCAGAGGGAGCTCGGCGGCATTCCTGTCGAAATCCTCCATGGAGTTGAAGGCCTTATTCAGGTCGCCACCTATCCAGAGGTAGATCAGGTCGTCTCCGCTATCGTTGGTGCGGTCGGCCTTATCCCAACCCTTTCGGCCATCAAAACGGGAAAGTCCATTGCCCTGGCGAATAAAGAATCTCTCGTGATGGCGGGAAGGATCGTAATGGAAGAGGCAAAGCAAAGCCAAGCTCAGATCTTGCCAGTGGACAGTGAACATAGTGCTATCTTTCAAGCCTTGCTCGGCCATCAAAAGGAGGATGTCCATCGCCTCATCCTCACCGCGTCGGGAGGACCCTTCCTCAACCTTCCTATTGCCAGACTCCAGGAAGTGACAGCGAAGGAAGCCCTCAATCATCCTCACTGGGAAATGGGGAAGAAGATCACCATTGATTCTGCCTCCTTGATGAACAAAGGATTGGAGGTCATCGAAGCCCACTGGCTTTTCAATATCCCTGTTGAAAAAATCGTTGTCCAAATCCATCCGCAGAGCGTCGTCCACTCCATGGTGGAATATATCGATGGCTCTGTCATTGCCCTGATGGGGATCACCGATATGAGGATCCCGATCTGCTACGCCCTTTCTTTTCCTCAACGCCTCAATCTGAACCTCGCTCCCCTGAACCTTTCGAAGAGCGGAGGGCTTACTTTCTTCCCTCCTGCCCTGGAAAGATTTCCGTGTCTCAAATTGGCGTATCAATCGATTGAGATCGGCGAGACGATGCCTGCCGTCCTCAATGCAGCCAACGAGATCGCCGTGAACGCCTTTCTGGAGGGATCGCTCAAATTCACAGAGCTCCCTCTCCTCATCCAGAGAGTGATGGAGGAACATGAGGTGAAATCGGTTCATACTATCGAAGACATTCTGAGAGCGGATCATTGGGCCAGGGAGAGGTCAAGGACCTTCTTAGAAGGGAGAAAATTGTGCTAACCACGAGCATCATTTCAGCCATCATCGTCTTAGGGATTCTCGTCTTCGTCCATGAATTCGGCCACTTCTTATTATCGAAAAAATTGCGGGTGGGGGTTCTCACCTTCTCTTTGGGGTTCGGGCCAAAACTGATTGGAAGGAAAATCGGTGAAACCCAGTATCAAGTCGCTGCTGTACCTCTGGGTGGGTTCGTTAAACTGATCGGGGAGAATCCAGAAGAGGAAGTGAAAGAGGAAGATCGCCACCGGGCCTTCTCAACCCAACCGATATGGAAACGTGTCATGATCGTGAGCGCTGGTCCTTTTTTCAACTTTGTCCTCGCCCTTGTTCTCTTCTCGGGTATCAACCTTCTCGGGATCCCATTCTTCCCTTCCAAAATAGGAGAGGTGAGTTCTGGCCTTCCTGCGGAGGGGGCGGGTTTGAAAAAGGGCGACGTTATCCTATCCATTGATGGAGAAGGTGTTTCGAGATGGGACGATCTTTCAAAAATCATCCGGAATAGCAAAGGGAAGGATCTCCTCCTCAAGGTGAAACGGAACAGTGAGATCTTCGAAATCAAAGTCACCCCAAAGCCCTCTACGCAAAAAAATCTCTTCGGAGAAGAGATCCAAACTTTTATCATCGGTATCACTCCTTCTGAAGAGATTATCTTAGAGAAGGTTGGTCCTTTCAGAGCAATAGGCAAGGGACTTGTCCAAACCTGGTTTGGGATCGAATTGACCATAGTGACCATTGTGAAATTGATTGAAAGGGTGATCCCTGCAAAGACGATCGGCGGTCCCCTCCTGATCGCCCAATTAGCTGGGGAGCAGGCTAAAAGGGGACTAGTGAGCTTGGCCCTCTTCATGGCCATCCTGAGCATCAACCTGGGGGTGATCAACCTCTTTCCCATTCCCATCCTCGATGGAGGCCATTTCCTCTTTTTGGGATTGGAGGCGATTTTGAAAAAACCCCTCAGTATCAAGAAGATGGAAATGGCTCAACAGGTCGGCTTAGTCCTCATCATCCTCCTGATGATCTTTGCCTTCTATAATGATCTGATCCGGATATTCTCTCCAGGAGGATTGAAATTTTAGGCTATCGGGGTTGACCGATGAAGGTGCTTGGTATCGATACCTCAACAGCCTGTGGGAGCGTAGGATTGATCGATGAGGAGCGGTTGATTTCTGAATATCTGCTTAACACCTCTGTGACCCATTCTGAAAGGCTTCTCAAAGCCATCGAACTCGTCCTAAGAGAAACTCGATATAACATGAAAGATCTGGACGCATGGGCGATCTCCCTCGGCCCAGGCTCTTTTACAGGACTGAGGATCGGGGTGAGTACGGTAAAGGGATTAGCCTTTGCCACGGGAAAACCTGTCGTAGGTGCCTCCAGCCTCGATGTGTTAGCTTCACAGATCTCGCCTACCCCCTACCCCATCTGCCCGATCCTCGATGCCAGAAAAGGTGAAGTCTATACTGCTTTCTATCAGTATGGAGAGGGGAATCTTCTCAAACGACGATCCACCTACCAAGCGATCAGACCTGAAGACCTTGTCAGAAAGATAAAGGAACGAACCATCTTCATTGGCAACGGGGTGAGAATTTACGGAGATTATCTCCAAAGTTCTCTTTCATCCTTTGCCATCTTTCCACCTTTTCCTCTCAATACCCCTCTTGGGTCAATGACGGCAAAATTGGGATGTGACCTTCTTCGAAAAGGGGAATATTTAGACCTATCTACCTTTACTCCCGTGTATGTTCGGCCTTCAGAGGCTGAAATAAAATGGCAGGAGAGGCATCCTGATTGACAAAGAGGACTGGATTATATTATGTTTTATTTTAAAACCATTTGAAATTTTAATTTGTTATGCGGGGGGCTGAGATGGTGACAAAAGAGGAAGAATTGGTCGAGAGGTTGATGAAAGAAAATGAGGATTTTCTAAAAGCCAAACAGGCCCATATCCAACTCGCAAGACAACTGGAAGAACTTGAAAACAAGGCC
>Ga0187771_10001969_pt1 | contig 14128 bp, 13 predicted proteins | sample 0116_SJ02_MP15_1_FD_133139 | JGI IMG/M metagenome (GOLD analysis project Ga0187771, IMG submission 133139) | Tropical peat soil microbial communities from peatlands in Department of Meta, Colombia - 0116_SJ02_MP15_10_MG | ecosystem: Environmental > Terrestrial > Soil > Wetlands > Peat | place... | reverse complement strand
CGCCAGGGGAAGGGTCATTGGCTCCGGGCCGTATGACAATTTCATTCAGACAGACGCCTCCATCAATCCTGGAAACAGCGGTGGACCACTGATCAACATGAAAGGGGAGGTGGTGGGGATCAACACGGCCATCATCGCCTCTGGCCAAGGGATTGGATTTGCGATTCCGATCAACATGGCAAAAGAGATTGCTCCCCAGCTCCAAGAGAAGGGACATGTTACTCGGGGATGGCTGGGCGTGAGCATCCAAGAGGTGACTCCAGAACTCGCAAAGTCTTTTGATCTCAAAGAGAAGAAAGGAGCTCTTGTTTCCCAGGTAGCCTCAGGTAGCCCGGCTGAGAAAGCAGGAATCGAGCAGGGTGACATTATCCTTGAATTTGATGGCAAAGAAGTCTCAAATTCGCAAGATCTACCTCGGATCGTTGCATCGACACCGGTGGGCAAAGCCGTGACCCTTAGGATATTGAGGAACGGAAAAGTCATTGACCGCCAGGTGAAAGTAGGGGAGTTGGAGGAGAAGGTGGAAGTTGCGAATGCACCCTCCCATAAGTCTTTGGGAATCACCGTGCAAAACCTTACCTCCGAAATCGCGAAGGGGTTGGGTCTGAAGAAAGAGACAGGTGTGGTGGTCACCCGGGTTGAACCAGGAAGCCCGGCAGAGAATGCGGGAATTCAGACAGGGGATGTGATTCGAGAGGTCAACCGAAAGCCTGTCAAAGATGTGGAAGATTTTGTTCAGAAGGTTGAAAAGGCCAAGGGGTCGGACAACGTCCTATTTCTCATCCAGAGGGGACAAAACAACCTGTTCGCTGCCGTAACGCCGAAATAACCTCTTCGGGGTCCGATCGGAGTGTCAATGAGAATACGCCGATCGGCCCCCTTTCTTATCCACCGAATAACCATTGAGAGCTAAGACGGAGGGACAAGAAAGATGAATCAAAAAATCATTATCAAGTCAGACGACTTCAGCAGGGAAATTTTTTCTTTCCTTAAAGAGGTAGGGGCAGGGATGACAATTGATTGGAAAATGGAAGCCTTAGACCGGCTCAGGAACGCTGTTATTGAAGCCTTTGAAAAAATGGGAGTCACGCTTGAGATCGATGCCCGCCTCCAATCTGCCTCCTTCCCTTCTTTAACCAAGAGAGGGCCAGAGTTGGAATGCCTCAGTGAAAAGCCCGTGTTGAGGCTAAAGCGAGCGCCATAATTGTGCGGTCTTCACCGTGTATAAAGAATTCGTCACCCTCAAACACATATCTATTTCAACAGATGACTTGCCTGCTTTTCTGTCTGCCGGGAAAGCAGGTCCAAGGCCCGCAATAGTTGAACATCGCCGCTGGCCCTAAATTTCTCTAGAGTCATCCCCCTCTCCGCCTTTGGAATCAAAGGCGTCACCTCTGGGGGTAAGGGAACCACCAAATCCGGAGAGATACCCTGATGCCAGATTAAACGTCCGGTCGGAGTCAGCCATTCTTCGATGGCCAACATGAGTGCCGATCCGTCAGAGAGGGGAAATGATTCCAATACGGTACCTGTCCCAAAGGTTTTTTCCCCTATGAGCGTGGCACGGTGCGAATCCTGCAATGCCCCGGCAACAATTTCCGCACCACTGCTCGTTCCGCCATTGATCAGTACTGCCATCGGCATGGCAAGTGCGATCCCTCCCTCTTGTACCGGTACTGGCTTGACCCTACCTGCCGCATTCCTCTCTAGCATGACGTTGCCACCTTCCAGAAACTGACTTGCTGTGGCCACTGCTTCATCCAACAGACCGCCAGGGTTGCTGCGCAGGTCAAGGATGAGTCCGGTCAACCCCTCCCGCCGAATCTTCACTAACGCTCTCTCGAGATCCTTGGTGGTTCCTTTGTTGAAGGCCACAACCCGCACATGGGCCACTGTCGTTCCCGGAAGGCGGAGCCAGTCTACGCTGTGAAGCGTGATGCGTGCTCGCACAATGTCGACGTCTACAGTACGCCCGGTGTTCGGATTCAAAATGTTCAGCTTTACCGTGCTTCCAGGAGGTCCTAAAATTCGGCTGACCACCTGTTCCAGCGGGAGACCACTGACATCCTCGCCGTTGACCTTTAGAATGACGTCGCCCGGTTTCAAACCGGAACGCTGCGCTGGGGAGTCATCTAACGGCGCCACGATGACGACTTGCTTGTTCTTCATTTGCACTTCTGCGCCAATGCCTTCAAGTTTGCCTCTTGAGAAATTGCGCTCTTGCTTTACCACCTCTGGAGAGAGAAAGCGGCTGTGACCTGTATCTCCGAGGGAATCCACCATCCCGCTGATCGCACCATAAGTCATCAGTTGGGGGTTGACCGCATTCCGATTCACATAGACCCGCTCGATCGTATTCCACGCCTCTGCCATTAACCGGAAATTGGGCTCTGCATTAGGAGCAATCGTGTCAGAAGGGGTAAAGGCGGCCAGCAGGTGACAGCCCAGTATTGCACCTCCAACTAAACCGAGGACGAGAAAGACGAAACACGGTATCAACCGATAGCGTTGGTTTTTCATGAATCCTCCTTTTGAAGTCAGGCAGAAAGTTTAGCTCTCTCTAAGAGTTCGCTGAGAGATTCAAAGAGGGTTTCTTAAGATTTTCTTACAATACTGCAGATAAAGAAATAAGGCCAATCTTGTATTTTACATACGAGAATACTGTATATTGAACGGACTTTCGATGAAATCTTAAGGCCGAAAACTTGAAAAATCTGAAATTTGCTGAAGATTTATACAGGTATTTCGGCCAACAGCCCTACTGGACAGAGAGGAAGATGGTAGGTGCAACGGCAAAAAAGCCGGTGGAAGAGCAGAAGGCGATGCCTCCTGAGATGCACTGGTACTAAGCAAATCGACCTCAATGGGAAGGCAGCGAAAGGTTTTCTCTTGTTGCCTCTCTATTTAATCTTTAGGGGCTTGAGGAAGGGACAGAGGTACCAAAGAAGGATGATAAGGTGATTTCCGGTATGCCCCAACAATCTGATCCAACCTATTCATCTCCAAAACTTTCGGGTCATCCGCTAACGTCCTGGGTATGATGACACAGATCCCAAAATTCTCTTTCAGCAAGTCCAGTTCGGAGACGTAATCTCCGCTCTTATTTGAGGTCAATGGAGAGGCACAGATTGTTATTCCATTTTCATTCAGATATCTTATGATGTAATGGAGATGATACATTCCTATCGTGAAAAGCGCTCTTCTATTTCTAATATGCCCTTGTCGAACCTCGTCATTTATGATTTGAGGTATCTTTTGAAGCATGGCCGCTGTTCTTCTCTCTTGCAAATAGTCCAGTTCCGATCTCACGACAAAGTAATTATCACTGTCACACGTTGCGAGCCTGAGGATACCTTCTCTCACTGCATCATAAAGTCCTTTATCCTCTACCTGCTGCAGCTCTAATAGGTGATCTTCCTTTAAGAGCATCTCTGCATTGACGTAGGTTGTACTGTCAGAGAGCCTTTCCTCCAGGAGTTTTATATCTGATGATCCGAAACATTTGCTCTTCCCTTCTGCGATTCTAACATTCTTCTTCTCGGTCGTTGCTTTCCTGTCTTTGAAAAATCCTTCAGGCAAAAGAAGTTCCAACTGCTGGTTATGGATCAGCCAATCTCCGATCTGATAGACTTCCGCTTGTACTCGCGATGTATTTTTGCCATTCGCTCGGGTTAAAGAATCCCGATGGCTCATACCGATGATAAAAAGTTGATTCGGGCTCTTCTCATTGCATTGGTATATGACTTCACCATATTCGGCCGGAATATTGAGGTTTGTCTCTCCATGGGAAGGAGTAGTTAAAAGAAAAGAGAAGAGAGTTAAAAGCAGAAATAGGGGTTTTCTCGCTGAATGCACAAATATAATTATGAGGTTAAACTCTTCAGAAATCAAGGGCGTGAGAAACGACAATTGGATAAGGAAAAATCAGTAATCATAGCCTATTTTTCCAACTTTACCTCGGAAAACCATGTGGCTATAACACGTATATGCCAGCACTACCGGTAAGACAATGATCACCCCCCAGAGGGTGAATCGTAATGTTTCATGCTGTGCTGCGGCCTCTTTAAAGGTGATGCTGGGAGGGATGGCGTAGGGATAGATCGAAGCGATGAGCCCCAGGTATCCAGCGAGGAAAAGGACCACACTGCAGAAAAAAGGGAGGAATTCACGGCGAGTTTTTAGGCTCTTCATGAGGCCACAGAAGGCTGTCAAACCGAGCAGCGGGAAGAGCCAAATGAAATAGATGCGGGGGGAACTGAACCAATTTGTCAGGACAGAAGGATAATGGATGGGCGTCCAAATAGTGACGAGGACTTGGAATCCCAGGACAACCATCGCCGAACGGAAGGCTTTCGCATAAGCCCATTCTTGCACCGAGCCTGCTGTCTTGATGATGAGGTAAGTAGATCCTAATAAGATATAACCAGCGATCAGCGCGATGCCCACCGTCACGGAAAATGGATTCAGCCAGTCAAAAGAACCCCCTGCAAAGCAGGTCCCGACCACCTTTGTTCCAGAAAGAAATCCGCCCAGTGTCAATCCCTGAGCCATCACAGCCACGAAACTTCCAAGAAAAAAGGACCTGTCCCATGGTCTTTTTCGAGTGGCATTGGCCCGGAACTCAAAGGTCACACCGCGAAAGATCAGACCAAAGATGAAGGTCAGGAGGGGAATATATAGCGCGCTGAAAAGCACTCCGTAAACCATAGGAAAGGCCACAAGGAGGGCTCCTCCTCCAAATACGAGCCAGGTCTGATTTGCATCCCAAACGGGAGCGACGCTATTGATCAACACATCCCGTTCGTCTTCGTCCCTGGCACTCGGGAAAAGAAGGGCAACCCCGAGGCTGAAACCATCGAGGACGACATAAAGGATGATCGCCAGGGCCACCAGGCAGGCCCAGATGATAATGAGATCCATCATTCAACCCATCTATTCTCGTCGTTTCTCCCAATCACCCCATCACTGAGTCACTCTTTCCTCCGCTTTTAAAGGGCCTCATGCCCACTGGCCTTTGAATCGGGGGAATGGGACTGGTCAGATCCACGCCCCGGTGCAATGTCTTCAGGATGTAAAAGAAATAAATCGCCCCGATTGCTGGAAAGATGATCAAAAAGAGGCAAAGGGACCATATGACGTTTCCGGCTGGAATGGGTGAAACACCCTCAGCCGTCCGCATCAGGTTGTAAACCACCCACGGCTGACGGCCCACCTCAGTGGTCACCCAGCCCAGCTCCGTCGCGATAAATCCCAGGGGGTGGGCGATCAGCAAAGTCCAGAGGAATGGCCGATGATCAAAGAGACGCCCCTTTCGCCACAGGAATGCTGCCCACGCCATCACAAAGAAGAGGATGAACCCGATCGCCACCATGAATCGAAAAGCCCAGAATAGGATCAAGACATTGGGGCGGTCCTTCTCATGGAAGTCTTTGAGTCCCTGGACTCTCCCGTTCAAAGAATGAGTGACGAGCAGGCTCAGGCCATGAGGGATGACGATTTGATAGAGATTCCGTTCTTCCCTCATGTCAGGAAGAGCGACCACTGCAAAAGGGGCCCCACCGTGAGTATTCGTCTCCCAATGGGCCTCTATGGCGGCCAATTTGGCCGGCTGATGATGAAACACCTGGCGACCGCTCGCATCGCCCAGGTAGATCTGAACAGGTGAGAAGAGACCCGCCATGACCAAGGCTATCCCCAACGAACGTCGAGAGAGTTCAACCTGTCTTTTATTGAGGAGGAAGTAAGCGCTGATCCCTGCGACGACAAAAACAGATGTCTCAAAGGAAGCCAAGACCATGTGGCCCGCTCGAATGGGCAAAGAGGGGTTAAAGATCGCGGTAAAGAAATCGGTGACCATGAACTTTCCATTCACCTGTTCAAAGCCAACTGGAGTTTGCATCCAAGAGTTTGCAGCCAAAATCCAGAAAGCAGAGAGGATCGTACCCAGTGCCACCAGACACGTGGCTAGAAAGTGAACCCTTCGATTGACCTTTTCCCAGCCAAACAGCATAATGCCCAAGAACCCTGCTTCCAGGAAAAAGGCGGTCATGACCTCAAAGGCCAAGAGAGGGGAGAAGACATTGCTCACCGTTTGAGAGAACTGAGAAAAGTTAGTCCCGAACTCGAACTCCAGGACGATACCGGATACAACCCCCACTCCAAAATTGATTGCGAAGATCTTCACCCAGAAGCGGTACATGCGGTAATAGAGCTCCTGATGGGTTTTCAACCAGAGGAATTCGACCACCACCAGGTAAAGCGAAAGGCCAATCGTCAGAACAGGGAACAGGATGTGGAACATGGTGGTGACAGCAAACTGAATTCGTGAGAGGAAAACGGCATCCACGATCGCCTCCATCCGACAGAGCCACCCCAGAGACTCAATGGACCAAATAATACTTTTGTATCAGGATGAATGCAAGGAGAAAATAAGTTGATTCCTTTATTTTCTGAGTAATAAGACCGTATTTTCTGGTCGGTCCACTGTGTCCTCGGCAAGGGTCTCTCTCCGCAAGAATCTTATCGGAGGAAGAGGCTGTAGGTCAGGACACAGAAGACAAAACCCGTGAAAAAGGTATACTTCCAGTTGCGCTTCGCGAGAGCAAAGTAGAACACGGAAGCCAGGACGCGCAGAAAGGGGGTTAACATTAAGACACCGATCCCCATGTTGAGGATGAGACGGGGACGAACGGCATGAGAAGCGGTCTGACGAAGGGTGGATAATATGAATTCGAAGAAATTCATTCCAACGATTGAATGTTCGAATTGTACATTCCCCCATCTCGTCCAATGCCAAATCAAGCCAATGGCAAGTAAAGCGACACTCGTTAGAACACCCGCCAACAGGATATAACCGACCAGGGTCTCCATATCGAAATGATCCCCTCTCTTTTCTTCCTGAAGACGATGGGTAGGTTCTTGCATAGGATATCCCGTCAACTGCCGAGAATGCCGCGGACCATCATCTCGACGCCTAAAACGAATAATACCATCAGAAAGAAACGGCGGACCGTTTGGTTGGTCATGCGGACGAGCAGGCGTGTTCCAATCGTGGCACCAAGGACAACACCGAGGATGATCGGAGCTGCCAGTCCAGGATCGATCATTCCCGCTGCCAGATAGACACTGGTACCTGCGAGGGCCGTCACGCCAATGATGAGATTGCTGGTGGTTGTGGACACTTTGGGTGGCAGGCCCATGATCAAATCGTGGATCAAGACCTTCAAGGCACCTGCACCGATGCCCAACAATCCGGCGATCAAACCAGCGCCAAACATGAGAGGCCCACCGATATAAGCTCGGGCCCCTCGATATTGTAAAGTCTGTCCTATGGATTGATCGTAGTAGCTCCCTTCCAACTCCAGCCATTGGGAGAATCGATCTTGATGGGCCACAGGCCGCCAGCTCTCGCGTCGCTGTCTAAATAATGCTGCCCAAGAAATCAGCAGCACGATACCAAACAGAATGAAGAGTGGCCGTCTGGCAGAGACCAAGGTGATGGCAGCCCCAGCCCATGCACCGATGATCGTAAACATTTCCAAAAACATTCCCACCTTGAGGTTTGTAATCCGATCTCGTACATAGGCTGAGGCTGAACCACTGGATGTGGCGATCACTGAGACGATGCTGACGGCGATGGCGTGTTTGATATCCATACCGAAGAATGTGAGCGCGGGAATAAGGATGACGCCGCCACCCATCCCGCTCATCGATCCGACAAACCCGGCAACGATCGATGTCAGGATTAGCAATTCAAATGACATCGGCTTTCTCCGCTTTAAAGAGGTTTATCTCCATACCAGCTCTCCTGAGGATGACCCGGTCTACCGGTCATTAGCTATCTCGAGGCTTGGCGTCAATTTTACAATATTTCTCATTGTAAAGACTACCGGGCATCTCTGCAGGGCCAATTCCTCGGCCTCCTTAATTTTCTCCACCGGTGCATCGCTCACTACTTTCAGTTTGACTCTCACCTCTTCCATCGGGGGTTGATCTCCAAGGCCAACCATTCGAGAGAAGTTGAGATCTGCTTCCACCCGTGTCGTGACCCGCTTTAGTTTGATACCCAGCATCGTCGCCATGATTGCAAATACTCCTGTGTAACAGGAGGCAAGGCCAAAAAAGCAGTAGTGCATCGGCCCTGGTAAGGTTCCTCCGCCGCCCATAAAGGTGGGATTATCCACCTCAAACGTTGTTTGTCCTCCTTCGAATTGGATCGGTGAATGGAATTGGACTCGTCCCTCCCTGATATTCCATTCTCCTTCGAGGACCTGTGTCCTTCTCGCCTTTGAGGAATTTTTTTTGATCTCTTCTCCAAATACCATGATCTTATCAAGATCAACATTGTTCATCTTTTTCATGGGTTCCTCCCTATTCGTCTGGGTCTGGGTATTCTTAATGTAATTATTTTTTCATATAGTGTGGAGAAATAAATAGGGTGACCTCTGCATTTTTGGTGGAAAAACACAGTATTTTAACAGCAGCGGGCACGCAGGCTTGGAGTTATTTATATAGAATCCCAAAAAAGAAAACGGAAAGAATTCCACCGGCCAGGAGGATGTAAGGAAGGCTGATCTTTCTTGAAATCGCGTAGAATGCCGCCGCAGCCATGAGGATCCTTGGAATATCTACAAGAGAGGCCCTTCCAAAATTATACAGGACGAGACCAAGCATTCCAATGAATGATCCGAGGATGCCCTGCTCCATCATCCGGACCTTGTCCACACCCTTCAATCGATCATGGTAAGGGATGAGCAGGACCAAAATGAAGAAGGACGGAAAGAACATTCCCAGTGTCGCCAGGATGGCTCCCCATACGTGGAAAACCTTGTAGCCCACGAATGTAGCTGTTATCAGGATGGGGCCGGGGGTCACTTGACCCAGTGCAATCCCGTCCAAGAATTCTTTTGTAGTAAGCCAGTGAAACCGGTCTACCATCTCGTACTGGATAAGAGGGAGGGCAGGGAAGCCGCCACCGAAGGCCAAAGCCCCGATCTTAGCGAGACTCAAGGAGAGAGAAGTAATTCTCGGATCTATGAGAGATGAAAGTACCATCACTGTGCAAACGAAGGCAGCGAGGAGAACAACAACAGGATATTCCTTCTCTTCCGCCACGGGTAAGGGGGCTCCTCCAGACGGCGCGGTTTTGGTCTGGGGTATCTTAGGCCGTAAGTAAAGACCGGCAAGGGCAGCGAAGATAAAAACTAGGGCAAAGTTCCACTGGAATAAGAAGGCGAAGAAAGATAAGAGTGCGATCAGAATCACTTTCCAGTCTTTAAGAACAGATCTGCCAAAGGTGATGCAGGCATTGAGAATGATTGCCACCACAATGGCTCCCAATCCCTTAAAAAGGGCCTGGATAAACCAGAGGCTGTGGTATCTGAAATAGATGGCTGAAAGTGCAAGGAGAACGATAAAAGCCGGGAAAACAAAAGCCACTGCCGATATAAGGGCACCCCATATTCCCCTGACCCGATATCCGATGTAGGTAACGATCTGAACCATGGTTGCCCCTGGGATCAACTGACAGAGGGCAGCCCCCCGCATGAACTCACCTTCCTTTATCCAGCCGTACCGATTTACAGCCGTTTCCTTGATCTGCCCGATCATCGCAGGGCCACCATAGGCTGTGGCCCCGAGTTTGAAAAATCCTGTAAAGAGAAGACTGAGTGAAATCATTTGGCGTTTCTTAAGAGGGTGGTCATCCCTAAAACATTGGCGTCGGGACAGTGCCCCACCCACTTCCGGAGGTGACATTTTGAACCTGGAGAATCTCTCCCGTATGGAGATGCACATCGACAAAGAAAAGCGGCCTCCGGGAAATGTTGATACCGAAATCGTCAAACGGCGATTTAAGATCTCCATTATTGCCAGATAATTTAATAAAGATAATCCTTCGCTTCATTACCGGGCTATTGTGCATGCTTGGACTGTAAACGTGCGTTCCGGCATGGTGAGCATGCCCTCCTGTTAAGTGGGCAAAGGGATGAAAAATATACTCTGTGATCATGCCGATAGTTTTATGGTGTTCAAACAGCTTCCATTCACCGCCTGTATCGGCAATCATTCCTTGCATCACATAATCAATTGGAATGAAATAGGCAAGGAGCCGATGCTGCCCTTCGCTATTTTCAATTGATTTCAGCATTGAGGCAATGGCAGGCTCCTGAAGCACTGATGGAAGCAGTTGCGCAGCCGCGGTGAGGTCTTCTTTTGTTATGGTGATCACATCAACGTGGTCCACCTGCTCCAGCGCGAGATGATGCACCGTATAGGCCCGGGAAATGAATCCACCTCCGACAATGACTACCAGAAGCACCAGAAAGATAATACAGGCTTTTCCAAAGCTAAGGCTTTGTGGCTTTCGGTTTCCCGTCAACGCTTTGTCGATAGAATGGGGAAGAAACATCCCTGTACGATTCATATAGGCGATGTAGTTTTCTCCAAAGCGATTGATCATTCGGCGTTCTTCGTCCTTGGCGAGAAGGTAATAGAGGAACAGCATGATCGCGAAAAGTGTGAGCGTCAGAAATCTTGGCCACATGATAGCCAGTCCTAAAGCCGCTAAACCAAGACCGAGATATTGGGGATGGCGAATGACGGTATAAAGTCCTTTTGTTGCAACACCCCTTCTCAGCAACTTGCCCAGATACACCTGTGCAGCGCAGACGAAGAATATTAGCATCCCAACCACAAAAAAAACAGATCCTAAAATACGAATGACCGTTAATACCTCATTAGGTGGAACGACCATGTGAGGAAGAAAAAAGGCTGTAAGCCAACGAGTCAATGGGGATTGATTTAATGCAAGCAAGAAGGGGTTGAATGCTGCATAGAAAAAGAAAGCAAAGGGGCTGATCATAATGGCAATTTCAAAAGCCACAATGAACGACAAAAAAATTGCACTGCTTGCTGCAAACCTCTTACCTACGCTGTCATGCGATATTTTTTGTTCAGTCATTTCTAACCTCCTTTTATTATATCATGCCTTTCGACTAAGGCCGAGATACTTGTCGATGAGTTTAAATTGGTGAATTTAATGAAGGCCCTAAAGGGTTAGACTACTCTCACCGAAGGCTAACAACGGAGAGGGACAGATGTCAGGAAGATATTGGATTGGACGGAATTGCTTGCGTTAATTTGAAATAAAACTTTAGGTTCCTGTTCCTGCAAAACAGAATCCAAATTTACGGTACTAATATCATTTTGAGACACGATGGAATTAAACAGACAAGAACTGGTTCTTTGAAATTGTTTGTCTTGAGAATGTGGACGAGGGATCGATAGCTTTTGAAACAGATTGATCGGCGTGGTTCCGAGAAGAATCGGGACAAGAATTATCGCGGTAATGAGGAATAATAATTTGTGTCTGCTTGACATTGAAGATCCCTACCACCTTACGCAGCAACTTTTGTGCCTAAATCTGAAGAATCTCCGAAATGAGAAAAATACATAACAATTATATCAGGTTAGTAAATTCTTGCAAACGTCAAATCATAACCCTTGAATCAAATGCTCTCGACAATTATGTCGATAACAAAGGGGTTAAAAGATGAACTTTCAAATAATATTAATAAATTAAGATGGCCTCGACGAATTTTTCCTGATAGATTAATGGGAATTTGGAAGAGCATGTCTCCGTTGCGATAAACCGAATCCTTATGACCGCGTTAGACAAAAATCACGAAGCTGCGGTATAAAAATTCAAGAATAATTTCTGGGTAATCTCTTCGCCGGGTTTTAATATAATAAAATCATCATGCCACGATCCCCGAAACATCTTTTCAAAATACTCCAGGGAGCCCTTGATCTCCTCATATCTCAAATGGAGAAAATCGGCATTCTCCTTGCTGTGGTCCCGATGAACTTCTGAAAGATTACCAATATCCACGAGGACAATTCTGGTATAGTTTTTCAATTCTTCCCTGATCGCCCATTCCGCAGTTTCAGGATCGTACCGCTGACAATACTCTTGATAAACACCAAGTGGGGACTTTCCTTCTTCAATCCATCCTTTCGTGAGATAATAAGTGCCTGGCTCCTTTTGGTGTTCTTCAACGTATTTTTCATGGGAGCCCAGAAAAAGAGCAATGCAGTCGTGGACACGAGGGATAACCAGGGAATGACGCTTGGACTTAATGCCTAAGATGCCATTGCTGCACAATCCATAACCCAAGATGATATAATCCAAATCTTGCGGGTCAGCTTTATCAATCTCTTCCTGGATAAGGGGTCCCATCTTTTGAGGTGTACGATGTAGAGACTGCTCCATGAAGATGAAGGAGATCCCTCCAGACTGAAATTGAAGGAGTTCCTCTTTCATGATGCTACAGGCAATGACCAAATACCTCATTCCAAGGAATCCTTTTTCTACGACACATCAGCGAGACAACCAATACAAACGTTCTCAAAATTCCAAAAAAATATTCTTCAGCCTACAGCATCGGATGAAATGAAAAACATATCTCTGAAGACCGGGGGATTTGATAGAGCTGAGTGCGGGCAAATTGGAGATCGGGGGAACTCACCCGTCAAAAACTTGATCTTCTTAGGTATCGGCATGAATTCGTCCTCCCTCCTACTGCCCTCTTCCCCTTGGACGAAATGAGGGTAAGCAAGGATCTGCTCATTTGGATTGGGTTGCTTTCTTGGCTTTCTCTCTTTTTCGATAAGCCTTGATCCAGTTGGACGCATACTCATCCCGTCCCATACATAGATCCGCGGCCGAAATCGCCATTTTGATCTCCTCATGGAGCGGGTTGGTGATCGGACAGGTGAGCCCTGACCTGATGGCCATCGCCATGAAGGTTGCATTCACAGTTGTCCGATCAGGAATTCCGAACGAGATGTTACTGCAGCCCATGGTAATATTAACCCCAAATTCCTTTGAAATGGCCTCGATGGAATCGAGGGCTAATTTGCCCGCTTGGTCTTCTGTCCCCATTGCTAAGGCCAATGGGTCGATCACAACATCTTCAATCGGAATTCCTATCTTCGTGGCCCGTTCGATGATCTTAGCGGCGATGGAAAGACGCTTGTCCACCGTCTTCGAGATCCCTTCGTCATCCAATGTTAGACCGATGACGGCAGCCCCGTATTCCTTGATCAAGGGTAGGACCGTCGATAGTTTACCCTCTTCGCCATTGACCGAATTCACCAAAGCCTTTCCCTTGTAGACTTTCAAGGCGGCTTCCAAAGCCTTCAGATTTGCCGTATCGATGCAGAATGGGACATCCGTCAACTCCCTGACAATCCTAATCAATTGCACCAACAGAGCAGATTCATCTGCCCCTGGAACACCTGCATTCACATCCAGGATCGCTGCGCCCGCCTCCACCTGAGCCACCGCATCCCTGCGGATAATATCGAATTTCCCCTCTTTCAACTCTTCCTGCAATTTCTTCCGCCCCGTAGGATTAATACATTCACCAATAATGACAGTGGGGAGGCCTCTGTTAATCTCCACCTCTTGAGTTTCAGACTTCACAATGGTCGTAAGGTCTTTTGCCATGGGTTTCCCTTCTTGGCAATTTGGATGATGGCTATCACCTTTGATGATTAACTTGTCAAAAGGTTTTTCGTCAAGGTCGCAGCAGAAGCTGCAATGTTTCATTTAATGCATTTTACTGATTCGGAGGGAATGGTACTTCATCATATGACCCTATTTTCTCCTGTGCGCAGGGGATGCATGCTCTTTTGCCATTGATTTTGCGCAAAAGATCCTTTTTCGTCGGCTCCCCGCAGAAATCACAAATTCCAGACTCCATAATCCTGGCTTTGGGAGGGATATCTGTGGAGATTTCTTCAATCTTGAATAGAGACTGAACATCGGTATCGAGAATCCTCTTGGTCCGTTCTTGTTGAAGTTGCCTCAATTGCGCCAATTCTTGTAAGGATGCTCGATCATTCTGGGCCTTTTCGGAAAGGGAAAGACTCTCCTTGTCTAACTTGAAAGCATCGGGTCGGAGACATACGCGTACGCCTTTTCCTTTCCTCTTGTACATAAGGGAAAAAGCATGTTTTCCATAGTTCTTAAAAATAAAGTTTCCCTTTCCGAAAGTACATCCCGTCATCACCTGGATGGCATCTGCGCCGCAGGCATCTGTTTCAACAATTGCAAGCAACTCTT
>Ga0187771_10001968_pt1 | contig 14129 bp, 18 predicted proteins | sample 0116_SJ02_MP15_1_FD_133139 | JGI IMG/M metagenome (GOLD analysis project Ga0187771, IMG submission 133139) | Tropical peat soil microbial communities from peatlands in Department of Meta, Colombia - 0116_SJ02_MP15_10_MG | ecosystem: Environmental > Terrestrial > Soil > Wetlands > Peat | place... | reverse complement strand
TTGTTCACTGCAGAGGAGACCCTCGAAGGCGTAGAGGGGATGGACCTCCGGCTCAAGGTCGCAGTGAAGGTTCTCGACGGGGAGGTCGAGGTCGACTACTCCGGGACGGCGGCCCAGGTCGACTATCCATTGAATTCGGTGTTCGGCGTGACGATTTCAGGGGTGTACTACGTCCTGCGCACCCTGACGGGCGACGACATACCGGCGAACCACGGAGCGTTCGCTCCCATCAGGGTCAGCGCCCCGACCGGCACCATCCTCAACCCGACGTCGCCTCATCCTGTCGGTGGCGGGAATGTCGAGACCAGCCAGAGAAACGCAGACCTGATCTACAGAGCCCTATCCAGGGCCGCCCCACGGTTAGTGCCGGCCGCAGCTGGGGGTTCGATGAATAACGTCATGGTAGGCGGCCGCTCCGGCGGCTCCCAATGGGCGTTCTACGAGACCATGGGGGTGGGACTGGGCGGCAGCAGCCACCAGGACGGCGTCGACGGCATCCAGTGCAACATGACGAATACTATGAACACCCCGATCGAGGAGATCGAGCGTGCCCTTCCCCTGATGATAACGAGGTATGAATTCAGGCGGGACAGCAGCGGCGCGGGGAGGTTCAGGGGTGGGTCGGGACTGGTGAGGCGCTACCGGATTCTATCTCCCAATACTACGTTCACGATACTCGCCGAAAGGGAGCGGCGGGCACCCTGGGGGCTGTCGGGAGGCAAACCAGGGGGTCGGACAGAGATCATTCTGACCAGAGGCGGAAAGGAATCCAGGGTTCCGACGAAGTGTACGCTCGTTCTCGGCAGAGGCGACGAAGTCGAGGTACGGACCGCGGGGGGCGGGGGATACGGGAGTCCGCTCCAGAGGCCACGCCCATCGGTCATCGAAGACGTCGCAGACGGCCTTGTCACCACTGCCAGAGCAAGGCGGGATTACGGAATCAAGTGACGGTTCGCACAAAGCGGCGTCGTCTTCAAATAGAATACTCCTGCCTAGTGCTGGAGGGTTCGGCGTCTTTGATGCAAAAACAGGGAAACTGGGAGTTCTTTCTGGCCAAGGGTTCGCGGACAGTGGGTCTGGTACTGATTCATGAGATCTTCGGCTACTCGCCCTACATCGAGGAGGTCGCGAGAGATTTCGCCGCGAGAGGCTTCACAGCGGCGGCGATTGATTTGTACAGGGGCCAGAAGGCGACGACTCTGGAAGAGGGGCACAAGCTGAGGACCGCCGTCACCAAGGAGTCGCTCCTAGACGGAGTGTCGAGCGGAATCGAATTGATGAAGAACGAAGCTGGGGTGAAGAAGGTCGGAACCATGGGGTTCTGCATGGGAGGAGGCCTCGCGCTCCAGGCTGCATGCGACCTTCCGCTTGGCTTTTGCATCGACTACTATGGGTCTATTGAAAGGGAAGACGATTTGGTGAAGTTGAAGGGTCCTGTCCTACTTATTCTCGGGAGCGACGACGAGAGGGTCACACCATGGGCATTCCAGCACTTCCTGCCCTCGGCGATGAGGTACAAGAAGAGGGCGGAGATACAGCTCTACCCCAACTCCAGACACGCTTTTCACAGGCCGGGGTGGGAGGGTCACAACCCACAGGCCGCAGCGGACGCTTGGGATAAGACGATCAGGTTCCTGTCTTCGATCTAGGCGCCATACGTGGGAGTCTCCACGGTGCGCTGCCCTCTGGTTTCACCCTTCTGACACAATGGGAGCGCTGCTGAGAGGTCATTGCACCGATGAGCTTGGAAGCTCTTCGGGTATAACTAGCGTTAAATAGTATCGCCGAAGCCGCCCGTTTTGCATGGTGGACACTAGAAAGCTGGCTACTGCCACTCTGCTCGGGGTCGCGATAGCAGTTGTGAAGGGTCCCTTGCAGCCTCCCTACGCGGACTTCCTGATTATTGTGGAGGCCCCCATTCTCGGTTTGAGCTTCCTCCTGCTGGGGAAGGGAGGCGCCACCTACACCGAGCTGGTGAACGGTCTGCTCCAGTCCGTTGTGAAGGCTTCGTTCTTCCCGTTCAGTCTTGTCATAGCATTGCTTTACGGCCTCCAAGTCGACCTCTTCGGTTCGCTGTTCAGGGCCGGCAGAGGGGACCGCGTCAGCGCCAGGCGCATGATGTCCGCCTTGGGTCTCAGCAGCATCACCACGGGGCTCCTCGCAGCCTACACGAGCATCTCCTTGGGGATTGTCCAGTACGTTCCGTCTCTGTTCTATTACGTGTACGTTCCGATAGTCGTCTGGGGGGTGTTCAGTGGCTTCCTCGGGGGATTCCTCGCTGCCGTGATCTGGGAGAGGAATCTGAAGGCGCGTTTTCGGCCCCTGCAGCGAGCCGTCAACCAGACGGCCTAGCCCCTTTTCCCTCGATTTCACGTTTCACCTTGCGGGCAAATCTGTAGAGCAGCCAATAGAGAGCGATGCCCAGTACGACAAACGCGATTCCCGCGACGTCGTTGATGTAGGCGAAAGTGAATAGACCAACGAACACGATGAGCAGGGCTGCGCCTCTCGAAATCGGGCTCACCCTGACCGACATTGAAACCAGACCGACCTCGGCGGTCGAGTTAAACCCTTGGCACTGCGGCGGTCTTCCGCTGCATCGACGCGCCGCTGAGGACCATCAGTCCTCCGACGGCGAGCATCGCGAAATCTGTGAGCTGACCCATTATGGGCGCCCAGGCGCTCACCACCGCCATCGCCACGCCGCAAACCTCCATCGTAAGGCCGACTTGTCTCGTCCTTTCCACTTTCACAGGGAGAACTGCCGCCACACCGGCAAGTAGCGCCACAGCTCCGAGTCCCAGAAGGCACGCCGCGAATGACAGGGAGTCTCCGGAGCCGGGGCTGTCGCCTCCTCTGACAAGCACATAACCAGACGAGAAGTCCAACGCGGCTGCTACGAGTCCGACCAGCAGGGCTGCGAAAGCGGCGGTCCTCAGAGTCTCTACCGCTTCCTTCGTGATTCCTCTTTCAGGAGACGGAAGAGCCTGAACTTGTCGACCTCGCCGGGTGCCAGAGCATACCCGCAGACCCTGCATCGCACGCCCTCCCCCGTTTCGCGCAGGTCATACCTCCCGCACTTGGGACACTTCATCTCTTCCCTGCCGGCGGCAGCGCTCACGAGGCTCTCAACGTGTGGGCGCGTTTTAAGGATGACACGTTGATGCTGCGTCAACTAATTTTGCTCAGACTGGCATCCAGTTTTGAGCGGGCGGGATATAGAAGTCCACCCCCCTTGACGTGTTCGAATTGGGTTTCTCAGAAAAGTGGCAAAGGAAGGAACAGGGCCCAGGAATAATCGGCAGGATCAGGGGAAGCGTGAACGCCCCGCGCCCGCTAAAATCCCAGATTGAGCAGGCCGACAGGCAGATCCGCGTACTGATTTCTCAGCTGGACGCGACCGTTAACAGAATCAAGCAGAGGGACTCCACCATATTCAAGTCCGTCGTGTCGGCCCTTGCGAGGCACGACACCCAGCATGCTGCGGTGTTCGCCAACGAGCTCACGGAGGTGAGGAAGATGGGCAAGATGGTCACCCAGGCCCAGCTGGCGCTGGAGCAGATATCACTCAGACTTGGGACGATAACCGACCTGGGCGAGATTGCGAATACTCTGGCACCCGCTGTCTCCGTGATTAGAAGCATGAAGGAAACGCTCGGGACCGCCCTGCCTCAGGCTGACAGTGAAATCGGGGAGATTTCGGACCTTCTCAGCAGCGTCCTCATCGACGCCGGCGCCACGGGTGGGCTATCCCTCAACTTCGACGCCGCCAACGAAGACGCCCAGAAGGTGCTTGAAGAGGCTGCCGCCGTCGCGGAGCGGAAGATGCGCGAGAGTTTCCCCGAGATTCCGGTAGGGATTCTGGCGGAAAGGCAGCAGGAAGACCTCTCGGCATAGGGGCCTTCTCAGAGAATCGGTAGAACAAAGGGGCGCGGTTGTGGCGCTTTTACTTCGCCACAACCACTTGGCTTGCCAGTGCATCTGTGCCGATGACGGTGATTAGATACTGTTGGCTCGATGTGACAATTGGTATTCCCTTGACATGTCCCATGCCCGGGAATGGCAGGCTGACGCCTATCGGTCCCGTGTAGCTGAAGGTCGCCGTAGACCCCGCCGTCAGGTTGTAACCGAGGTTCGCTAGCCCGGTCCTGATGTCGTGAAACGACTCATCTCCCCCCAGAGGAACGACTGTCCTGACGAATTGTTGAAGGGGAACCAGCGAGCCATTCGCTTCCACCGCGAAGATGGCCGTGCCCGACAGCATCATGGGCACATGCTCAGGGTAGCTCATACCCAATCGCTCTGCCAGCGGGGAGACGATTACCATCTTGATGCTCGTCCCCCGAAGGCCATCCTCGACGGTGACGCTGAGCGAGTTCGCGGACAGCGAGGCGCTGCTTATCTGCAGGTTCGCTGTGGCGTTTTGGCTGAAGCGTCCCCACCAGAGCACACCCGCGAGCGGGAACCTGAAGCCTTCGTGTTGCATCTGTCCGGTGACCTGGCCGGGCGGCACTGGCCACGCGACGGCCGTCGACCTGACGACGAACTCCAGGTCAGACTGGCTTCCGATATTCATGACCAGGGGAGAGATGTCGATGATTGTGGCACTTGGCTTCGAGTCGTTGACCTCAACCCCCCCGCCGGCGATGGGAATGAACACGTAGCCCCCCACGACGAAGGCTGTGTAGTTCTTCCCGTTGTATGTGACAGCCGACGATGTAACATTTAGGCTGAGGGCGTTGTACGTTCCGGTGGTCACCTTGACTGCGGCTATGGTCTGGCTGAAGTTCACCGTTGACATCAGGTCGATTGTCCCGCCACTAGAGAGCTTGGTCCAGCCGGTCCTGTTGCCCGCTCCCGAAACGTGTACTGCTAGGGCCGAATAGTCTACATAGACTGCGGTCACTCCGTCGGGCACGTGAGGTGGATCGGTGAGCAAGACCGTCAGGGTCCCAGGAAGGGCGGACTGAGCTGTGTTGACTTGTGAGCTGTTTGGCTGCGTCGTGTTGACTGATGTACTGACTATTGGCACGCCTGAAAGCATCGATACTCCTATGATGCCGAGGGCTACGACTAGCGCCGCGGCTCCGTAGAGTATCGCGCTGTTTCTTGTATTCACGCCTTCCCCATTTGACGCTTCCTCCTTGAACCTGCACTTTTGAACGGTCAATAACCTGTCGTACTATGATCTTGAACGGCTCCGTTTCATCCGATGTCGTGCGGATCCCTGCGGTCACCTCGTTCAGGGCTTCGGCGGGCAGGTCCGCCGGCTGCAGATGGCGGGGAGTCCGCCCGCATCAACTTCCTGATTTCTTCGGCGGTGGCCTCCATCTCGTCAGAGTGGTATTGCCTCCTTTCTGAGAACCTGCCGCGCGATTCCATGCTGACCGGAATCACGTGGACGTGGACGTGGGCGACCACCTGATTGGCAGCTTCGCCATTGTTCTGCACGAATCTGAACCCGTCCGCTCCCACTGCACTTACCACCGCTTTGGAGACCCTTGAAGCGACCCTGAAGAGCCCCGCGATTTCCTCCTCCTTCATGTCCCAGACCGTCACGCCATGCCTCTTTGGACAGACCAGGGTGTGGCCCTTGGAAAAGGGGAACGCGTCCAAGAAAGCGATGTAGCTGTCATCCTGATAGACGATCCTTGACGGGGCACTACCCGATACGATGTTGCAGAATACGCAGTTCTTCGACGATGTGTCCGAAGAATTGAAGAACACTCTCCCCGTGCCCGTCTCAAAGGCCCCCTGGCAATTCCGGTGCAAGCTGGGCGCCTCGACCCTTAATACCTTCTCCTCAGGAAGAGAAGGGGTTGATTTGTGAGCGGTGCCATGCCGGACAGATGGTCGAATACATTCGAACCGTCCCCGGCAAGCAGCCTACAGTCATCAAGGGGTCCAGGTGTGACAGGTGCGGCTATGTCCTCCTCGACGACGACGAAGACATCTGGTCGGCCGTCGGCCTCTAGCGAAGCGCAACGGTGCCGCTCTGGTAGGCCCTGAGATAGTCGGCGGCGAATTCGTCTGCTTGCCGCTCAGTCCCCTTGTGCCGTCCGCTCGTGGACCTGAGGTGATGGTAGAATTCATGGATGATGACGAAAGGGTTGTAGAGATACTCACGCTTCGCAGCCAATATTTCCCTCCGCGGCACCGAATAGACGGCCGCAACCCCCTTCGTTCTTCCTTCGAAGACGCCTACGGAGAGTCTCGGCGTCATTACGTGATAATGATCAGAGAGGATTGAAATCGCCTCCTCGGGCCTCGCATTGAGGATTGTCGCAACAACTAACGCCTTGAAACGAACGTCGGTGCTGTCACCGGGGCGGTGGGTTGAGGGGGCCGTCTCAAGAGGAGCTTACTCGGGCCGCAGTTTTAGACCTTGCGCGATGGGCACCCCGTCTTGAGCTGATGGTCAGATTTCGTTGATTCCCGCCTTCAATTGACCATCCCACCTCTGGCATAAGCCATGAACAGGCGGAGGCATATACGACTTGATGGACCCAAGGGACTCAGACTGAGGGGACCTCCGACACTATTCTCCGTCGGCTAATCAGCTCCCCGTCTCCACGACTGGGTCGCCTAGCTTGCTTTGCGGATGTCGCATTTTCTATCCGGCGGAATCTGGCGCCTGGGGCTAGGGACTGCACAGCGGTGCATAGGTGACTGGATCGTAGGAGCAGAACATCCAGGCATAGACAGAGTTGTTCGAGACGCCGATCTCGTCGACCCCCACGTTTGCCTCCTGCCATGAGCTTGTCCTGTTGAACGTCCAGATCGACCACGATTTCGTCCCTCCTGCGGTACCCTGGACACCCCCGATTCCCGTGACGAAGTGTGACCCGTAGGCGCAGCAGGTGGCATTCACATCACCATTGGTCGCCGCAAGGGTCTCGGTGTAGAGGTTCCATCCAGGTTCGATACGCGTGCCATTGTACCAGTGTCTTGTTCCGTTTCCGAAGTCAACCAAGAGGTTTGACGTCATCACCACCCCATACCTAGACATCATACTCCGGGCCATTCCCATGTCGCGGGCCGCCTCACTCGCTTCCTGGCCGTACTGCGCGTAGTAGAAGGCCGCCGCCGAAGAGCTTGCGATTAGTGCGGCGAGAAGAACCACGATGACGCCGTAAAGCACCTCCTTGGTGGCCACTACTTGTTCACGTACCTCGTCTTCGGAATCATGAGGATTGCGGCGGGGGCAGCGACCATCCCAAGCAAGAAGTCGGCGGCCTCGTGAATCAGCGCGAACGGCAGTCCAAAGCCTTCGGTCAGTAGTAGCTTCCCCAAGGTGAGAGTCGGCCAGTAGGCCAGGAGAGCCGTGGCGGCATTGGTCTCCAGGTCCCACAGGAAGGCGCACACCAGCATCGACGCCCCGATGAAAAGGGCATGAGTGCCCCAGGATCCGGCCTTATCTCTCCACGTCCTGGATGCCCACCAGCCGGCCACCGCAAAAATGAGCTCTCCTCCGACAAGGAAGGGGGTAATCCACCCGGCTACCCCCCAAGGGCTCACAAAGCTCCAGGCGGTTTCAGAGACGATGGCGACCCCCGCTCCCGCCCTGAGGCCGAACAGAAACGCAACCAAGAACACTATCGTGTCCATGAGCTTCACATTCACATACGGTGCCAGCGCGAAGTCCGACCCCACCGCGAGAGCGCTGAATGCCGCGACCACCGCCCCGGTGGAGGTACTGCGCATTGCTGGATGGATAATCCATCCAGTATATAAGTGACGACGGACGGACAACCCGCGGAAAACGAGTTATACCAAACCAGCCCCACCGAGAGGCGTGTCACAGGCCCTTTCAGGCTTGATGGAACTGGCAGAGGTCCCGGTACGAGGGCCTCCTCCGAGCTTCGACAAATCCCATCTCCTCTTCGCTTTCTTGACCATCGGCGCCACCGGCACGATCGGCAGGAGCTCGTTAGCCAAGGAGGCCGGGCTGGGGGAGGGCGCGGTCAGGACCGTATTGAAGAGACTACGCGAGGGAGAATACGCCCGTGTCGACGCGTCAGGATGCCACCTGACCGCGTCTGGGGCCAGCACCTACAGGGCCGTAAAGCGCGAACTATCTGACCCTCTTCAGCTCGGCGGCTCTCATCTCACTTTGGGCCGTGCCCAGACCGCCCTGGCAGTGCGGGGGGCTGGCCGTCTCGTCAGGAAAGGCCTCGAACAAAGGGACTCAGCCGTCCGGGCCGGGGCTGCAGGAGCCACGACCTACATCGTCAAATCAGGGAAGTTCATGATTCCCGACGGGTCTAAGGACTGCGAGACGGATTTTCCGGACCCCGCATGGGCAACACTGAGAAGCAAGCTCAGGCCACGAGAGGGTGACGCCGTGGTCCTATGCGGCTCATCAGACGAAACAACGGCGACCCTGGGGGCGCTGTCCGCCGCCCTGACCCTGATCTAGCTTCCCTGAACGGTCTGGCCGCCCGCAGAAGCGGGTTCGGCAGCGGGGAGTTTGTTGACCTGCCTGTTGATCGCATCCGCGAAGTAGTGACCGGTGACGACCACCTTCACGTTCTTGACCCCTTTCACCTGCATCAGGCCGTCCCTAAGGTCCTGCGATATCTTGAGCGCGAAGACAGGGGGGCAGAACTGGGTCGTTGCGTGATATTCAACGTCGACGTTGCCGTCCTTGACGTCCAGCTTGTCTATCAGGTTCATCTCCACGATGGGCATCCCGATCTCAGGGTCGACGATCTTCGAGACCTGCTTTTGGACCTCCTTGATGTCTACCTGCTCTGTGGACATTCGATTCAGCGAAAAAGCGACTGGGGCCGCTACTAAAATATTCCCCCACATCGAACGACTCCGACAACTTTACACCTAGGCAGCTGCTCGTTCCCGTTCGTGACCGTCTCAGAAGTGCTCAGGGCAATCGAAAGCATTGCCCCCCAAGAAGGACTCCCGATTATCGGCCCGAGGAAGGGGGCAGTACTCGACGGAATAATCCAGAAGCACAGACCGACAAAGGCCCTGGAGATAGGCACTCTCGTCGGTTACAGCGCCATCAGGATCGCCCGTCTCCTGCCGGACAGTGGCAGGCTGACCTGCGTCGAGCTGGACCCAGAGATGGCGGCCACGGCAAGATCCAATCTGGGCAGAGCCGGTCTCTCAAGTCGTGTCAAGGTTCTGGTGGGCGACGCCAAGGAAGTATTGGGGACGCTCCGAGAGCCTGTCGACTTCGTCCTGGTCGACGCCAAGAAGGACGAGTACATGGACTATTTGCGTGCTTGCGAGCCCCTCCTCCATGCTGGGAGCGTGGTGGTGGCCGACAACGTCAAGGTCTTCGCCGATCAGGTGGCCGACTACCTGGCCTACGTCAGGAATTCGGGAAATTACTCCACCAGTACCGTGGAGGTGCCGCTGAATGCGGACGATTCGGTCTCGGATGCAATGGAGATCAGCATCAAGCTCTGAAACCGCGCACCAGCGCCTTCCACCCCTCGCCTCCGTCGAACGGGAGATAGAGCCTCACTCGGTCGACGACGCCGCCGTACCTCTTTTGCAGAATCCCACCCATTTCCTCCCACGACCCCCCAACGACGAACTCGTCCAGGATGTCGTCGGTGACCTCCTCCTGCATCCTCCCCCACTCCCCCTTCATCGAGAGGGAGTGAAGCCTTTCGCAGACGTCTCCCCAGCCGTGCAACTCCATGACCCTCCTATACGTCCTCGTGGACGCATAGAATGCAACTTGGTTCCGGCACACGCTCCTGACTCGCTTTGCCTCGATGCGCCCTCCCACGGCAGCGAAGACCGATGCCGCCACCGCGACGTCTCCTCGTCTCCTCCCTCCGCGGGACAGACCTGCTAACAACGCCGGGGATATGACCTCCCTGATGTACCTGACAGTGTGCAGGGGATGGACATGAAGACCGTCTCCTACCTCTCCCGCGACCTGACACATGCCCCTGTTGACCCCTGCGACATAGATCGGAATCCCAGGATGGTCAATGCGTCCTGGGCTGAAGAACGGCGTCATGAGGTCGAGCTTGAAGAACCTCCCCCTGAAGTCTAGCTTCGATCCGCTCTGCCAGGAATCCCAAACCGCCCTTATGCCTTCGATTGTCTCCCTCATCCTTGGTGCCGGGCTCCCCCACTTCATCCCGAACCGCCGCTCGATGTGCCCTTTCACCTGGCTCCCGAGGCCAAGAATGAGCCGCCCCCCTGACAGGGCGTTCAGGTCCCAAGCGGCGTACGCCAACGTCGTTGGGCTGCGGGTGAACGCCAGCGCCACCGAGGTGCCAAGTCCGACCGAATGCGTCGAAGATAGCATGGTTGCGACTTGGATGAACGGGTCGTGCTTGGTCTCATTGACCCAAATGCAATCGAACCCGGTCTCTTCGGCCTGGCGAGCCAGGCGGGGCAGGTCAGAGAGCGGGTCCGCGGATATCTCTGCGTCTATCTTCAAGCGACCAACCGAGCCCATCACCTCTCTTAAGCCTGCCAAGGGCATGAGCGCCCCACCGATTAATATTGCACGGCGTCTGAGGCAGTCAGCTCGGCCTCCCCATGCCCTATCTCCCCGTACTTCTCGGTCTAGTCACGGCGCTCTGTTGGGGGACCTCGGATTACCTTTCTAGGAGCCAATCCGAGAGAGTCGGTCACTACAACACGGTGGTCTACATGCATGTGACCACGCTCATCATCCTGCTCGTCCTCCTGCCGGCACTTACGCCTTCCATCTCGCTCACGCCGTCCGCTGCGCTGGCACTGGTCGCCGCCGGCATCCTGAACTTCTTTGCCTTCATCTACCTCTATCGCGCCTTCCACAAGGGAGTCGTATCAGTGGTAGCTCCCGTGGCGTACACCTACCCTGTGGTCACGACGATCCTCTCTGTACTTTTCTTGGGAGTCGTCTTGGCTCCCACGAGAGTGGCCTCAATAGGCTGCGTTATCGCGGGAGTGGTCCTGCTATCGACCCGCGCCTCTGAGCTGCGCAGATTTCGCAGCGGAAGCGGACGCCCGGGGTTGACCGCAGGGGTCGCCTCGGCGGTCGTCTCTTCAGTCTTCTTCGGTATCGTCTATGTGGGGATAGGGTACGCCACCCCAGTGGCCGGGTACGTCCTTCCGGTCGTGTTGCTCAGAGGTGTGGGAGCCATTGTGGGCGTCGTGGCGGCTCCAATCCTCGGAGAGAGCATAAGACCGACCAGATCCTCCTTCTCGAGGGTAATTCTCGCTATGGGGGTCCTCGAGGCGGTCGGCTTCCTGACCTTCAACTACGGGCTTTCCCTCGGCTCTGATTCACTCCCCGTCATAGCCGCCATATCGGGCATGGGGGGCGCCGTGGCCGCACTGTACGCGCTGACCTTCCTCAAGGAGCGCCTCGAAGGAAACCAGGTGCTGGGACTGGGGCTCGCCGTCCTCGGAGTCTTCGCTCTACTCTACCTCGGGGGATAAGGGGGTGGAGTACTTCGCAGCGGTCCAGGAAGGGAGAAGCCGGGTCCGGAAGGCGGTCGAGACCCTGCAAGAGGTGGCTGGACCCTCGTCGCCCGTCCTCTTCCTTAAGATGGGCACTCGGGATTGGACCCCCGTTGGCGAGGAGATGCTCTTCGCGGTCGTCCAAGGCAAGAACACGACCGCGGCGGTGGTCATCTGCGACAGCGAAGGGAATTCCAAGGCGATATCAGGCTGGCTCCCTCGGGAAAGCGTTGACGGTGTAGTCCGGTCTTTGATAACCAAGGGCGTCAAGGAATTCGATGGCGAGGTCCGATTGCCCATATGATGCTACTGTTTAATAACCAGAAGCATTGCATGCAAACCGCACCAACTCCGCACCTGTCGCCGCCCGAGGACATTCAAGGCATCGCCGTGGCCCCATCGTGCGTCCGTTGGGCAAAGAGAAATTGGGGGGTGAAGTGAACGGCAAGGTGTTCGGTCTGCAAAGGTCATGCGGTCGCAGCCTGCGCTGAGTGTGGAATTCAAGTCTGCATGTCGCACTGCACAACGGTGTTTGACGAGACCACACGGACGATGAAGACCTTCTGCGGCAACTGTACTGCGAAGAGAATGCCAGTCTGGCTAGCTAGGAGAAGGTAGGACCAAGCAGAGTACGGGGTGCGATTTGCTCACTTTGCACGTCTAGGTCGTTCCCCGGGAACGGAATTCTGCCCTCGACTCGGCAATCGGTCTGTTCGCGTACTTGTACACCCCAAACGCGAATATGGCGAAAAGTGGTATAAGCAGCAGATCATCCAGCTGCGAGAACATTTCTCCGAACCCGAACAGGAGGACTGCCTCTGAAAACCAGAACGAGGAGAACGAGAGCAACAAGCCCGCTACGATTACCTTCATGTTTGCCTGTTTGACCCTTCTGACCTGCGTCCTGAGGACGTAGGTAGAGACCACAACGACAACCACGCCGACCATCATCCCGATTCCGGCGGATGCGAAGTTGACGGGCAGCAGACCCACTAGGACGATTGCCGCTTCAAACGCCTCGATGGCGCCTACCGAGAAGCCCGTGTACATTATCCCCCTTTCAAAGACCTCACTCTTGAAACCAGTAGTCCTGCTAATGACGACCGACCTGCGGGCACTCTTCGAGAGCCTCAATCCAAAGTAGAGGAGGAGCACCCCGCCAATCACAAGCACGTACTGTTCCGGGAGATTGGAGATTAATCCGCCCACGAGGACCGTGGGGATGAGCACCACAAGTACCCCCACGGCGACGTAGAGGAACGCCGAAGCCCTGCCCGATTCCGCATAGAGAGCTAACCCAACCGCCGCCGCCTCGACCAGCTCAAGAGTCGTTATCCCTGACGCAGCCAAAAAGATGCCCGGGTCGAAGAACAAGCGGGCGATTTTCCGAAATCGGTCTATTAACCGTTAGCGGTCAGGCCGCGAGCTTGAGCAGGTGCCTATCGAGAATCAGCTAAGTCAATGAAGATTAATACGGAGGATATCACCGAAGCCGAAGGACCATCAACAAAATGAAATACAGGAATCTTGGAAAGTCCGGAACGAAGGTCTCCGAGCTCTGCCTCGGCACAATGATCTTTGGCCAGCAGGTTGACGAGCCGACTGCCGGCAAGATAATCGACCGAGCCATCGACCTTGGCATCAACTTCATCGACACCGCGGACGTCTACGCCGAGGGTCGCTCCGAAGAAATCGTCGGCAAGGCCATCAAAGGGAGGAGAGACAACATCGTTCTGGCTACCAAGGTGAGGAACAGGACCAGCTCGGACCCCAACGGTGAGGGCTTGAGCAGGAAGCACATAATGCGGAACGTCGAGACCAGCCTCAAGAGACTTGACACCGACTATATCGACCTCTACCAGGTGCACAGGGTTGACTCCACGACTCCCCTGAAGGAGACAATCGCAGCGCTCAGCGACCTTGTCAGAAGCGGGAAGGTCCGTTACATAGGCTGCTCGAACTATCCGGCCTGGCAGCTGGAAAAGGCGCTCCGAATCAGCGAAGTGGAGGGACTGGAGGCATTCGCCACCATCCAACCCCGCTACAGCATCCTTGACAGGGACATCGAACGTGAGCTTCTCCCGCTCTGCGTCGACGAAGGGATGGGAGTCATTCCGTACAGTCCCCTTGCCGGTGGCTTCCTGACCGGCAAGTACCGTCCCGACAGTCCCGCTCCTGAAGGAAGCAGAGGTCAACGCGGCCCCTCGATGATTGGCAGATACCAGAATGCGCGCAACCAGGCAATTCTGACCGAGCTGCAGAGAATCAGTGCAGAGACGAAGATGCCTCTGAGTCAAATCGGTCTGGCATGGATGATGGCGAACCCCGCGGTGACCTCGCCCATAATCGGCGCCTCCAGACTTGACCAGCTCGAGGAAAACATGGGTGTTCTGGGATCCGCACTGTCCCCCGAGGCCTTGGCACGGATCAACGAGGCGAGCAAGCCCGAGTGGTTGCGCGAACAGGAGGAGCTCGAGGCGCTGCTAGCGCGCCTCAGAAGAGCGCCCTGACCGACTCGGATAAAGGGAATCCAGACTCGAGCTCGCCGTTCACTGGACCGTGAAGTACATTCTCCTGTTGTTCTTCCCCTTGTTCTCAGTCCTCAGTCCGATCACCGTGCCGATTTCGCGGGTGTTCCTTACATGAACTCCGCCGTCAGCTTGGGTGTCGACGTCCCCGATCTCTACGATTCT
>Ga0187771_10001967_pt1 | contig 14130 bp, 10 predicted proteins | sample 0116_SJ02_MP15_1_FD_133139 | JGI IMG/M metagenome (GOLD analysis project Ga0187771, IMG submission 133139) | Tropical peat soil microbial communities from peatlands in Department of Meta, Colombia - 0116_SJ02_MP15_10_MG | ecosystem: Environmental > Terrestrial > Soil > Wetlands > Peat | place... | reverse complement strand
GCTCATGCGAGTCGTTTTCACTGGGGTGAAATCGGTACACCTGTTGAAGTTGAAAGAGGGGAGTGGCAGATTTCTCGTGTATATTCGGCTCTGAAAAGAAGTGAACCGGCACTCCACCATGCCGAGAGATGCTTGCAAATCTGCATCGAGAACGGCATTGGAGACTGGGATATCGCTTTTGCTCATGAGGCAACGGCGAGAGCATATGCCGTTGCGGGGCAGAAGGAGCAATGCAGGAAGCACATTGAACTAGCACAGAAGGCCGGAGAGCAGATCAAGCAGAAGGAAGATAGAGACTACCTCCTCGCAGAGCTAAGAACGATCAGCTCTTGATTTTGAGGAATCCAGGCGCTAGTATTCGTTTGCTGTTCTCGACAATATGTAAGAGTTCGATCGTGGTGCTGGAGGGGCGTATCCGCTCTCAGATTTGGTGCGCGCCGGTCACTTGGTGCGCGACGACGAGTTAGCCCAGAACTCTTCGGCGAGGACCTAGTCGACCCAGTCAGCTAATGCGTTCCATCCGGGGGACTGGCAGCCCGAATTCTCTTGGAACGTACTTAGCTCTCTTTGAGCTTGTTTCCGCAGTTTGTACAGAACTGGCTCGACGCCGGGTTCTCTGCTCCGCACTTACCGCAGAACGTACCTGTCGCGCCGGCTGGCTGTGTGGCGGCGTGTCGACCGCGGCCCCTCATCACGACTACGCCCAACACAACCACCAAGGCCACCAAAGCTGCGATGATGATCGTGCTGTTCTGCTGCACAGTATCTAACCAGCTTGATCCGTTGGTCGTGGTTGGCGCCGTCGTTGTCTGCGTCTCAGTCTTCTCTTTGATGATGAGAGTTGCGGTGGCGCTTTTGGTGTTGCCAGCTGCGCTGGCGACGACGGTCAACGTGTACGATCCAGCGTTGGCTGAGGAGGCTGACAGGTCCAGGTTCAGTGTGGAAGTGTAGGGTGGGTTCGCGGATTGTGTGGTGAAGCTGCTGCGAACGTCACCCGGGGCGCCAATAAGGGTCAAGCTGACTGGCACGGGGCTTCCACCCAACGGAAGCACCGACACAACGTAGGACGTGCTTCCCCCGATCTCCACGGATTGAGTGGAAGGCGAAACGGTGACAGAATAATCAAAGGGCACGCTGCTCGAAGTAGTGAGCAACACGGACGTTGTGGTCGTCGCCGATGTAGTCGTCGTCCCACTCGTAACGATCAATGTCATACCGGTTGTATGTGTGACCCCGTTGGCTGAACCCGTCAGAACGATCGAGTAGGATCCGGTCGGGGTCGTCTGGCTAGTGGTGACTGTGAGGTCTCCACTCTGTGAGAGATCGTAATTCATCTCAGGCCCAAGCCCGGCCAGCTGAATGTTGATCATGGTTCCGGCGTACGAGGGGTCACTGTACGTCACGCCAACCGCGAAATGAGCGGTATCACCTTGGTTCACCGATGCGACGGACGGGGAGACCGACAGCGCGAAGTCGAATGGAGGCCCTAAAGCTGTGAAGATTGCTGTAATGCTTACAGGGTTATTTGGCATAGTAAGTCCTTTGCAAGGATTGGTTGTGGGACCAGTAGGACAGGTAGCGCCTGTTATCGTCCAGCTTGAGAAAGCCCAACCTGTTGCAGGAACAGCAACAATATCACCGACAGCACCAACAATGATCTGGAACGAACACGTGCTTGAACAAGTCTTTGGGCCAACCTCGACAGAACCACTCCCCGGAGGAGAGACATTCGTCGTTAGAGTCTGGTACTGATACTGTGGCTCAGTTGTGAAGGTGAGGGTGCTCCCATACGCACATGTATTTCCTGGCCCCCACGCAGTCCAGCAGACATCCAGAGTGTAAGAGTACGTTGTAGAGGGCGTCAGCCCCGTCGCCTTGCAAGCAACAGGAGCCTGCGGAACTGTCGGAGGTACGCCTCCGGGACTCTCGGGGCAGTTCAGCACGAACGCTCCGTTAGCGTCCACTGCGAAAGTATACAATGTTGGTGGCACTGAGCCCGCAGGACCGCCCCCAAGACCCGTGATAACTACCCCGGTCAATGTAGCGGACGTATCGGTGATATCCGTCGCTGGCCCCGTCACCGCCGACGGTTGCGCACTGACAAACCTCACAGAATGGGAGACTAGAACCAGAAGGAGAATAAGCGTCAGAATTATGCTAACTCTCGTCCTCGCATGCAAAGAGCGCAACTAAACCTCACTGGCTCTGAGGAGTGGCTGCAGGTACGCATATAGATTTTGTCTATGTCCACAGAGTTGAGAGAACCAAACCGGTCGTCAGCGCTGAAACTGGTTACTGTGGGACTCTATCAAAGATGTCTGTCAAATCCAGAGAAAGTGTTTGCAGGCTTACACGTGATACAACAAACCTCCAGGTTGCGTGGAAGCCCAAGCCAATGTAACCATCCGCAACTTGTTGCGTTGATGAAAGCTTCATCGTCCTCCTGACACGTTGTAACGACTGGGTCAAGTACTAGCGCGCTATGGATAGCGCCATGCAGTTCCTCTTCGTCATATACCACAGGCGGGAGCTATTCTAGGTCAAGTCTGACATAGCTTCTGGACCGAACCCGCTAGTGGGCGACAGCAAAGAGACGCCGGAGAAGGGGATCCTGTACGACCTGCCGACCCTTGAACCGTCAACGACGCAGATAGAACCATAGTGATCCTACGACTAGGGGCGTGAGCACGTGATCATCGTAAGACCGTTTGAAGCTGTCTCTGCACGTGGGTACCTACGTCGCGTGCCACTACAAGAGGATTCTCAGTGTCCTTTCGAAATGCTCATCGCGATCCTAAGAGATGTGCTAGTGGCTAGAAATGGATGCTTGGTAAGCAACGAAACGAGACTAGAGAGGGCGAAATCTCCGCGCAGCAACCTGGCGAACTCCTCGGGTTCGAGTTGCTTGAGTTTGCCAACAGCCTCATCCCATTTTTTGTCAGAGAAGGCAGCAATTCTCTGCTGGACCTTAAGTGATATTCTGTAGGATGTCGAGATCTCCTTCTTGACTTCCTGTTGAAACTCCGCGAGATCCTGAGGAGATTTGATATCCTCTTTGGCAGCATGTGCCGCAATTCTTCCAGCAGACTGTCCAAACTTCATGGCATGTCTTATTCCTTCGCCGACAAGTGGGCTTGCGTGACCTGCTGCATCTCCCACTACTAGCAATCGATCCTTCGCAAACTCTTTGATAGGACCTGCGCAGGGTACATTCCACTGATGCAACTCGATTGGAACAATCCTACCCATCTGTCGAATAACAGAGTGAGTCTCGAGTAATCTTGACAGGTATTCGAACGGTGACTCCGACGCTTCCGGTCGGATCACACCCACACCTATCCTTGCCCTTGAATCACCCACAGGGAATACCCAAGCGTAACCTGAGGGAGCGACCTCGTTGCCAACTATCAGATACGAAGTATCCTTGTCAAGCTTCTCCACATATGCTTCGTATTCGGCTCCAACACCTATGCGTTCCCATGTCGTTAGCAAGCCTGCCTCTCTAGCCAACACAGCAGACAGGCCTGTGGCATCAATTACGACCTTGGCCTCAACTTGTTTTGTTCTTCCCCCCTGCGTGTAAATCACTCCTCCAGTAGTACCGTTCTTCTTAAGAAGCCCCTGGACCCCGGCGCCAAGGACAATTTCACATCCGCGCATTGCACTTTGAAGTGCAAGATGCTGATAGGCACGCCTTACATCTAGGACACAAGCCAAGGGTTCATGATAATCGAACACTGCCGAGTTCTTTGGAGAGTTAAAGTAAGCCCGTTTTATCGGGTTGTAGCAGGCTGACGGAATCCCATATTTGGCCATGTCTTCAATCCATGTTCCTCCGCTTGTTCTAACCGGGTGACCGATTTGTCGCTCTTTCTCAAGAAGCAACACCTTGACGCCGCCTTCTGCGGCCGCTTGAGATGCACATAGACCGGCTGGTCCCGCCCCAACTACAATTACATCATACTTGTCTGAAGCTGACTGCATCTTGCTCCCCTGAGTCGGGTCGCGGCGAATGTGTGATTTCGCATCTTACTGAAGAACTCTTCTGAGAAGAACGGTGGGGGCTTTACTGAGCAGGTTCTTGAATGCTAGACGAGCATCCAACCATGATGCCTAGTTATATGTCCAAGATACACACTAAGTGTCGAGGAACGGTGCTGGTGCTTGCGAGAAGGCCCGTTCATCGTAGTCTACATCAAGAGAACCGGTTTCCCCTATTTGATCACCGTTCCGTTGATAGGCATCTGTCTGATTGCCTTGGGCCAGATCCTATTCTTGCTAAACGGTGTCGGTGGACCTGAGCCTCTGCTTCGACATTGGTACATCCCGATCTTCGTCGCAGGCTTCGTCTGGGTCGAATGCGTCCTTTGTTGGGCCCATGACAGATATGAGAAGATACTGCGGGAGCTGTCTGATGTATTCGACATTCCGAAGAAGGAATACGACCTACTTGTCGATTCCCATCTAAGATCTGTTTACGGAGAAACGAGCCATCTCCACGTTGTAGTGCCTTTTCTGGCGCTTACGGTACTCTACGTTCTTGCCACTAGGCAACGACTTATCCCGGTTACACAATACGTTCTATCAGAGGTTCTTACGCCTCCGTTCATGGTAAGCTATTTCGTATTCATTGTATGTCTGTGCGGAATAGTGGGCTTCTATGGATTGAGCGAAATACTTCTGCACATTCTTTTTGTGCGCAAGGTATCCCATATTCCTCTCAACATTAAGATCTTCAGAGTCAGAAGGGACACTCAACTCAAAGAACTGGGCCAGTTCTCAGGCCTAAGCTCGATAACATGGTTCGTTGGGCTCGCGCTTGTGACTCCTATGTTCTTTTCTGTTGTTAACCCCATCACCGTTTCAGTCTTCATTTTTGCTCTTGCGGTGGGTGTATCCATGCTGGCTATTCCACAATTCAGTCTTCACGGCGCAGTCATGTTGGCAAAATCGAGAGTCTTGGAAGAACTTACTCGTTATGCGTTGTCGGCAAGGGACGATGACCTTCAGACAATCCTGTCACTCAATACGCTGTTCAGATATGCCGAAGATATCAAGGAATGGCCATTCAGTTTAGGCAACCTGGCTCAACAGATTGTTGGTATCGCTATTCCTGTTGTCACGTATATTCTGCAGCTCTCGTTACGGGCTGGTTGAAAGCAAACCACAGAAGAAAAGGGGATGAGATGCAAGAAGTTTCCAAAAGCTTCTGCAGCCGTTCCGCTGGATGTCGCATGGACCGGACGGACAACCGAGAGCTTCGCAAACGAATTCTTGGGCTTTCGCAGTCGGAGGCTCGCAGACTTGGAATTGGGAAGAGTACTCTCCGCTACATGCGCAAGAATCAGCAGAACAAATCGTCGTTCAGCGTCTATCCTAGGACACGAGACAAACTCGAATTGACACGAGCAACCAACGAACCTGTTCTATCGCCAACTCCGTGCGAGAGTCTATGACCTATTTATCAAAATCCAACAAAGCTGATCAGAGCCACAGAATTGATGCGAGAAGGGTATTTTGGCAGAATGAAAAGAAGGTGGTATCTAATTGTCCCGAACATGGGTCGTCGGAGGTTCTTGTGCTGCAGTTCTATTCAGTTTTGTCTTTATGTAGTCACTAGCAGACGAAGCAGTCGTTGGTGTAATGAGAACAACGCATGAGAACTGGATCCTCGGCGTCAAGAAATGAAAGTTATCGATATCGATCTCACTACTCGTCGGCTGTTTAGGCTCCTCGAACGGAGAGGACAGAGAACTGTTCGCCGCGCTCAAGCGAGGTGTTACGATGTACTCAAGAGATCCCTTGAAGGGATAACCGTACCCTCCCTTCTGGAGAAAGATGATGCCACTAGCTGCTTAGATGATTACATGCAAAATATCGAAGCCGAGTTGGCTTCGATTCTTAGGAGACATGGTGCGTACGAATTCCTTCTTCTACATCGGAGACTCCCTCTGAATTTCTTGAAGGACAAGCTATTCCACAGAGGAAGTCTGCGGGTCATCGAACGTCTAACTACGCTATCGATCTTGAAGTATGCTCAACGTAGTCTGGTGAATACTAGGAAGGTGTTTGATGATAGGTCCAAGAGGATTCAAATGGCGATCGATGCTAGCGCTCGGGACCTAGAGGATTTGATTTCTGTCAGTCTGCTGTCCAAAGACTACTACTTATGCAGCACAACTAAGAGAACTCTCTGGAAAGGAGCCTCTCTTAGACTGGAACGAGACGCCTATCCTGAAGCGCTCATGGGTGATCGACTAGCGCAACTTGTCGGCACCTACGACGACCGGTTGGACAACGAGCGTTCTCTCTTTGATGAGGTTGGGCTATTTCAAAACAACCTGAAACTTGAGAGAGCTACCGGTGACTTGTTCATCTTCGGCGCGACTGAGGCTGAGGAGCCTACAAGACCTATCGAACTGATCTGGGACTCGGAAAAAGTACTGCTTCCTCCTCCCAATTTTCTCCCTGGAATAGTTCAAACGGAGCGCTTCAAGATCTACTTGAAGCTCTTCGAGTCCGCGATAGAGGACACGTATGGCGTCACGTCCGACGAAGTCGGAAGCTTGCTTGATAGATTGACACTATGGATGCTTCAGCATTTCAAGGAAGAGGCGCTCATGAGACTATATCAGTATTCTCAAAGAGGGTTGGCAATAAGCATCCTCTCACGCTTCGAGGAATCTTGCGCGACCTCAATCCGCGTTGGGAATCGGACCTATGATCCGGTCGAACCGGCCCAATTCTTCCGGTTGTTTGGTCTGGAAAAAAATGACCGCATAGACCTAGAGACAACATACCCTTACAAGTCCATCTACACTTTTCGTGATGACGACATCATTATTGTGGATCTGCTCTCGAATCCTGGGATGCTGACAGGGTTTATCCTCAGCGCACAACTCTCGGATACCGAGAAGAATATCAAGTCGGCAACAATCGAGGATGAAGTCTGGTCGTACCTGTCAGACGTGCCAGGAATCTCGCAACCCTTTCCGGTGAGAAAGATCTTCCGCAAAGACGAGCGAGACATAGCACAGGTCGATGTGACCGTTGGAAAGGGCGGTATCCTCTTTCTTATCGAGTGCAAAGCATATTCCCAAAATAGAATGCTTGTTTTGGGAGAGACGCATGCCGTAAGGAACCGATGGAAGACTGTTCTCGATTGGATAGAAGAATCCAAGACAAAGACCAAGAGGATCGCAGCATATCCTGCGGGTGACAACTATTCTATCCCAGTGGCATTTTCCTACGTAGTACCGCTTGTAACCACCCCATTTCCCGAGTTCTTTTTCGACCTGGGTGAAGATCTTACTCTGGATGGAAAAACCCCAATTGTATGCACCCCATCTGAATTGAAGAGATACCTTGCGTCGTTCTCGGTGGAACAGTTGACCCGGAAGAGCTACGTCCAACCGATTCGAGGTACTCGTGTGCGCGGGGCAGAAAACGATATTGAGTTGGAGTTGTAATAGGTACAGAGTTCTGTCGTGTTGTTGCACCAAGGAGATTGCTGGATGTGAATCGAAATCATCGATTGATTATCCTCGGCTTGTTTGCAGCATTCGGTTGGGGAGTGCCATCCATTTTCTCTTCATATTTGTTCGGACAGCTTACTGATTCTGCGGCTAAAGCCACTGTTTTGGCTGCTCTCATAGCTCTCTTCGGTGTATTCTTCACAGCGATCTTCTCCGAGATATCTGCCTACTATAAGGACAGAGGACTTGGCATGCAGAAGAAATGGGAATTGATATTTCCAATGCTGAGGGACTACTACAATCCGTGGATCCAATCCGCCAAATATCTTTCTGACTATTTAGGGGAAATCAAAGACTCTCATTCGTTTTCTGCTGAGCAAGCAGCAAGGGCACTATTCTATTTGACTCTGTTTTTCTCCCAGCGGCTGCAATTCTCACTCAGAGCCGGAGGGCGCCCAATACTAGCCGAAGATAAAGACCAAGACAGCGTGCTCGAAGCGTATCGGGAGGTAGAAAAGGCGCTTGACTGGAAAGGACCACAAACACCCAACGAAGTGTCTTTTCTGCAGAACCTCTACATCCAAAAGAACAAACCAAAGAAGCCATACCTGTCGTTTCAATTTGTCAAGGACGCGGAGACAAAGCCTAGACTGAGGAGAATTCGCGATGAGTTTCAAGCTTGGTTAAACAAAGAGCGTGCTGACGCGGCTTCGATAGCTCTTAACGAGTTTCAAACAAGGTTCAAAAACGGCATAAACAAACTCTATTCAGGCTGGGCGTCATAGAGCCACGGTTTTGAGCGAGAAACCAGCGGACAACCACTAGACACGTCTCAAATAGTCAGGCAAGTGACATTTCGTATACTCCTCGAACAAGGCTTTGCCATATATCAAGCGCGAGAAAGCTTCAGCCTCCAACTTGGCGTCGCCAAGTGCATTGTGAAATCCTTTTCGTGGCTCAAGACCCACGCAACGCAGAGTTTCATCAAGACTCAGCCCGGACTTGCCACCCGAAACTGTTGCACGCTTCTTAATGCGCATCATTTTGGCATAACTCAAAGAATGTAGATCAACATACCTGTGGCCAAATGGCCAAGAAAAGCGGTGTTCTCTAAATGCGCGCCGCAGAAATGCCGCGTCAAACCAGGGGTTTTCGCCTGCAAGCGTTCTTTCGTTACACTTTGCTGTCCACTTCTCGAAATCGCGCAGAATTTCTCTTAGGGTAGGTTTGTTCTTATCTTTCAATGACACCAGAGAGAACCCAGTAATCTCCAACGCGTCACGAGAAGCCTTGACGCCACGGGAAAGCTTACATTCTTTGTAGTATGTTCGATGAGGAGTAGCAAAATCAACTGCACCTATGCTTATGATTTGATCTTTCTCTGGGTCCAAACCCGTGGTCTCAACGTCTACAACGATCAAGGACAGGTCTCCTGCAATTCTCTGCTAGGGCGGCCAAGTCGCCCTAATATCTCTTAGATGGACAGTTCCTGTGCCTCCCTTTAGGCACAAGGATTTGAATCGTCGTCGTTAAGGCCTCCTTTCGGGGGGCGGGTCTCTTTGTGCGGGCGTCCGAATTTGAACCGTTGGAAAAGATGCCTCGGCGCGTAACGATCGCCCCAAAACGAATTTCCCTAACGAGTCTCTCAGGTCACGAGGGAGACCTATTTCTGCGTTAGTAATATCGATGACGTACGGGAAGGGTCGGGCCGACGGGTCGAATGTGCGCGGAACGCGGTTAGGAAGAACTGCCCAACGCATGACCGAGACTCCATTCAAGATCTCCTTCCCGCGAATAGGATCTCCACGCGCATATCTTACACCCTACCGGTTTAGTCACACGATCATCTTCGCTTTCTCGATCGCTACACTCCTCACGACTCATTCAACGCACGCACTCAGTTGAATCCAGTCAAGAGCTGAAGAAAGTCTCAGGAACGATTAGTACCAGAGTTGTTTGCAGACGGAGCAGTACCAGTTTCCACCATGAATCTCATGTTTAGTCAGAGTATTGCACCGGGTACAGAATTGAACCCTCACAGTTTCAGGCAACTGGAGCGTCAAGCGAACCCGGCTCCTTCAGCGTGCATAACTCGCGGGGAGAACTATATGATGCCTCCTAACTGCATCGTTGCAATCTAGTCACTCCTGATTGACTACATCGTGGCTATAGGCCCGTTTCTAGGGCTTCTTCTCAGGACTTCCGTCTTGTCTCAACGGATTAGCGCAGAATTCGCCAGCCTTCGGAATCATGCCTATGGGTTGCGGCTTTAGCGTCAACCCTAACCAACCTTATGCCCGTAGCCAATGCCTCGTAATACTGCGCGATTCCGCGAACGCGAGCTAGACGTTGTCTCTGTTCTGTCGCTGCAAGAGGGCAAGTTAGACTACAGATATCTCAAGAAGAGAGCGCAAGCAGCATCGGTCAACGCGCTCTTGAACGAACTAATGTTCAGAGTCGAAAGGATGAAGCGCTCATAATCCCTCTAGCACCGCTGAGCGGAGAGTCTCCAGCCGTCAGGGTCGTATCTGTGTACCTGAGCTTTCGCGTCCACTCCAATCAGTTTGACATCTTTCTTCTGAAATACTCTCTTTCTCGTCTTACGGGCAACTCTCAGAGTCGTCACAAGCATGTGCGGGTGTAGCCTGCGGCAAGCGCCTCGATGGATCATTGGCTGCCCTTTGTGACATTAGCCCCTACGGCCGTACCTGCTATGGTTGTGAGAGCCGTTATTATTGAAGTTGAGAACGTGTCGCTCTTTCCCGATGCAAGGCTAGCCCAAAGCGCACCACCCAGCACGGCTATTATGAGGATATACAGGATCAACACACCTGTTTTCGTTGTAGGTTGGCTTGTCTTTTCTGTTGTTTCCGTTGTTTCTCCCGCTCCTGCAGCAGCGCCAGCAGGCTGACCTGGCATCTGTGCTGTGAGCGCACCATGAACATCACCTACTCTTAGCTGATCCTTCTTTTCAGCCATCAAAGCCTTGAGTCGATTTTGAGTCTCTGGCGGCACTATCTGTTCAGGAGGTAGAGGTCGTTTCACAGTCACTGTTCTCACGGTCTCTCTCCGATCGGAGATGCTCAAAACATACCACCCGAAGAGTATTATGACCAAATGAACCTATATCAAGTTTCGCCACGCGATATAACCCCTTGGTATAACGGAAGGGACACCTTCGTATTTTGCATTCTCCCTTACAGTAGCGCAACGATTGTGTTTCATTGCAGCTTAGGCGTCAGGATGAGGCTAATCCAGGAGCCTCCGTCCATCGGCGTCATATCCGTGGATTCTAGCCTTTGCGTCAATACCCATCAGCCGCATACTTTTGCGCTGGAAGACCTGCTTTCTCAGCTTCTTTGCGACGCGTAATGTGGTCACAAGAACTGCTCGGCTATATCCTTCAGCTAACGCTTCGTAACAATGCCCGATTCCGTTCACTATGGCGTCTGCTGGGATCTTGACCTGAATCGCTATCCGCTCTCCTTCAGGGCCTTCGCGACGCCGTCAACCATGGCGATGCCAACCTTCACAGGGTTCATGCTGACTTTGAAATCGTGCGTGCGGTAGTACCATGCTATCGCCCACCTGAGCCAACGCTCGTTCGTCGTACTCACGTGCCGCCTAGTGAGCCGACGAATTTCTTCATTAGCTCATCATACCGCGGATCAGAAGTGATCTCGTCAAAGTAAGGGGAATGCTTGACCCAGAAGGGAGTGATTGTGTGGGCTGCGAAGGCTTTCTCAAGCCATTCGAGGGCGCGATTCTTGTCCCCCAACTTCAAATAAGTGAGCGCTAGCGCTTTAGCGTTCACGTCTTCAGCACGTTCATGTGCAGATGCCGCCTCGCATTCCCGCAAGAGTCGCTTCGCTTCTTCAGTTCTTCCTGCTATTGCATAAACCGACGCGATTTCTGCCTTGATATCAGTTGAGAATGGCTGGAAGAATGGCAGCACTCGCTCCACTTCTGCTAGGGCTTCCTTGAACATTGATTTTGCCAAGTAGACATCAACACGGTTCGCATGTGCTGGCACAAAGTTCGGGTCAAGCTCCAGCGCCTTCTCATACTCGTTCATGGCGACGTCATACTGGCGAGCACGGAAGTACAGCTGACCGGCGTAGGCATGTATCATTGGGGAGAGAGGATCAAGTTCTTCTGCGATCTTCAATTCTCTGATCCCTTCCTCCATGCGTCCAAGACTTTCGAGGTGGATCGAGTACCAATGATGTGCCGTCGCGTAGTTTGGATTGCTTCTAAGCGCCCTAGCAAACTCTTCTTCCGCTCCAGGCCAATCCCATTCGCAGCTCAAGATATTGGCAAGTGAAGTGTGAGCTTCAGCTAACGTCTCGTCAAGCTCCAGCGCTTTTCTCGCTGCCTCTTTGGCCTTTGGGAACCCATCGCTTCGCGGGAGATGGCCATGATCCACGAGTACAATGTAACTGTCCGCTATGCCCGCGTAGGGAAGAGCAAAACTAGCGTCCCTCTTTATCGCTTCCTCGAAATACTTGATCGATTTCTCCAGGGACTCTTTGTTTCTCTCGTTCCAGAGGTATCTGCCTTTCAGGTAGAATGTGTAGGCGCTGATGTCCTCGGTAGGCTTCTTCTCAATACGCTGTCTTTCCTCGCCCAGCAGCTGCGTTTTCAGAGCGTCACTCACATTCTGGGCGACTTCTGTCTGAATCGCGAAGACATCCTCAAGCTGTCTATCGTAGTTCTGTACCCAAAGGTGCTTCTCAGTGGTAGCATCAATGAGTTGAGCGGTGACTCGCAGTTTGCTTCCTGCCTTGCGAACGCTTCCCTCTAGCACTGTGCCGGAGTCAAGTTCCCTCCCTATCTCGCGAACACTCTTGGCTGTGCCCCTATACCGCATTGTCGATGTTCGAGCGATCACTTCGAGTCCACTAATGGTTGAGAGTCGAGCTATCAGCTCCTCCGTCAGCCCATCCGCAAAATAGGCATCGTTTGGGTCCGGGCTAATATTCAGAAATGGTAGAACGGCAACTCGCTTTCTATCCAAACCGATCTTAGCAGTCTCGTCTTTCTCCCATAGGACTTTGAACACTTCAATTGGGTACTCGATGTTCTTCAATTGGCGCAATCCAAGATCCTCAATTGGGCGATCGATCTTGTTTCTGACTTGATCGTACACCTGCTCGGATATGCAGATCCCATCTGCCTCAGCTAGCGGCTCGATCCTAGACGCAATGTTAACCGCGTCCCCGAGAACATCATTCTGCCTCTGAATCACGTCTCCTAGGTGAATTCCGATCCTGACGTGGACACGTCTAACTGCATCTGATTGCTGATTATAGTCACGGAGGCCTCTCTGTACCTCTACGGCGCATTCTGTTGCCTCGAGAGCGCTTGGAAATTCTATGAGGAACGAATCCCCGATGGTCTTAATCTCGCGTCCATTGTGACGAGCGACTATCGGGCGAACTATCTTCCTGTGCTCTTCAAGGAGTTCAAGGGCTAGTCGCTCGTTCTTCTGAGTTAGGGAGCTATACCCGACGATATCCGTGAACATTACGGCGGCTAGTCTTCTCTGCTCCCCGCTCATCTTCCCCCTCCCTCACGGTAAAAGCGGTGAACTCGCACACCAGAAGAATCGCTTGCTAGATTCTTAAGCGATACGTTCGCTACTTCCGTTTCCTGAACAGCTTCATGCCGTCTACGTCTGTAACGTAGTCGAACCCGATCTCAACTAATGTCTTCGCTTCCTCGATGTTTTTCGCGACCTTACATACGAACTCATCTCCTCCGAAATCAACGAGATGCGTGTAGACAAGCGTGTTCTTGATACTCTCGTGTCCGAGCAACTGCATAACGTGAAGGATGTCTTTGGTTCGATGATACTCCATCGTTGCCTTGAAATGTCGTAAAGTTCTGAAGCTGATGGCATTCAGGCGTGGGTTTCCGAGACGCCTCGCCGCATCTTTTCGAGTAACCTCGAAGTTCCTTAGGAAGTGCTGGTATGTACGGAGGGTTCCATCTCCGAAAATCCATGGATGATCCCTGTGAAACTGGCACAGTTGGTTCACGGTTCGGGACGACAGTTTCAACCTACGAGGTTTCGAATGTTTCAACGGAGCTATCGTAACAGCGGAGCTCGCGATGTCTATGTCACTCCATTTCAGATTCCATCCCTCAAGCGGCCTTGCGGCAGTGTCTTTCAGTAGGCTGAGGAATGCTGAGTATCTCGGTCCCATGGCTCCGATGAGTTGCTCGACTTCCGAATCTAACGGAATGAAAGGCAGCTTCTCTACACGTCGATATCTTGGCGGCACAAACGTGAATCCATGCTGCTTCGCGTAGAGCGCGTATGCTCCACACGCCATCTCTTTGGTCCCGTCAGCCCAACCTGTCCGCGTTAGTCCGACCTTGACCGACTCGGGATCACGAAGATCGCCACGCTTTGCCAATTCTTTGAGCAACTGCACATACCGTTCAATCGTCGTCTCCGAGTAGCCTTCCTTCCGCATCCAAAACCCGTACGTGATCACGTCACCCGAAAATGCGGGAGGTTCGTCCATGGTGCGGGAGGGGGGATTCGAACCCCCGAAGGCCTACGCCATAGGCTCCTGAAGCTTAGGCAGCGTCCTGACGCTTCTACCCCTTAGACCTGGTTCCCGCCAGCATCGAGGCTGGCCTCGGG
>Ga0187771_10001966_pt1 | contig 14131 bp, 16 predicted proteins | sample 0116_SJ02_MP15_1_FD_133139 | JGI IMG/M metagenome (GOLD analysis project Ga0187771, IMG submission 133139) | Tropical peat soil microbial communities from peatlands in Department of Meta, Colombia - 0116_SJ02_MP15_10_MG | ecosystem: Environmental > Terrestrial > Soil > Wetlands > Peat | place... | reverse complement strand
GTTGTCCAAAGCCAAACTCGCCTGTTTCCCGGCGATTTTTTGGAGCACCCAGTGCAAGAACTCGTGGCTCAGTACTTCTTCGATTCGATCATCTTGATCTCCAAAGATGTATATGGTTCCTTCTCCAGTGTCGTATATACCGTACAGCGGAGGAAAGCAGAACCTTAGTTGCAACGTCTGTGTCGTCATGATTATCTTTTCTCTACGAGATTTTTTTCTGGTTTTTCTGAACTGAAATTATTGTCAGTAAGAATATTCAGATAATAGGTTTCTGACGTTGCAATATGAATTAAAGATTATCAAAAAAGAACAGGCAGCGTGCTTCAGGTTTTGCACGTTATAAATAGCATTTCTGTCTTAGTTAGAGTAGGTGTAGGCAGTGTAGTAGGTAGTGATAGGTGTAGGAAGTGGTCGAGCAGTAGAAGTAGAAGAGAAAAAAAGATAAGATCCAAACATCCCCGACAAGCACGGCCAGCTGCACTCGCTGGTCTAACAGACCAGTTTAGGAACAGCTGTGCACGGTACTTAAATTTAAATAGTTTGAGGCATTACAGGTGTCTATTCATTAAAAATAGAACCGGGAGATGGCTGAATGTCGTTTAATCCAGGGTTTGTTTTCAATGCGGGGGATATCGCGTGGGTCGCGACTTCTACGGCTCTTGTCATGCTGATGACAGTCGGGTTGGCGTTCTTCTACGGAGGACTCGTCAGAAGAAGAGACCTGGTTTCGACGCTGTCCCAGTGCCTGACGATTTTTGCACTCGTGAGTTTGGTCTGGGTATTTTGGGGCTACAGCTTGGTGTTTGGTCCTGATGCATTCCTCGGCTTGATTGGTAACTTATCTAAAGCCCTTTTGTACAACGTCACTCCGTCTACTGCGTCCACCTATCCATCCACGAGCGGCACGGGTAACATCCCCGAGCTTCTCGTCTTCGCGTTTCAGTTAAAATTCGCTGCAATAACACCCGCCCTTGTCATCGGCGCATTCGCGGGAAGAATAAAGTTTCGATCTCTAATCATATTCATCGTTCTATGGTCCACGATAATCTACTGTCCAATTGCCCACTGGATCTGGGGTGTAGGCGGTTGGCTTTATTCCTTGGGAGCAATCGACTTTGCTGGTGGCATGGTAGTTCACGAAGCAGCTGGAATGACCGCTTTAGCCGCGGCGTTGGCCATCGGCAAACGCAAGGATCTCGGTGTGAGAGAGATGAAGCCCAACAACGTTCCGTTCGTGATATTGGGCGCAGGTTTATTGTGGTTTGGATGGTTCGGCTTCAACGGCGGTAGTGCACTGGCAGCTGATGTGGTCGCGGTCTCCGCAGTCGTCGTAACCAACTTGGCTGCTGCTGCAGCGGCCCTGAGTTGGATGGCGGTTGACTGGATAAGAAGAGGCAAGCCTTCTGCGGTTGGCCTTGTTATCGGTGCTGTCTGCGGGTTAGCCGCAATTACGCCGGCTTCAGGCTACGTTGGAGTTCCAGCTTCTATTGTTATAGGTCTCTTTGCAGGCGTGTTTGCGAATCTTGTGGCGAACTGGCGCGCAAGCAGAATGATATTTGACGATACGCTGGACGTGTTTGCCTGTCACGGCATCAGCGGCATTTGGGGGTCACTCGCCACAGGGCTCTTTGCTCAGGCTGCTATCAATACCAGCACAAACAAAAATGGGCTTTTCTTCGGCAACCCACATCTATTCTTAGTTCAATGCTTAGCCGTGGCTGTGGTCGCGGGGTTCGCCTTTTTCGCTTCGTACGTGATACTTAAGATAATCGGTTTCTTCACACCGCTCCGGGTTAGTCCAGAAGAAGAGGAAAAAGGACTAGATGAAAGCCAACACGGGGAAGCTGCCTACTCAGAGGAGTAGGTGCCTTAGGAGAAGAGACCACAACTTTTCTAAGCTATTTCTTCTCTGATCAAGGAGTGCATGCTCGGTTCAAAATCGGAATAGATACTTCTTTTCTCGGGCAGCAAATTCCGCATTTTCAATCCTCTCCTTCGTTGCACTCCTAATAAGACTATAGCGCCTAAGAATTTGCGTACGAAATGGTGCTCCGGCCGGGATTCGAACCCGGGTCGGCGGCTCGAGAGGCCGCTATACTTGACCGGACTATACTACCGGAGCACTAGACTATACTACTCTATGATTACTTTCGCTTGCGGTAAATAGCGACTTGGTCCTTGTCGCTGTAGCGCACGTATTCAAAGCCCGCCTCGATTAATTTGTTTTCCTCATCTAGATTTCTAGCGTGTGCTGCATGCCATTTGTCGTTTTCGAAATTTATTAGATCAGTGTACACTTTCGGTAGATTTCTTTTTCGCCGTTGCATCTCGAGCTATTGCGACATACATCTTTAAGACCCTTAGAGCTCTTGCACAAAGTCTAATTTTCACTAGGTGTAGGGCTATTGTGTCGGATGACTTGAAAGCGACACATCCGACGCCTCCCCCTTATACCTGCCTTATTTTGGCGCGCGCCAGTAAAACTCGTCAAAGGCGCGGAAAACCTATCAAAATCCTATCAAAATGTAGCGCGTGCTATCGCATTAAATTGGAACACGTCAAGCTTCGCTCACGGCGAATACGTCATAAGCATCAACGTCACAATTCATCAGGGTGAAACAAACATCTAGACTGGCACGCACGCGCTCGAAAAGGACGCAAACTCAAATCGAGATCCACAAATAATTTAAGGGCGATGTCTTGAGAGAGATTCAGAGATTGATAAAAAAGGGATAATGAGTGAGCAGAAGAACAGCTTATTTTCATCACAGCGTTTCGTTCTACGTATTCTTTGTGATTTTGATTTTTGTTGTTCTCGTGTTAATCTCTTCAGACGTGATAAGAGTCACTTTTGAAGCAGTGGGGTTTACGCCACTCACCATCGTGATCGCCCTGGCTGCATGTTTAATTGGAAGCCCGATCAACATTCCGCTTTATAAAGTGGAAGCCACGGGACCTATTGTTCGTGATGAATATGTTAGATGGCTGGGAATAACCTACCGGATTCCACGAGTATCATATGGAGAAGAATCCACCCAAGTTGCAGTAAACGTTGGGGGGGCACTGATACCGACATCGTTGAGTGTTTTTCTACTCAGCATATCCTCAGTTTCCATCGTTATCTTAAGTCTCCTAGGTGTGTTGATTGTAACGATAGTAGCACATTTGGTAGCCCGACCAGTCAGAGGAGTCGGTGTCGTCACTCCGGTCTTCATTTCCCCTCTGGTTGCAGCAGTATCTGCGATTTTGCTCTCACCTGCTCACCCAGTGATAGTCGCCTATGTAGCGGGCACACTTGGAACACTCATAGGCGCAGATTTGCTGAACTTGGGAAAAATCCCTGATCTTGGCGCGCCCGTCGCAAGCATCGGTGGAGCGGGCACTTTCGACGGAGTCTTTCTGACAGGAATAATCGCTGCTCTGATTGCCGCCCTCTAGAACGCCCTCTAGAACGCTGTCTCAATCGGTTTCGTCAAAGTTGTAAATGAACCTAAACTTTAAGGGTTTGATGGTGTCCTATAAAAAAACACGCGTTTTGGACAGAGAGAGACGGGCGCGCCGATGTCCTGTTAGTTGAAATTTCTCGCGCGCGCTAGCAGAATAGCCTTCTCTGGAAATTGTCGAATACGCTCTTTCTGTCTAGACGCAATTTCTGATTTTCTGCTCATGAGCATCGCGCGCTATACTGAAGAGAGTCCACGAAAAATCAGAGAGCAAAAATTGACAAGATTCTCGATAGGAAAAAGAGAAAATGAATCTATACGAAGAGGAGGTTCGTTAACTCTTCGGCGCTTGAGAAAGTTTGTTAACCATCGGCGCTTTTTTTAGGTGCTAACCCTGTGAATGTTGAGACAAGGGCACTTCTAAAGTTACGGCTCCATCTAAGATTTCTTTTTTTACTCCTTCCATACCACAGGATTCAAAGAGCGTTGAAAACCCTTCAGCTAGGCAAATGCTCCACTTCTCTCCCAAATCGTGACGCAAATGAAAATACTCCTTATTGTTAATTACATAGTGTTCGCATTTACAATAATTTGCGTATTCGGCAAGGAATCTTGTTACGAAAAATACTAAGTCTTTGTAATTATTTCCAAGTCCCATTGTACGTAGAGCGTCTGCCGCAACTACCAAACCAGCTTTCTTTGCATTATCTACCAAGGCCTCTTTCGAGCACGCTTCCAAGATGCCTGAGAATTCCTTCAGCGATATAGATATGACGCCAAATCTTTTGGCGTATCTTTGATATTCGCAGTACTCTTGAAGGATTTTGTTGATGAGAGCGTTTGAACTGATCCCAGCTCTTTCAGCTTCTTCATTTAGAATACCAGCCATCTTTCTTGGATTCTGAACGAGTGACCAATTGTTCGGCTCTTCTGGTCTACCAAGTTAGAACAAACCCCCACGAGATGTATTACTTTGTGATTCAAATAAAACTCTTTGCGTTCTACCAATTACACCGTATACTGAACACTCTTACGCTTTCTCGGGATATTTTGTTAATGATCATAATGTCGCATAAGAAAGAAAAGGACAATATTCATGTTCTATTAGTGTGTTGTGAGCCAACTTGGCTCAAAACTGAAAAACAGTGCTTGGAATGCCAAGGCGGTCTTTATGTGGAAACTGCATCGTCAAATGATGAAGCGTTGGCCAAGACAGAGAAAGTTAAGCCTGACGTTATCGTAGAAGATTGGTCGTGTGTGCATGCTGGTTCTAAATTGGCAAAAAGCCTTCGGTCTAGAGGTGATACGACTCCGTTTGTCTTGTTCGCATATAACGATGAAAAGGAAGCAATCAGCAGAGCATATGATTTAGGAACAATTGGGTTCGTTGAAAAATCTGGCGATACCCAGGCAGTCTTCTCAAATCTCAAAAGTTGTATAGTAGCTATCACCACATGATCCTATCGATAGAGAAAAAAACAGCGCGCGTTGGCGCTGAAGCGTTTCAGAAGAGTTACTTCTTCTTCAGTTTCGCTTCGAGAGCTTTCACGCGAGCATCTAGTTCTTCAAGCCTCTTTTTGTCTGCCTGCCTGGCCTCAGACATATGCTTCTTCATACTTTCTTCAAATTCTTCGAATCTCTTCTTGATTTTCTCCATCTCACTGGACACCACAGTTCACCTCCTCGCATCAATATTCTTGAATTCAGGCACTACCTGTCCCTTGACAATTTCTCTGCCACCGTCAAACAGGTGTGTGCGTGCCTAGCAGCACTGCTGCTCAACCGGCATAAACAACCAGTGATTCTTACTTATCTCGATATTTATGACTTTTCGTGGGTAATTTGACAATCCTTCTCCATGCTTTAGATAAAGACTAAGCGTATTTTTCTTTTTTGTTCACCATTTTCTCTTACAGAGCCACGAATAGAACAGCCATTATGCTGCCAAGAACTCTCCGTCGAATGTATAGCGTCCCCCAAGATTTACAATTCACGTTCGGAGCTTAGGAATAGCATTAAGGTTCGACATGTCTGCTTCTATAAGTGCATATGAGGCGCATGAATGGGTCTATTTTCTGGCTTCGAGTTTGTTAGATAGGCGTTCTGCGGCTGTGGAGTTTGTGAATGGACCATTGTAGAGAGTTGAATTGCTCATTATGACAATGTGGTCCTCGGCGGTTTTCAGCCAAGTGGATCTGAAACCCAATTTTATAACAGTTCCCTCCACGCTCATGATCTTTATATTATCACCTAAACGCAGCACGTTATCACGCAAGAGCCAGAACCCAAATAGGAAGTTTGAGAGAGTTGATTGCAAGGCTAGTGTTATGCCTATTCCTATTATCCCAGAGAGCGTGAGGGAAGAAATGAGCGAAGTGTAGCCTAGACTTTGAAGTATCCACATTACCGTCAATACGAACCATACTGCCAGTACATCGCGTTGAACATCTTGGATGCTATTCTTTGGAAGCTGTGACCTTTTTGCGGTACCTGAAAGCGATTTGATAATCATCAAAGTTATGGTCAACGAAATGCCGACGAATAAAGCCAGTCCGCAGACTAGGGTGAAAATCGATGTTTCTGACATGATTGGTGCTTTAGACATTTGACATATAAAGCTTGATCTGTACACTTGCGCACTACTTCTTTATATCTCATTTTCCATAAATGGCGTGCGCTGTTACCTAGAGTGTTGCAAGAATAACGGCGATTATTCCCGTAGAGAACACGCCATCGAAAGTACCAGCTCCACCGATACTTGCAACCGGCGCCCCAAGCTCAGGGATTTTTCCTAGGTTCAGTAGATCTGCGCCGATTAACGTCCCAAGCGTGCCTGAAACGTAAGCGATCACTCCTGGTTGGGCAGGAGAAAGAATAATGGCGGCCACCGTGGCGGCAATCGGTGAAACGAAAGTGGGAGTTACAATGCCGACACCTTTGACGGGGCGGGCTACTAAATGGGTGATGATGGTCACTGTCAGTATGCCCACGAGACTCGAGAGGATTACGGATGATGAGGATGTAACAAGAAGGTAGACGCTCATAGCAGAGGGTATTAGTGCGCCTCCGACATTGACGGCCACATGGGTATATGTTTCCTGAATTGAAACCCTTGGAATCCGATAGGTTAAACCAAACCGCCTGACGTATTCATCTTGAACCAAAGGTACGTTGGTCCTAACCTTATACAGTGGAATGTTTATTAAACTGCCAATCAGGCTTCCCAATAAAATGATCAAGATAGCAGCATAACCTGCACTCTCAAAAGTGAAAGGTTCAGGCAACCGTAGATTTTCAAAAGCAGGAGGCCGTAGTAAGAATTCGTAACTCAGTTACGACTAGACGAACCAAAGCCAAGAAACCAGTATGCTATTTCATTAACGGATACATTGCTGGAGCTTTAGGAGCTGTTTTTGGCAAAGAGGTTGAATGTATAGAAACGAAGTGTAAAGCCAGGGGAGATGCCTTCTGCGAATTTAGCGCGCGCAAAGCACCCGCACAGAAAGCAAATATCGAAACAGACAAGATAGAATGGATGGCTCTAATCAGGAAGGCAAGTCAGCAACGGAGATTTAGGACAAGTTCCTAGATTGATAGGTGTTCTTTACTTAGGGGGTGCTCAATCCTAAATTCGCAAAAAGGGTCTCCTCTGGCAAGGCATTTTGTCTCGGAGCCCTCTGTGACTTCGTTTGAGACGGCTTCTGCAACTCCAGATATGAATCCACTGACGAAATGACAAATGGGTTTGTTCGACTTAGTTTCGCGTGCTGTGGCACAGTTTTCTATTCTTATTATTGCTTCTTTTTTTGTCAGGTCGATTTTAGATGTTATAACGCCCCATCCACCTTGAGTGAAGAACATTTCCAGCCATGTTGGGAATTCTTCAGGAGCAGTTCCTGCCTTAAGAAGTTCTTTTGCAAATTCTGCTCCCGCATGTTTAGCGATTTCCCACCATATCGGCTCCGCGGCTGAACCCAGCATCTTTTCAGTTGCGTGTATCATGGCTCTGAATGTAGAAGATCTTATTAAAATCCAATCCACGCCAACGATTCTTATCTCTGCTCTGCTTTTATCATATTCTGCCTGTTCGATCAGAGAGCAGAAGCAACTCTTCCTGTCTTCCCTCTTATCATTCAATTTGGTCGCTATCCTAAGTGACAAGATTACAGTTTATGTGAAAGACCATGCAATTTGTATGATAAATATTTATTCTATCGCACAAAGATTCGTAGTTAGTAGCTATTTATAGAACATTCGTTTCGCGGTATCCATTGCACAACGCCTTCAGCAGCCAAGATTCAAGACAGACTCCTAGCAACGTGAAAGGCTTTTTAAGCATCTAACGAATACTTTTTCTGGGGTAATCTTTTGGCAGTAGTTTTGGACGAGTTTGACAAGAAACTCTTACACGAAGTGTGCACCGGCATCCACTCATACGATGACCTTGCAAAGATGATGAAAGTTACAAGAGGCACTGTCTATAGACGAATAGACAAACTGGAAAAAATGCACGTTATCCGAAAGAAAATTATGGCAATACCCGAGTACAAAAACCTTAATCTTTCGGCAATCATCGTAGGATTTCACGTTGCTTACCACGATATGGACAAAATCATAGAAGCCATCAAAACAATGCCAGAACTGAGGCTTTTATGGAGAACTTTCGGGGTGCATCAAGTAGTAGCGGTGTTGAACTGCGAAAAAGGCAGCGAGGGTCAAACGATTAATAAATTACACAAAACTCTTTCAGAACTTGGAACAGCTCAGTACCAGGTGTCCATCGGCTTCGAATGGGAAAAAGTGGAAATTCCTCCATACTGAGTTTCAATGTTAGGACACCTAGATCAAACAGCAAGAACAAACTTCGTTCGTACAAAGCGCCGACAGCTAACAGACTTCGCCAGACGCCTAAGAATTAACAGTATCATCTTACGAAAAAGCTTAGCGAGCGCGCGCTACGGACTCTTTAAACTACCTTTTTTTCCTTAAGAGACTGCAGCGGTTTTCGCCCGCCCGGCGATGCTAGTCTTCTCTCCATTTGAATAGTTTCGTTGCAGCTACGAAGAGAATTATGGTGATTACTGCAAGAACGGCAATGTCCAAGGTTGCTTGCATATAGTTACCGTATATCATGACGGCGCTTAATCCTTCGGTTACATAGGTTAGGGGCAGGACATGTGCTACGTATTGCAGGTATGTGGGCAGAGACGTTAAAGGATAGAATACGCCTGAAAGAAGCATCATTGGAGTTATTATGATGTATAGTACGCTGTTGGCTGCCTCTGGATCCTTGGTTAAGGTTCCAGCCAGCATGCCCAATGCGGCGAAGAGTATTGATCCCAAGATCAGAAACGGTATTAGCCAGACTGTTAGCGAAATGTTTGCTCCGAAGACAAATATTCCAACAGCAACTATCTCTAGGAAGGAAATCGCACCTAGGAAAACATACCAGAGCGCTTTAGAGGCAAGCCACTCTGCCTTAGTGAGAGGAGTCAGCGACAACTGTTTGAAGAGCTTCGTTTTCTTGTATTCAGATGAAACGGCTATTATAGCTTCCATCGGGAGCAATATTATGATAAGACCAATGAGTCCCGGAACAAGAAAATCAATGTACTTGTGCACCTTTGGATTGACCGTGGTCTGACTCATGCCGATAAATGGCGAACCGCCATAGTGTTTTAGGTTGAAAGCGTTTATCACGCCATTAACGGTTTCGCTTACGACGGCGCTAGAGCTCGAAGATGGATTAACGTATACGGTTACGTTGACAGGTTTTGTTTCGTTATAGTCCAAAGAAAAATCCACAGGGATGATTACTCCCTCAGATGCCGAGTGAGCTGAGAGATACTGCGTGAAATTTTCAGACTTGTTCACTGACTTCAGGCGAAGCGTGCCTGTGCTGTTGAGCGCGTTTATGAATTGGGTTGAAATCTGCCCGTTGTCTTGGTTCTGAAGGTAAACGCTTATCGGTCCGGAAGAGCCACCGGAGAAAAAGGAGAAAATGGCTCCGAAAGCCAGCATCATGATTAAAGGGGAAATTAGAGCAGAGAGAAAATAAGTCCTGCCCCTTATGACGCAGCGACCGTATAACTCTAGGTCAGCAATGATTCTTTTTGCGCTAGCCATCTTAACGCCTCCCTTGACTACGGGAAGTGTTGTTGTCATGCGCTGTCTTAATTTCACCTTGTTCGTCCATCGTTCCGCGCACCAGCTTGACGAATACGTCGTCCAAGCTATCTTCATGGGTGTGGATTTCTCCCCAGTCAAGTCCTGATTGTTTAACGGCGTCCAAGGCGTCTATTGCATCAGTTTTCTGGTTTAGTACTATTCGGATCAAACCTTTGCCGTCATACTCGACCTTCAGATCTGTGTGCGCTTTAACGTAAGCAGCCAGCTTGTCGGAGCCGTGGATCTCAAGTGTTTCTCCCGAGCCGTACTGCGCGATGATCTCGTCGGAAGTTCCAATAGCAACTATTTTCCCATGGTCCATGATGGCTACTCTGTCGCTCAATTGCTGTGCTTCATCCAAATAGTGTGTGGTCAGAATGATGGTTTTGCTCTTAACTTTGAACCCGCGGATGACTTCCCAGACTGCTCTTCTCGCGTTTGGGTCAAGTCCCGTGGTTGGTTCATCGAGGAACAGAAGCTCAGGAGAATTCACGAGTGAGAGAGCAAGCCCCACCTTCTGTTTCTGTCCTCCGGAAAGATTCTTGTATCGGATGGTAGCGGAATCCTCTAGTAAAACTTCCTTTGAGATCTCGTCGGGATCTACGCTGACGCCGAAAAGAGTCGCATAGTATTTCACCGCTTCCTTTGGGGTAGCTTCATCCATGAACGTAAAGCTCTGCGGTATAACGCCAATTCTTCTATTAAGTAAGTTACTGTTTTCCCAAGGGTCGAGCTCGAGTATTTTTACCGTGCCTTCGTCTCTTTTCCGCAAGCCTTCGAGAATCTCGATTAGCGTGGTCTTGCCAGCACCGTTCGGACCAAGAAGAGCGAAGATTTCACCCTTGCCTACTGAGAAGGAAACCCCATCAACTGCCTTCAGATTACCATAAGATTTCTTGACAGAAGAGACTTCCACTGGCATCATTCAGCACACATTCTCTTTCATTTTTGATCACAAATGTAATAGTGCAGGGACGACAAATCCGAACTGTTGCACAACGAATTTCTCTTGGCCTATTGCCGAGTCCCAAAACTTCTGGTTATCGTTGCTGCTCATTTTCTTTCCCTTTTACGGAATCAATGTGTTTTGCTTTTATCGTTTTTGCATCTTGTCAGCTAAACGTATCAACGCGCGCTGCAAAGAGGCACAATGCATGCGCGCGCTATGCTCGTGCCTCTGAAAAATCCGGCAGCTGCAGCCATTGACCCAAATGCAGTTTTCGCCACTCAGTTTGGACTTTTTCACTTCTCGGCAGCAGAGTTTGATGATGCCCCCCACAGAGCAATGAGCAAGTACACTGGAAGAACGATTACTAGCCAAACTCCAAAAAATGCTGCAATCAATGCCCACCAAGGCCAACCAGTAACGAACCACCAAGAGTTCGGGAAGTATCCAATTCCCAGCACAACGATCACTGATAGCACAATAGCGATCACAGTCCACACAACGGCGATCAACTGCTTCGCGTTTATTGTAATCTCCAATATCCTCACCTCCACAGTAGTATTCTTATTCCTATTTCCCTTCGCTTGCTTAGTAGCGTTCTTTCCAAATAAATACCTATGGAACTAACTTCTATGGTTGCAGCGCGCGCTATTAATTACATGATCTCACGATCGTGCTCTAGCTTCTTGAGATTGTTCATAAACGTGTTCTTTTGGCACTAGGCGACTTGAACAACCGACTGGGTGAGGGCCAAGTCCTGACGAGGATTAAGGGGCTTAAAAAATGTAGCTTAAGGGACAGCAAAAGACATCTTGACAGCAAAAACGTTAAGTGATGGTCCTCGTTCTTTCCTTCTAGAGGTTTTGAAATTGAAAATAAGCGCAAGAAATCATCTAAGAGGAAAAGTGGTGGCTGTACAAAAAGGAGATGTTGCCGCCATAATTAAGATTGAAGTAGGAGCACCAGCCACAGTCACGGCTTTGATTACACGTGAATCTACCGAAGAACTTGGCATAAAAGTTGGAGACGAAGTGGAGGCAATAATAAAATCGACAGAAGTCATGATAGCAAAATAAGCAAACGGCTGACAAGCAAAGTTTAGCCATCGTGCAAGGCTTTAGTCTGGTCACGCTCGTCTTTTAATGCTCTTAAACAACTTGCGCACCCTCGTGCGCGTTGGACCCTCCTTCTTCAAAACCTCTTCGAATCTTTCAGTTTTCTCGGTAATGGGAGCTGGAAAAGGGAACATACAAATTCTGCAGCACTCTTGACGCATGCAGAAAACACGTGGGCGGTTACGCTGGCATTATTGGTTTGGTGATCATTATGCGAACCAAAGGCTTGATCAGATTTCTGTTGAAATTGGGTTGATGCCAAGTTCTCCGCAGTTTTTGTCAAGTTTTATCTGTCCCACACTGATTGTTGATACTTTTCCTTTCGTTGGCGTGTATACTTTCATCGTTTTTCTTTCGTAGTCAATCCCTGTGAGTATGCCTATTCCCGAAAAGTTTCCGTTTTCACTGTATAACGAGACGAGTAGCCCTTCTTCGTCACCCTCGCGCATTACCCGCACTTTTTTCCCAAAGTTTTCTTCTATGGCTTTTATTCTGTCTCTGTGAATCCACTGCTGGGATCCTAGAACTAACAAAATAGTCGTTGCTGTCTCTTCGCAGTGTAGAGGAAGAAGACTGAGCAATTCCTCAATCTTTTTTATTTGCATTTTTTTCGGAGGCGCACCGGTGCCTAATGGCACACCTTCAATGCGCATCCAACTTAGAGGAAAGGTTAAAACTTTAGCGCTTCTCAAATATTTCTTGTAACTAAGTTCGCGCAAGACTTTACGCTTTTCTCTATCACGTTGTTTCACGGCTTGCGAAGTTTCCACAGAAATCGTTTCAGTTTTCAAGGTGGCTAGAATGTGTGCCAATTCGTTCTGTTGCTGTAGAGCAACAACGACATCAGGATTAACGCTTTCAACTAATGACAACTTGTATTTGGCTGCATCTTCGCCTTCAATCCAACCGTCTGTGTTGATAATCAAAAATTCAGCATCACTCTTTTCTAAAGCCTTCTCTTTCATTTTAGCCATGCCAGTTATGACCTTATCCATCACGCCACTTGGGGTGGTGATGCCTATGAAAGAGACATCTTCGGCATGCACCTCAAAGAGATCCTTCACAAGTCTTTTCACGTGTCCATATCCGATGGAAGCTGGTGGTCCGACGTCCGATTGGCCCAGGTCACCGTCAACTATCGTAACTCTCTTTTTGTTCTTTAACATAGTGTTTGCAAGAAACGTGCAAAAGCTAGATTTACCCACATCTATCCTACCCAGAATCACTATGACTAATGGTTTCTTGTTGAAAGTTAAGATTTTTTCTGCGGCATCTTTCCATGATGTGGGAATGGTGCTTCCCTCTGCCTCTTCTACAGTTGCGCCTTCGCCAAGCATTATGTTGAATTCGGCTTTTTTCTTAACTTCAATTGGCATGCGTTTTGCGTCGCGTACCACTATTCTTTCCCCAGTTTTAAGGGGAGCGCCCAAGACTTCGGCGTATCCAGATACGAAATTTACTGACGCCGGACCGTCGATGAGTAACGTTTTGCCTTTTTCAACTGTTTTGTTCATTTTTCCCTCTCCTTCTGATTGGTCGACCAAATCTTCCTGCGATTTTTATCGCTGAAATGACGTCTTTTGCTTCCTTTCTGTTTGGCAATCTATGACTCAGACTGGTTGTTCCAGCCTCGCTTACCATTTCTACTTCCACATTTTTTGGCAGTATCTGCTCGAGCAAGCATAGCAAATTATCGGCATACATTGGTGCAGAATCGCCAACACGGATAATTAAAGAGTTAGCAGGGTTTCTTTTGATTATGTCCACAACGATTCTGAAAGTCTCTTCCTCGCTGGAGCTTTTAGCTGTCTCGATTATTTTTCCGTCGCCGAGCACGGCTATGCCAAAAGTTTTGCCAGGGTCAATTCCGATGACTATTTTTTCGTAGCTTGTTTTTCCTAGTATTATTCGTTCTGCTTCTGCGACGATTTGAATCGGGTCAGAGTCTTCTTTGTAGACGACTTTATAAAGATGGACCACTTGTTGTTGTTCCTTTTCTGTTGTAATGACGACTCTTATGTCTGCGGGGATTTTGTCTGCTGGTTTTAGACTCAGGAAGGGTAATTTCTTTCGTTTTAGTTCGCTCACGATGACGTAATATGCTTTTCCAGAGACCGTAGCAACGGCGATTTTTGCTCTCACTTTTGGTTCCCTTGATGTGCTGTGGAGACAAAATTATTAGTTTGAGGCTTATAATCGCTTTGATGTGAACGCTTTGAACCCAACGATATCAACCGGTTCCGACAGACTTGATGAGCTTCTCAATGGAGGTCTTGCACCTGAATTCATGCATTTAGTTTATGGCGAAGCAGAAACTGGCAAAACCACATTAGCAATACAATGCGCTGCAAACTGTGCAAGAGTAGGCTACAAAACCGTTTATCTGGATTCTGAAAGCACATTTTCAGCAAAGCGTCTAACCCAAATCGCGGCAGGTGATATAAAAGAAGTCGCGCCCT
>Ga0187771_10001965_pt1 | contig 14133 bp, 17 predicted proteins | sample 0116_SJ02_MP15_1_FD_133139 | JGI IMG/M metagenome (GOLD analysis project Ga0187771, IMG submission 133139) | Tropical peat soil microbial communities from peatlands in Department of Meta, Colombia - 0116_SJ02_MP15_10_MG | ecosystem: Environmental > Terrestrial > Soil > Wetlands > Peat | place... | reverse complement strand
TCTCCAGAAAGGGAAAGAACTGGCTCCTAAAGGTCTCCTCAAAAGGTGATTTCCACACTCACCTGGGAAGGGTTCCGTTCGCCGGAATAGTGGGGAGCGAATTCGGATGCACCGTGGTTTCGGACACTGGCCAGACATTCTACGTCCTGAAGCCGACGGTGGAGGACTTCCTAATGAAATGTGAAAGGCAGACGCAGATCGTGTACCCCAAGGACATGGGCCTCATCGCTCTCAAGACGGGCATCGGCCCGGGAGCTCGAGTGGTCGAGACGGGTACCGGAAGCGGGGCCCTGACCACTTACCTAGCCAGCCTCGTGAAGCCCGAGGGGAAGGTCTACAGCTACGAAATACGGGACGACTTCTTCAAGATGGCCTCCAAGAATTTGGCCAAGGCAGGCCTCTCCGGTTACGTCGAACTCAAGCTCGCTGATGCCTCGAAGGGCTTCGAAGAGACGGACGCTGACGCGGCCATCATAGATCTAGGCGACCCCTGGAACTTCGTAGACATAGCATGGAAGGCCCTCAAGCCCTCGGGGGGGTTCGCTGGCATCACCCCGACGACGAACCAGGCCGAGCTGCTGGTCGACAAGCTCAAGAGGTCGGGCTTCATCCGTGCCGAGTGCTTTGAGATACTATTTCGGAAGATGGAGGCGAGGGTCGGAATGACGCGACCGTCGTCTAGGATGATAGGCCATACCGCGTACATAATTACCGCCACAAAGCTCCTCGAAAGAGAGGAATCAATTCCAGAACCCTCGAACACCGGCCAACCAGAGGCCGAGGAAGGGGACGAGGAACCGGAAGATTGAGCATGGGCCATAAGGCGACTGCAGATCGCCCGTGACGCAATCACATCTCGGTGTCGCCACTCAATCCCTTTCACTGGGAAAAGGTTTAAGAAAGCAATTCAGGAGTGTAGACCGTTAATATTGTCGGAGAAGAGGGTCGATAAGGAGAAGGACTTCAGCCAATGGTTCGACTCGATGCTCGAGCAGGCTCAGCTGGTGGACTCTCGTTATGGCATCAAGGGCTTCGTGGTCTACAGGGCCAACGCGATGCGCATCTGCAAGCGAATCTACGACATGCTCGGGGGGGAGTTGGAGGCCAAGGGCCACCAGCAGGTCCTCTTCCCTCTCCTCATACCATTCTCATCCTTCAAGAAGGAAAGCGAACACATCAAGGGGTTCGAAGATCAGGTCTTCATCATAAGGGAGGCCGGCGGGGAAGAGCTGGAGGAGAAGCTGGTCATCCGGCCCACATCTGAGACTGCGATCTATCCCATGTACGCCCTCTGGCTGCGGAGCTACCAGGACCTTCCCTTCAAGTTCTACCAGGCGGTGGCGGTATATCGAAGGGAGACGAGGGCGACGCGGCCACTGCTCAGGGGGAGGGAGTTCTTGTGGATAGAAAGCCATGACGTCTTCGCCTCGGCCCAGGGCGGGCTCGACCAGGTGAAGGAGGATCTGGCCACCTGCAGGAGGGTCTTCGATGACCTCGGGCTGGCCTTCATCGTGGCCGAAAGGGAGGAGTTCGACAGGTTCCCTGGAGCCGACATGTCGGTGGCCTATGATGCGCTCCTTCCTGATGGGCACGTGCTTCAGGTGGGAACGACTCATTTCCTGGGTCAACATTTCACGAAGGCCTACGATGTCTCGTTCCTCGACGCGGCCGGGGAAAGGAAGACCCCATACTCTACCTGCTTCGGACCTGGCGTCTCGCGTATACTGGCGGCTGTGGTGGCCACCCACGGTGACAACGACGGCCTTGTGTTGCCTTTCGGGCTATCCGAGTTCGACGTGGTCGTAATACCCATTCTCTACAAGGGGGTGGAAGAGAAGGTGAACGCAAGGGCCAGGGAGGTGGCCTCGACGCTCAAGGAGAAAGGATACTCCGTGTTCCTTGACGATTCAGACCTGACCCCCGGAAAGAAATACTTCCGCTGGGAGACCAAAGGCGTCCCCGTGAGGGTGGAAATCGGCCAGAGGGAGGCGGCGCAGGGGACGGTCACGCTATTCAGGCGCGACACGAAGAAGAGGATGACCGTCCCTGCGGACAGTTTGGCGGAGGCCATAGAAGCCCTGAGGCATGACATCCTGGAACAGCTCAGGTCAAGGGCCTGGGCAACTCTTCGGGAGAGGCTGGTCGTCGTAAAAGATCGGGCCTCCATGTTGGAGGCATCCGCCAGGCTCGCCATAATGAAAGCGCCTTATTGCGGTGCTAGGGAGTGCGCCGATTCCATCAAGGAGGCGACCGGCGGCTACGAGGTCAGGGGGAGGGACTTCGAAGACGGAACCAGACCCAAGGAAGGCTGTGTCTGGTGCGGGCGACCCGCGCAGCGCACCGTATACTTAGCCAAGGCCTTCTAGTGTCTCGACCTTAGGGATCAGCTCCGCCGCCATTCCCTCCACCTCTTCGGCCTCCGGGATCTTCCCCAGGCCGGCCCGGTCAATCCGGCAGCTTGCGCAGGCCATAGCAAAGGCGAGAGAATCGCGAGGGCTTCTTGACATCCTCGCCGCAGAGTAGCCAGCACCGAGAAGGTCCCCTGCTCCCACACCATCGAAGGCCTTGATTCGAGGAGGCCTGACATGGTACAGCTCCGTGCCCACCCTCAGGAAGGTTCCGTTGGCGCCGTCCGTCACCAACACCTCTCTCACGCCCAAACTCATTAGTTCCGATGAAATACGACGGCAGTCCTTCATCCCGGTCAGGGCTCTGCCCTCTTCGACGTCCACCTTCATCGCGTCAACCACAGAGAGGACCCCCTTTAGGCTGGTGTTCGCCCCCAGAGTCACCCTTCCTTCGTCAATCTTCCTCAAGAAGCCCTGGGGATCCACGTAGATGAATCTGGAAGCCTCCTTGTACCTCGGCAGGGACTTGGGTGAGATCTCTCCTGCCACCGGATTCAGCAGGACGATGTCGTACTCCCTGTGCCCTGCTGATGGCGGAGGGATGTCACCACATCGGCTTACGATTCGCATTTCTCTCCGTCGCGGGAGGATTGTTATCTCGAAGCGCGTGGTCGGGGATCCGATAATGGGGGAGGACGCAAAGCTGATCCCGGCTGAGAGCAACTGCGCGAGCCGCTCGTCCCCGAAGTCGCGGCCGACACGAGTGGCAACGGTGACTTCGAAGCCCAGCCTCCTCAGCAGGAGACCCATGTAGGCAGGAGGCCCGCCGATGCTCTCGGACGCACGTCCGCCTGTCAGAATGGAGTCAAGGACCAGGTGACCGGCAACAAGTGCCCTCACGCGAAAATTGAATCCAGGCCTTCTAAAATACGTAGCCATGCGATGCGCCCTGGTGGAACCGGATGCCCAGGGGGCAGACTTTTTGGGGCATAAAAGCATTTTAAGACCCTTCCCGAGGAGCTAGAACGGTAGCTTTGACTCAGAAGAGGAAGAGTCGCGGCAGGAGCAAGGGTGGGAAGGGTGCAAGTGGCTACGTGCAGTGTAGCCAGTGCGGCCGCCCGGTGCCCAGAGACAAGGCAAAGAAGGTCACCCAGAGGGTCACCCTCGTGGAGCCGAGCCTGGCCAGGGAGCTGAGGGCAGCCGGAGCCTACATCCCCTACGGGTCCACTCAGAAGTACTACTGCATATCCTGCGCCGTCCACTTCGGAATCGTGAACGTGCGTGCCAAGGCCGAAAGGCACAGTCAATACTAAGATGACTTCGTCTTGGCCTACGAGCGCCTAGTCCGCAAACTCACAAAGGAGAACCTCTGGCTTTATATCCTGAAGATGCTTCTTGAGAAACCCGACTACCCGCTGGGCCTGAAGCGAAGGTTCAGGGAGAAGTTTGGCTTCGAGCCGGCCGGAATCACGTTCTACACTGTGCTATACCGACTCAAGAGCGAAGGCCTCGTCACGTCGAGCAACGAGCTAGGCAGGACTACATACAGCTGCACGCAGAAAGGGAAGGATGCGTTGGAGATGGCCGTGGTATACCTCGAGAGCACCTCCCAGAAGCTACAGCCTTGAAGAGTAGACGTATAGCCTTTGCAGGAAGGTCACACAGGCAAGCGCTAGCACTAGGATGACCCCATAGGTCAGATATCCGACGAAGCTCGATACGGCCAAGACCAGGAGCCTTTCCGCCCTTTCGCCCACCCCGACCCCTTCGGCCTTGATGGCCAGCCCTTCGGCCTTGGCGCGGCTGTAGCTCACAAGAAGGGAGAAGGAGAGGGCAAGTAACGAAATAAGAGGGTTGACCATCGCCGAGCCGACGATCCCCGCGTAGATGAAGACCTCGGCCAGTCGGTCAAGGTTGCTGTCCAAGAATCCTCCCTTGGCGCTCACTTTCCCGGTCGCCCTTGCCACGGCCCCATCGATGGCGTCCATGGCACCGGACGCCAGGACGAAGAACCCCCCGAGGTAGAGCAGTCGATAGTAGAAGGAAGCCCCGGAGAGGAAGGCCAGCAGTGCCCCAAGGACGGTCCAGGCATTGGGATACGGCATGATCCGTCCGCATCCACGGCCCACCGCGTCCACCATGGGCCTGATGGACTGCCTGAATCTTGTAAGAACCATAGGGCCCTTCCCTCCGATTTCAAGGGATGCAGAATTGGCCGCGCTAATTAACCTTCTCAAGACGTCCTTCCTGATATCGGCGGGAAATACGAACGGCTTCTATTAGCCACTTTTACGTCGAGCGGAACACGAACTGCAGGATATGAACCATGCCGCCAGATAAGATGCTGCTTTGAGGGCATTCGACAGGATGGGGGCGGGCGATGGATACTCCGGCACTGAATACGCAGGTCCCGCCGGAGGAAAAGGCTTGATGGGGGCCATAGGCAACCACGTTGTTGGTGACCGCGGCCAAACGCCCAGCTCTCTTCCTAAGGGGAACTTCGCGCTCCTTGACATGGAGCTCACGGGCCTCATCAGCCCGAGGATGCGTCATATCATCAAGAGGTATGTCAAGAAAGTCGGCCTTCGAAACATAAAGGTCGAACATCTCTGCGATGGCGGACCGGCCACGGTCAGACTTGTTGTTTCAGGAGACGCCTTCAATGGGCTCAACGAAGAGCAGGTCTCCAAGCTCACTTTCCTCGAGGGCGCTATCAGGAAGACCCTTTCGAGGCCGATTAACGGGTTCGTGCCACACCCATCTCGAGCGGATCCTGAGGCCCTGAGACTGGAGCTTTGTCGGATTGAGCCTAGCATGAAACGCGTGTTCTACACCAGGGCATAGAGCTGGACCTAGCGACATCTATCCGTACCGCAGGGGCCGGGGGGAAGGGGGGTTTTCCCCCGGCCCAAAATAACACCCAGCGTGAGCTTGTAGCGCCAGACCGAGCAAGGGAAATGACTTAACTTTATCAGTGAGAAGGGACTACCGACCTCCGATTAGACCGATGGGTCCAAAGGTCGAGCTCTGTGGCATAGAGGGCTGTGGTCAGCCCGCAAAGAGATCCATAAGCGCTTCAAACTTGGCTGGGACGAGTCTTAAGGTAAGGACCTCGTCTCATAGGGTGAACCTCTGTAAGGACCATTACAAGCAGTTCAAGAAGGAAACAAAGGAAGAGAGGGACATCGAGAGGGCAAGGTTCAAGAACCTTTAGAGCCTACCACATTGACACAAGTTCTGAGAGTGAGGCCTGAATGAGGATACTGCTAAACCACGTCGACTATATCGAGTACGAGCCGGTGGCGAAGGAGATCTCCGTGGCAGAGGAAACCTCCCCTGGCAAGCATAGGATGGAGGAGCTGGTGGTGGCCTTCGTCGCCGTCGAGGCGGGGGACGACGAAAGCGTTTCACAGAAGGCCGTGGGCGAGATAGGGAAGTCGCTCGAAGGCCTAGGGGTAAGGCGGATTCTGATCTACCCTTATGCCCACCTGAGCCAGGACCTCGCCGATCCCCGCAAGGCGCTTTCCGTGCTCAAGTCAATGGAGGGACAGGCTTCTCAGGCGGGACTGGATGTACACAGGGCCCCCTTCGGCTGGAACAAGGCCTTCGAGATGAAGGTGAAGGGCCACCCCCTGGCCGAGCAGTCGAAGGTGATCACTGCAAGCTCCGCAGGACCGACGCCTCCCAAGCAGGCGAGGAGGAGGCCCGAACTGTCAGAGGAGGAGATGCTGGCGAAGGTGAAAAAGAGCGACTTCGGCGGCCTCCCCGAGACGGATCACCGGGTCATCGGTGAGAAGCTCGACCTCTTCAGCTTTCAGGAGCCATCCCCTGGCATGGTCTACTGGCACGACAAGGGGGTGAAGCTGAAGAACATGCTGATGGAGTACATTCGGTCCGAGAACTCGAAGAGGGGATACATCGAGATCAGCACGCCGGCTCTCGCCAATACCGTCCTATGGAGGGTGAGCGGCCACTGGGACCACTACAAGGACAACATGTTCATCACAGAACTGGGAGACGAGGAGTTCGGCCTCAAGCCGATGAACTGCCCGTCGACCTTCCTCTTCTACAAGACCAGGAAGTGGAGCTACAGGGACCTCCCCCTCAGGGTTTCCGACTTTGACCAGCTCTACAGGAACGAGCTGAGCGGCGTGGCTAGCGGGCTCTTCAGGGTTAAGGTGCTCACCCAGGACGACGCCCACCTCTTCGTCACCGAGGAGCAGATTGAGCAGGAGATACGTGGGCTCATAGACCTTCTGAAGAAGTGGTATGGCATATTCAACCTGACGTACTCCCTCAAGATATCGACAATGCCTGACGACCACATTGGCACCAAAGAGCAGTGGGACAAGGCCACGGCTATCCTGCGCGGCGTCGTACAGGACGCCGGAATCAGCGCAGTCATCAAGGAGAAGGAGGGCGCATTCTACGGGCCAAAGATAGATGTGGACATCAAGGACTCCATGGGCAGGGAGTGGCAGTGCGCCACCATTCAGCTGGATTACCAGATGCCCAGGCGGTTCAAGCTGACGTACGTGGGCGCCGACGGGGAGGATCACACGCCCATCGTCATCCACCGCGTCATCTACGGCTCGCTCGAGCGTTTCATAGGGATAATAATCGAACACTTTCAAGGCAAGTTCCCGGTCTGGATCTCCCCTGTCCAGGCCAGAGTGCTTACCGTGTCGGATGAAAATCGGGATTATGCTAAGGGGGTATTCGAGAAGCTCAGCGGGGAGGGGGTGAGGGTCGACGCCGATTTCGCGAGTGGCACGGTGAGCTCGAAGATCAGGCAGGCGCAGCTTGAGAAGCTCCCCTACATGCTGGTGATCGGGAAGAAGGAACAGGACTCGGGGACCGTCTCCGTCAGGTCCAGGGATGGCCAAGTGAGGTACGGCGTGAAGCCCGAGGAGTTCATCGCCGAGGTCAGACAGAGGGTCAAGGACTTCGCCTGAAACCCTTCGGGTCCAGCTCCGGACGGCCCGAGGGGTCCCTACTTCATCAGGCTGACGACGGACAGCAACATGCTGAACATCTTTGCTGCGGTCGCTGCCGAAATCCCGTATGGGTCCACCATCGGGTTCAGCTCCACGACATCGAACCCCACTATCTCCTTCCCTCTCAATATCTCTAGCATGGATAGGAGCTCCTTGCTCGTTATCCCTCCAGGCTCGGGCGTCCCCGTCCCTGGCATGTACGCTGGGTCCAAGATGTCGAGGTCAAGAGAAACGTAGAGCTTCTTGGGAATGGTCATCAGGTACCTGAATTCATCCAGGTACTTCGATCGTCCAATCTCCCTGCTCAGGATCGTCTTGACCTTCTCCGCCTTGACGAGGCTCCACTCCTCCTTCGATGCGGACCTCCCACCGACATGGATTATCTTTTCATAGCCAATCTTCTCGGCAAGTCGCCTGAGGAAGGTCCCATGGCCCAGCTCCCAGCCGTAGAGGTTGGGCCTGAGATCAAAATGGGCGTCAAAGACCAGGAGGTGGGTGTCCCTGGGCATTGAGGAGAAGCTCCCGTACGTGAGCGTGTGCTCTCCCCCGATTATGGCCGGGACCGAACCACCTTCCACGATCTCCTCGGTAACCTTCGAAACCGCGTCGACGAGCTCCTCCGGGGTGGAGGTCATCTGCAGGTTCCCCAGGTCCTCCACCGGAAGCTTTTCGGCGTCCACGTCGAGCTCAGGATCGTAGACTTCGATCTTCATGAAGGCCTCCCTCAGCGCATTTGGCCCAAACCTGGATCCGGGCTTGAAGCTGCTAGTGGCGTCGTAGGGGACGCCAAAGATCTTGCTTACCGGCTTTTTCCCTTCGACCCTGTAGGAGACGTTGGGTTCAGGGGTCACAAAGAGCTCGGAGTACGCCATGAGGATAAGCTCATCCCTTCTCACGGGACGTCGGGGGTCTTGTTATTTAAGTGAAATCCTCGAAGTCGTTTGGCCCTGTGTTGCCAATAATGGCATTCGCACTTGCTAAGCGCTTACGTGAGGTCCTCCCGTCGGGCTGAGTTTATATGTCCGCCCTTGGAATCCACACATGGTCTCCAAATGGCGGGCGAGCGAATCCTGGCTGTGGACGACGACGCCGGGATCCTCCGAGTATTCACATCGGTGCTCGAATCTGAAGGGTACAAAGTGGAGACCGCTTCGAACGGGGCCAATGCCATTAAGCTTGCAAAGACGTCATTTTTCAATCTCGCCCTCCTGGACATCATGCTTCCTGACATGCAGGGGACGGAACTGCTGACCCAGCTGCAGAAGGTCGCCCCCAGGATGATCAAGATCATGATGACGGGATTTCCATCCATTGAAAACACGGTAAAGTCCCTGAACCTTCACGCCGACGCCTTTTTGACGAAGCCCTTCAGGCCCGACGAGCTTCTGGCCGTCATCAACGAGCAGCTGTCCAAGAGGAGAGAAGAGGAGTCGTTGGGCCCCGCCGAGCTGTTTTCTGACCTTCATGACATAAGAGCGAGGCAGCTTAGGGAGAAATCAAAGGAAGGCCATTCGGCGGGCGGCGACGGGACTTCTAGATGACCACGAAAGACCGATGGAGATTGAGCCCTGCCATAAGAAGCGCTGGTTGCCAACCCTATTGTTCAGGCCTTGACGAGTTCTTTCGGACCAAGTCCAAGGGCTTGGCGTCTTCCCATATCCGCTCAAGCGTTTCTTTCATGAACGAGACGTATCTGGTTGCATCCGTGTAGAAGGCCCTTTCGGGGTAGCTCGGATTCCCTCCTTCGCCTGCCTTACCATACCATCTCATCATCCTGCTCGAATCGCAGATCAGTATGTTGGTCTGCCCTGAATCGACCACTCTACGCTCGAATGTGGGCGAAGCGAAAGCTAGTCGGCCCCCAGGTGGAGGCGGGCCCATTACGCGCACCTTCACTCCCGAGCTGGCCAGCTTCTCCAGGGTGGCTGCAAGCTTCCTGGGACGGTCCGCGTCATTCATCATGGCGAGGACTTCGAATTTCGCCGAAGCCGCAACTTCCTCCATCCTTCGGAGGGCCACCCGGGGGTCGTCCAGCGGTTCGAAGACGCTTCCCTCCCTACCCCCTTCAATCTCGGCCAGCCGCTCGCTGCTCGCTTCGGAAGCGCTCCACGCTGACTCAAATAGGCCTGCGAAGAGGCCTGCGAACTGGGCGTTGTTCGTCCAAAGGTTGACGTCCTTGCGGTTGTCCCGAGCGACGTCGTCCTCTGCCGTTGCGAAGAGCATCACCTGCTTCCGGTCGATTACAAGGGCGTGGGCGATGGCCCCGGCGGCGCTGTGGCGGACCTCGCAGAACGAGAGGAAGTCCCTCGCGACTTCCCCACTGCGGGGGGTGATGTTAGCGAGGATGCGTATCCTGACGCCCCTGCGAGCGCACTCCTTGAGAACGGCGTCCGTGCCGAAGATGGACTTGTCTATGAGGGAATTCTCCGTGGAAATCACGGCGACCTCCTCCTGGGCGCCTTCGATTATCCTGTGGGCCGTCTTTCTTCCCTCCTCCCTCCCTTGAATTATCCTGAACCTTACCGGGAGCTCCTCCCTCGGCTGGACGGTGACTTCCTTCAAGTCCTGAATGAACCGCTCCCTCTCCTTGGCGAGCTCCTCCGACGCCTGCCTCATCTCCTCAAGGCGGGCCCCCAATGCAGCGGCAGGAGGGACGGCCGTAAATCGCCTTGGCCTTTCGAGAGAGACGTCGACGAAACCCCTCTCGGACAGCGATTCGAGCACGTGATAGGCCATCTGAGGGTTGAGCTGAAGAGAGGATGAGATCTCGGTGCCCTTTATGGGTCCATACTTAAGGACGAACAGATACACCTTCGCCTCGGTCTCTGAAAGAGAAAACTTCTGCAGGCGTCGGACCGCGTCCTCCAATGCAGGGGAGTGTCAACCAAGTCAACGATTTATCGTTTGCCGCCGGGGCCCTCCTCCGCGGACCTGTGGGCGAGGCGTGCGTAATCGGTAAAACATATAAAAAATGGGAACGCTCACGCTGCGACCGGGCACCGTGCTGGAGATGCCGAGCACAGCAAAATCCCTCCTGATCATCGATGACGACCGAGCCATAATACGCCTCCTCGCCCGGGTTTTCGAGTCGGAAGGCTACACCGTCGGCACAGCCCTGACGGGGGCCGAGGCCAGGGACATGATATCTCGTGCCAAGTACGACCTTGCCATCGTCGATGTTCGGCTGCCAGACGTTGACGGCATCGATCTTATAGGTGAGATAAAGGGCGTCCAACCCGAAATCAAGGTCGTGATGCTGACGGGCTTCCCTTCAGAAGAGCTCAGGGAGAGGGCCTTGGAACGGGGGGCCGACGAATACTTCTCAAAGCCCGTCGGGCCGCCTGATCTCGTGAGACGTGTGAGTTCACTGCTTGAAGTGACCAAGCGCTAGGGCTCCTTCATCGCCTGCTGATCGAGTCGTCGGCGGACGCGATCACCTCCCGCGGTCCAGACCAGTACCCGTCGCCTAGAGGCCCGTCGGGCTTGGAGGCCTGACGGATTCATCGACCCTGAACTCTCCCTGCACGATGAGGTGCTGCGCATGAAGGGCCAATTCCTCGGGATCGAAGCCCTTCGCCTTGAGCTCCGCCTTCGCCCTGCGGGTGAAGTTGATGTTGACGTTCTGGCCGCCGAAGCGGCCGAAGGCGACGGCCTTGAAATAAGCCTTGATGCCTTCTACCGCCACATATCCTTTCAGGAAACCTGCGACGGCCCCCATCTGCATCTGAGTGACGACTATCTCCAGAGGCCTTCACCCGTACACGGGCATGTCGAGGGGTGTGACGTAGTGCGTCTTGCCAAAGCGCAGGAAGGCGTAGGCTGCGGCCACCAAGTAGATGGCGGTAATCGTTGCCACCATGTATTCGGCGGGGCCATGCCTGCCTACGAGCAGCTCAATCGAATATCCTAACGATCCAGCTGCGACGGCTGCCGATACGGCAAGGGTCCTCCGCGAGTTGAAGATGAGAGCCGCGGCCGACACGAGGGAAGCGAAGGAAAGGATGAGGCTGAAAGCTCCCACAGGATAGCCCACCCCCGAGAAGAACAGCCAAAGGAATCCCAAGGAACCGGCAATCCCCGCGAGCGCCGCAATAGTGCTGAGTTTCAACGCCTTCACCTAGACGCTCATGGTCATGTTGAGGGAGGGCCTTACGAGGATGAGCCTGTGAGCTCCCGGATGGGTAACCTGGCATGTGAGCCCCCATCCTTCACCCACCTTGACGCTGCAGCCTTGAAAGACGCCGCAGCTGTGGCTTAGAAGATCTCCCGGCCTCACCTGCACGGTATTCCAGTCCAGCTTGCCGTCGTTTTCGCAGAGGATCACGGCCCACTCGGTGCCCGTCCTCCTAAACGGCAGGCCCACCTCCGGTGGGAGCTCCTGGTGTTCGATCCTCTTCTCATCGCACCACATATCGTGACATTTGTTGCATGTCCAGACGTCCACAGCCCCCAGTATTCCGAAGCCCCTGACCAGGTTCACAACCCCAGCGTAGACGACTTCGTGGACGCAGGTCTCCTCTCGCTCTGGCAACTCCTTTGGCAAAAGTTCTCGAAGGAGATTAAAACGTAGCTGACGTTCCCAGAATCACCCGAGTCGGCAAGGGGGAAGCCCCTACTCTGGGACGCTCTCGGTCGTCAGCCTTCCATCAATCAGGCGAACGAAGAGATACCGGTTGTCCCTGAACACCAACGTAACCTCGCCATCCTTTTCCTCCACCGTGAGTAGTTCCTGGCCCACGATTCCATCGTATTTCGCCATTCACACGACCCTTGGAAAGTAAGCCGCCATGCGAGACGCTAAAAACCTTGCCTACCTTTTGGCCTTGAACGGTGGCGAGGTCACAGTGGTGTGCCCCTTTTCGATGTAGCTATGCCTTCCCCACTTGACCTTGACCTCCACGGCCAGCTCCTCCGAGCCACGGTGGAGAGCGGAGGCAGGGACCATGATCCTTCTATCGAAGATGAATAGGCATTCCTTCAGCTTCTCCTCAGAGTCGAAGAAGTGTGGGATCTTCTCCTCGTCGACCACCATGGCCCATATGCGGTTGGTCATGTTGTCCGTCAGATCTGGATTGCGGGTCCAGTAGAGAGAGGCCTTCTTCAGGTATTTGGCCGGATCGGCAACCTGGGACGAGAGGATGCCCCGTCTCTTGACCTTTATCCAGTAGAGCAGCCTGAGCGTGGTGTCGTGAACCTCGTAGGCCTCCTGCCAGGTCCCTCTTGAAAAGACGTCCACGAGCCCGCCCGAGAGGCGGAAGCTGATCCTGAGTTGCAATCCAGCCTCGGGAGGGATTTCGCCCGATGTCTGGGATACGGTGAGATCATGCACAGAGGTCGACCTGGAAAGCTCCTCTCTGTCTCGCTTTAGGGCGGATTCCATTGGAGCCAGCTGGGGATCCCGTTTCGGCTTAAAGGTTGCTCACGCTTTGCTGAATCACGGCGCATCCGCAACCCGGCTCGGTCTTCTCGCTAGGTCCGAGCCTTCTCCGCCTGAGCTCGCCCTTATAGAGCTTGGCTTCGAGCTTCTCGCCGGTGCGCTTCTCCCATTCGTCAACGGGCACCCCGAACTTCTTCTGGATGCGGTCCCTGTACCATTCAGGGATGACGTTGAAGCTGCAGAAGGGGATTATCCTCATGTCCGGGGTAAGGTAGTGAATATCGCACCTCTGAAGCCTTTCCTCGTCCTGGTTGTATTTGTCCTGGAAGTGCATCATTCCTAGGAAGAGGCTCTTCTGATGGAAGGCGCCGATGGACGAGTAGTCGTGCCTGATCAGTGCGTCGAAGAGCAGCTTGCCCAAGTTCAGGCCCTCCGGCTGCCTGCTCCGGTCCACGAAAGAGTTGATCTTGCTAGCGGCCTTGGCCAGGACGAACCACTTGTTCGTGCCCGAGTTGATGTCCTCGGCAGCTTCGTCCAAGTACTCGAGCATCCCCTTGATGTCGACGAAGGTCGTGATAGGGATGAGCCTCCGGTGGTCGTCCATGTAGACATAGGTGCCGGCCCCGCAGGCGAAGTGAATCGACAGCTCATACTGGGCCTTGTGGGTGAGTGACTCGATGAAATGGGTGATAGGGGAGCAGCTGGGCACGGGGAACCATGAGTCCTGGGAGATCTCGCCTCCTGACTGTTCCTCTATGCGCTGGATGCAATCGGGGATGGTGATCCTGTACTTCTCCCGGTCCTTCTTGGTCATCCTTCCGGTGAGGGAGACGGGCTGGAAGTTCACGGCCCTCACGATGTCTATGTTGTCCCTCCCGAAGCTGATGATGTCGTAGAGCTCGTGGTCGTTGATGGACTTGATGACGGTGGGGACCAGGACGACCCCCAGCCCCGCCCTCCTACAGGCGTCGATGGTGTATTCGGACTCCCAGTGGTTCTTCGGATTGGTCTTGGCTGTCACGCCGTCATAGCTCATGTACAGGTTGCTCACCCCAGCCTCCTTGTACTCAGACGCGAGCTCTGGGTGGAGGGCGATGTTAATGCCGTTGGTGTTGAGCTGTATGTGGTCTATCCCCTCCCCCTTTATCGTTCGTATTATCTCTGGCAGGTCCTCCCTGAGCGTCGGCTCGCCCCCAGTTATCTGCACGGAGTTGCCAGGGACTGGCCTCTCCGCCCTCAGGGTCCTGGTCATGAGCTTCACCTGCTCCATGGTCGGCTCGTAGACGTACGCTCCTTCGAGGCCCTTCTTCACGTAGAAGAAGCAGTACCAGCAGGTGAGATCGCACCGGTTTGTGACTATGATGTTCGAGAGGCCCGTATGGCTAAGGTGGTTGCTGCAGAGGCCGCAGTT
>Ga0187771_10001964_pt1 | contig 14135 bp, 11 predicted proteins | sample 0116_SJ02_MP15_1_FD_133139 | JGI IMG/M metagenome (GOLD analysis project Ga0187771, IMG submission 133139) | Tropical peat soil microbial communities from peatlands in Department of Meta, Colombia - 0116_SJ02_MP15_10_MG | ecosystem: Environmental > Terrestrial > Soil > Wetlands > Peat | place... | reverse complement strand
CATCCGGCGAAGAAGCGATCAGGCTCTTCGGAGAAGAAAAGGGAATAGACCTGATACTGACCGATGTGGTCATGCCCGGCATGAACGGCAAGGAAATGGCGGATCGGATCAAGGCAATGAACCCGGAAATCAAGGTGCTGTTCATGTCGGGCTATACCGCGGACATTGTTGCCCAGCGGGGCATCGTGGAAGAAGGCTTGTTCTATATCCAGAAGCCGTTGGACATGATGGAACTCCATGAAAAAATCAGCCGGATATTGGACGTTCCCGTCTCCCATGGACACATCGACCACAGCTCCGGCAAACAGAAACAGCCGGATATGGACCCGGAGGTGTTGGAGTTGTTTCTGGGAAAAGCGCCGGAATATGTGAGCAACATTGAAGAGGCCATGGAGCTTGGGGAACTCGCGAATGTCGCCTTCTCGGCGCACAAACTGAAAGGGGCCGCAGCAACATGTTGTTTTTCAGCGGTTGCCGATCTGGCAGGACAGTTGGAGATCCTTGCGGGACATGGCAATATTCTCCAGTGCGGCCTTGTCTTTGCCCACTTGAAAGAAGAACTATTCCGAGTTACGCGTAATTGAGAGGAATAAGTTATGGGCATTGCAATTCTGTTGGTCGATGATGAAGAAATTGCTCTTTTGGCCCAGAAGAAGCTACTCAGCAATCTTGGCTACGATATAATTACTAAAACATCGGCCGAAGAAGCCCTTGCGTACCTCAAAACCAATCAGGTCAACCTGGTCGTTTCCGATCTGAGCATGCCGGGAATGAATGGTGTTGAGTTGATGAATGAAGCGCACAGTTTTCAGCCATCTCTGCCGTTTATCGTTCTCACGGCCCGTGCCAGCGTGGCGAGCGCCGTTGATGCCATGCGCAAAGGCGCATTCGATTATCTCGAAAAGCCGCTCGACCCTGCGACGATTGATGTGATCTTGCGGCGGGCGCTGGATTTTGCGCGGGTTTCAACGGAAAATGAGCTGTTGAGAGAACATTATTCCGAACGTTACAGCTTCCAGAATATCGTGACCCAGTCACCGGTGATGCGGCAGGCGCTGGAACAGGCGTCGCAAATAACCTCATCTCCGTTAACAACGGTCAGCCTGTGCGGCGAGAGCGGCGTAGGCAAGGAAGTGCTGGCCCGGGCGATTCATTTTGGTTCGGGCGGGTTGCCCAACAACTTTGTCGGCGTCAACTGTGCCGCCATACCGGAAGCTTTGCTGGAGAGTGAATTGTTCGGCCATGTCAAGGGGGCCTTCACCGGCGCTGAACGGGACAGGGACGGCAAGTTCTCTCTGGCAGGCGGCGGTACTATCCTTCTTGACGAGATCGGTGACATGACGCTGCCTCTCCAGGCCAAACTTTTACGGATTATTGAAGAACGCTGTTATGAGAAAACCGGTTCCAACAAGCTGATTCCCGTCGACTTCCGGATTATTGCGGCCACACACCACAATCTTGCGGAAAAGGTCAAACAGGGGCTGTTCCGGGAAGACCTCTACTACCGCATCAATGTGATTCCAATAGTCATTCCGCCACTTCGGAAGCGGAAAGAAGATATCCCCATCCTGATTGACCATTTTATGGAACTCTTCCGCAAGCACCATGGCAAATCACTGCCGGGTGTATCCCAGCAGACGTTGAAAACACTTATTGCATATGAGTGGCCCGGCAATGTCCGCGAATTGAGGAACATACTCGAGTATGCCGCCATCATGGTGCGTGATGAACTGATTCAGCCCTACCACCTCCGGCTGGTTGCGAACGATAATAGCGCCGGGACAATTCAACCGGAACAGGGGGCCATAAGCTGCAACGTGAAGATCCCGATTGCCGGACTCAGGCTGAGTGAGATTGTAGACGATTTCACGGCAAAGGTTCTGGATCAGGTTTTAGAAAGTTGTGAAGGCAATAAAACAAAAGCTGCCGAGATTCTCCAGGTAAACCGCAAAATATTCTACCGATAACCCGTCCCATTTTTGCCTCATCTGTCCCTTTTCTGGGACGCTATTTCTTCTCTAAACAGTTGTAACCGACCAAATTTATTGAATTTAATGTGTTGGCACGTCTTCTGCTTGATATATAGGCAGATGACTTGATTATCCCTACACTTGTCCCTTTCAGGGGACACCCAGGAGAAAGCACATGGTTTCCATCCTGCTGGTTGACGATGATGTCAGTACGCTTGGTATTCTGGAAGGTTTTCTGGAAGATCACGGGTATGCAGTGACAACTGCCAGAAACGGGATTGATGCCTTGAAAATACTTAATACCCGATCTTTCGACCTTATGATCACCGACATTCTCATGCCTGATGTTGACGGATACGAGGTAATCGCAAATGCAAAAATCAAGCGCAATTGTCCGCACATTATTGCTATTTCAGGAGGAGGCAGTGGAGCTGACAAAGAGAAACTTCTTGCCACAGCCGGTAAACTTGGAGCCGTAAAAACATTTCTAAAGCCAATCGATGTTGTCGAGCTGGTGAACTACATAAAATATGAACTTGAATTGAAATTACCTGCTGTCTGAAAAATAGATAAAAACAATATACGGGGGTGTACCATGTTGAAAAACGTTAAGATAGGAAATCGTCTTCTGTTGTTGACCGCTCTCAGCCTGGTTTGTTTATTCATCGTTGGTGGAACCGGTGTCTACATAATGCACCAGATGTCGGGATTGAATTCCCAGGTGATCACGACCGAAGCGAAGCTGGTTGAATATTCTCAGAGGTGTCGCGCACGTATCAATATGCTGCGGCGTTTCGAGAAGGACAGCTTCATCAATATCGGCAATGCCGAGGCGATGGATAAATATAAGAAAGAATGGGATGAAAGTTCTGCGATTCTCAACCAGCATTTATCGGTGATGGAGAAGCTCCTTGCAGACGATAAGGACAAGGCTGCCATCACCGAAATCAGATCCTATTCGGACAAGTATGCAAATGGTTACAGGCAGGTGTTTGCAGATGCCCGTTCAGGGAAGATCGCATCAACTCAAGATGCCAATACAGCCATAGGAGCCTATAAAGAGGCCACCCACAAGACCGAGGAACTGGTCGAAAACCTGGCTGGACTGATCGACAAGCGAATGATGGCTGTAAAAGAAAACGTTTCAGCTAAAGCTCGCGGAAGCAACATGTTCATTTTCATTGTCATCGTCCTTGCCACAGTAATTTGTGCCTTTATTTCCGCCCTGATCGCTCGCGGCATCACCAGGCCATTGGTTGAAGGTGTCGAAGTCGCCAGAAGGATTGCCGATGGAGATCTGACTGTTGAGGTAGAGGCTGCATCCACGGATGAAACCGGTCAGCTCATGGCTGCGCTGGGCAATATGGTGGCAAGTTTGCGTAATCTCATTTCCCGTACTGCGGATGTTTCCAACAGTATAACTGCCGCTTCCTGCGAACTGCATACGACCGCCGAGCAGATTGCCAACGGCGCCGAGGAGGTGGCATCTCAGACCAGCACTGTGGCAACCGCGAGCGAGGAAATGGCCGCAACAAGCAGCGACATTGCCCGCAACTGCACCATGGCTGCCGATGCTTCCAAATACACCGCCGAATCAGCTACCGCAGGAGCGCAGATCGTGAGTGAAACCATAACCGGCATGAGTCGTATCGCCGACCGGGTTCGTCAAACTTCGCAAACTGTAACTGCCTTGGGTACGAGGAGCGATCAAATTGGCGAAATTGTCGGAACAATTGAGGACATCGCCGATCAGACCAACCTGTTGGCCCTCAACGCCGCCATCGAGGCCGCCCGCGCCGGTGAGCAGGGCAGAGGCTTCGCTGTTGTGGCAGATGAAGTTAGAGCCTTGGCCGAACGTACTACCCGGGCAACAAAGGAGATCAGCGAAATGATCAAGGCAATCCAGCGGGAAACCCATGAAGCGGTGAAATCGATGGAAGAGGGCGTCCACGAAGTGGAAAAGGGAGCAGCCACCTCCCAGAAGTCCGGCCAGGCATTGGAAGATATCTTGAACCGTATCAATGAAGTCACCATGCAGATCAGCCAGATAGCCACCGCTGCCGAAGAGCAGACCGCCACGACCAATGAGGTGACCTGCAATGTCCAGATGGTGACCGAAGTGGTAAGCCAAACTGCCCAGGGGGCCAACGACACGGCCGACGCCGCTTCGGAACTGGCCAAGCAGGCTACGATGCTGCAGAACATCGTCAGCAGATTTCGTGTTTGACATGGCGTAATGACGGGAAAAAGTACGCAAGCCACCAGTTCAAAGTGGCTTGCAACCTGATTATGGAGGAATTGCCGTATGAGTACGACAGCTTTAACCATCGTTGGCTCCGGATCATCTGCTGATGAGTTGACCCAATTGGTGACGTTCGTGGTTGGTGGCGAAGAGTACGGTGTCGAAGTTCTGAAAGTCAGGGAGATCATCAGGATGCCGGGTATAACCAAAATGCCGAACACGCCCGATTTTGTGGAAGGAATCATCAATCTGCGCGGCAAGGTGATCCCGATCGTTTCCATGCGCAAACGGTTCGGGCTGCCGGAAACGGAATGCAATACCCAGACCCGGATTATGATCATGGATGTGGCCGGAGACTCCATGGGGTTCATCGTTGACGGCGTTTCCGAGGTGCTCAGGGTTTCGGGGAGCGAAGTGCAGCCGGCTCCCACAATTGCGGCCGGCGGGCTCGAACAGGAGTGTATTGCCGGCGTGATCAGCCGTCCGGACCGGCTCCTTGTCGTCATAAATGCCGACCGGATCGTCAGTACGTCGGAACGGACCATGCTGGAGGCGTAAATTGGCAAAATCTGGCCTCGCTCAGCCGAATTTTTGAACGAATTCTAAGTCCGATAGGCTCCTAGTGTGCTATCCGGTTAGTTCGTACTTAGTAATTCCGGTTTTTGGGGCCGCTGCTGGTGTTGCGGCTCCTTGATGTAGCCCCAGCTACACCTGCGTTGCCGTGCCTTGGCACCAGCCAAAATAGCACCTATCCTTATCATGCTTTCTATTCACGGGAAGAAGCCATAGAATGGTTGAAGGCATAATCCCGCCGATTACTCCCGCCTGATTTCATCAGGTTGTTGAAAATCCGGTCAGACTCCATAAAATATTCTAATTTAAAAACAGTAGGATAAGTGGCCTTGGCGTTTTCGCGCAAAACTTATTAAGACTTTAAATTTGCGTTGAATCTGGTTTTGGGTAAAATAGTAGGGTATGCCACAATGAGATTTAATTAAGGCTGAAACCGACAAAACCGCTATTGCAGCACGACTCAAAAAAAGGAGAGATGCGATGAAAAAAATGACAACCTTGCTAACAGTGGCATTTGCCTGTACGGCATTTGTCACCGGCGCTCTTGCCGCCGACCCTCTTAAAAGTGTTGATGATGCTGTGAACACTTCGGCAGCGACTGCGGACAAGGCGACCCAAAAAGAGTCTGATATGAAAGCGAAGGCTGCCGCCAAAAAGGCTGATGCCAAAGCTCAGGCCGCCAAGAAAAAAGAGGCGGCCAACGCCCGGAAAAACAAGGCCAAGGACATTAAGGCCGGCGCCAAACAGAAGGCGGATGCCGCCACCAAGAACGCAACGGATACCAAGGACTCGACGGTTAATGACCTTAAAAACCTCTCGAAATAATGAGGCAGGGAAATTTATTCCATTTCAAGGAGAATATAATGAAAATATTTACCTCACTGATGCTTGCGGGCGCTCTTTGTCTCGTTCTGGCGGCCTCAGCCGTTGCCGGAGAGAGGGAAGGGGCATTTTCCGTTTCGCCTTTCATCGGCGGTTATACCTTTGACGGTGTTCAACACCTGGATACTGCCCCGGTGTATGGATTGCGCCTGGGCTACGACCTGACGAAAAACCTTGAAGCGGAAGCGGTGGGTGATTTCCTGGCGACTAAAGGTACGACGAATAATACAAGCATCAACTCCTTGTCCTATCGTCTGGACATATTATATAACTTCATGGCGGACGGCCCCCTGGTTCCCTACATTGCGGCAGGCGGCGGCGGAATCACCTACGGTCACGGCGGCAATGGTCTTAAAATCAGCAACAGGACCACTGATGCAACCGCGAATGTGGGTTTGGGCGCCAAGTATTTCGTGACTGACTCGATTGCGTTGCGGGGCGATGCCCGTCAATTGTTTGTCCTGGAAGATCCCAACAGTCCCAAGTATAACTGGGAGTACACTGCGGGGCTTACCTTTCTTTTCGGCGGCAAGACAGCTCCTGTCGCTGCTGCGGCTGTTCCGGCCGTAGAAGCGGCCCCGGCGCCCCCGGCGCCCCCGGCTCCCTCGGGCAATCTGTCGGTTGCCCCGGATTCCATTATAAAAGGGCAGTCCGCGACCTTGATGTGGAGTTCGGCCAATGCCACAGACTGCGACATACAACCGGGAATTGGCGCAGTGCAGCCGCAAGGGTCCATGACGGTCACACCTGCCGACAATACCTCGTATACCCTCACCTGCAACGGCCCCGGCGGTTCGGCAAAAAGCTCGACAGGCCTCACGGTAACTGCTCCGGCGCCTCCCGCTCCTCCGGTTCCGTCCGACAAACTGACGGTTTCCCCGGGTTCCATTACCAAGGGGCAGACCGCGATGCTGTCCTGGAGTTCCCAGAACGCTGCAACGTGTGAAATTCAACCGGAAATCGGTGCGGTTCAGCCGCAGGGGACCATGATGATCACGCCGGCTGAAAATGCCACGTATACCCTTACGTGCAGCGGCGCCGGCGGCACGGCAAAAAGCGCGGCGAACCTCTCGGTTGTTGTCCCGCCACCGCCGGCCCCTGTTCACAAGCTATGCACCCCCACGGTTATCGATATCCATTTTGACACGAACAAGTATGACATTAAAGCCAAGTACCACGAAGAACTGAAAAAACTGGGCGATTTCCTGAATGAATTTCCGAAAGCAACCGGCGTCATCGAAGGCCATACCGACAATGTGGGCCACAAGGCGGCCAACATGAAGCTCTCCCAACGGCGTGCCGAAAGCGTTCGGACCTACCTTATCGAGAAGTTCGGCATCGCGCCCGAGCGGATCAAAGCCGTCGGTTACGGTCCGACGAGACCTGTCGGTGATAACAAGACCGTAGCGGGGAAAGAACAGAACCGCCGTATCGAATCCAACTTCACCTGCAACGCCAATTAGTTTCCATCCGGAAACCAATTCGCAGCTTAACTGGTTTTATCCAAGCAAAGGCGCCCTTCCGGAATTTATTTCCGGGAGGGCGCCTTTGTGATAACAGGCTATAATGTTAAAGCTTTTGCGGGCAGGCAGCCGCGTTTTGTGTACTCGTGACCGCGGAGCCGGCGAAGCGATTGGCTGGTTGTCGCCGATTTCGTTGAAATTGTTTGAAACTTAATGTAATTTAACCGTTTCATGTTTGTGAGGAAACGGCGTGGAACCGCTGCCGACAGCGGCAATGCCGGTAACCGCACGGGACGCCGGGAAGTGCCGGACTGGATAACTGGCCGTTATCAGTGGTTTTCCTCAAGCTGTCTGCCATGTCGGCGGTGTGCTATTGGAGAAGATATTGAAGTGTATAGATAGAAAATTAATATTGATTATCGGTATAGTGATCGTGGCATTAATCGGTTATATAGATCATTTAACCGGTTGGTATGTGTCGTTCACCATATTTTATCTGATACCAATATCATTAACATGGTATTCCGGATTGACATATGGTGTTGTGATAGCACTCTCGTGCGGTGTTTCCATGATAGCAAATGAACTGTTGTGGAAAATAACTTATCCCAACCACCTGACGCTCTATTGGAATACCGGTAGTAAACTTGTCGTATTTATTTTCGTGGCATATCTCATCTCGACACTTAAAAAACAAATAGTCAGCCTGGAAGCCAGGATAACAGACGAAACCGAAAAGAGGATTCGAAACGAGCGGATTCTTGCCCGCCACGCCAGATTGGCCGAAATGGGACAAATGATAGGGGCAATAGCACACCAATGGCGCCAGCCATTGTCGGCAATCCTGACAACGGTGCAAACCGTCAAAATGGCGTGGAGACAACAGGAGATCAATGAAGAATACCTGCAACAGACTGAAGATGATGTGAAAGATCAAATCAAATTCATGTCCGATACGATAACAAGCTTCAGAAACTTCTTTTCGCCCGACAAGCGCATTGAAACAATCAAGGTCCATGAAAATATCAGAGAGGTGATAGCTTTACTGTCGGTTCAACTGGCAAATTCCAATATTAAAATTATAATGGCGGACCAGGCATCCCAAGATGAATCTTTACAGGTCAAAGGGTATAGAAACGAATTCAAACAGGCCATAATCAATGTTGTCAGTAATTCGATTGATGCCATAAGTGAAAAAAACGCAAAACCGGCCGCTGTTGATGGCGGCGAAGACACGGGCGTCATATCCATCTCGACAACAACGCATGATAATTTCATTGAAATAACGGTGGAAGACAATGGATGTGGAATTGCGCCGGAATATGTGGATCATATCTTTGAGCCCTACTTTACCAGCAAGTCGAACGGACGCGGCACCGGTATCGGACTATATATGGCGAAGTTGATTGTCGTGGAAAGTATGGGCGGCAAAATCAGCTTTGAAACCAGCGGCAAAGGTACCATGTTCAGAATTATGTTCCCCACTGATTTCAGCAACCAGGAATTACTCCATGAGAGATAAAACCCCTTTGACTCTATTGTATGTTGAAGATGAGCCTGCGATCAGAAAAGCCGTCACCAAGGCCCTTGAGTACAACTTCGAGAAAGTGTTCACTGCCGCAAACGGTAAAGAGGGGCTGGACATTTTTATTGCCGAAAATCCCGACATTGTTGTCAGCGATATCCGCATGCCTAAAATGGACGGTATCGAGTTGGCCAGGAAAATATTTGCCGTATGTCCGGGCAAGCCGATAATTTTCACTACGGCGTTTACCGAGACCGAATATCTTTTGAAATCGATCGAGCTCGGGATTGCGGCTTACGTCTGCAAGCCTCTCGACAGTGAGCAACTCCTGGACAAGTTGAATCAGATTGCCGCGCCCATAATCAGGCTCAGAGCGCTTGAAAAAACGGTAAAATGCGAGAGCAATTCACTTGAGTGGCTGCTTGGCAACTCCGACAAGATGGGGCCGGTTCTCAAGAAGGTTCAACAGGTCGCATCCACCGATTATTCCATTGTCATTCAGGGCGAGACCGGCACCGGAAAATCTCATTTGGCTTCTATTATTCACCGGTTGAGCTCACGCAGGCATAATCCTTTCATTACGCTGAATGTCAGTGCATTGCCCGAATCGCTCATCGAAAGCGAGCTTTTCGGCTATTCAAAAGGCGCTTTTACCGGAGCCGTGAGCGCAAAGGCCGGCCTGTTTACCGAGGCGCATGGAGGTACCCTCTTCATCGACGATATAGACTGCGCATCTCCGGCAGTCCAGGCAAAGATACTCCATGCCGTTGAGCAAAAGAGTTTTACTCCTCTTGGCGGAACCAAGAAAGTCGAAGTCGATTTTCGCATAATTTCTGCAAGTAACTGTAATTTGTTGCAGGAGTCGCAACATGGCAGATTTCGAAGCGATCTCTATTATCGTCTGGCCGATTTGGTCATAACATTGCCTCCTCTGCGTGAAAGGGTGGGCGACATCAGCATGTTGGCCGGCAAGTTTCTGAACGAGGCTGCGCTTGAACTGAATATAACGCCTCCCAGAATAACGCCCGATGCCATACGATTTCTTTCCCAGTCATCATGGCCGGGCAATGTCCGCGAGTTGAAAAGTATCATGAGAAGAGTTGCCCTTCTGGGAGAAAATCCAATTTCCAGCACTCATATCGCTGAAGCGCTGGATGCAAACCATATACGTAAGGCCGATGAATCGACCAATCAGCATCAATCTTTTGACGAACTGATCAGAAAGGCTGTTGCAGATGCACTGGAGGCATCAGGCGGCAAGAAAACCGAGGCCGCCCATTTACTCAAACTCGAATATCGGAAATTCAAACGCATATTGGATAAATATCAAATGTAACCCTGAACCTGCCAATTTCGGCTAGCCATTTCCATCCTATCCTATCCATTTCCGGCATATCCCAGCCCTCTATTAAAAGCAAAAAATCAATGAAATCGGTATGTTAATTGTTTGGCATTCGTCTTGCCTATAATAAACGGTTTCATTATTCCATTCACATGCGGAGCTTTTAATGGGATTGTCGCAATTGGGCGCCGGTGCAGACGGTTTGCATTCGTCCCGCACCACGGCATCGGAGGAGAACGACGCTTCGGCATTACACTTATATTGGCCGAATTTATGTCGCATCGCTTTCGGGGCGTTAGCTGGCATTTTTGCAGCCTACTGTATCAGTTTCATGCACGTATCATTTCCGGGGCAACTGGCTAAATCGCGTGCCATGGGTATTGTCAGTATTGATATTCTTAATAATCATTCCGAAACGGAAGATATTGTCCATTATCTGTCGGTTATCGGGCTGCCGATTATCGGCGGGGTCGGGGCGTGGTGGTATTGGGCCAGAACCAGAATGGGCAAGATCAACCAGTTGTATGCGTCACTGGAGGGAAATGACATATTTGTTCGGAAAAACGGCCTCATAACTTTCCTGGTGCTGATATCCGCATATCTCTATCTCTTTTTCGATATTAACTTCCTGTATGCGCCGAATGACGGCTGGCAATTGTACGGCGAGGAGGGCGAAACCCTTGCGTGCGTCCAGAGAATTCTCTTGGGTGATGTCTACGGGAAGGACTTTGCCTGTATATACGGACCATTGCTGATCTATCCCCTTGCCTTGTGCATGAAGGTATTCGGCACGACCATAGCGGTTCAAAGAGGGTACACTTTTTTTCTGAATCTTCTTTCCCATAGTATCATAATATTCTTGTTGTGGAGAGAGATCAGAAACAAATACGTTTTCATGGCATCCTGTCTTGTATATTTCACGATATTTTACATGATGTTGTTCCCCTCTTTAAATACCACTTACATCAGAGTAGGGTTGGGTATATTGTCTATTGAGTTGTATTCGTTGTACTTAAATAACAAAAACAGATACCTGTTAATAATATTAGGCGTTGTTGAAGGTATATCGTTGTTGCTTAGTCAAGAAGTAGCCATATGTTCAATGCTGTCAATAGCCGTTATGTTATGTATCGACGCATACAAAAACCACAGTTTTTACGAAATATGGAAAGATGTCGGGCTGATATGCGCCGGCATTATTTCCATAGTACTTCCCGTGATGGCCTATTTTATTGCAAACAAGGCGTTTTGGCCTGCAATGCACATGGTTCTGCTCTATCCGAAACTTTTTTCCCTGGGTTTCAATTGTCTGCCCTTTGATGATTTCAGCACTTTTTTCTCCAATCCGTTAAAAGAAAAAACCTTGATGTCGTACTGGGTTATTTGTGTTTATATCGTCTCTGCACTTGTTCTGGTTCCAATGTTGCTGTCGAAATACATAAACAGAAAAATAATCCTCAGATGTGGCATATTGCTCTTTGGAATTATTCTTTATCGATCAGCCTTGGGCCGTTTCGATCAGTATCATGTCCTGTATGTATCTCCACCGGCTGTCCTTCTTTGCATGTTTTTGGTAGATGACTTGATACATCAAAATGGCATCAAATATAATGCTACGAGAATAGTATTTGTTGTGGCCATACTGTTTTCGTCCTTGCCGTTATTACGGCTGACCAAAGCTGGCGACGGACTATCCCATGTTCAGCGCAATATCAGGATACCATTGAGTTCCAGGTTGAATAAAGTGGCGTACGGCGAGTTGGTGCCGGAATCCGCCAGGGGAGGTATTTACTATACGCACGATCAGGCCGATGCCATAAGAAAAATCGGCAATTTCCTGGCAGACCATACAAGCCGCTCCGACTATGTCTATTTTTTTCCGAATGAAGCAGCGTTCTATTTCTTATTCGATAGAAAGGAACCTACCAAATATAATGTTTCCTATTTGGCTGCTACGTATGAACAGCGCCAGGACCTTATCAACGACCTGGAAGATAAGAAACCGCAATATGTAGTATACAGCCTTGATACCTGGAGAGTCGACAACATAGCTGAAGACGTGCAGGAACCGGAAGTAGTGCAATATCTTACTAGACACTATAAATTGCACCAGAATCTCGGCAATATACTGATTCTCAAAAGAAGCGGTATGATTTGATTATGAATGCAACACAACGCCCGGACCGGTTCCCGGCTGTCCCTGCACGCTCCTCCGACGTGCCTCGGCTCTTTATTCCCGCCATTTTTTTTCGTTTCTCTTCGAAGTCTTGAACATCACTATTTTCCCCGCATCGCAAGGTCTAGACACAATAACCTGCACGTGGCGTTGATGTTTCCTTAATGCATTTTCCGTCCATTTTGACACCAATTTAATCGCTGAGGGTATAATTCCCCGCCCCTTGGGGCGATTGGTACATCCAATAAGGTTATAGATACCCCGCTGCTTGCGGCGGGGTGCTTCATTGGCTCCCTCCAGGGTAACTGGGTTGAAAATGTTTTGCCCCTCGTTGCGAAAACCGGCAGGCCGATCATGGCGACTTCGTTCAGCAGGGAGGAGTTCGAGATGAATGCCGGGTTCCTGGAAGCCCGTGGCTATTCCGTTGGCAGTGAACCGCATGAAAATCCGTTTTTTGTTGAGCTTGAGGGATCTGTGAACGGTGTAGTGCAGTGGGGGCGCATCCTCTATCAGATAACGTCTTGATATGGAATCGCAATGAGTCGATCAGGCTGCCTTGATTTTTCCTTTATGTTTTTAGTACTCATTTTGACACCCATTTTATGCCAAAAAAACTAGGGTAACAATCGAAGGTATTTTGCAGTACCGGCAGGAGAGAAAGGACGAGATGCCATGGAACGACGAATGGGAAATAAATTATTATGGGCACTATGGATTTTGACAACACCGCTCCTGATACCGGTGGTCGTTCATGCCGTAACGTACACCTTTCCCGAACGCGAGCCGGCATACCTGAAGGATGAAGCCGTCATAAATGTCGGGACGAAACTCTATCTGTTTCAAAGCGGCACGGAAGATGTGAAAAAAAACGTCAATGTCAATGATGTGCTCATCGTCAGCCGGGAGTTGCCATCCGGCTTTTCTTCGGACGGCAGAGCAACCGGCAAGGTCAGAGTCCTTTCCACGGCGGGAGAATATTTTTATGAGGCCGAGGTGATCGAAGGGGCGGTTCAGCCGGGGTATCTGGCCAGAAAAGGGACAATTGCCTGTTTCATTACCTCGTTCAGAAAGATGGCTCATCAACACTCAAGCTTCATAAACAGATAGACGGCGTCCTGCACAGGCAGATGTATCAAAAAATGATAAATTGCAGCACGATACGGTTGCCATGTCAGCACCGATCACAACCGATAAGGAAAAGGAGAGCAAAGATGAAACTTGGTAAAGTATTGGCAGCAACAACGGCAGTAATGGCCCTGGCCTGCGGCACGGCGATGGCCATCCCCTCGGAGCAGATCGCCATCCCTTCGACGGATGCCAAAGGCTTCAAGGAAGTAACCGTCAACATCATCAGCACGGAACGTTTTTCATCGAAATTTGACGCGGGCGCCAGCTCGTATGATGCCGGCGTTCTGGTCGGCGTGCTGCCGTTCGAATCCCTCAAGCTGGAAGTCGGTGTCGATTACCTCACCAGCAACCTCCAGGGCGATACCCCCGCCGACAGCCACCCTTTCAACTTCAACGCCAAGCTGGCCACCCCCGAGGACCTGGGAGTCAAGGGGATGCCGGCCTTTGCCGTCGGCGTCTATAACCTGGGCACCTACGACAAGCCTGAGGTTGGCGTGTCCACCCGTCAGAACATTGCCTACGCCCTTACCGCCAGGACCTTTCCCGTCATCGGCCGTCTTTCCCTCGGCGGCTACTACGGTGCGGCCCGCGCCCTGGCGACCCTCGGCAACCCGGGCAACACCAACAACAACAGCGGCGTGCTCGCTTCCTGGGACCGGAGCATGACCGAAATCTCCGACAAGCTCTGGTTCGGGATCGACTACATGAGCGGCAACAACGCCAACGGCGAACTGGGCATCGGCGGGTCGTGGGCCTTTTCCAAACAGATCACCCTCCTGGTGGGCGTGCAGACCTTCAACCCCGGCTACAAATTGTCCAAAGCGGATGGCGAAT
>Ga0187771_10001963_pt1 | contig 14146 bp, 11 predicted proteins | sample 0116_SJ02_MP15_1_FD_133139 | JGI IMG/M metagenome (GOLD analysis project Ga0187771, IMG submission 133139) | Tropical peat soil microbial communities from peatlands in Department of Meta, Colombia - 0116_SJ02_MP15_10_MG | ecosystem: Environmental > Terrestrial > Soil > Wetlands > Peat | place... | reverse complement strand
TATGAACACGCCGTTTTGGGCATTCGCTTGAGCTAACATGGCTTCCGACATATCAGCGTCAGACGCTATCGCGTTCGAAAGATTTGCGCCGATCAGATCGGCCTTCCTGAGCACAGCACGTTCGAAATTAGTCCCAGAACAGTTCGCAAAAGCAAAATTGGCCCCGGCGAGATCACTGTGTACAAATCTAGTAAGCTGTAATTGAGCCCCAGCAAGATCAGCCAACTGTAATAAAGAATCACCGAAATCGATCTCACATAGGTTTCCCCCCGCGAGCTCAGCCGCACGCAAATCCGTTCGCCGTAGGCTAAAGAGTCGGAGCTGATTCTCACAGTCGAAGTCGCGTCTTCCTAGAACAGTCAATATAGCGGCAATGTCGGACCGCGGCGATTCTCTTTTTGGGCGACGCTGGCTGGCGTTAGAGTCTCCCTGATCGACTCTCGGCGAGTTGCCTCTGACGTATGCCGTCAGAATCTCTAGAATGGGCCAATTGTCTTTGTCGGAATCGCGAGCGATCCTTTCCAACCCATAAATCCCACCGAGCCGAATCTCATACTTCGGTGTCCCATCACTGGCAGTTGCTCCAAGCTGATCCACTGATCTTGTGAGGCGATCCGTGAGCTGTTGTTCTCTGGAATTCAGTAAGGTTTGATATGACGTATAAAATCCCACAAGCAGCAAAAGACCTCCGAATGCTTGCGCTATCGTTTTGCGAGCTTCGTTTTCCCGCTCAAACTGATTGTCGGCTGTTAGCCCACGAGACCGCGAAACTTGCCACCTAGGCAATTTCCACATGGCCAACAAACAAACGATGAAGGCGACTACCCACAACCAGCCGGGAGCTGTCGAAAGACTGACCCACAGATAGTAAACTCCGTACGCGAAGCCAACAAAATATTCAAAGGCTCCCACGACCGCCGCGGTCGCTATTAGGGCACCTACAATCACCCATGGACGAGTCCAAAACCGACGCCTCTTCTGAATCACTGGAGCGTCCTGGCAGCGACGCCATATTGGAATCCTTTGGGGTCGGTCTTTTTTCATCAGAATGATCTGCCCCGTCGTATGTACCGCGGTTCGTGTTGGCTTTTCTAAAATAATCCATTCCAGCCATCCCCGGCGGGGATGGGAGTGTGGGGCAAGGGGCCGGCGTTTGAGGACCCTTCCCCCAACACTGGAGTAAGGCGCGGCGCGAAGCGCTGCGAACTGTTCTGGCGTGCGATAACCCAGCGCCGAATGCGGACGCACACGATTGTAGCGATCGCGCCAGGCTTTGATCTGCCGGCGCGCGTCGAACAGGCTGCGGAACCAAATCATTCAGCGAGTGGCGGTCCTGGAGTGACGGGTAGCGTTTTTCTTTTCAGTGAAGGCCTAAGTCGATTTTGCCCGCGTCGGGACGTTGGACAAGTGTCTTGAACTGCCCCCAGGGCAGTCTGAAGTCTGCGCCGAGGCCATGCCCCAAATCAAAACTCGAAGCGCGCTTCAAACGCGACCATCCGCGGGGAGCTGTCACCGCCCAGCCCCACACCCAGGAGTCCCGTGGGTGGCGAAGTGGTGGAGGTCAGCGCTCCGAATCCGGTCTGCGTCGATGGCTTGCCCGGAATGCCGGCGTAAATGATCGAGGGCAAGGCGAAATTCGGATGATTAAAGAGATTGAAAAACTGCGCGTATTGTCCGCGACGGGAAACGTTTTAGACGCAGTCGAGGCTATGCCGTAGATGAACTGAGGAAGCGTTGTGTAGGTAACGAGATTTGGAGCGGCTTGGCCTGATGCCACGTGTGACCCTCACCATCGAGAAAAGAAACTCCGGTTCTCTGTCCATCCGCATTGCGGGCTCGGCAGAGGCGACGCGCGTTCCCAATGACCTCGCCCAGTGTGTGCTGGTCGTCGCTCGGACGCCATGACGGCTCGATGCCGGGTTCCGTGAATGACGGTCAAGTTGCCGAGTTTTTATGCGTTCGCGTCCGCTGTGGGACGCGGGCCGAACAATCCGCGCCCGATGCGGATATGCGTGGCGCCTTCTTCAATAGCTGCCTCGAAATCATGCGACATGCCCATCGACAGTTTCGCGAGACCGTACTCGCGGGCCAATTCCGCCAGACGCCGGAAGTAGGGACGCGTCTGGTCCGGGTTTTCGTTCCAGGGAGGCATGGTCATCAAGCCGGTGAGGCGCAGGTGGGAGCAGGAGCGAAGGGCCGCGATCAGCTCCGGTAGCTCCTCGGACGCCGCTCCGCTCTTGGTTTCCTCGGGTGAAAGCTTAACCTCGATCATCGCTTCGAGCGTGACGCCGAGCGATCCCGCCGCTTCGTTCAAGCGGCTCGCGAGGCGCGTGGAATCTACGGTCTCGATCGCATGGAAGAGGCCAGCGGCAAGGCGAGCTTTGTTGTTTTGCAGATGCCCGATCAGGTGGAACTCCGCACCAGGGAGCTGGGCGACATGAGGGTACTTGACTTCGAACTCCTGGACGTAGTTTTCGCCGAAGACGCGCAGGCCGAGAGCATGCGCCTCGCAGATCACGTCAGCCGGGAATTTTTTGGTGACGGCGACCAATGTAATATCGGAGCGCCGCCGTCCCGCGCGCGCCGCCGCGGCATGAATCCGCTCCTCGATTCGTTCCAGACGTTCCCGAAGCACGCTATTCCTTCAACATAGCAGCCGCTTCGCGCAGGATCAGCGGAGCGTGCGCAGGGCCCAATTCATGGCCCGCTCTTTCGATCGTAACGAGCTCGGCAGGGCCGGGGATCAGAGCGATAGCCTATTGCAATTCTTCGATGCGGCCGAAGGGATCGCGCGTGCCGTGAATAAACAACGCCGGCGTGCGGAGCGAAGGAAAATGGGCGGTGCGAAGTTGTTCGGGCTTGCGCGGAGGATGCAACGGATAGGAAAGCAGCAGGAGCAGCTCTGCGACGTCCGACTGTTCGGCGGCGAGCATGCTGGCCTGACGGCCGCCGTAGGAATGGCCGCCGAGAATCACTTTGCCGGTGTGCGCGCGCATGAGGCTGACCGCGCGAAGCAGCCCTTCGCGATCGCGCGCGCAGCTTCCGGGAAGCGGAGGGCCTGTGGGCTTTAACTGCCGATAGGGTAAATCGCCGCGCAAGACGGCAAATCCCGCGGCGGCGAACTCGCTAGCGACGGCCACGAGCAGCGGAGAATCGCAAGTCGATCCCGCGCCGTGCGCGAGGACGAGGCCGTGCTCGCGCGGTGATACTTCGGGCAGATGCAGCCAGCCGCGCACCAGCTCCTGCTCGACGCGCTCGATGCGTCCGTCAGTCATGAAGGATCTCCGCGCGGATTTCGCCTTTGCCCCACACGGTCTGGCGTCCGACGCCGGTCCAACGCGCCGCTTCGAGATACGGGAGAAATTCGGCGACCGGTCCTTCGTACTCCGCGAATCCGACGAAGCCGCCCAGAGAGTGCCTCTGGCCGGTGCGTTTGCTGAGGCGCTCTTGGGTGACTGTCTCAATTTGGCAGCGCGTCATGCGGACGTGGCGGGCGCGTTCGCCGAAAGCACGGAAGTCGAGAGGTAAGGGGCCGGGTCCGTAGAGCGCGCGCAGGGTGGAAATGCGATCCCGCACACGCGCGAGAAGGACGCCGAAGTCAGGTTCGGAGGCACCCTTGAGCTCGGTGGGCGTGAGAAAGTGGACGCGCAGACGCTGGACGCTACTCGCGGCCGCTTCATCGCTTACGGCAAGATCCGGCGCAGGAAACGACAGCCGCAGGATTTCGGCGGGCGCGGCGAGTTCCAGATCCAGACGCGCCATCACGCGGCAGACCAGATCGAGCGCCGAGGGAAGAAAGAGATGCATTCTGATTTCGCCCTCACGCAAACGGAAAACAAAAGGGCGAGGGAGATCCCGGAGACCGCTGGGCGGCGCTTTTCCGGCGGCGGAAGAGGGCAGCGAATGGGCGGAAGGAGTGAAAAAACGCGCGTAAATGCGTTCGTCGAGCTGTTTGAGCGCGCTACCGAAAGCGCCGCGCAGCGTGTTCGCGGTCCATACGCGGCGCGGCGAAACACTGCGGAAGCGGAGCGGGTACAGATCGAGCGTGCCCGTGTCCACGGCGGGAGACGCGCTAAGGTGAGAGGAGATGATTTCGCTCGCTGACATTCAGTCCGCCCGCGAGAGGATTCGCGACCGCATCTATGCAACGCCCGCGCCTCTCTCGGCCACCTTATCACGCGCGACGGGCAATGCGCTGCATTTGAAGCTCGAAAATTTGCACGACACTGGCTCATTCAAGGAGCGCGGCGCGTTGAACCGCATCCTGACGATGACCGACGATGAGCGATCGCGCGGCGTCATTACGGCGTCAGCGGGCAATCACGGGCAGGCCGTCGCGTATCACGCGACGCGGCATGGCATTCGGGCGCGGATCTGTATGCCGGAATTCACGCCGATCGTGAAAGTGACGGCGGTGGCCGGATACGGCGGCGAGGTGGTCCTGCACGGGACGAACTACGACGAAGCCGTCGATAAGGCCAGGGAACTGGCGGCGCAGCAGCGCCTAACGTATCTTCCGGCGTTCGACGATCCGGCGGTGATCGCGGGCCAGGGAACGATCGGTCTGGAGCTGCTCGAACAGATTCCCGATCTGGACGCGGTAGTCGTACCGGTGGGGGGAGGAGGTTTGATCGGCGGGATTGGGTGCGCGATCAAGGAGACGCGCTCTGCCGTGCGGATCGTGGGCGTGCAAGCTGCCGCGATTCCTTCAATGGAAGCTGCGGTGAGGGAACACGCGCCCGTGCTTGTGCCGGCGAAATCGACGATCGCCGACGGTATCGCTGTGCGACAGGTGGGCGACCTGACGCTGCCGCTATTTGAGAAATATGCCGACGAACTGCTGATAGTGGAAGACGAAGAGATCGCCATGGCGATCCTGTGGCTGCTCGAAAAAGAAAAGACAGTGGCGGAGGGAGCCGGGGCGGCGGCGCTGGCGGCTCTGCTGCGGCACAAGACTTCGCTCGAAGGGAAGAAGGTCGCGGTGATCGTGAGTGGGGGCAACATCGACATGCTGATGATTTCGCATATCATCGAACGCGGCATGGTGAAGGATGGCAGGCTCGTGCGCGTGCGTGTGGAATTGCCGGATCATCCGGGCGGGCTGCAAAAGCTGGCGGGGCTGATCGCGGCGGCGCGGGCGAATATCGTTGAGGCGCTGCACGACCGCACGTATTTCGGTGTCGCACTGGGAAACACGATCATTGATTTGACGATCGAGACGCGCGGGCCGGAGCAGGTGGAGCAGATTCTCAAGCGGCTGGCGGAAGCGGGATATCCGTTCGAGCGGGTGCGGTAATTGCGCCGATCGGCGCGTGGGCAGATCTCTCACTTTGCCCGGGATGACGCTCAGCGGCGGCACTGCGAGGGTTTTTCGCGCCGTCTCCCTATAATGAAAGCATGGCTTTCCGGCTCGGGATCGATTACAAGCCGCGAGGCGATCAGGCGGCCGCGATCGAGGCGCTGCTGCGCGGCGTCCGCGACGGCGAGCAGCATCAGGTTCTGCTCGGCGTCACAGGCTCCGGCAAGACGTTCACGATGGCCAAGGTGATGGAGGCGCTGGGGCGGCCGTCGCTGGTGCTGGCGCACAACAAGACGCTCGCCGCGCAGTTGTACCAGGAATTCAAGACTTTTTTCCCGGCCAACGCGGTTGAATATTTCGTCAGCTACTACGATTACTACCAGCCGGAAGCTTACATTCCCGCGAGCGACGTGTACATCGAAAAAGAAGCGACGATCAACGATGAGCTCGATAAATTGCGGCTTTCGGCGACGCGGTCGCTGTTCGAGCGGCGCGATTGCGTGATCGTGGCGAGCGTGAGCTGCATTTACGGCTTGGGTTCTCCCGATGCGTATTATGGGATGCTCTTGATGCTCGAAAAAGGGCAAAAGATCGAGCGCGAGCAGATCACGCGGCGACTGGTGGAGATCCTGTACGAGCGCAACGAGGGCGATTTCAAGCGGGGGGCGTTCCGCGTGCGCGGCGACGTGATCGAAATTTTTCCCACCTACGACGATCTGGCCTACCGCATCGGGCTGTGGGGCGACGAGATCGAATCGCTGGAGCAGATCGATCCGCTGAGCGGGCAGGTGAAGCAGACGTATCTGCGGCTGCCGATTTATCCCAAGAGTCATTACGTGATGTCCAACGAAACGCGCGACAACGCGATCCGCGGCATTGAAAACGAATTGAACTGGTGGAAGGGTGAGCTTGAGAAGCAGGGCAAGCGCATCGAGGCGCAGAGGCTGTGGCAGCGTACGAAGTTCGATTTGGAAATGATCAAGCAGATCGGCTACTGCCACGGCATCGAAAATTATTCGCGCCATTTTTCGGGAAGGCTGCCGGGGCAGGCGCCGCCGACGCTGCTCGATTATTTGCCCAACGACGCGCTGATGTTCATCGACGAAAGCCACCAAACGGTGCCGCAGCTCGGCGGGATGTATCATGGCGACCGCTCCCGCAAGGAGCAGTTGGTGAAGTACGGATTCCGGCTGCCGAGCGCGCTGGATAACCGTCCGCTCACGTTCGAGGAATTCGAGAATCGCGTGCATCAGGTGATCTACGTTTCGGCGACGCCCGGACCGTACGAGCTGACGAAGACCAGCGGCGTAGTCGTCGAGCAGGTGATCCGGCCGACGGGGCTGGTGGATCCGGAAGTGGGGGTACGTCCGATCCGCGGGCAGGTGGACGACCTGCTGCACGAGATCCGGGAACACTCCAAGCGCAACGAAAGGGTACTGGTGACGACCCTGACCAAGCGCATGGCCGAGGATCTGGCGGAGCATTATACGGAAGCGGGCGTGAAGTGCGCGTATCTGCACTCGGAGGTTTCGACGCTGGATCGCATCCGGATCCTGCGGGATCTCCGGCGTGGCGTCTACGACGTGCTGATTGGTGTGAATCTGTTGCGCGAGGGGCTGGATCTTCCCGAAGTTTCACTGGTGGCGATTCTCGACGCCGATAAAGAAGGGTTCCTGCGCTCCACTGGCTCGCTGATTCAGACCATGGGGCGGGCTGCGCGGCACGTTCGCGGCCAGGCCATTCTGTACGCAGATGTGATGACTGAGTCGATGCAGCGCGCGATCGCGGAAACGGCGCGGCGGCGCGCCATCCAGCGGGCTTACAACGCGGCGCATGACATCGAGCCGCAATCCATCGTCAAGCCGATCGACGCGGATCTGGTGGCGGTCGCCGAGGGGGACTACGTCACGGTGCCGCTGGAGCTCGAAGAGGATTTGACCGGAGTCGCGCCGGAGCGCATGGATCAATACCTGGCGGAACTCGAAGAGAAAATGCGCGAGGCGGCGCGGCGGTTCGACTTCAAGCAGGCGGCGGTGTATCGCGATCGCCTGAAGGAGCTGCGGGAGCGGACCCTGGAGGAGACCTCCCTCTAAGGCAAAAGCCTGATCAGGTGAAATCAGTGTTTTTCCCCGGGGCTAGAAGAGCTACACTAGCATCTCAGCCTCATGAAAGCCCGCAAGCTGGCGGGACTGGTTTGCGCGGGTGGCGCCAGCCAGTCGTTTTTGGCTCGGATGCCCGTGCTGCTGGAGCGCATCGGCCCCGTCAAAGGAACATCCTTGCGTGTCTCGCGCCGCATCGCGAATGGACTGAGAGCGGGAACGGGCGTCGCGGACTGGGCGCCACTGGCGGCTTGTGCCCTGATCTGGATCGCGGTCCCGGAATCTTCGTTGGATAGCGTGTGCGCGGAGCTGGCGAGCGCGGTTCCGCTGGCCGGCAAGATGATCGTGCTGTGCGACGCAATGCGCGACAGTTTTTGGCCGAGTCCGCTACGCACCGCCGGAGCGCGGGTGGCTGCGCTCAGCTGCATTCCCGAAACTCGCGAGCGTGTGTTCGTTGCCGACGGGCATCCGGAGGTGCTGGCGGAATTGCGCAAGCTGCTGGGGCAGGAGGGGCGCAGGCTGATCGAGCTGCGGCCGGCGGCGAAATCGCTGTTCCTTTGCGGACTGCATCTGAGCGCGGATCTGCTGCTGCCGGTCATCGCGGGAGCCGTGGAGAGCTTGCGCGCGGCGGGGTTCTCGCGCGACGAAGCCACGCGCACGGTGGAGGCGATCGGAACGAAGGCGCTGCGCTCCTACGCGAAGGCCGGTCCAAAAGCGTGGAAGCGCGCGTCGGCCGAACGCCTGCACCGGGCCATCGCGCAAGATCTCGAAGCGGTGCGGCTGACCGATGCCCGGCTCGCGACACTGTGCATGGCGGGCTTTCAAGCAGCGCTGAGCTTTTTCGCGCCCGAATCGGGAGGGCGCTCGCACAGCTCGCGGGGGATCTTCAAAGTGGCGCGCGGAACGCGGTAGGAGACCGGCGCGGACTGCCCAACCTCATCGCTGGATGTCGCGGTGGGTTTCCTTCACACGATAACCGGCGCGGGCGAGGCGCTTGCGAATCTCGCCGGCGATCAGCACGCTGCGGTGATGGCCGCCGGTGCAGCCGAAGGAGATCGTCAGATAGCTTTTGCCCTCGGCGATGTAGTGCGGAATCAGGTAAATCAACAGATCCGAAATGCGCTCCACGAATTCCTCTGTCTGCGGAAAGGAGCGGATGTAGCGCGCTACGCTGGGATGCTTGCCGGTTTGATCCTTGAACTCCGGAATGTAGTTCGGATTGGGGAGGAAGCGCACATCGAAGACCAAATCGCTGTCAGCCGGCACGCCGTGACGATAGCCGAAGCTGGTCACATGAATCAGAATGTCGGAAGCGCCGCGCCCGGCGCCGAAGGTGCGGTGAATGGTTTCGCGCAGCTCGTGCACGTTGAACTTGCCGGTTTCAATGATGGGATCAGCGAGCTTGCGAATGGGTTCCAGGCGTTCGCGTTCGCTGCGGATGCTGGCGGCGACGCTTTGATCGGCGCCGAGAGGATGCGGGCGGCGCGTTTCGCTGAACCGTCGGATGAGCGTCGCGTCGTCAGCTTCCAAAAAAATCAGCCGCGTGGCGACTTCCTTGCGGATTTTCTTGAATAACGCGGGGAAACGCTTGAGGGCCTCCCCTTCACGAATGTCCACAACTAGCGCAGCGCGCCGGATGTTGGGCGAATCCTTGGCCAGTTGCGCGAATTTTGGAATGAGATCGATCGGGAGGTTGTCGACCGCATAGTAGCCGATATCCTCCAGCGCCTTGAGCACAGTCCCTTTGCCGGAACCGCTGAGCCCGGTGATGATCACCAGCTCGGTACGGGACGGCGCGCTGAATTCCTTTTTCATGACAAGGGCAATGAACTCTTGAGGAGGATCGCGCGTGAGCGCTGGATTTGCTTGCCAGCCCGGGCCGCGCGAGTTGCGCCGATTGGGGGGACGGAGTCATCCGTCCCGTTGCCCCGGCCGCTACGCTTCGACTAGGTCGAAGTGGCCATCTTTGCGCCGTAGCAGCACCGAGACGGAATCGCGGTCGGAGTCGCGGTAGACCAGGTAGCTGCGCCCATCCTCCATTTGCAGCAGCGCCTCGTCGATGGTGAGCGGCTTACGCTTTTCGTGATGATTGACGCGGTAAATCCGCGCAACGCTTTCCGATGCGCCGGCTTCGGCTCTCTCGGACGCGGTAGTCTGTGCGCCGCGCCCCTGGCGAGATTTCGCCCGCCATTTCGCGCGGTGCTTGCCCACCTGCTTGCCCGCCTTGTCGACAGCCTTGCTCAGGGCCGTGAACAGATCGGCGTCGGATCCGATCCCGATCATTTGATGGCCCAGGTAATGCAAGGTGATCTCGGCGTTGTGGAGATGGCGTTCGGTGGTCACCACGACGTGGGCTTCCTTCTCGCCCGCCGGACCGTCCAGCATTTTGGACAACTTGCCGAGCTTGGCGTCGAGCTTCTCCTGGTGCGTGCCAGGCAGGCCCTTATTCATTCCGCGATAACTAATCTTCATTCCGGCTCTGAAACCTCGTTACTTAGCTTATTTTCGGACGCGCCGCTGATGCGTGGAGGGGATCCGCATATCTTCGCGGTATTTCGCGACGGTACGGCGTGTCACTTCGATTCCCTCCGCTTGCAGGCGTTCGGTGATTTGTTCGTCGGTGAACGGATGAGCGGGATCTTCTTCCTCGATCATCTTTTTCACCCGGCGTTTCAATATTAGCAATGGCGTGGCGCTGCCGGAAGGCCCCTGCACGGCCTCCGAGAAGAAATAGCGCAGCTCGAAAACGCCCTGCGGCGTGTGCGCGTACTTGCTCGAAACAGCGCGGCTGACGGTGGAGGGATGCACGCCGATTTCCTCGGCGATCTCCTTGATCATCATGGGCTTCAAGTAATCGATGCCGCGCTCCAGGAAATCGCGCTGGCGCTGCACCACCGATTGGCAAACCTTCAGGATGGTCTGCTTGCGCTGCTCGATGTTCTTCATCAGCTGGATGGCGCTGGCATAACGCTCCTTCACGTAGTTGCGCACGTCCTTGTCTGGTTCCTGATCGCGGTCGAGCATTTTCCGGTATTGCGGATTGAGCCGCAGGACCGGCAGATCCTCGTCGTTGATCTGGATCAGGTAATCCTCGCCGTCCTTGGTGATGTAGACGTCAGGCTCGACCTGCCGCGCTCCGGGGCCCGAATAGCGCAAGCCCGGACGAGGGTCCAAGTGCCGGATCACGTTTAAAGCGATATCGATATGCTCCTGCGGCCGGTGCAGCACGCGCGCCAGTTCGCGGAATTGCTTGAGCTCCACGAGCTTCAAATGGTTGGCGACGATGTTCCAGGCCACGCCTCCCGTAGCGTTGCGGCTTTCCAATTGCAGCAGCAAACATTCGCGCAGGTCGGCCGCGCCTACCCCCGCCGGATCAAGCGTATGGACTACGCGCAGAGCTTCGGCGACGTCCTCGGGCGAGTGCCCCTCGGAGGCGGCGATTTCAGCCGGCGTGAGCGTCAAGTAACCGTTTTCGTCGAGATTGCCGATCACGCTTTCGGCGGCATCGCGAACGCCTTCAGAAAGCGCGACCAGCGCGAGCTGCGAATGCAGATGATCGCTGAGGGTAACGGGCGAGGAAAGAAACGTCTCGAAGGAGGGCTTCTCTGAGATCTCCGAAGCAGGGCTCTTATATCCAGGGTCGAGGTAATCGTCGAAATATGAGCCGAAATCGATTTCGTCGAACGGGTCCGCGGTCTTGGTCTCGGGAGTTTCGGGCGCATCGGGCGCTGCGGGGTCGGCAACAGAGACGGTGGCCGCAAATTCCCCTCCGCTGGCGGCAGCGCTCATTTCGAGATCGCGCCCCTCGAATTCGGGGGCATATTCGGCCGCGTCGGATTCGGCGTCGGGAGGGCCGCCCGTCACTTCCAAAATCGGTTGATCGGCGGGCTCGGCGACGCGCTCGGCCTCAAGTAGAGGCTGGAGTTCTTCCGGCGTCAGCTCTTCGCCCCCTTCGCTTGCTTCTTCTAACACGGGGTTCTGCGCGACTTCGGCGGAAATCATCTCCTTCAGCTCAAGACGGTTGAGCTGAAGCAAACTGACCATCTGGACCAAGCCAGGCGTCAGGATCTGCTTCTGCGCCACCCGTACTTGCAGCCTTGGCGAAAGCGAACCCATCACCACCATCCTAGCATCGGGACGGGAGAATTTGAGACGGCGCAAGGACGCAAACCGCAATTTCCAGGCGAGCTGCTGACCCGGATGGCCGGTCAGGAAAAGAAGATCCGCCAGGTAGTGACCGTTAGGGCGTGCGTAACCATGGAGGCCCGGATGCTCCGCGCCTGCCGGAACGCCAAGCCATAGAACACGCCCGCGATTGCAGCCAAGGCGGCGAATCGCCAGTTGGGAAACGCCGAAAACCACAGGTGCAGCGAGCCGAAAACGGCCGAAGCAAGCAGGAGCGCGGCCCATTCGTTGCCGAGCCAGTCCACCAGCCACTGCTGCAGCAATCCCCGAAAGAAGAATTCCTCGCCGAGCGCCAGCACCCATAAAACGCCGAAGAAGGTCGCGACCGTCGCGAGCGGAAGCCTATCCCATCCGGTGTAGCGCAAGTGGGGTCGCGCAAATCCGATCAACCAGCCTGCTCCGGCCGCGACCGGCAGCAGCGCCGCAAAATACAAGGCCCCAATCTTCCATTCCGACGCCGCGGGCCAGAATCCGAAGCCGATGTTGCGTGCCTTCCGGACGCTGACCATTGAAAACAGACCGGTCCGGAACCACATCAATTGCCCCAGCGCGGCCAGTGGGATCTTCGGGTTGGGGTCCGCGTACTGATGTGGAATCACTTTAGTGAGCCAGACGACGGCCATCGCCATCAGGTAAAAGATGTCGGCAAGCGCGGTATGCGGGAAAATCACGTACCAGAACGAGGCTCCCGCCGCGAGCGCCGCCAGAATCGCCAACGCCTGCCAGCGGAACGATCCAAAGGCGAGCGAAACAGCCACGTAGGGGGCCGCGGCTGCGGCGGTAAGCGCGAGCGCCAAGGTCCAGGGGGGAAGTCTTTCGAGCCGCGAACGCAGGCGCTCGGATCCCAGTGAATAGTAAAAAGAGACTTCCAGCAGCAGGGCGGGAAGGGCCAGCGCAGCCGTATGCCAGGGAATTCCGCGCGCTTGCGCGTAAAGCAGGCCGGCCAGCGCTCCGGCCACCCACAGCAGCGGAAACGCGAGAATCATGTCCGGGTTTCATCGTAGCATTTGAACATGAACCGATTTCCCGGAGTCGATTATCTGCTGTTCGATTCCCAATTGACGGAACAGGAGCTGCTGGTACGGGAGACCGCGCGGCGGTTCACGGACGAACGGATCGCGCCCGTGATCCGCGATGGCTTCCGCGAGGGACGCTTCCCCAAGGAACTGATTCCGGAAATGGGCCGGCTAGGGTTCCTGGGGGCAAATCTCGAGGGCTACGGCTGCGCTGGAATGAGCAGCGTGGAATATGGGCTGGTGATGCAGGAGCTGGAGCGAGGCGACTCCGGCATCCGGAGCTTCGCCAGCGTCCAGGGCGCGCTGGTGATGTATCCGATCCTGACGTTCGGTAGCGAGGAACAGAAGCGGCGCTGGCTTCCGGCGCTGCAATCCGGTGCGGCGGTCGGCTGTTTTGGATTGACCGAGCCGGGCGCGGGATCGAATCCTGGAGCGATGACCATGAAGGCGCGGCGCGACGGCGCGGATTGGATTCTGGACGGCGAGAAGATGTGGATCACCAGCGGCTCGATCGCCGATGTGGCCGTGGTCTGGGCCAAGACCGATGACGGCGTGCGTGCGTTTCTGGTGGAGCGGGAAACGCCCGGATTCACGGCATCGGAAATTCACGGCAAGCTCTCCATGCGGGCCTCGGTGACGGCGAGCCTCGCGTTTTCGGGCTGCCGCGTGCCGGGCGCGGCGATCCTGCCGGGCGCGGTGGGATTGAAGGCCGCGCTCACGTGCCTGACGCAGGCGCGCTTTGGCATCGGCTGGGGCGTGATCGGCGCCGCGATGGATTGTTACGAGACGGCGCGCGCGTACACGCTGGTTCGCAAGCAGTTTTCGGGTAAGCCGATCGCCGCGCATCAACTGGTGCAGGAGAAGCTCGCGGCGATGATTACCGAGATCAGCAAGGCGCAGTTGCTCGCACTGCACGTCGGACGGTTGAAGGATCGCGGGAAGGCCGACTTCGCTCACGTTTCCATGCTGAAGCGCAACAACGTGGCCATCGCGCTGGACTGCGCACGCACCGCGCGGGACCTGCTCGGAGCCAACGGCATCATGGATGAATTCCCCGTCATGCGCCACTTATGCAACCTGGAAACGGTGAAAACCTACGAGGGAACTGATCACGTCCACGCGCTGGTGATCGGCCAGAGGGTGACGGGGATCGCGGCATTCGACTAAGGAGTGGGTTGACCCGCTACCTGCAACTAAGGCAGCGTGCTACCATAATTTAGGATTCCCTTCGCTGGGCGGTTCTATGGTTATTCTTCTGACGATTGTTCACGTGATCGTGTGTTTGTTCCTGGCGGTCGTAGTGCTGCTGCAGAGCGGAAAGGCGGCCGACCTGGCGGGGGCGTTCGGTGGCATGGGATCGCAGACGGTTTTCGGACCGCGGGGATCGGCGACCGTGTTGTCAAAAGCCACTACGGTCGCGGCGGCGCTGTTCATGATGACCTCGCTGTCGCTGTCGATCATTTCGACACGCAACGGCAAGGGAGCTCCGGCGATTTTCGACAAGACCGCGAAGACGACGCCGGTCCAGCAGAAGAGCGCGACGCCGG
>Ga0187771_10001962_pt1 | contig 14151 bp, 9 predicted proteins | sample 0116_SJ02_MP15_1_FD_133139 | JGI IMG/M metagenome (GOLD analysis project Ga0187771, IMG submission 133139) | Tropical peat soil microbial communities from peatlands in Department of Meta, Colombia - 0116_SJ02_MP15_10_MG | ecosystem: Environmental > Terrestrial > Soil > Wetlands > Peat | place... | reverse complement strand
GAGGTCCTTGGCGTTTTCTTCCGGAATCAGGACGGTCTTGATGAGCGCCCGGTGGGCGGCGAGAATTTTTTCCTTCAGCCCGCCGATGGGAAGCACACGGCCTCTCAGAGTAATCTCGCCCGTCATTGCCACGTCGCTTCGCACGGGTATCCGGCTCAGCGCCGATACGATCGAGGTCGCCATCGTAATGCCGGCGGAAGGCCCATCCTTTGGGATGGCCCCTTCCGGCACATGCACGTGGATATCGAGGTTCTGGTGGAAATCGGGATCGAGTCCGAGCTGTTTTGCGCGCGACCTGACATAGCTCAAGGCCGCCTGCGCCGACTCCTGCATGACTTCACCCAGTTTTCCCGTTATCGTCACCTTGCCCTTGCCGGGCATGGTGGCCGTTTCTATCCCCAGAATATCGCCTCCGAATTCGGTCCAGGCAAGTCCCATCGCAAGGCCTATTTCGTCTTTTTCCTCGGCCCGCCCGTAGTGGAATTTCTTTACTCCCAGAAATTCCTCTATATGGTTCTCGGTAAGCTCAACCCTTGTCCCGGCGCCGTTGCGCACCACTTCCTTGGCCACCTTGCGGCACACCGAGCCGATCTCGCGCTCAAGGTTGCGCACCCCGGCTTCCTTGGTATAGTACCGGGTTATGTAGAGCAGAATTTCATCGCTGAAGTCGATATTGTCTGCACCTATCCCGTTGGCTTTCGACTGCTTCTTGATGAGAAAGTTCCTGGCTATGTTGAGCTTGTCAAATTCGGTGTAGCCTGCAAGCTGAATGATTTCCATCCTGTCGCGAAGCGGGGCCGGAATGGAGTGCAGCGTGTTGGCCGTCGTGATGAAAAAGACCTCCGACAGATCGTAGTCCAGGTCCAGATAATGGTCGTTGAAGGCAAAATTCTGCTCCGGATCGAGCACTTCGAGCAGCGCCGCCGAGGGGTCTCCCCGGAAATCCATGCTCATCTTGTCGATTTCATCGAGGCAGAACACGGGATTGTTGCTCTTCACCTTCTTGAGACACTGAATGATCTTGCCCGGCAGCGCCCCGATGTAAGTGCGCCTGTGGCCTCGGATTTCAGCCTCATCCCGCACACCCCCCAGCGAGAGCCTGATGAAATTACGATTCATCGACCTGGCAATCGAGCGGGCAAGAGAAGTCTTGCCGACTCCGGGAGGCCCTACGAAACAAAGAATGGGGCCTTTTATCTTCTTAACGAGCGCCTGTACGGCAAGGTACTCGATAATCCGCTCCTTGGGCTTTTCCAGACCGTAGTGGTCTTCATCCAGTATCCGCGTGGCTTCGTCTATATCGAGCTTGTCCCTGGTCTTTTCATACCAGGGCAGTGAAAGGATCCAGTCGATGTAGTTGCGCACCACCGTCGCCTCCGCGCTCATCGGAGACATCAGCTTGAGTTTCTTGAACTCTGCCCGCACCTTGGCGGCGGCCTCAGAGGAAAGTTTCTTCCTCTTTATGCGTCTTTCAATCTCTTCGAGTTCGGACTTGAAGTCGTCCTTTTCACCCATCTCCTTTTGTATGGCGCGCATCTGCTCGTTTAGATAGTACTCGCGCTGGGTCTTTTCCATCTGCTTTTTGACCCGGCCCTTGATGCGCTCCTCGGTCTCGATGATCTCGATCTCAGACCTTATCTGCCCGAATAGTTTCTCGATGCGTTGCAAAACGTTGAGCGTCTCCAGCAGCTTCTGCTTGGTCTCCAGCTTGAAGGGCATATAGGAAGCAACGGTGTCGGCCAGCCGGGACGCCGTGTCGATGCCCCCAACCGTGTCCAGAATCTCCTGGGTGATCTTCTTATTGTGCTTTGAATAAGCCTCAAAGGAAGACCTCACCCCTCGCATGAGAGCTTCGGCCTCGACGGACTTTTCCTCCGTCTCCTCAAGCACTTCGAGTTGCACCATAAAATGGTCCGGATGAGGTACAAAACTTATTATTCTGGCGCGGTAATCGCCTTCCACCAGCACCTTGACGGTGCCATCCGGAAGGCGGAGTATTTGTAAAATATTTGCCACGGTGCCCAAGCGATAGATGTCGCCTTCGCCGGGCGTGTCGGTCTTGGCTTTTGTCTGCGCTGCGAGAAAGACCTTCTTGTCCGACCCCATGGCCTTCTCAAGGGCGTTGACGGACTTGTCGCGACCCACGAAAAGCGGAACCACCATCGAGGGGAACACCACTATATCTCTTAGAGGCAGAAGAGGCATGGTAAAGATAGTGTTCTGCTGGCCGTCTTTTGTGCGCGTTAATTTGAACATAACTGCTCCCCCCAGTGGGCGCGATGGAGCTACCCCTCCATCTCGCCTGCCGCTGAAGACCAATCCCGCATCTCGCAGGACTGAAAACTAAAAACTAAAAACTGTAACTATACCAAGCGTCAAAAGAAAGTTGACGCGATCTTACGGCCCGTGGGATGTCTTTCTCTGTTTTCCGACATCCGACCCCCGATTAGATACACTTCGGGGGCTGGCTTTCTGTCGTCCGTTATAAAATCTCTTATACGGTGTTGCGTTCAACATTGGGCGGGGGTAAACGCCGCCACCCCGTAGGGGAGGGGGAGCTGTTTGAGTGAATGCGTCGCGCGATGTACTCCCTCCCGCCCGTAGGGGAGCGCTGTATGCCCTCCCGGTCACATCGGTCTTGAACGCAACCCGGTATTAAAACCCTTCAGGCCGATTCCTGGTCCTGACCGCGATAAAGAAGCAGGGGCTGCGCGCTCTTGGTGAGCACGTCCTCGTTTATTATACACTCCTGAATCTCCGGGTGGGACGGCAGTTCGTACATGATGTCCAGCATGATGTTTTCCATGATGGACCTTAGTCCGCGCGCCCCGGACTTGCGCCTTATGGCTTCCTTGGAAATCGACCTCAGGACCGCGTCGCTGAAACGCAGCCTTACGTTTTCGAGTTCGAACAGTCTTTTATACTGTTTGACCAAAGCATTCTTAGGCTCGGTGAGAATACTCACCAATTCGTCTTCGGTCAGTTCATTAAGGGTGGCGATAACCGGCAGGCGGCCGACGAACTCAGGAATCATCCCGAACCTGAGCAGGTCTTCAGGCTGGACGTGCCTTAGCACCTCCCCTATGCTCTTTTCTTCCTTGGTCCTGATTTCGGCGCCAAACCCCATCGCCTTAACCCCGATTCGCCCGCGGATTATACTCTCCAGGTAGTTGAAGGCCCCGCCGCAGATGAAAAGTATGTTCGTCGTGTCGATCTTTATGAACTCCTGCTGCGGATGCTTGCGGCCGCCTTTGGGGGGCACGTTTGCAACTGTCCCTTCAAGGATCTTCAGAAGCGCCTGCTGAACCCCCTCCCCCGATACATCGCGCGTGATGGATGGGCTGTCGGATTTCTTGGCGATCTTGTCTATTTCATCAATATAGACTATTCCCCTGGACGCTTTCTCGATATCATAGTCGGCAGCCTGGATCAGGCTCACCAGTATGTTCTCCACGTCTTCGCCTACATAACCCGCCTCGGTGAGCGTGGTGGCGTCGGCTATCGTAAAAGGCACATTCAGGATGCGCGCAAGCGTCTGCGCAAGAAGCGTCTTGCCTGAACCGGTGGGACCGATCATCAGGATGTTGCTCTTTTGCAGCTCAACTTCGTTTTTGTCGGCTTTGAGTTCAATGCGCTTGTAGTGGTTGTGAACGGCCACCGAGAGGACTTTTTTCGCCCTCTCCTGGCCGATTACGTACTGGTCAAGAACCTGCTTGATTCCAACGGGCTTGGGAATCTGCGTGGCCCGAGCCGCTCCCTCCCTTTCATATTCCTCGGCGATGATGTCATTGCAAAGTTCTACACATTCGTCGCAGATATAAACCGTAGGACCCGCAATCAGTTTTTTGACTTCATCCTGACTCTTCCCACAAAAGGAACATCTAAGCTCCCCGCCTCGGTCGTCACGTTTCCTCGACATCAAGGTCCCTCCTTGCCCCGCGCCTTCCTCATGAACTTAAACATAATATCGGGTCAATCCCACTCTATCGTGAAGCAAATTCTTCTCAGGCACGGATGGCAAAGCCATTATAACCGCCGGAAAACAATTAAGCTACTTCAAAATAGTGCTGAGCGCCGATCCCTCGTCTTGAGGCAATGCCCTAAGGGCTCACGACTACCTTTTGAACGGCAGGAGAATATAAATCAAATTTCCGCTCGGTTGAGGGCTGCAGCCTACCATGCCGCCGTGAATCTCCACCACGTTTTTTACAAAACACAGTCCATGCCCTTTTCCCGTCTCGGTCCTGTCGCCTGCGCGGTAACCTTCCTCGAAAACCCTTTGGCACTCTTCCGGAGTCAAAGGTTTGCCCGTAGTGAAAAAATTGAATCTCACACCCGGTTTACCTTCTCCGAATGCGTCCTGTATGATCTGCCGGTTCAGTGAGAACAGCTTTTCGGGCCGCCCCGATTCACCCATCTGTTCACCGGCGTACTTGAGCGCATTCGAAAAAAAATTATCGAACACCTGAGATATGAGCCCTTTATCGACAAACAACGTCACCTGTTCGTCCGGAACATTTTCGATCCGGTCGTCAACCGTTATCCCTTTTCTCTCCAACTGGCCGGCGTACCGGTCGATAAGCGGCTTGATTATTTCAGTGCGGAAATTACATGATTGCTTCCTGAGCACGTAGGTCCCTTTTTGAAAGTGATCCCTGCGGAAAAGGGCCTCCAAAAACAGGCTGGTGTGCTCGTAATGCTTACTGAGGGCGGAGTACTCGGCCACAAGTCCTCGGTTGGTCTCGCGGAGGATTTCGGCCGCGTTTTGCAGAGACTGCGCTGCGGCCCCGCACACCGAGGAGTCTTCAACCATTCTTGCGGCCAGGGCCTCTATCTTCTCGTAGTCTTCGATCATTTTCTTCAGCCGGAGCAAAAAAAGTTTGTAGTATAGATTGGGAGTGATGACGTTGTGTTCGATATCCGATACAAGCTGATTTATGAACTTGATGTGGTCGATATTCTGCTGGACCAGCAGCTTCTGGTGAAGATTGTATCCGATCCGGTTCGTGTACTTTTCCAGGAAAAAATGTTTGCGCTCATCGACTTTATCCTTGGGAAGGACCTCAAAAAGACCCAGGATAGCCCCATGGCCGAAAAAGGGAAGCGTATCGACAAGCGCCTGGTTCCCCCGAATGGGAAAAACCCACGACTCTTCGGTCTCCGCAGGGCCATCGACCATTACAGCCGTATGATCCCCCCGCTCGTTAAGCGGGATAAGGCCCCTCCTGCTGGTGCAGACCAGTTCGAGTTGGGACCGCTTTGGTTCGATGACGTAAATCCTGCTGTCCAGATCGAAGAACTCTTTGGGCACGCTCGCGCAAATCTGGTAAAGACATTCTATCGTGGTAAATTCCTGGGCAAGATCGAAGAAGGTTGCAAACGCCTCTTCCTGCGAACGCTCGAACCCGTAGCGCCGGTAGCTCTCCTTTTTTTCCCTCACCCTGAGAGCGATACAACGCGCCATTTCCTGCGGGGAAACAAGCTGCCCCTCCCTGAAAACCACGCAGTGCGCTTCTTCACTTTTGACCGTCATCGCTGCAACACCGATCTAATTGGTAGACTTAAACGCCCCGGCGCGCTTAGATCCGATTAAACGGCCCGCCTCGGGCTAAATTAAACCCTATGGGAAACTTTACCAACTACATCCCTCTCTTACAAGCAGTTTAAGTATTCTACACGGAAACGTCACGTGGCGGGAGCGCCGATCTAAGATATCCCGCAGATTTTTCGGCCCGAAATGCTGTGGTGAAGCTATTTTTTTGTGTTGTCGGTATTTTCTTGCTTATCCGCAAAAGACTCAGGTAATTTCAAAAAGACCGGGCAGGGAAGAATCGGCAGGAGCGGGAACCTCATGGGCCCCAGCCATACTTGTGCGCTCCGGCAATGGATGTTTCGCATGAAGATACCAATTTATCAGGTCGACGCGTTCACTTCCGAGGTTTTTTCCGGGAATCCGGCAGCCGTTTGCCTGCTCGACGATTGGATTTCAGATTCAACACTACAGGCCATAGCAGCCGAGAATAACCTCTCCGAGACCGCATTCATGGTCAGGGAAAGTGATGGGTTCGAGCTTAGATGGTTCACCCCCGCCACGGAGGTTGCGCTTTGCGGCCACGCCACGCTTGCATGCGCCTATGTTCTCTTTGAACTCCGGGGATGGCGGCAAAGCGCCGTCAGCTTCAAGACACGCAAAAGCGGCCGGCTCATCGTGGAGAAAAAGGGCGACTTGTTCGAAATGGACTTCCCGTCGCGCCCGCCCACTAGCAAATTGCCGGCAGCAGCGGACCTTCCCCTTGAGGACGCCCTTGGCGGCAATGACTTCACCCTCCAGGGGTTCACAGGGATGCTCGGCCTGGCCCCGACGAAGGTGCTCGGTTCTGAAGAAGATATCCTTGCAGTGCTTGAGAACGAACAGCGCGTCAGGGACCTCGCACCCAACCTCGCCGCACTGGCCCGCATGGATTGTCGCGGGTTAATCGTAACGGCCAGGGGAGACAGCGCCGATTTTGTCTCCCGATTCTTTGCCCCGGCGGTAGGAGTCCCCGAAGATCCCGTTACCGGATCTTCGCATTGTGTCCTTGTGCCTTATTGGGCTGGGGTGCTGAAAAAGGAGAGCCTCCACGCAATACAGGTTTCCAAAAGAGGTGGAGAACTCTTTTGCCGGCACCGGGGTAGTCGCGTAAGCATTGCGGGCAAAGCTGCGCTGTACCTGGAAGGCGTGATTACAATACAATCTTAAACGTGATGTCTAAGTGCGAATTTCGATCTCGGACATTTTTTTTCGTGTCTGCTCCGAATACCAGATATCGACAAATTCCCGCATGGAACTTTCTTCGCGCGCCGCCGCCTTCTCGGCAACAGGTCCTCGCACCAGCCTCTTTATGCTTCGGAAAGCAGCCGGGGCCTTCGCTGAGAAATCGCCGGCGATCTTTGCGGCTTCTTCCCGCAGGTTGGCCTCCTCGACCACTTTGTCGACCAGTCCGAACCGCTCGGCTTCTTCGGCGGAATACATGCCGCCCGAAAAAAGAATGCGCTCGGCATTCCTCCCGCCCACGAGGCATCTGAGCATTTCCACGGTCCCCGCATCCACGGATGCTCCCAAATTGATTTCATTGATAGAGATTCTTGCTTTTCCCGAAACCATTATCCTGTAGTCGCACGCAAGGGCCAGAATGCACCCGGCAGCCATCGTATGGCCGTTTAGCGCAGCTACAACCGGCTTGGGAAAAAGATATATCTGAGTGCAGACACTGACAAACTTGCTCAGATGCCTGAAGAATTCCTCCTTTGAATAGGTAAGAAATTCCGGAATATCGAACCCAAACGAAAAAAATTTCCCTGTGCCGCTAAAAACGATTGTCTTTACTGAATCATCCGTTTCCAGTTGACTGAAGCAGCTGCCGATTTCCTCCATCATCGGCTCGTTCAAAGCATTCACCTTACCCCTGCATAAATTGATAAACGCAAGCCCCGCTTCTTTGTAGACATGCAGGAATTCCATACTCTCCTCCTTTTTTCACCCTGACCTCGCCCCTTCCTCTTGACTGCTCTAATCCTCCGCAGCGCGGGGCTGCAAGATCGTCGCTTCAGCAGGGCAAATCGTCACGCAAAGCCCGCAGCCAAGACACGCGCGGGAATCATATATCATCCGATCTTCTCGCAGAATCCTGGCCTCAAAAGGGCATCTTTCGACACATGCGCCGCAGTGCGTGCAGGAGTCGCTGTCCGTCTTGGCGGCGTATTCGGATCGGACCATGATGTCGCTGCGGCCATAGGCTTTTACTATTTGAATGTCGTGGCAGCAACACGAACAGCAGCTGCAGAGCGCAAAAACTTCATGGTCGGGCATATAAAGGCTCAGGTGAACCAGCCCGCTTTCATTGGCTTTCCGCAGCACATCGGCGGCCTCCGCCACCGAGACATGGCGCGCAAGCCCTTTTTCGACAAATTTGTCTCCGGCTTCGTTCAGGACAAAACATACGTCCAGCGGATTGTCACAGCGCTTATAGTGGGTCCGGCACAAGCATTTCTGGAGTGCAACGGACCTTGCGCCGCGAAGCAGTTCCATTACCTGCTCGCCGGGCAGGACCCACTTTTGGGTCTCCAGGGACTCAGAGACCGGAACCACCTTCGAAGAATGTGATATCCCCCCGGTACTCAACCACTCGTCATACTTGGCAATTCTCTTTTCAAGGAAAGGATCTTTTCCCTGCATGAGGTGTCCCCTTCTTTCGGTTCGACCAAATCAATGGACAATCTTCCCCCCTGCCCGGTCTCCGTCATCTCATCGAACAACTCGCAAAGCGTACTCCACCCGGACAAACAGGTCAATATGGTTGAAGTTCTCATATCCGATTATAGCAAGCGTCAAAAGAAAGTTGACACGATCTTACGGCCCGTGGAATGTTTTTCTCTGTCTTGCGACATCCGACCCCCGACTAGATACACTTCGGGGGCGGGCTCTCTGTCGTCCGTTATAGAAAGAGAGCAAATATTGACGTTGCATCTATCCATGAAATCGACTATCTGTGATTTGCATAGTCTTATTGATACCGTCTAATATGTCCATCCGCATATTCTTGCGTCGATCCGGTGTCTCGAGTTTTCCCGGAGGAATCTTTCAGCATGGATTGGCAGTGCCCAGGATGTGGTTCCATGAATCCCCCGGAGACTGCTGAATGCCTGTGCGGCAGCGGTCATGACCGGCCGGTCGGTGTTGACATGGCTCGGCCGCAGGAGCCAAATTCCAGCCAGGACCGGGGGCAGCCTTTGAGCGTGGACGGGCCGGCCGTGGCGATCTCGGACGGGGACACCGGTTCCCGGGCTCTGCCGCTGGAGTTCCGTGGTTCGGCACGGGAGTATTTTCGCATTTGGATCGTGAACAAGTCCCTTACGCTCCTCACGCTAGGCATATTTTCTGCCTGGGCAAAGGTGCGCAGGAAACGCTATCTGTACTCCCATACTACTTTGGGAGGCACTCCATTTCAGTACCTGGGCCTGCCGATTCCGATCCTCAAAGGCAGGATATTAGCAGCGGCAGGCTTTCTTCTCTATTATTTGTCGACTCATTTCTTCACTTACCTGCTGCCCTACGTTATAGCCGCCGGGATGATCGCCGCGCCATGGGTCATGGTGCGTTCGGCAGCTTTTAACGCCCGTTATTCGGCTTTCCGCAACATGACGTTTCATTTTGACGGAAGCTATATGGATGCGTTCAAAGTGCTTTATGCCTGGGGCGTCGTCGCTCTGTTCATAGTTGCCTTCATCGTAGCTTCGATATACGGCAACCCAAAGTACACCGGCATCGCGGTAGGCGTCATCGCCCTTATTTTCACGCTCTCGGTCCCCTGGTGGGTGAAACGGCTGAAGAAATTTCTTGTCGAACACTCGTCCTATGGCGGAAGGAAAGGGGTCTTCTCGGCCACTGGCGGGCAGTTTTACAAGATTTTTCTGCTCTCGGCCCTGATTTTGCTGGCCGTTGCGATCGCATCCGTCGCGCTCTCTCAACTTATGTCAGGCCTCAAAAGCACGATCTTTCCATTTGTCATAATCGTCCCTATATACGCGGGCTATGTGCTGGCCTACGCATTCTATCAGTCTCGCAGCGGCAACCTTGTCTGGAACCATACAGCCCTGGGCCCGATTCGCTTTCGGTCCGCTCTGCGAAGCAGAGATTTACTGAAACTTTACGTGACCAATGCCCTCGGTATAGTCGCTTCGTTAGGATTGCTGATCCCCTGGGCCGTTATGCGAACCATGAAATACCGCGCGGACACCATGCGCGTGACGCTCGAGGGTGAGCTAACCGGATTCGAGGGGAGCGACCTGACCAGGGTCGGGGCCTTGGGCGCCGAGACTATGGAAATCTTTGACATGGATTTTTCATTATGATCAGGCTTGAAGGTCATTACCTCGACGGCTTGAAGCCGGTCTGCGTGCCTGCCGTAATGGATTTTTCCGATGAGCAAGCAGCACTTTCTGCCGGAACGGTTTTCGAGCGGTATGCGATTTCCAACCTCAGAGCGTCTCCTCGTATCGGCTCAGCCGACCGTTTCATCACACTCCCTAACGGAGCGCAGTTTGCGTGTGCAGACCATGCCGTACTCGACTCGCTGCCTCAGGAAAGCTGGTCGGAAGGCCCTGTCGCATGGCTGGAACAGCGATGGGGCGTAGCGTTGGCATCTATCGTGATCGTATTCGGCGCGCTTCTTGCCGGCTATTTCATAGGGTTGCCGGCCGCAGCGGAGCGCATTGTCGCCCATATTCCGATACGGGCCGAGGAACCGTTGGGAAAACAGGCTGTTGGCTGGCTGGACGAAAAGGGATTGCTTAAACCAACGGGCCTCGATTTCGTCACCCGGCAGACTATAAAGGATGGCTTTGAGGGGCTTTGCGGAGATTTGCAGTCAAAGGATTGTTACAGGCTCGAATTTCGTGCGAGTAAAGGTTTCGGCCCCAACGCCTTTGCTTTTCCGGGTGGCGTTATTGTCATCACGGACGATATGGTCAAAGCTGCGGCTTCCAGGGAAGAAGTGCTGGCGGTGCTGGCCCACGAGGTTGGACACGTGGAGCTTCGCCATACCTTGAGGAGTATACTGCAAAACTCCGTTATCGGCGCCGCTGCCGCAATGGTGACTTCTGACGCCGCGTCGTTGAGCGTGGCTGTCGCCGGGCTTCCGATGCTGTTGGCACAAACGAGATATTCACGCGAATTCGAAACCGCAGCGGATGAATATGCTTTCAGGCTGCTCAGGCAAAAAGGATACTCGCCGGCGGCCTTCGCTTCACTTATGGAGAGATTGGCGAAAGCGAAGGAAGCAAAGCAGGCGGGCGCTTTTCCATACCTCTCCTCGCACCCCCTTACCGCAGAACGGGTGGAGCGCGCCCGTGCTGCGGCAAAGTGTCCGATGTCGGCGCTGCAAAGCGGCAAAGTCGATGAGGGCAGGCGCTTGCAGAGCTTGTCCCCCGAAGACAAACGGCTTCTGTTGGTTGGAGCATGGTTCGGCTGCGAACGGACTAAAGAGGGCGGCAGGCATGTGTGGATTATTCAGCGAAAAGACGATGGTTCATACGAAGCGCATTCCAGGCAGACGGATGCTTCTGGCAAAATGCAGGACATTGTGGCGGTAGGTAACTGGGGTGTTGAAGGAGATATTTTCTACTCTGTTCGAACACGTGTTCTCCAAGGAGACGAAGCGGCTCCCGCTGATGCCGCAAATGCCCGTAAGCGAAATAATTTCAGAATACTGAACCTCACCGGAGAAATTCTTGAATACCAAAGGGTCGATTCAAAGAACAGAATCACTGTCAGACGGGTGCCTGCGAGCTTCGACCTTTCGGCAGGCTGGGAGTATTTCGTTTCCCGCAAAGATTTCACGCAAGAATACAGTTACACCTTGAATCGTGGCAGTGAAACAACACAGGGAAGGCTCGAATCCGTTATTGGGCCGAAAACGAACCTCGATGGGATGGATGCCTTTACCACTGTAATCACAATATGGAGACCCGGCGCAGGTCCGCTTTCAACAAAGTACTTTTTCGTCGAAAATGAGCAAGGCGTCAAATCCATAGCCCGTCAAGGCCCTTCCGACGACAGTCCCAAGTCCGAGGGGCAAGATACGTGGTCCCTGAAATATCCCCTGATTGTCGGCAGGAGTTGGACAAGTACGGAAGAAATAAACTCACTCAAGGAAAAATTCACCGCCCCCCTGACGTGCGTCGTTGAAGCGGTGGACGATGTTGTCTCGGTTCCGGCCGGGACTTTCAAAAATTGCATGCGGATAAAACAATCTTTCAACGGGAAAGTCAATTTTGGGTCCAACGTTGGCGAAGTCGACGTAGCGCTGGAATATTACTCGTGGTACGCGCCCGCTCTTGGTTATATAAAAACCGTCGAGAATATAAAGTGCGCCAATCGCGACCTCGGCGGAGGAGAATCGCGCTTGCAGATGCTCTCATACAGGATGGTAAGATAGTGACTGTCGTCGAACGCGCCTCGTTAGAGGATGCGAAGGAAATGGAAGAATTCAGGGTTACCTGGGAAAGAGCTTTGACGGTGTGGTGGAGTATCGCCTGGCGGAGCACGCTCTTCGGGTTTTTGGCGGCGTTTGCGATAGGATTTGCCATTGCATTTTTTGGTGCGATCCTGCATTTCAATGAGCGTTTCTTACAACGTCTGTCCATCCTGGCGGGCATCCTCACCGGGTCAGCCGTTGGAATATGGGCCGTGAAAAGAGTTCTTGCCAAAAGGTTTACAGAGTTTAGAATTGTTCTCCTGCCGCCGGACTGGCCAGGCGACAGGAATATGGCTGACTGAGGCTGGAACATCCATGATAACTTTCGATCTTTCCGTTTTGAACAAGGTCAACGCGCTGGTGGTTGGCGACGTAATGCTCGATCGCTATCTGTGGGGACGGACCACCAGAATATCTCCTGAAGCCCCCGTTCCCGTGGTGAAGGTCGAAAGCCGCACTTATCGCCTCGGCGGCGCTGCTCTGGTAGCGGCCAACCTGGCCGCCCTCGGCTGCCGGGTGCGCCTTGTCGGCGCAAAAGGGGCCGACGGCCACGGGGAACGCCTTTCCAACCTCCTGGCCGAAAGCGGCATAGAAGACCATCTCTTTGCTCTCCCCGCGCCGCGCCCCACTATCGTTAAAACGCGTGTCATGTCGCAGGGCCAGCAACTCCTTAGACTGGACGAAGAAGAAACCGAAACGATAGGTCCCTCGGCCAGGGATGCCTTGGTGGATCGCATCCTGGAACTTATTGCCGATGCCGGCGTGGTGATCCTCTCGGATTACGGAAAAGGCGCCCTGGATAAGATTTTATGCGCCGCCGTCATCGAGAGCGCCGGCCGTAGGTTCCTGCCCACCCTGGTGGACCCCAAAGGCAAAGACTGGACCGGATATAACGGCGCAACCTGCATCACGCCCAACACGGCCGAGCTTGAACTGACCACAGGCAAAAAGATCGACTCCGAACAGACTCTGCTGGACGCCGGCCGGGGTCTGTTCGAAACTCTAAGGATCCACAGGCTTCTGGTTACTCGCGGTCCTAAGGGGATGGCGCTCTTTGCCCGCGATGAGCCGCCCCTGCTGATCCCGACCCTGGACCTCGACGTATTCGACGTGTCCGGGGCGGGCGACACCGTAATAGCCACTGTGGCCGCCGCAATAGCAGCCGGGTTGGATTGGCCCCAAGCTGCGGAATTGGCCAATATCGCCGCCGGGATTGTCGTTCGCAAGCTAGGGGCAAATCCCGTCAGGGCCGAAGACCTGGCCATCGCCCTGAGACAGGGTCAAAACGGAACACAGAGCAAAATCTGCGATATCTCTTCAGCCCGCCTGACGATCGAAGCATGGAAGGCCGGCGGAAGCACCGTTGTCTTTACAAACGGATGTTTCGATCTTCTTCACGCAGGCCATATAAGGCTGCTCCATTCAGCCGCCGCCGAAGGGACGCGCCTTGTCGTCGGGTTGAACTCCGATAGCTCGGTAAGACGCATCAAAGGCGCCCATCGCCCCATACTGCCCCAGCAGGACAGGGCCGCCCTGCTTGCCGCGCTTGGCTGCGTAGACCTGGTGGTGGTCTTTGAAGAGGACACCCCCCTGCGCCTGATAGAAGCGCTCAGGCCCGACGTACTGGTCAAAGGGGCCGATTATGCCCGCGAGACCGTAGTGGGCCATGAGCTTGTGGAAGGATGGGGAGGCAGGGTCGTTCTGGTCCCACTCCTTGAAAACCTGAGCACCACAGGGATCGTCGAAAGGCTCAAGGGTGACAAAGCGCCGGCCAAACCCGGCGGGAAGTAGTGGCTTTCAAAGCGGTAAGAAAAGCGCGAATGTAGAATGTAAAATGTAAAATGTAGAATGTAGAAGGCAGAAGGGGGAAAAGTGAGAATGTAGAATGCAGAATGTAGAAGCCAGAAGGTGTTGAAGTGCGAATATCCAACTTCCTTCATCGGTTCAGCGGTTCTGCGGTTGGAAATTCTACATTCGCGTGGTCCCCACGTTCTTTGGCATCTTTTCTTACTTATCTGTTTCTAATCTCTGAGAGCGAATCGCTGTTAATCCCGCGATCAGAATTACCAGGCCGAAAGCGGCAATCGCTAGATTTGCCGAACATATTTGCCTGACGTAATAACCTCCGCCCGCCAGT
>Ga0187771_10001961_pt1 | contig 14157 bp, 10 predicted proteins | sample 0116_SJ02_MP15_1_FD_133139 | JGI IMG/M metagenome (GOLD analysis project Ga0187771, IMG submission 133139) | Tropical peat soil microbial communities from peatlands in Department of Meta, Colombia - 0116_SJ02_MP15_10_MG | ecosystem: Environmental > Terrestrial > Soil > Wetlands > Peat | place... | reverse complement strand
CTCGCGTGAGTATCCTACGGGCTCGCGGGGGTCGCAAGGCCGGGGCCGGGGCGGACCCGGATTTCCTCGCTGTTGACTGCGGCCCCCGGCTCTTCCATGCTTCTCCGCCGGAGGACTCATGTTCGATCTGACGCCGCAGGATGATTTCATCCACACGACCGGGAGTGAAGAGTCCTGGCGCGAATCGTACTCGTTCGACTTCTTCGATGTGGGTACGCGCCTCTCCGGCTTCGGCCACTTCGGAGTGAACCCAAATGCGCAGGCGGGCGATTGTGTCTTCGCGCTCTGGCGGGACGACCTCCTGTTGGTCAAAAGCGCAAGATGGGACTACCACGTGCCCCGCGAGATCGCAGAAGAGCGGCAGCAATTCGGGCCGCTGGTGTTCCGGCCGGTAGCACCCTTCAAATCCTGGGAGATTTCTTACGACGACGGCTACTGCCGGCTCGATCTCGCCTTTGATTCCATCCACGCCCCCTATTGCTGGATTCAACCCGGCGCAGGCGCGGAACCTACCCCCAGTCATCATTACCAGCAGCAGGGACGCTACCGCGGCGTGGTCCGCGTCGGAAAAGATTCCATCCCGGTGCAGGGGTTGGGGGCGCGGGAGCACGGCTGGGGAGCGGATGGACGCGCCGGCTTGCGCCGCTGGATCTCCGCGTCGGCGCAGCTTTCGGAAAAATTGGCCTTCCAGACGCTCCAGATATCCCTGGCGGATGGCCGGGAACTCCTGTTCGGCTACGTGTTCCGCGGCGCCCGGAACGATCCAGTGGCGCGCTCGCGGATTTCCGCCTCCTACGCGATGCGGCAGGGCGCGCCCTCCGGCTGCAACCTGGAACTCGGGACGGCGGGAGGCGAGCGGCTGTCCGCCGTGGTACGAGTGCTGAATGCATTCAATACTTCGTATCAGGAACGCGGCCAGGCGGGCTTCCGTTTTTCCTGCGCGGCGGAATTTCAAATGGAAAACCATACGGGCTTCGGGCGGTTGAACGCCTACTGGTGCGGCCTGAAGGAACGCCCGGAGGAGTGGCTCGTGGAGCCGGCCGGCGTCTCTCCCGCCACCCTGAAAAAACTCCGCGGCGACTTCGACGAAACCGTGTACTGAGCTGGGGGCGCTATTTCCGCGCCGTCTCCTCCACGCGAAATACCTGGCAGGAATTCTGCAGAATGGGGAGCAGCCGGTTCCGGTTTTCCTCTTCGCTCAGCCGGCGATCCTCCGTAAGTCCGGACCGAAGGGCGATCAGGATGGTGGCCGTAAAACCCACCGCGGCCTGAAAGATTTCCGCCAAATGCACGCATCCCTGGCTTTTGCCGATCAGGTCGGTAATGCGCCGGTAGACTCCTCGCCCGATGATTTCTCCTTCGAGCTTGGGGATGTTTTCCAGCGCGCGAAGACAGAGGTTTTCGAAGGGTCGTTTGGCCATGTGCGCTTTGGCATGCTCGATCCGGCCGGTAGAGACCTCCACAATCATCTCCGCGTCAAAACTATGGTCGAGGTCGAGAAACGACGCCAGCACCTGCACGCGCTCGCTGCCCCGCTGGATCACCTTCACGTTGATGTTGCGCTCGAAGACCTCGGGCGTTTCCCGGCGTTCCGCCTCTGTGGCCGCGCCGCCGAGCACCAGCGGGATTTGCTTCGAATCCGTCGCCATTTTCACGCGCCTCCCGGAATCAGCTTACACGCAGCCGCGCATACGTGCGAGCGGCGCACCACCCGAGCGGCAGTTGGGGAAATCCCGCAGCGGGGCTGGGCAGACGAGCGGACAGCTAAGGCGCCGAGGGCCGCGTCACTGCGTTCGCTCGACCGGTGCGCAATCAGTCCGCCGGCGGAGCGCCCTTCCCGGCGACGAACCGGTCGAACAGGGCCACATCTTCCGCGCTGCCGATAGCCAGCGGGCAGCGATGATGAACGGCTTTAGGCGCCAGATCCATCACCCGCTCGCCATTGCTCGTGGCTACGCCGCCGGCCTGTTCGGCGACATATGCCAGTGGCGCGCACTCATACACCAGCCGCAGTTTTCCATCCTTGTGGCCCGAATCCTGGGGATAGAAATAGATGCCGCCTTCCAGCAGGATGCGGTGGATATCGCCCACGAACGCGCCGGAATAGCGGTTCGAATACGGCCGGCCGCTGGCTTTATCTATCTGGGTCACATAATTGCAGTAATCCTGTATCCCCTGCGGCCAGTCGCGGACGCGCCCGACGTTCGCGCTGAAACTCTTCCCGCGTCGAGGACAGCGCATATCGCGGTGCGAGAGCAGAAATTCGCCGATGTCCGCATCGAGCGTGAATCCATGGACGCCGTGTCCCGCCGTGTAAACGAGCATGGTGCTCGTGCTGTAAAGGACGTAGCCGGCCAGAACTAGCTCCGATCCCGGGCGAAGCACCTCGTCAGGCGTAGGATCGCCGCCGCGCTGCTTGCGGCGATAAAAGCCGAAAATGGTTCCGAGGGCGCCATTGATGTCCGTGTTCGAGGAGCCGTCGAGTGGGTCGGTGCAGAGAATGTACCGGCCCTCGCCGCCGCACTTGATTTGCTGGATCTCTTCGAGCTCTTCGGAGGCGATGGCGGCCACCAGACCGGTGGCCGTGAAGGCATCCACCACGGTCTCATTCGAGTAGACATCCAGCTTTTTCTGCGCGTCGCCGGTGGCGTTCTTCTCCCCCACCAGGCCCAACTCGCCGATCAGCGCGGCGCGCCGCATCTCCCGCGCCAGCGTCTTCGCGGTGAATCCGAGCTGGGCGATCAGCGTGGAGAGTTCGCCGGCGATGTCCGCGCGGCGCTGCCCCTCTTCAAGGATGTGACGGCTTAGCGTGACGGGAAAGCTCATCTTCGTCTCCTCTCGCGCCGCAGCTCCCGCGGCAGCGCCGGGCAGTGGTCTAAACTCCGAGCCGGGCGCACCGCGCGGCGCCGTACAGCGCGGTGCGGTCGTTCAGGATCACGCGCACCGGAACCTGTTCGAGCACGGGCCGCATGCGCCCCTTCGAGAAAAACGCTTCCAGAAACGCCGGGCCGCGCAGCTTGGGCATTATCTTCGGCGCGATTCCCCCGCCGATGAACAACCCGCCCGTGGCCATCAACCGGAGCGTCAGATTTCCCGCTTCGGAGCCGTACAGCGAAACAAAGACGTCGAGCGCCGCAACGCAAATCGCGCTCCTGCCCTCGAGCCCGGCGCGCGAAATGGCCGCCGAGGGGTCGCCCTTCTGCATCGCCTCTTCGAGCCACGGTTCGACGGCGCCCCGGCCCGCGTCCCGCAGGAACTCAAACACGTTGTGCAGGCCCGGCCCGGAAAGCGCCCGCTCCCAGCTCACGTGCCCGCCAAAGCGTCTCCGCAGGTACACCACCAACGCGTCTTGCAATTCATCCCCGGGCGCCAAATCCGCATGGCCGGCTTCGGTCGAGAACGGCCGGTGCATCATGCCGTCCCAAAACAGTCCGGCTTCTCCCAGCCCGGTCCCCGCCGAAATCACCGCCTGCATCCCGCGGGCTCCCGGAGCGCCGGGATTCAGCACCTCGAAATCTGCCGGGCTGAGCGCGGCAATTCCGTATGCATTGGCCTCGACGTCGTTGATCAGCGCCACGCGCGGCAGGCCCAGCAGCGCTGCCAGGCTCTTCGAATCCACCCGCCAGGGCAGATTCGTGGCCACGCAGACGCCGTTCACCGCCGGCCCCGCCACTCCGAAACCCGCAGCGGTGAGCTTCGCTCCCCCCGGCGGACCCGCCTCGCGTACGAACTCCGCAACTACATCTTCAAACCGGGCGTACGCCCCGCTGGGAAATCTCCGGCTCGTGCCCTCCACGAGCGCGCCCGAGCCGGCATGGAAGAGCGCAAGATTGCACTTGGTGCCGCCAACGTCGCCCCCCAGGATCACGGCCGCCCCGAAGCTTCGGGGACGAGTCCCGCCGCCGCCGCACGGTCCGCCAGAAAAATCCGCTCCCCGGCGCTGGGATGCACACCCTGCGAAGGATAGGGCGGCGTATGCGTGCCCTCGAGAACCTCCCGCAATCTCTGGGTCTTGTCCGCGCCGGTGACCAGAAAAATCACCACGCGGGCCGCATTCAACAGAGGAAACGTAAACGTCATGCGCTGGGCCGGCGTCCCGTCGGCAATAATCACTGGCTGGAAAATTACGCCCCGCGTCTTCTCGTTCAGCCCCGCGCTTCCGGGGAAGAGCGACGCGGTGTGTCCGTCGGGCCCCATGCCCAGATAAATGAGATCGAAACAGGGAAACCCTCCCGGACCGGCGGGCAGCTTCTGGCGGAGCAGCGCCTCGTATTCTTGCGCGGCGCGGTCGGCATCGGTCCGCTCCGCTTCCATGCGATGGACGTTTCCGGGGGGAATGGAAATCTTTCCGATCAGCTCGCGATTGGCCATGCCGAAATTGCTGTCGGGGTGCGAAGGCGGCACGGATCGTTCGTCTGACCAGTACAGGTGGATGCGGTTCCAGTCCAGGCCGGACCGGACATCATCGGCCGCCAGAACGCGGAAGAGCGCCGCGGGCGTCTTCCCGCCCGAGAGCGCCACATGAAACGCGCCGCGGGCGCCCAGCGCCTCACGGGCCAGGGCGACAAACCGCGCGGCGCCCTCGCGGGCCACGGCGCCCGCATCCTCGAGCACGACGACGCCGGGGAAGGGCGCGGCCATAGCAGGGCTACTCGTTCGTCCAGTGACGCTCGTCGCGAGCGAGCAGGTCGTCCGCCTCGCGTGGGCCCCAGCTTCCCGCCGGGTAGTTGGGAAAGTTGCGCGGCGGCAGAGCCTGCCAGACGTCCAGAACGGGCTGCACCACTCCCCAGGCCGCTTCCACCATGTCCGCGCGCTGGAAGAGCGTGGCATCGCCAGCCATGCAGTCGTAAATTAGCCGCTCATAGCCGGTGGAGTGCGTGCTCCCGAACCGCTTCGCATAGGAAAAATCCATGTCCACCGTGCCCAGTTTCATCGTCGGCCCCGGCACCTTGGCGCCGAACCGCAGCGAAATGCCTTCCTCCGGCTGGATGTACAGGATCAGCCGGTTCTCCATCAAATGCTCCACGGCCGTGTGCCGGAACAGCACGAACGGCGCCCGCCGGAAATGGATCACGATTTCCGTCACCCGCTTCGGCAACGCCTTCCCGGTGCGCAGGTAAATCGGCACGTCGGCCCAGCGCCAGTTGTCGATGAGCAGCTTCATGGCCACATAGGTCTGCTGGTTCGACGTGGGCGATACCTTTTGCTCGCTGCGATACGCGGCCAGGCGCTTCCCGCCCACCACGCCTTCCCCGTACTGCCCGCGCGCCGTGCGGCTCAGCACGTCTTCCGGCGGGAACGGCGGAATGGCACGAAGGATTTTCACCTGCTCGTCGCGCACCGCGTCCGCGTCGAAGCTGATGGGCGGCTCCATCGCGATCAGCGTCACGAGCTGGAAGATGTGGTTCGGCACCATGTCGCGCAGAGCCCCGGACGTTTCGTAGTATCCCCCGCGCGTCTCCACTCCCACTGTCTCCGCCACCGTGATTTCCACGTATTTGATGTACCGCCGGTTCCAGATCGGCTCGAAGATTCCATTCGAGAAGCGGAACACCATGATGTTCTGGACCGTCTCTTTGCCCAGGTAATGGTCGATCCGGTAGATCTGCTTCTCCTCCATCTCCTGGCGCAGTTCTCGGTTCAGCGCCTTCGCCGATTCCAGATCCGTGCCGAAGGGTTTCTCCACGATCACCCGGCGGAAACGTCCGTTCTCCTCATCGAGAAGGCCCGCGGCCTTCAGGTTTCTCGACACTACTCCGAAGAATTCGGGGGCGGTTGCCAGATAGAAGAAAACATTTCCCTCCGTATTGCACTGCTTGCCGACCTGGTCCAGCAGTGCGGCCAGGTTCTTGTACGCCTCGCGGTCGTCGAAGTTCACGCACGAGTAGTAAAGCCGGTCCACCAGCCACTTGCCCAGCGCCGGATCGAATTTATCCGTGGCGAACTGGTCCATCACCGCACGCTGCTTTTCGCGGAACTCCTCGTGCGTCATCGGTGCGCGCGATACGCCCACCACCGCGAAGTTGTCCGACATCAGATCCTGCTTCGCCAGGTTGTACAGCGAGGGGAGGAGCTTCCGTTTGGTCAGGTCGCCCATGGCCCCGAAAATCACCATGATGCACGGCGTCTTTTTTTGCAGGCTTACACCCCCGCTGGGCGCCGCGTCCGCGCGGTCTTCCGCTAGGTCCACTTTTTCGGTCGCCACGGGCTCCTCTCCTCCGGGTGTGCTTCATCCACCCGTCGGCCGTTCCACGTGTCCCCCGAACTTGTGCCGCATCGCCGACAGCACTTTCTCCGCAAAGGTGTGTTCCTGCCGCGAACGGAATCGCGTGAACAACGATGAGGCCAGCACTTCCACCGGAGTCGCGGCCTCGATGGCCGCCTCAATCGTCCAGCGGCCCTCGCCGGAATCCTGGACAAAGCCCGAAAAGCTGGAGAGAGTCGGGTTTTCGATGAACGCCTGCGCCGTCAGGTCCAGCAGCCACGAGCCCACCACGCTCCCCCGTCGCCACACCTCGGCGATTTCCGCCAGGTCGAAGTTGTAACGGCGGTCCGCCGGGATCTGCTCGCTGTTGAAGCTCCGGAACAGGTCAAAGCCCTCCGCGTACGCCTGCATAATGCCGTACTCGATGCCGTTGTGGACCATCTTCACAAAGTGTCCCGCCCCCACCGGCCCGCAATGCAGATAGCCTTGCTCGGCGGTCCCCTTGTTCGCCGGCCGCCCAGGCGTCCTGCCGGTCTCGCCCATGCCCGGCGCCAGCGTCTTGAAGATGGGGTCGAGATGCTTCACCGTGTCCACCGGCCCGCCGATCATCAGGCAGTAGCCCCGCTCCAGGCCCCATACGCCGCCGCTCGTCCCCACGTCCACGTACTTCAGCCCCTTCGGCTCGATCATCTTCGACCGCCGGATGTCATCCTTGTAATAAGAGTTTCCGCCATCGATGATGATGTCGCCCGGCTCCATCAGTTTGCTGAGCGTGATCACGCTCTGCTCGGTAGGATCTCCGGCCGGCACCATCAGCCATACCACGCGCGGCTTGCTGAGTTGCTTGGCCAGGGATTCGAGCGAATCAGCAGCAGCGCCCCCGTCCTTCTTCAGGCTGTCCACGGCCGCCTTGTCTTGCGCGAATCCCACCACCTGATGGCCGTGCCGCATCAAGCGGCGGGCCATGTTGCCGCCCATGCGGCCGAGTCCCACGATTCCGAGTTGCATAGTCTCCACTCCCCTCGTTTCGGTTTTTGGTTCTGGTACGAGCCCTTACTGCCCCAAAGCCTCGCTGACGGCGCTGCGCAGGCACCGCAGGCAGGCCGCCACTCCGCTGCCCATGTGCACACGCAACGCGCGCCGCCCGCGCTCCGCCAGCACTTCAAAATCGCCCCGTGCCTGGGCCGCCTTCACCACGCCAAACGTGTACTTCTGCCCCGGCACCGGCAGATCGTGGGCGTCGTCACTGGTCAATTGCAGGAAAACCCCGCTGTTCGGTCCTCCCTTATACGCCTGTCCGGTGGAATGAAGGAAGCGCGGACCGAAGCCCATGCAGGTGGCCACCTTCTTCTTGGTCATCACTTCCTTCCGCAGCCCGCTCAGTGCCCGTTCGTTCGCCTCGTTCATGTCGATGTAGGCAAGCAGGGCAAAATAATCTCCCGGCTTGATGCGGTTGAAAAGCGCCCGCAGGTAGGCCACCAGCGTCTTCTGGCCTCCGGTGGCTTTGGCCAGTTCGGCGGCGTTCCTGGGGTCGGTGAACAGCTTCACGCCGGCCTCCTCGAGGATGGGCTCCTCGGGCGGCAGCTTGCCCGTCTCTTCGTACTCGGCGGTCAGCTTGCGCGTCTCGACCTTGCTGGCCTCCACGTCGGGTTGATTGAACGCGTTGATGCCGATCACCGCGCCGGCCGTCGCGATGGCGATCTCCCAGCGGAAGAATTCCTGTCCCAGGTCATAGATGTCCTTCACGGCGATGCGCACGACGGGGTGCCCGGCCTTTTCGAGCGCCCCCACGGCCGCGTCCTGCGCCGCGTCCGGCGCCGTTTCCAGCCGCAGGTAAGCAAACACCCGGTCGTTCCCGTAGTTGTCGGGCGACAGCAGCGGCTCGCGATCCACCGGGATCAGGCCTTTTCCTTCCTTGCCGCTTGATTCCGCGAGCAATTGCTCGAGCCAGGCGCCCAGGTCGACGATACCCGGCGAGGCGATGATGGTTACCTTGTCGCGCCCGTGTTTGGCGGAAACGCCCATCACCACGCCCAGCGCCACCCCCGGATTGTCCTCGGCCTTCACGCACGCCGCGCACGCATGCACCATCTCTTCGGCTCGGTCGAGGAAATTCGGCACGTCCAGGCCCATGGCCGCTGCCGGCACCATTCCAAAATTGGAGAGGGCTGAAAATCGTCCGCCGATGCTCGGCAGGCCGTAGAAGACGAAGCGGAATTTGTCCGCCTCAGCCACGCGCTGCATCTGCGAGCCGGGGTCGGTGATGGCCACAAAATGCTTCGGCGCCGCCTCCGGTCCCAGAACCTGCCTGGCCCGCTCGAAGAAATAAGCCTTGAAGATGTTGGGTTCCAGGGTCGAACCGGACTTGCTCGATACGATGAACAGGCTGTGCTGGTAATCGATCTTATCTTCTATGCTGCGAATCTGGTCCGGATCCGTGGAATCGAGCACGAACAGTTCGGGCGCCCCGGGAATTTTTCCGTACGTCATCTTCAGAACTTCAGGACACAGGCTCGAGCCGCCCATCCCGAGCAGCAGTACTTGCGTGAACCCGTCCTTTTTGACGGCTTCGGCGAAGCTGGTCAGCTTGTCGAGGTGGGCCAACTGGTCGTCGCAGATGCCCAGCCATCCCAGCCAGTGGGCTTCATCGCTCCCCGTCCACAGCGTCGCGTCGCGGCCCCACAGCCGGCGCACCTTTCCGGTCAGCCGCCAGTCCTCCAGCGTCTTGGCCACTTCCTTGCCGATGGGATCGGGCAGCACATAGGTCTGCCGGTTGAGCTTCTCCTTCGAGAAAAATTTACAGGTCCTGTCCACGCTGGCCAGCAGCTTGTCGAAGGCTTCGGCGAAAAGCTTGACGCCGTCATCGAGCAGTTTGGCGGTCACCTGTTCCATATTGACGCCCAGGCGCTCGATCGATTCCATGGTGGCGCGCGCGCCCGCCACGTCGCTCTCCAGGGAAGCCTTGGGCACGCCGTGCGCGCGGAACGCGTCGTACGTCGCCGGCGGCATGGTGTTCACCGTGTCCGGCCCAATCAGCTCTTCAACGTACAGTACGTCGCTGTAAGCCGGATTCTTGGTGCCGGTGCTGGCCCACAGCAGCCGCTGGGTCTGCGCGCCTTTGGCCGTCAGCGCCTGCCACTTCGGCCCGGAGAAAATCTGCTTGTAGCGGGCGTAGGTGAGCTTGGCGTTGGCAATGGCCGTCTTCCCGAGCAGGTCTTCCACGTTGTAGCGCTCCGCGCCTACCGCCGATTTCATCTTGGCTTCAAGCTGGGCGTCCACAGCGGAATCGATGCGGCTGATGAAGAAGCTGGCCACGCTGGCCACATGGGCGACGTCGCCTCCTGAGGCCGCGTACTTCTCCACCCCGCGGATATACGCGTTGGCCACAGACTCCCACGCCGACATGGCAAACAGCAGGGTGACGTTGATGTTGAGCCCCTCGCTCAGAAGTTGCTCGATGGCCGGAACGCCCTCGGGCGTGGCCGGCACCTTGATCATCACGTTGGGTCGGCCCACCGCCTTCCACAGCCGCCGCGCCTCGCTCATCGTGGCCTTCGTGTCCCGAGCCAGATAGGGCGAAACCTCCAGGCTCACGTAGCCGTCCCGCCGCTTGGTCCGCTCGTAGACGGGCAGCAGCCGGTCCGCCGCGTCCTTGATGTCCTGGATGGCGAGCTGCTCGTACAGGAACATGGGGTCCACTTGCTGCTTTTCAAGAGCCGCCACCTGGTCGCTATAGTCCTTGCTGCCAGTGATGGCCTTTTCGAAGATGGCCGGGTTGGAGGTCACCCCGCGCAGCCCGTCTTCCTCGATCAACCGGTCCAGTTCACCCGACGTGAGCATGCTTCGCCGGATGTAATCGAACCACACGGACTGGCCGAACTCGTTCAGCGCCTTTAGTGGATTCGCGACCGCAGTCTGGCCGCTCTGCTGCCTCGCGTCGCTCATGATTTTCTCCCCTCCGCTCTGCCCCTTGCCGGCGAGAGCGGCCCACAAACTCAGGAACTCAGTTTCAGGCGCTGGCGAGCATGCTCGCCGGTGCTATCCGCGCCGGGACAACTATAGCGCGGCCGCGCGCCCGCGACACGCCGGCATAATCCGGCGAACGCGCGCCCTTCATCCCGTTTTCTTCGCGTGGCGCTGCAACTGCTCCCGCGCCGCCGCGATCACATTTTCCACCGTAAACCCGAACTTCTTCTGCAGTTCCTTCAACGGCGCCGAGGCCCCGAACGTCCGCATCCCGATGCTGTGCCCGTTCGGGCCCACGTACCGCGACCACCCGAACGTGGAGGCCTGCTCCACGGACACGCGCGCGGGGACGTCCGGCGGAAGAACGGAATTCCGGTAGCTCTCCGGCTGGTGCTCGAACAGTTCCCAGCACGGCATGCTCACCACCCGCGCCGCGATTCCCTCGCTCTTTAAATGTTCGTAGGCGTCCAGGCAGAGCTGCACCTCGGTTCCCGTACCAATCAGGATGACCGACGGCTTGCCGCCGGGGGCGTCCGCGAGCACGTAGCCGCCCTTGGCCAGGCCGGACGCCGGCGCATGCTTCGTGCGGTCGACCGTCGGCGCATTTTGGCGCGACAAAACCAGTACCACCGGCTCGTGGCGGAGCTGGAGAATCAGCCGCCAGGCTTCGGTCACCTCGTTGGCGTCGGCCGGACGAATCGTCAGCACTCCCGGAATCGCGCGGAGCGATGCGAGCTGCTCAATGGGTTGGTGCGTCGGCCCGTCTTCTCCCACCCCGATCGAATCGTGCGTGAAAATATAGATGACCGGGATTTCCATGATCGCGGCCAGTCGAATGGCCGGCCGCGAGAAATCGCTGAAGATCAGGAAACCGGAGCCAAAGGGGCGCACTTTGGAAAGCGACAAGCCGTTCAGGATGGCGCCCATTTCGTGCTCGCGAATCCCAAAGTGCAGGTTGCGGCCCCGGCTCTCGGGAAGGAAATCGCCCGCGCCTTCAAACGTCAGCCGCGTCTTCGTTGAGGGAGCCAGGTCAGCGGCTCCGCCAATAAGCCAGGGAATATTTTTCGCCGCGGCGTTCAGCGCCTTGCCCGACGATTCACGTCCCGCCAGTCCCTTGGGGTCGGCAGGAAATACGGGCAGATCCTTGTCCCAACCCTCGGGAAGCTGCCGGTGCTGCATTTTGAAGAGGTGGTCGGCGAGGTCGGCATACTTCTTTTTGTATTCCTCGAACTTCGCCATCCACTCCTCGCGAAGTTTGTGGCCCCGCGCGCCAATCCCTTTCTGGAAATGTTCGCGCACCCCATCGGGCACCAGGAATTTCGCATCTTCGGGCCAGCCGTAGTTCTTCTTGGTGGCGCGGATTTCCTGCTCGCCCAGCGGCTCTCCGTGCGCCCCGCTCGTGTCCTGTTTGGTGGGAGCGCCGTACGCGATGTGGCTGTCCACGATGATCAGCGACGGGCGGTCCGTGGTGTTCTGCGCCGTTTGGAACGCGCGCTCCAGCATGGCCAGGTCGTTCGCGTCCCCCACGCGCTGCACGTTCCACCCGTAAGCCAGGAACCGCGTGGCCACGTCTTCGCTGAATGCCAGCGCCGTGTTCCCTTCAATCGTGATGTGATTGTTGTCGTAAACCCAGCAGAGATTTCCCAGCCTCAGATGCCCGGCCAGCGAAGCCGCTTCCGATGAGATTCCTTCCATCATGCACCCGTCGCCGCCGATGGCATACACCCGGTAACCGATCATGTCGAACCCGGCGCGGTTGAAGTAACCCGCCATCCACTGGCCCGCGATGGCCATGCCTACCGAAGTCGCCACCCCGTGGCCCAGCGGGCCCGTGGTCGTTTCGATGCCGGACGTCCACCGGTATTCCGGGTGGCCCGGACATTTGCTGTCCAGCTGGCGGAAATTAATGATGTCCTCCAGCTTCACGCTCAACTCGCCCAATCGTTCATAGGCTGGATTTACGGCGCGCACCCCCGCCAGATGCAACAGGGAATAAAGAAGCATGGAGGCATGACCAGCGGAGAGGACAAAGCGATCGCGGTTCGGCCAGATTGGATCCGTGGGATCGAATCGCAGGAATCGCTGCCACAAACAGTACGCCACCGGAGCCAGCGCCATCGGCGTGCCCGGATGTCCGGAGTTCGCTTTTTGCACCGCGTCCATCGACAGCGTGCGGATGGTATTGATTGCGAGCTGATCGAGCTTGCCGTCGTCCAAAGGTTTGCCCTCCTCCGGATTCGTCTCCCGTGCCCGGTCCAGCGGTGCTATAGAGTACTCCTAAACTCGCGGGAGGGAAGCAAGAAGATGAATCGTCTCCGGCAAGGGGAGCGTGCGGCCCGGTGGAAAAGTGGCGGTGCATTCCTGCCGCGTCCGGCCACTTCCACACGGATCACTTCTCCCGCGCCGGCTCCTTTGCCGCCTGCCTGCGAGACATCACCCAAGCAGGACCGGCAGCAAAACCCCCATTCCGAGCAAGAAAAGCCATAGGGCGGGCGCCGGCGTTCCCACCGGACGCGTCCGCCGCTGCTCCCTCGCCGCGTGCCTCGGATCCAGCAACAGCCAGCGAGAATACCGCCGCTCGAGTAACAGGAATGTTAAAGCGGTCACCGCGCCGTAGGCCAGATGCCCGATCAGCGAGGGCAAGAGCGCCGCGGCGGCTTCTGGCCGCCAGTCGGCCTCTCCTGTCCTCAATAACGGCAGCAGTGTCAGCGGACCTAAATACCACCAGATCAGGCCGAACACCCAGCCCCACGAAATTCCGCGGACGATACTCAGCCCTTCCCGGCGGAAAAGCAGCCCGTAGGTCATCCCGATGGCCGCGCTGACCAGCAGGTGTAGCGCCAGCGCCCGGACCAGCGAAAGTTCGTTCTCCAGCCCGGCTAGCTTCGAAATCACCCCGGTAATCACCATGATCGGCGCCGAAACTGCTCCACCCACAAGTCCGGCCACTGCCCCCCATCCCAACGAATAGAGCGTCCGCAGACCCGGCCCTTCCGCCTCGCGCCGGATGGGATCAGACTCCACAAACAGCCGAACCCAGAGCAGATCCACGCTGGCGTACACCACGCCGATGATCAATCCGTGAAGGATATGGGCCACCAGCGACCCGAACAGTTCGCTGGCATGGTCCGCCGACCAGTCCACGCTCCCGCCGGTCAGCAGCGGATGCAGCGTGAGCGGCCCCAGAAACCACCAGAAAATCCCGAATCCCGCGCCCCATCCCATGCTCGATCCGTATCCGTAGATGTCTTGCTGAAACAGCAAGCCGAAGGCGACACCGATCCCTGCGGCAAGAACAAGGTGCAAGCTCGACCCCCCTGCCCGCGCGCCCGATTCGGAGATTCCGGCGGTGAGAGGAAAATAGCCGCCCCTCAGCATCCATGCATGGAAGATGGCGGCGGACACGATTCCGGCCAGCCCGCCGACGACGATGGCACGGGAGACGGAATAGCTGCGCCTTCCTTCGCGCGGCCGGAGCTCCGCCAACACGCCGAGACCCACGCCAAGGGGCATCCCGATGGCCACCAGATAGCCCGCGAGCGCGGGAAAGTTTTCGCGGGCCGCCTCCAGCATGGCCAGGGGATGTCGCCCCGCGAGCCAGGGCAACAAACTGGCCGGCAGCATCAGCCACAAAAAAAATGCATAGGCCAGCCCCCAGATCAACCCGGCCCCGGGGCCCGCGCATCGTCCGGAAAACAGCAGACCGAACACAAGGCCATAGACAGCGCCGGAGAGCGCGCCGTACGGCAGTGATTCGTGGAGCATGGACATGCACAACATTCCGCCCGCGGCCCCGATGAGAGCGCCCGCCAGCGCGTATTGCCGGATGGCCAGGAAACCAGCCGCCGCGTTGATGGATTGATTGCTCATGCTGCCGCCTGTCATCTCGGAATTCTCCTGTCCAAAGGACATGCTCCTGCTACAGATCTATGGTTTGAACGATGTCCTTCGGGAAGAAAAGCTCGGTCGTCCAATCGACCAGGACG